>Ga0206850_10015_pt2 | contig 68220 bp, 49 predicted proteins | sample Alteio_BWOrgCont_16_FD_152885 | JGI IMG/M metagenome (GOLD analysis project Ga0206850, IMG submission 152885) | Enriched cells from forest soil in Barre Woods Harvard Forest LTER site, Petersham, Massachusetts, United States -... | ecosystem: Environmental > Terrestrial > Soil > Temperate forest >...
ATGAGTTTGCGGATGTGAAGACGGAGATTCACGATCCGACGGACCAGCAGAAGCTGTCGTACCTTGCAGCCACGCAATCCGGTCAGCGGCTGTACATGAACCGAACGCTCGTCGATGCCGATTTCATCATCCTGCTCACGGGCCGTAGATACGATCCGCACACTGGATACGCCGGGGCCGAGGTTGCTGTCTATCCTGCCCTTGCCGATGAGGAAATCCGGGCTTCGTTTGCTCGTGAGTTCTCGACTGATGTTCCGGGTAAGGAACCGTGGCTCGTGCGGACTGAGGCCAGTGAAATCCTCTATCTTCTCGGCACCCCATTTCTGGTGCAAGTAATCGAGGGTGAAGGGGACACGGTTCAGGAAGTGGTTGCCGGACTGCCGACCAGTTCCGACGAAGGAAGTCGCCGCCAGGATGCGCGGTGGAGGGCTACAGTTTCCGAGCAACCCGACACCGTGATCGCATCGGTATCTGGCGGCCCGGGACGAGTGACGTTTCTCGATCTGGCAAAAGCGGCCGCAAGTGCTGCCCGGGTGGTGCGAAAAGGGGGACGCATTGCCGTGCTGTCCGCGGCAGCCCCAGACCTCGGTGATGGGGCACGCTTGCTTCGCTCACTGGATGGTCCGATAGGAGCGCGGAAGTTGCTCGCGAAGGAGAAACCCGACGATTGGGTGGCGTGTGTTTTGTGGGTATTTGCAGCGAAGAATCACAGTTTGTTCCTGGCGAGCGGATATCCCGACGATGTCGCTGAGGAACTGTTTACGACACCCGTTCACACCGCGACCGAGATCCAGCGGCTGATCGATTCCGGCGGTCACGTTCTAGTAATCCCCGATGCCCACAAGACGATGGTGGAAGTCGCCGAGGATTGAAGTGCTAACAAGATGGAGCCGCGCACGCAGTAAGCGGGGGTGAGGGATGCTCCAATTTGGATGTTAAGACCCGCTTACTGCGTGCGCGGCTCCATCTTGTTAGAGCATCTCAAAAGCCCCGAAAATTATAGCCAGTTCGTCTTGTGTGGTTGGCCGGATCGGCTATATGCGACGAGTCACACTATACACAAACTACCATCAAACGCGGGGAGCATCACCATGCGCCGAACGCTCGGGCTTGCGTTGCTCACAACATTTGTCGGAACCATCATCGGATGCTTCAGCACGGGAAACGAGCACCCGGAACCCGTAGTCACCAATGTTGGAACACCGACGGGCGATAAGGAACACACTCTGGAATACTGGGGTAAGGTACGCGAGGTGATGCGCCAGAAGACGCCCACGCCCGAGATGAACATGAGGCAAGTGGCGACCATCGTCCGCCAGGAGGCCGATACACTGCGAAAGTTGCCGGTGGATGGGGTGGATCGGGATCTGTTTGTGGCCGCCCTTGCCGTCGCGCAGAGTCAGGAGAAGATGCTCGCGGCAGCCGACACGGCCAGCTACAATCCAAAAGCACTCCGCGAGGATCCCGAACTCAAGAAGACCTATACCGAAGCCGGCCAGCAAACCACCGCGGCGATTGCACGTCTTAAAGCTCTCCACACACTACTTTCGGCTCGCTATGGCGTCCCATTCCCGCCGATCGAAGACAACAAGTAGGGCGAAACGGTAGCCTTGAGCGTTGGGTCGTGTTACCATTTCCACACGATCCATACGCTCAGATAGAAGGTATATCGATGCCCGCAACTCCTCCCGATCCACTCCCTACAGCCGACCTGCCCAATGACGCAAAGGCTGATGCCACCCATTCCCTTACGGACCCCGCAGCACTCACCGGCACAGAACTCAGTTCCTTCGCGGTCGCTGAACCTCTTCCTACATCCCCAACGCGATACACACTTGGCGATGAGATTGCCCACGGAGGAATGGGTATCGTCTATTGGGCCACGGACACGACATTGAACCGGAAGGTTGCGCTCAAGGTTCTTCAAAATAAGTATGCCCTTAACTCGGCGGTTGCACGCCGATTCTCGGACGAAGCTCGTATCGCGGCACAACTTCAACACCCCGCCATCCCTCCCATACACGATCTCGGCACTCTCGCGGATGGACGGCCTTTCCTGGCGATGAAACTGATCAAGGGTGCCACTCTCGAAGACTCGCTCGCTTCGCGCCGGGATCCCGATTTCGACCGAGGCCACTTCCTGGCCGCCTTCGAGCAGATATGCCAGGCTATTGCTTATGCCCACGCTCATAGCGTTATTCACCGCGACCTGAAACCAGCAAACATCATGCTCGGGAGTTTCGGTGTCGTTCAGGTAATGGACTGGGGGCTCGCCAAGGTTCTGCGGAACGCGGAGAGTAAAACTGAACATGAAGACCCCGATGCAACGTCCGCCGGAACCGAGATTCATTCGATCCGGGATTCGGATGGGATGCACACGCAGGCCGGCAGTGTGCTGGGGACTCCGGCGTTCATGCCTCCCGAGCAGGCGGTGGGAGCGATCGGTCAGATCGATGAACGGAGCGATGTGTTTGGTCTGGGAGCAATTCTGGCGGTGATCCTTACCGGGCAGCCGCCGTTTGTGGGCGGAACGGCGGAAACGACTCGCATCCTGGCGGCTCAGGGTAAAGTGGAAGGCTGTCTGGCCCGGCTGGATGCGTGTGGGGCCGATCCCGGGTTGGTGGCACTGTGCAAGCGATGTCTGGCTCCGCTTCAGACGGATCGGCCACGCGATGCCAGTGAGGTGGCAAAGGCCGTGGCCGAACTACGTGCGGCGGCGGACGAGCGGGCACGGCAGGCGGAACTCGATCGCGCCAGGGCGGAAGCCGAGGTCCGAGAACAGCGGATTCGAGCGGAGAGCGAGCGAGCCAAGGCCCAAGAACAACGCAAGCGGCGACGAGTGCAAATGATTCTGGCGGCAGTTGTGGTGTTCATGTTGTTTGGCGTTGGTGCGTTTGGTTGGTGGCAGGATCGACAGGCGGCAGCTCAGCGGGATCGGCTCGCGCGGAATGCCGAGTCGGTGACAACTTTGGTGGATCAGACCGAGGAGGCATTGAAGGCGGATGACGCAGATCGTGCGGAAGTAGCACTGACACAAGCCGAGAAGCGGATCGGCGATGGTGGGGCGGACAGCTCGAAAACGCGGCTCGATCGACTTCGAGCCGGCCTGATTCTGCTTCGAGAACTAGACAAAATTGACAATAAACGATGGACCCATGTGGATGGACGGTACCCGGATCCGATTACGCTGGTTCCGTTATGGGCTGGGGCATTTGCTGACTTTGGGATCGTTCCCGGGACAACCTCTGTGGAGGAGGCAGCCACTCTGCTGTCGGAGTCGGCGATCAGGGATCGGGCATTGGCCGCACTGGATCATTGGTTGATGGCCACACCCTCGACAGATGTGGCTACTCTTCTGTCATTCGCGGATTCGGATCCATTCCGCACCGAAATCCGTGAAGCCATCCGGACAAGAAACGCAAATCGTGTGAGAGAGCTGGCTCAGACAGAAGCGGCCCTGGCCCAGCCTGCGTGGTTTGTTGCTCTCACCAATCCAGTTGTTCCGGTGGATCGTCGACGTGTGTTACTGGAACGAGCATTGGCGACACGCCCCGGGAATCTGACTCTCCTCATGGGCCTGGGCAACCTGAACCCAATGAACCATCGGGAAGGTGCTGAGGAGCGCATCCGGTGGTATCAAGCAGCGGCATCCACTCATCCAAGGAATCTGGCCGCCTGGAATATGCTGGGAAGTGCCCTGGGCGATAAGGGCAACTTGGATGGTGCCATGGCCTGCTACAAGGAGGCCATACGACTCGATCCAAACGACGCCCATCCACACAACAATCTGGGTAACATGCTGAAGGTCAAGGGCGACTTGGATGGAGCCATGACCTGCTACAAGGAGGCCCTCCGACTCGATCCCAAATACCCCCCCGCTCACAACGGCATAGGATGGGTTCTTTTGGACAAAGGCGAACTGGACAGTGCGATTACTTACATCAAGGAGGCCCTCCGACTCGATTCCAAATACCCCCCCGCTCACAACAACATGGGATGGACTCTGTGGAACAAGGGTGAGGCGGATGCGGCTATCACATATATCAAGGAGGCTATCCGACTCGATCCCAATTGGGCCCCCGCTCACAACAACATGGGGCTAATCCTGTGGGACAAGGGTGAGCGGGATAGATCGATCGCTTGCTTCAAAGAAGCCATCCGACTCGATCCCAATTACGCTTCCGCTCACAACAACATGGGAAACGTCCTAAAATCCAAAGGTGATCTGGATGGGGCAATGGCCTCCTACATGAAGGCCCGCCAGCTCGATCCCAAATTAGCCAATGCTCACTATGGCCTGGGAATGATCCTGACAGCCAAGGACAATCTGGATGGAGCGATCGCCTGCTTCCAGGAGGCCATAAGACTCGACCCGAAATTCGCTCCTGCGCACAATGGTCTGGGAAGCGCCTTGGGAAACAAGCGTGATCCGGATGGAGCTATCGCCAGCTTCCGGGAGGCCATAAGACTCGACGCGAAATTCGCTCGTTATCATTACAACTTGGGGATTGCGCTGAAAACCAAGGGGGCTGTGGATGAGGCTATCGTTTGCCACAAAAAAGCAATTCAACTCGATCCGGAATTCGCCCTTGCTTACAACGGTCTGGGGTTTGCCCTGGGAGAAAAGGGCGATCTGGACGGGGCTATTCTTTGCTTTCAGAAGGCAATTCAACTCGATCCGGAATTCGCCCTTGCTCACAACCACCTGGGCATTACGCTGAAGCTCAAGGGTAACCTGAATGAAGCTGTCGCTTCTTTCAAGGAGGCCATCCAACTTGAGCCGAAAAACATCCAAGCGCAGAGGAATTTGATTCAGACCCAACAGTGGCAATCCCTCCTTCCCCAACTCGATGAGATCGTTGATGGCCGGAACAAGCCCAGGACGCCGACGGAAGCCTGCAACTTTGCCTTGCTCTGCATGCAGACATTTCGAAAGCAGTATGGCGCGGCAACTCGACTCTATACCAATGCATTTGCCGACAACCCGAAGCTGGTGAATGATCTCGACAACGTACATCGATACAACGCTGCTTGTTGTGCTGCTCTAGCTGGATGTGGGAAAGGCGTTGATGCTCCAGACGATGTTGATGCCCGCCTCGCACTCCGCCACCAATCTCTGGAATGGCTTCGGGCCGATCTCACCTCACTGACCAGTCTGGCCAGATCCAACCCGGCGGCCCGCCAGTTTGTCGCCCAGCAGATGGGCCACTGGCTGGTGGATACCGACCTCATGGGCGTTCGACCTGGACCGGATCGAATTAAAATGTCCACAAAGGAGCAAGGCGAGTGGGATGCCCTTTGGATGGATGTGCGAGCGTTGCTTGCAGAAACGCAGAAGCCAACATCACCGCGGCCCACTGCCCCACCACCGCGCGAGGTGAAGTGAATCGGAACGGAACTTCTATAAAACACATAACACCAGGAAACGTACCTCAACACCCTCTCCGAATACCCACCATGTCCCTGAAACTTTCCGCCTTTCCGAAGTGCTACATCGAGAAGATCGCCGGCGAGCGGACCATGTCCGTTTTTGAATGGATTGAGATGGCCAAGCAACTCGATGCCGATGGACTGGAGATGCACGAGGGTTTCTTTGCCAGCCTCGAACCCGGCTATCTCGATACAGTTGGCGAAGCAATCCACAGCGCGGGCTTTGTCATGCCCATGCTCTGTTGCTCGCCCGATTTCTCGCACCCCAACCCGGATGAGCGTAAACGAGCCATCGAACGCGAAGTGGAGATGATCCGCGTCACCCGTCGGCTCGGCGGACCCGGGGCTGTCTGTCGCGTGCTGAGTGGTCAGCGACACCCCGATGTTGGCCGCGAGCAGGGGCTCGGATGGGTTGTCGCCTGCATCAACGAGGTTCTTCCCGTGGCCCGCGAGAACGGAATCGTTCTCGGTCTGGAAAATCATTACAAGGATAGCTTCTGGAAGTATCCCGAGTTCGCGCAGAAAAAGGACGTGTTCCTCGATCTGGTGAATGCGATCCCCGACCGCAAAAACTTCGGTGTGCAGTACGATCCCTCCAACACCGTTGTTGCTGGCGATGACCCGGTCGATTTACTCCGCGCCATCGCGGATCGTGTGGTGAGCATGCACGCCAGCGATCGCTATCTGGCCGAGGGGGCATCGCTCGACTCATTACGTCAGGCCGATGGCACCATTGGCTATTCCGCGAATCTGCGACATGGCGTCACGGGGAAGGGTTTGAACGACTACCATTCAATCTTCCGCATCCTGGCCGAACACAAGTATCGCGGATGGGTGAGTATCGAGGACGGGATGAACGGGATGGATGAGATGATCGAATCCCTCGCCTTCCTCCGTCGAATGACCGCACAGTATTTCCCACAGGTGTGAAAGCAGTCCACTCCGCTTCGGTCACGGCCTACTCCTTCCTCAAGAGCAAATCCGTTTCCCAGCCATACTACCTCCAATGAAGTAGCCTATCACTGACATGGATAGGCTTTTTTGGTTCTTCTGGTTCGGTCACTTTAAGTTCACTTTTTCTTCTTTCCAATCCCAGGAGTCTTCAGGTCTTGAGGAATTTCTTGATTGGGTCTCGTTAGCTGGTGGCGACGTAAGCGACTCAATCGCTGTCGTTCTTGACCTGTGGCCCAGATCACCCACAAGCCACCGGACACTGGCAGTTTCCGGGCGCGGACCCAACCCGCCTTTCTCCAGTGATGCAAGGTCGCTTGCGACATGCCCAGCTGACGTGCCAAGTCGCCCAGTAACCACTCGCCCTTTTTCAATGCCCCGGCCACCTGCTGGTTGTAACTCTTCCCCGCCTTCTCGTACATCCGGGCCAAAAACCCCGACACCATTCCTCCGGTAAACCGCTCCACCTGTTTTGGAGGTCCAAAGCCTTCCGCGTTCAGGCAACTCGCCACTTCTTCCATCGACTTGCCTTGCAAGCGTAGCTCCTCGATGCGAGCACATAAACGCGGATAATCCACCAACTGTGCATAGCTTGCCACCGTCCGCACTAACTCGTGGCGACTCACGAAGCCCCCCGACCAGGTAATCGCCACCTTCACCTGCTCACTCTGACCTTGTACTTCCACCACGACCCGCTTGCGAATCAAACGTTGTCGTTCAGCGGCCGTGGTCGTTTCCGCCGACCAAATCTTCGGGATGTCCTGAGCCAGTTGACGAATCTGCTCCCGCTCGACCGCCGACAACTTGGCCGGACGTTCGACGCAGAACTGCTCGTATTCCTGTTTCAGGCGAACTTCTTCATGCAACGCTTCCTCCCAACGTCGCTCCAACTCTCGCGCCACTAACCGGTTCTCAGGCTCGACTTCACCATACTGACGAGCAGCCCGTTCCGCCTCGTAGTGGGCGCGTTCGAGCTTCTGCTCCCAGTTCCGGTGTAATAGTTGTCTCTGCCGCTCCACGTCCGCGGCCGCCGCCAAGTGGAGTTCCAACGCCGCGGGTTGTAATGCGGCCAGCACCTGTTCGGCAACGAGTGCATCCAGCCGTTGGCCCGACAGACTCTGACACTCCGGCTCGCCATAGCAGGCCAGAGCGCGATAACAGTTGTAACGTAGACCCGACTTGATGTAATTGACGACCATCCGGTAGCCGCAACGGCCGCACACCAACAGTCCGCTCAGCAAGGCCGGCCCCCGACGCGGTGCGCCCAGACTATCGGCGTGGGCGCGATTGTCTCGCAAGCGATTTTGATTGGCCTGGAATTGCTCCTTGCTGATGTAAGCCGGGCAATGATCCGGCAGCAGCACTGGACAGTCTTGCAAAGCGCGGTGTACCCGGCCGCTTAGTCGTCGGCCAGGCACCTTTCTGCGGGGATCCACGTAGCGGTGCCCAAAACGATAGTAGCCGGCGTAGATGGGATGGTGCAGCATCGTTTGCAAGGTGGTCCGATTGGGACGATGCCATTGCAACTGACCCCGGAACTTCCTCTGGTGAGGACGAACCGGAATGAGGATCTCGCTTCGCACCAGATAACGGAGCAAAGCACAGACTGTACCCTGTCGTTCAAACTGTTCGAAGATCAGCCGCACCACACTTTGGACCTGTTCGTCGGGATCAAGTGCCAAACCGCCATTGGGCAATTTGACGTAGCCGATGGGAGCGTGGCTATAGACTTCACCGCGTCGGGCCTTGTTGAGCAAGCCCTCGTACATACGGCTGCGTAAGAGATGGATCTCCGCTTCGCTCATGGTGCCTTTGAGCCCCAGCAACAAGCGATCGTTGTAGTTGGTCGGATCGTAGACGCCGTCTTGATCGGCCAATAAGGTCTGGAAGATGCCGCACAGGTCCAGCAGTTGGTGCCAGTCCTTGTTGGAGCGGGCCAGACGACTGGTCTCCAGTCCCAGGATAATACCCACTTGGTTCAAGGCCACTTGGCTGAGCAAGTAGGCGAAGCCGGATCGTCCCGTGGCGGTCTGCCCGGAGAGTCCTTGATCTTCATCCACGATGACAACGCACTCGGCAGGCCAACCGAGTTGGACGGCACGTCGATCCAGGGCGTACTGGCGATCCGTCGATTCCCGGTTGTTCAGAACCTGTTGAACCGTCGATTGACGAATATACACGATGGCTTTGCGGGCGAGGTGGGACGACTTGACTTTTGAGGAGAGCGAACAGACTCGGTCGTCTCGGGCCGTGGCGATAGTGCTAACTGTTGTGGGTTGTAAAGTGGAGGTGCGTGCGGGAATGTCAGTGCGATTCATTGGTCGCCTCCTGTTCGGCGTGAGGGAGGAGACGACGATTGATGAGTTCGCTGAGGAGTCGAATGAGAGCTTGACGTTGTGGCGTTGCGAGTTGGGGCCAAATCTCCTGGGGACGTTTCGTCTGGGCGACCGTCGTTAGCGGCGGGGGGGGATCAAGGCGGACGATGGTGTCTGACATGAGGTACTTCCTCCTTGCGTACTGAGGTGATCCTGGCACCATTGCGCCAACCGCAGCAGTGCGGCAAGGCTGATTGTAGGCGGCGTATCGCCACAGTGATAGGCTGCTGCTTTATTAGTCTTTTGACAGGATGAGGTCCAGACACCAGCAACCACGACAATGTTCTCCCTGCTGTCGGCAGTGGTTCAAGATGTCATCGTTGTCGCAACCGGCGTCTTGAAGGGCATCGGCGAGGATCGGCATCGCGGAGAAGTCGCGGGAGTCGTACATCAGTCGGGCGAGGCCGATCACGGTGGAAGTGAGCCATGCCTGATTGACGGACACGGGGCGGAAGGGATTGCCGAAGATGTCGCGGAGGAAAGGAGCCAATCGACTCCCTATGTGTCGCTCCACATTGAGTAAAGCGAGGATTGTTCGCTCCGTTCGCCGGATGGGCCGAAAGTTCCACCAGATTCCCATAGTAACCAGATGCCAAATGCCGCCAGCCACTACAACTTCGGTTTCGCCGGCCGAATAAGAAAAAAATGTGACGGCTTTGGCGGCTTGAACCATCTCCCCATAGCGGGCTTGGCCATCTGCATACCGCTCGGCTGTCTCGATGGCATTCAGTAACGCTTGATGGGCAAGCACGTGCCCAACTTGGCGGCAACAGGCAGAGGCTAGCAGCCGCAACTTCCGGTCGCTCGCCTTGCCCCGAAGGATCTTCAACATTGCTTCGGGATCGGTACTTGCCAGCCATTCCGTTTCGGTCATGGTTCATCCTCTCTGGCAACTGCTCTCAGCATGACCGATCCGCAGCCAGGTGCCAAGCTCTCACTGAGAATTGTCAACCCTTGTGCGGTCGGGAGTGTCGGGCCGTTCCGTTCTGCCTGCTATCTGCTGGTCTTCTGCCTGGAATTCTCTTGAAAAAACCAAATCGAACGAAAAAGTTGAACAGTTCGAGGATCGGCGCGGGAGTATCGGGTGAGTGATGGGAGGAGGGAATGGAAGGTGTAGATGCGAAAGCTGTCGGTTTGCTCCGACGGCTGGCCGGACCCGTGGAGGCCGACGAGCAGTTGCTCGGACGGTTCGTGGCGGATGCGGACGAGGAGGCGTTCGCCGAGCTAGTTCGTCGACATGGGCCAATGGTTCTGGCTGCCTGTCGCCGGGTTCTCGGCACCGGACCGGATGCTGATGATGCGTTTCAGGCGACATTCCTCATCCTCGCTCGGAAAGCGGCGAACCTCCGGGATGGGCGGGCCGTTGGAAATTGGCTGTTCGGAGTCGCCCGGCACATAGCACTGAAGCTTCGGGATAAGGAACGCCGCCGACAATGGTACGAGGCAAAGGCCGTGCGTGGAACGCAGCGGGAATCCGCCGGGCCGGGTGCGGTCCAGGCAGTGGATGAGGAATTGCAGCGGCTGCCGGATCGGTATCGATCGCCGCTGGTGGCCTGTTTCCTGGAGGGCCGGACTCAGGAGGAAGCGGCCCGGGAAGCGAGGTGCAGCCTCAGCACGTTTCGCCGGAATCTGGAGAAAGGGCGCGAATTGCTCCGGGGTCGGTTGACCCGCCGGGGGATCGTTCCCACCGTGGCCCTGACGGGACTCGGTGGGGCCTGCATACCGCAGGCTGCGGCGGGCGAGACGGCCCGGCTTGCGGTGGTATTTGTGACCGGAAAATCGACCGCCCGCGCGGCGGTAATTGCACAGGGGGTACTGGGAATGATGGCACGAGAAAAGTTCAAGGCGGCAGTTGCCGCGATGCTGGTGGTCGCTGGAGTTGTCGGTGTTGGGGTTGCCTGGCAACTCGCATCGGCCCAACAACCGCAGCCGCCAGGTCAGCCCGGGGCGAAAGAGAAACCAGCGAATCCGCCAGCCCCAGCGAAGGGCGAAGACAGGATTCGACCTGGGGATTTACTGTACCTCCAGGTAGAAGGAGACTTCGCGACCGCTCCGCTCACGGGGGTATACGCGGTTGAAGCAGGAGGCACGCTGCCAGTTGGTCTCAAATATGGTGGACGGGTCAAACTCGATGGGTTGACTCTGGAAGAGGCGGAAAAGGCGGTCCAGGCTCATCTTCTGATATATCTCCGAAAGGCGGAGGTATTGCTCCGGCGGCACACCCCGGCAGATGCTGTGGGTCTGGAAATACGTGTTCGGCAACTGGAGCAGGAGGTGAAGGATCTGAAGGCGGCGATCGAGGAACTCCGCAAGAAGACGGGGAGATGAACCGCCTGACGGTAAACGGTTCGCGCCGACACTCCTGCGATAGTGGCCGCCGCCTCAACGATATCCCCTCGTGCCAGTGTGGTAATGAGGAGGATGCCCACGGTCTTCAGGGCATAACATCAGGACCAAGATGAGAAGTATCTGGCTTACGAAACCACTAAAGCATTGGCATTTTGGCATCTGTATTGCTTCTGAACACCCCTGACGCGGCCGAATAGGAGGCCGGAAACCAAGGGGAGGGCTTTTCATGCAGAACGCGAAAGTATGGGCATGTGGCGTCATCGTCGGCATTGCTCTGGCAGCTACAGGATTCATGGTCGGGGCACCCAGCTCAAGTCTGGCAAAGGCACCGGAAGAACTGAAGAACCATTGGCGGCACCATGACGGCCATTGGAGCTACTGGAGTGCTGATGACAACCAGTGGTATTACACCGATGGAACCAACTGGTTTTACACCACTGGTGAGGGGGCATGGGCACCTTACACCTTCGATAAGAAGTTTGGTCGCGAGGGATTCGAGCGTGGTGAGTACAAGGTGCCTGGGCCAGAAGCCAAGGTTGTTGTCCCCACTCATGGGGTCTACCGACCACGGAAATAGTCGGAGTTGAGAAGTTATCTTCCGACCGGGTTGCCATTAGGTTGCCCGGTTGGTTCATGGAATCGACTTTCCAGTCGCCTCGCACCGTTTCAGTCATGACTCACTCTCTTCCGAGCAGTTTGTCCACAACGAAGCATCCTCGCACATGGGGTCCAGGTCCACGGCAATGGTCGAGGAGGTCGGTGTTGTCGCAGCCGGCGTCTTGAAGGGCATCAGCGAGAATGGGCATCGCGGAGAAATCGCGGGAGTTGTACATCTGGCGAGCAAGAGCGATAACGGTGGATGTGAGCCAGGAGTAGTCGAGTGTGATGGGGCGGAATGGATTGCCGAAGATATCACGGACCAGCAAAGACTGTGCATACAACTCCTCCCGCCAGGCGAGATCGTCATCGGCTCTTTCGTCCGGTTCTACCTCCCAATACCCACACACCGACAGGATCAGAGCATCAAACGCCCCTTGCATCTGCGCGGGCGCTTCGAGACGAGCCGCATGGAATTCCGTGACGAGTTCATCACTGACTTCCCGTTGGGTGGGATCATCGGCGTGCCGCTCCATCTGAGCAACAAGCTGATGGCATTTGGGCGATAGCTGTACCCATTGAAGTCGGCAGCAAGCGCATTCAAACAGCTCCTTCTTCCGGGTTCCCACCGACGTTCGGATAGCGCGGAGCATCTCCAGCGCATCTCTGCACGTATGCCATTCCGCTTCGGTCATCGGCTGCTCTCACGTTTCCAGGGGTTTCGCTCGACTTCGGCTCTCTTCACCCCTGGCTACCATTGCGCGCCCCTCCCAGGGCTTCCTGTCCAGGGCAAAGCCCTGGTTTTTCTGCCCTACAAGGGCGCACGATGGAAGCCACCTATCACCCCAGCACATCCCGCAACACCTGGCCACCCGGCACAAGAGAGACCGGGCGGGTCGTGCGGTCCTTCAACGTGGTTTCGAGGTCGTAGCCGAGCAGGTGATAAGCGGTCGCCTGCAAATCCTTGGGCGAAACGGGTCGGTCGGCCACCGTACCGCCAATGCTGTCGGTCTTGCCCACCACCTTGCCCCGCGCGATCCCACCGCCAGCCAGCAACACCGAATAAGCCTGCGACCAGTGATCTCGCCCGCCGCCATCACCCTTGCTCAACTTCGGCGTTCGGCCGTGTTCGCTCATCACCATCACGAGAGTGTCATCCAACATGCCGCGTTGATCGAGGTCGGCAATCAACCCCGAGAATCCGCGATCGAACCCCGGCATCAGTTCCTTGCGCATACGCGGGTAATGCTGCCAGTGCGTGTCCCACCCGGAACCCGCCAGTCCGAATTCATCCCAGAACACCGTCACGAAACGACTCCCGGCCTCCACCAGCCGACGAGCAGCCAGGCAACTCTGTCCAAACAGCGTGTGGCCGTAGGACTCACGCACTCGGGTGGTCTCTCGCCGCACATCCAGCGATTGTCGCACCTTCTCGGAGCCGATGAGCGAATACGCCATCTCCCGGAACGGGTCTTGCGTGTCGATCCGGTCCCGCTGTCGGCGCGATTCTTCCATCTGGTCGAGTAACGACTTGCGGACATTCACGCGATCGAGCGTCAGATCGGCGACCGGTTCGCCGCCAAGGGCGAAATACGCATTCGGGGCGATTCCCATGTAAGGCTCATCGAACTCCTTCGTATTTGGATTGAGGGTCTTGGTCATCTTGGCCGTGGCCGTGCCGTGAAACGTGGTGAAGTGCGGGTGGAACTGTCGGCCCAGGAAAGCCGGATATGGCCCGGCCCGGTGGACCTCACCCGTCCGCTGGCTGCTGAATGGGAAGGGCAAGGCGATGTTGTCCGGCACCGGCTTTTTCGCGGAAGCTGGATTGGCCCGCTGTTCCAGGTGAGCCACCACCGAACCGATAAATGGCCAGTGGCGGGCATCTTGAGGACTGAGTTCCATCGCCACATCGATCTCGGGAACCGCTGTTGTGGCGTAGGCGACCCCATGAATCGGGTATTTGTGCGTCATGGACCGTACAACCGTCACCTTGTCCATCACGCGGGAAGTGTGCGGCAGGAGTTCGCAGACATCGCAGCCGGGCAACGTGGAGTGGATCGGCTTGAGTTCGCCGCGAATTTCCTCGGGGGCATCGGGTTTCATGTCGGCGAGTTCGAGCTGGCTCGGCGAACCGTACAGAAACAGCAGGATGCACGCCTTGGCGCGGCCGAAGTGAGCATCCCTGGCGAATTCAGGCTTTTCGGTCGGCTGGGAGGCCTGTGCGCGCAGAAAGTCCGGGAGAGTAAGCCCGAAAGCAGCCCCGGCCGTCAACAGATCGCGGCGAGACATGCCATTGCAGAGCGTCTTGTGGTTACCCAGAACGCGGAGCATGGGGTAGGGTTCCGAAAGCAATAAGGCTACGGCAACCCCGGCCTGAAACCGGGGTGGAAGGAATTAAAGTTATCATCCTCCTATTCGGAGATTCCTGCAAGCGAATTGCAGGAGTTGGTGGAGACGGTTGTGTCGGTCGCAACGGGATGCGTAAGATAGGTAGATAGTGGAACTCGTGTTCGGCGGATTGAGGGGGTCGGAGTACCCCGATACGCTCAATCTAAACAACTCTGCCTACTTTTCGAGGCTCCTGCCGTGGACCCGAACCCGTTCACCGCGGTAGACCGCGATCTGCTGAAACGGTGCCTGAACCGTGACCCTGGCTCGTGGAACGATTTCGTGGATCGATTCCTGAGCCTGATCTACCACGTCATCGGTTACACCGCGCATCTCCGGAGCGCGCGGTTGAACCCAGAGGATGTGGAAGACATCGCGGCCGAGGTATTGCTCAAGATCGTGGCCAGCGATTTCCGCCTCCTCCGCGAATTTCGCGGCGAAGCGAGTCTGGCCACATACCTGACCGTAGTATCCCGCCGGATCTGCATCCAGGAATTGATCCGCCGACAAAAGGCCAAGGAGGCTCTCGCACGCGGCGACATGCGCGTGCCCAACGAGGAACTCGATGAGGAACCGGCAGCCCAGAAGGGCGTGGAGAGTCTGGATGAAGTCGAAAAATTGCTCCGACGATTGTCCGGCAAGGAACGGGAGATTGTGCGGCTCTACTACCTCGAAGGGCGAACCTACGAGGAGATCAGTACGGAAACCAATGTCCCCGTGAATACGATTGGTGCCGTTCTTTCCCGCGCCCGGAAGAAACTCCGGATGATGGTGAAAAGCAGTGGAGTTGACTCCCTCAGTCTGGCTGTTCTGCCACCATCTCCTCCGCCGGCCTCCACTCTCACCCCAAAACCCGCTTCCCCCAAAGCCACCATTTCAGGCGACAGTGGGTCCAGACCGGTGAAACCGCAGAAACCGATGAAACCCACGAAAGATAAGAAAGAAGAATGAAAGAGTTTTGGAGTTAAGGATCGGTCAGTCACTCCAAATCACGAGTTTGTTTATGATTGAAGTGATTATTATAGGACGATCAGGCATGTGCCAAGGGCTTTGACACATGACGAAATTTGACAGCGACTGGTGTCTGAATCTGCGATTGGAATGGAAAACGCCTTGCTAAAGTGCCAAAACGCATCATCGCAATCTTGTGAGATTACTGACACCGCTGACGACCCTGTCAGAAACTTCTGGCACCCTCAACTCACCTAACCCGAACTGCCGACAGTCTGCCCACGCGTGGGCAGAGTCGCTCAAAGTGAGCGGGTCAACCCAATACCAGCCCCATGTCTCATTCCAAACGACGCGGAGTATATTTTCTATTCCTTCGGCCTCTGTCGGTAGCGATAGCGAAACACGTCTGCCATCAGGTTATCGACCGGGGCGTATTGATCCGTCAGGATGATTCGAGGGAGAGCATCGAGATAGGGTTGGAGATCGACTTGAAGTATCCGATGGGTCCGGAGAAGTGCCTCCTCATACGCTTTCGATCCCATTATTGATGCTGCCAAAACATGCGGCATTCCACCGGGAGTTTGCATCCCGCCCGCCACACTGCCAACTCCATTTGCCGCCGTGAAGCCAGGAAGAACCTGCTCGGATACTGCGGCACGGAGTGCTGAAAGGTCCAAAGGACGATCCGATGCATAGATCACGTAAACCTGCCGCTCGGAGAAATCCGCGGCGTGATCCAGGATGAGGTTTTTGTAGAGTTTTGTTTCGTTGGGATCGAGAAGCCCGGTGAGTTCTTCGACTAAGTCGTCCCGAGAGAGTTTCTTGTTTTTCAAGGGGTTTAGCTTCATCAGGATCGACTGAGGAACATTCAGACTCCCCAAGGTGGCAAATGACTCCTCTGTGAGCTTGAGTCGTATTGGATCTACTACATTCATGATGTGGTTTTTGTAGAGTTTTGTTTCGTTGGGATCGAGAAGCCCGGTGAGTTTCTCGACCAAGTCGTCCCAAGAGAACGTCTTGTTTTTCAAGGGATCTAGCTTCAGCAGAACCGATTGAGGAACATTCGGACTCAAAGCGGCAAATGCCTCATCCGAGATATTGAACCATTTTGAATTCATTACCTCGGGGGTGAGCAGAGCGATATTCTCTGCCGGATATGTCTGCTGGAGGGTCAGCATCGCGGCCTTCCACAGTTTCCCATAGCCAATCGAGTCGATCACGGTGAGCAAGTAGACCCCATTCGGCTTCAGAGTCGCTTTCACCGCATCGTTGTATTCTTTCGTGAGCAGGTGAGATGGGACCGATAGATCGTTCACCGCATCCTGAACAACGAGGTCGTATGTGCCCGCGGGAACTTTCTCGGCAACGTATTGCCGGCCATCCATGTGATAAATCTTGAGCCCGCCGTAATCTTTCAATCCGAGGTGGTTTTTTGCTATCCAGGTCACGCCCGGGTCAATCTCCACCACATCCATCTGGGTTTCCGGCATCACTTCCATCGCGTAACGGGGGAAGGTGTATCCGCCACCCCCAACAACCAGAACACGGGGGTTCGGATTCTCCTTCCGGGCACCCTGCAGGAACTCCATCTGAACGTGTTCGTGTTTGTAGTAAAGGAAGAATGGATCGTTGGGATTCACACTGGAGTGGATCAGGTGATCGAGAGTGAGCGTCCGGATGTTGGTGAGGTCGCCGTAGCTGTCCCGGGCCTGAGTTACCTTGATCGTGTAGTAGTTCGTCTCCAATTTCGCGAGCAAATCCTGCTCGTGGAAAGTGGATCGACTCGTCAGGATCACGCCCCCCGTGATCCCACCGAGGACGATGCTGAACACGTAAAGCAGCGGGTTATAATCCCATACTTTTGTCACCACGAGGCTCGTCAGCGTCAATATCAGGGAAACGCACAGGAGGGTCTTGTGCATCCCGATTGCCGAGAGAAGCAGATACCCGGCCACGAAAGTTCCAAGGATTGCACCGGTGGTACTCCAGGCATACACTCGGCCAGCGACTCGGCCAACGTGGGCGACATCCGGAACCGCCAGCCGGATCACCTGGGGGGGATATCGTGCCCAGAGCGAACATCGGGAGAAAGAACAAACAGAACGTCCAGCCCATTACCTGTTCAATAGGATCGAGGCCGTGGAACAGACTGTAATGACTGATCAGAGCCATTGCGACGAACTGAAACACGGTCCCTGCTGCCGCCATCAGCAAACTTCCCGCCAGGACGAATCGAGGATTAAAGGAACTTCCAGGCCGGTTTACTCGATCGGTGATCCATCCGCCGGTGAGGTTCCCCAGGGCTGTTCCGGCAAGCATCACACCAATGATCCCGGTCCAGGTGAACAGCGAGACTCCGAGTTCCCCGGCCAACACACGCGAGGCGGTCAGTTCCAGTGTCATGCCGCCGAAACTCGCCAGAAATACAATGGTGAAAGCCAGCCGAATGTCCGGGAACGCATAGGGGTTTGATGAGATTGGAATGTCTGAGTCTGTCTGGATTCGATCGCCAGATGCCGATGAAGCAACTCGCGGGCTCGCGGACTCATCGGATCCAAGCAGCGGATCTTGTGCAGAACCCTCGCTGGCGGCCCGAGTACCCAATACCACGATCGAGCCAAGACTGAGCGCTGCCAGTGCCCCTGCCGAAGCGAACACGAGCGTGTTGATGGTGTACATCGGAATCAGAACGAATCCAGTGAGGTAGTTCCCCAACAGGCACCCGAGAGTACTCAGCGCGAACACCATTCCGGTAACTCGACCTGTACTCGCCAGGTCCGGGAGCCCCAGTTTGATAGCCAGGGGAGTCAGAAGGCTCAGAACAAAACCGGCTGGCAGGCACAACACCAGAGCAAGCAGAGGGATGCGAGGGCCGAGGGGGATTGATTTATAAACGCCGCTGTCGGTTAGCAGGAGTGGGAAAATCGCCATCCAGACCGCGGCGATGGCCCCGACCGCCAGTAACGCAGCCAGTGTTCGAGGAGTGGGGTAGCGGTCGGCCAACTTGCCGCCAAAACCGTTGCCGAGAGCGATACCGGCCAGGAACACTCCGATCACGGAAGTCCACGTTTCCAGGCTTGAACCAATAAACGGCGCCAGGAGTCGGCCGGCCACCAGTTGCAGCACAAGCAACACGGCGTTGGCCAAAAACACAATCAACCCAACCCCGACCAGTCGGCTGAGTGGTAAGGAAGTGGCTGCGGAAGAAGTGTCGGAACCCATGATGCGACAAACCGTGAGGTCGGGTGATCCGGGCAGCGGTTGCTGCCCAGCGTATGTTCTTATTGGTCCATCGTCCTTGGTCCCTGGTCCATATGAAGAATGTTGACTGGACCATGGACTACGGATCGAGACTACGACCAATCGCGATCCTTGAGTAAGCTGAACTATGGACTATGGACCGTTGACCAAGGACGAAATCATGTCTTCCCGTTTTGTTATCGGCATCGACCTGGGAACCACCAACTCCGGCCTGGCATATGTCGATACGGCAGCCGGGATGGATCCCAAGGTCACTCCGTTCTCCATTCCGCAAGTAGTCGGTCAGGGAGCGATGGAGGATCGCTCCCTCCTGCCCTCGTTCCTCTACCTTCCCGGTGAGGGCGAGCAGCCTGCCGGTTCTCTGAAGCTTCCCTGGGACGCCAACCGCGATTACTGCGTCGGTGAATTCGCCCGAGCTTATGGATCGCAGGTACCAACCCGTCTGGTCGCATCGGCCAAGTCGTGGTTGTGTCACCCGGGAGTGGACCGCAAAGCCGCGATTCTCCCGCACCGAGCGCCCGATACTGGCCGAAAGGTCTCCCCCGTGGAGGCAAGCGTCCGCTACCTCAAGCATCTCGCGGAAGCCTGGAACCAGAACATGGCGAAGGATGCCGCCGCGAACCGTCTTGAAGCTCAGGATATTGTACTCACCGTCCCGGCATCGTTCGATGCCGCCGCCCGCGAATTGACTATTGAGGCCGCTCGCGCTGCCGGGTTCACCCAACTCACTCTCCTTGAGGAACCCCAGGCTGCATTTTATGCCTGGCTCGACCGCAGTGGCGACGATTGGCGAAAACAGGTGAATGTCGGCGAACTCGTTCTGGTTGCCGATGTGGGTGGAGGAACCACCGATTTTACCTTGATCGAGGTTGCGGAAGAGGGCGGCAGCCTCTCGCTCACGCGGCTGGCGGTGGGAGATCACCTGTTGCTCGGCGGCGATAACATGGACCTGACCCTGGCGTACTATGTTGCCCAAGTGCTGGCCAAGAACGGAACCAAACTCGATGCGACCCAGATGGTACAACTCACCTATGCCTGTCGAAACGCAAAGGAACAACTTCTCGCGGATGCGAAATTGGCTTCGGCTTCGGTGACGGTGCTGGGCAAGGGACGCTCGGTGATTGGTGGCACGATCAAGCACGACCTGCCGCGGACGGAAGTTGAGAAAGTGCTGGTCGATGGTTTCTTCCCAACCTGCCCACGGGATGCGGAGCCCGCGAAGACCACTGCCGCTGGGCTTCAGGAACTCGGACTCCCGTATGTCTCCGACGCCGGTATCACCCGGCATCTCGCACAGTTCTTGAGCCGACAGGCGGAAGCACTCGCGGGCCGCGAACAACCAACGGGGAAGAAGAAGAAAGCTTCCGCCGATACCGTTGCACTCCCCGCCGCGGTGTTGTTCAACGGCGGTGTGTTCAAGGCGGACCCGCTCCGGAACCGCTTGCTCGGGGTGTTGGCATCGTGGGCGAAGAGCGCGAAGGTGGAGGCTGCGCGGGAATTGCCGGGTGCCGACCTCGATCTCGCGGTTGCGCGTGGCGCGGCCTATTACGGAGTGGTGAAGCGGGGCAAGGGTGTGCGCATCCGGGGTGGAACGGCCCGGGCGTACTACATCGGCGTGGCCATGAACATGCCAGCGGTGCCCGGGTTTGCCCCACCAGTGAAGGCGCTGTGCGTTGCGCCGTTCGGAATGGAAGAGGGCACGGAGGCGGATATTCCGAGTTACGAAGTCGGTCTGCGTATCGGAGCGGAGGCCGAGTTCCGGTTCCTGGGTTCGAGCGTGCGTCGGGATGACATCGCGGGAACGGTGGTGGAGGAGTGGGAAGGACAGGTCGATGAATTAAGCCCGGTGAAGACGACCCTGGAAGCGAAGGGAGCGGCTGGTACCGCGGGCGGTCAGGTGGTGCCGGTCCACCTGCACAGCAAGGTGACTCCGGTTGGACAACTGGAACTGTGGCTGATGAGCCGCGATGGGAAGCAGAAGTGGAAGCTGGAATTCAATGTTCGGGAGGGGAAGTAGAATGAGAGGGAACTACGAGGAGGAACAATCATGGGCGAACTGGCGGATTATCTGAAGGCCGAAGCTGAGACGATCCGCAACCAGTCAAAACGCAGGGAAGCTGCTTTGCACGATTGGCTCGGAGCTATCCAGCGGCTCAACGAAGAGTTGCTCTCCTGGATAAAAGCAGCCGATGATGGAATGGGGTTGGTGGAGGTGAGGACTTTGGACACACACTGTCGAGAACCCGCACTCGGTGGGTACTCAATCCCAGGATTATCAATCAGCATTGGAGATCGCCTCAGCAGACGATCCGCGAACATTATTCCCCATGCCCGGTACGTTGCCGCGACAATCAAACCACCTGGAGAGAACGAACGACGTGCAGACGGAATGGTGGAGATTAAAAGCGATACGATTGCAGATTACTACCTGTTCCGTCTGAAATATGAGAGGGGCGACGAGTGGTTCATCCAGAGTGTTGGTGTGTGGAACCACCAGAAAACTTACGGGGCTGTGGAACTGCTCACCCAGGATCGGTTTGAAGAGGCGATGTTGTTCATTCTGAAATGACACCCGATCAATTCGCGCGCGAAAAATGTGTGTCCAATTAAGAGGATGAAATCGGCTGGCGACCCGGTGAGATTGTCTTTACCTTGAACTTTAGAACCCGAAACTCCTCTCCCGGAGATCGTATGCGACTCTTCCCGATACTCTCCGCACTCTTGCTTTTGCCAACTCCAATCCTCGCGGCCGATTTCCCAAAGTTCAAGACTCAGGAAATCGACACCAGCCTCAAGATCGGCTACGCCGTGTTTATTGCCGATATCAACGGCGACAAGAAACCCGATATCGTCGTCGTCGATCAGCACAAGGTTGTCTGGTACGAGAACCCCGGTCGGCAAGGCGCGGAGTGGAAGAAGCGGATTATCCTCGATGGCAAGACGCGACCCGATAACGTCTGCGCTGCCGCTGTGGATATCGATGGCGATGGCCTCCCCGAAATCGTTCTCGGTTCGGCGTGGAAGCCGTTCGATACGGCGAACGCCGCACAGCTTTCGTGGTTAAAGCGAGGAAAAACCCTCGATGAAGAATGGACCATGTACACGATCCCCTGCGATGAGCCAACCATTCATCGGGTACGTGTGATCGAGAATGGCGGGGATGGCAAACCCCGGATCATCTCCGTTCCTTTGATGGGTCGCGACTCGACCCAGAAAGAGAACTGGATGGATGGCCGGCCGGTTCGGATCATGTCGTATCCCATCCCCAAGAATCCCGAGAAGCCGGAATCGTGGAAGCCCGAAGTGCTGTCGGAAGACCTACACGTTACTCACAACTTTTGGCCCAACCCAGGGTTTCCACATAAGCTCGTCACCTCGATGTTGGTTGCCAGTTATGAAGGCGTCAGCGAGATACATCGAGATAGAAGCAAATGGGTGACGACGCACATCGGTGAGGGAAACCAGGCGAATCCGAAGGGCAACCGCGGCGCAAGCGAGATCAAACAATCCGCCGACAAACTGGGAGTCATCGCGACCATCGAACCGTGGCATGGTAACCAAGTGGTGACCTACACTCCGAGCGCCGCCGGAAAACTCTGGGACCGGCATGTGGTCGATGAGCAACTCCGCTGGGGACATGCCGTGTGGTTTGCCGACCTGGATGGCGATGGTGTCGATGAACTCATCATTGGAGTCCGCGACGATCCGAACCCCAAGGCCGGGGACAAGCACACCGAACGCCGCGGCGTTCGCATCTACAAAAACACCGATGGCAAGGGAGTAACCTGGGATCGTATGATTCTTGAGGATGGCGGCGTTGCGGTGGAAGACCTTGTCGCTGCTGACCTCGATGGCGATGGCAAGATCGACATCATCGCCGTGGGACGTGCGACCGGCAATTGCCGCATTTACTGGAACCAGGGGAGGTGAGATGAGGCGATGACTTCATCCCCTTGTCTACACACGGAAGCAGTTGTCTCCCGACTCCCGATCCACGGGAGCCGTTTGGTTCTCTGTCGCCTCTGCTGGGCGGTCATCGATCCCTCGCCCCGGATCGTACCTCTTCGCTTACCTGCGCCCCAGGCAATTCCGGTTGAGAAGCTTGCTCCACCCGAACCGGCCATTCCGAAGCCGCTCCCACCAAAACCGTTCCCATCTATTCCAACGCTGACATTGCCGGAGGAGTTTGGCGTTCCGCTGCCCATACTGCGGTTGGAGCCGCCATTCCCGCATAAAAAGGCGTTTTTCCTCGCGTTGGTTGTGGTCGTTCCGATCGTTTTGTGGGCCTTATGGTTCCGCGATCTGCATTACCCCAAGTTTCAAGAGTATGCCGACCCGACTCGCCAATACGCTGCTCTGTTCCCCGGAACACCGACCTGGTCGGGGGGGAGTGAGGGCGGTGGGTCTGATGGGGTAGTGGTGCGGAATGTTATGGGGTCATCCGAGACGTATCAGATCCGGGTAACAAAAGTATCGTCCTGGCGGTTCGGTCGGATCAAGGACTTGTACTCCGGGACACTCGCCCAGGCCATCAGAAGTAACGACAACTCTCTGCTTGTTCGACCGAGACCGGATATTTTCACTGGGAATGCGGTTGCCGAGTACGAACAGTGGCTGACGGGGAAACTCGTGGTCGTTGGGCGTGTGATCGTCATGAACGAATTCGCTTACGAAATGACCATCACTGGACAAGACCTCTCGCTCGATGATTCGCGGGTCCAAAGCTTTTTTGACTCCTTCCAGCGTGGGCGGTGGAGCAGGTGGTGAAGCCTCAGTGAAAGGACGATCCGGGGCGAATGCAAAACCAACAACGAGCCGGAAGCGTGAGCGACGGGAGAATAATCAAATTCAAAGACAAATTCAAAGACCGTCGCTCACGCTTCCGGCTCGTCAATACATTAGTTCACCTCATTTGGTGAATCCGAAGTGGGAACTGCACTCTCAATCGATCCCCAGTAAGCTGGCAGTGGAGCAACGAAGGTCAATTCCTGCTTTGTGAATGGGTGTGTAATCGTCAAGCTGCGTGCGTGTAGAGCGATGACACGATCGCGAGGCTCTTCGGCGATGGGACCGAATGCCCGTTTGCTGCCGTAGGTGGTATCTCCCAATACCGGATATCCCCGCCATGCTGCCTGTACCCGGAGCTGGTGCGTTCGCCCGGTCAGCGGCGACAGTTCGATCAGCGTATCCCCCTCGACCTTCTTCAATACCCGATATCCAAGCATCGCCAGTTTTGCCCCGGGCTCACCCTCTGCTGCCCGCTCGACGCGCGATTCCTCTGCCAGCTTTCGGATCCAGTCTTCCCACATTCCGGCTTCCGGGGTCACATCGCCTTCGACCAGAGCCCAGTACACTTTGGAAACCTTGTGCTCCTGAAATTGTGCGTGAATTCGCTGCGCTGCCTTCGTGTTTCGAGCAAAGCAGACCACTCCGCTGACGGGTCGGTCGAGTCGGTGTGGGATGCCCAGATACACACCGGCTGGCTTGGCGTACTTCTCCTTGATGTAGTTCTTCGCCAACGATTCCAGGCTGGGGATATTGCTCGGTGCCTGGGTGAGCATGGGTGCGGGTTTGTTCACCACGAGAAGGTGGTGATCTTCGTAAAGGATGTGATTGAGGAGCAATGGTGGCCTGTCTTGTAGGGTGGTCGAGGCTTTGCGAGCCCCACCATGTATTCGTATTGTTGGCTCTGGTGGGGCTCGGTCGCAAAGCCGACCTGTCTTGTAGTCTTGTAGGGTGGGTCGAGGCTTTGCGAGCCCCACCATGTATTCGTATTGTTGGCTCTGGTGGGGCTCGGTCGCAAAGCCGACCTCGACCCACCCTACAAAACAAGCTTTGCGAGCCCCACCATGTATTCGTATTGTCGGCTCTGGTGGGGCTCGGTCGCAAAGCCGACCTCGACCCACCCTACAAGACAAGAATCGCTGGCTCCGTTACGCCGGAATCAGTTGGGGTAATGGGTTGACCAGCGGGGCAGCGCCCACCCCTAAGAGCTTCTTGCGGAGATATTCCAGGGCGCGGGTCATGGGCCGGTCATCGAACGGTTGGGATTCATTCAGCAGCAGTTTCCCATCCTGCCCCTTGGGGTTGATCGGTGGCGCGGGTGGTGGATTTGGACCCACGACATCGGGCTTCCCGGCAACGTATTTGAGTTTCTGCATTTCGACGCCATACCGCAGCCTCTCAAGTGGCGTACTCACAACGGTGAGCCCTTCGTCGGGGGATACGCCCCACTCGTCGGGTTTCTGCGGGTCTACGCCCAGTTTGTCCATGTTTTTGCCACTCGGTCGCCAGTATGTCTGGGTCGTGAGCTTGACTGCGGTTTTCTGATCCGGTGCCAGACGGAACAAGGTCTGCACGCTCCCCTTACCGTAGGTTCGCTCGCCGACAATGACGGCCCGCTGGTTGTCTTGCAGTGCGGCCGCGACAATCTCGCTGGCGCTGGCACTGAGACTGTTCACCAGAACGGCGATCGGCTTCTGTAGGAAAAGCGTTCCGCTCTCGCGCGCTGAGTACGTCTTGGTACCACCGTGGCGGTCCTTGGTGGAGACAATTTTTCCTTCGGTCAGGAATAGATCGGATACCTCGATTGCCTGAGTCAAAAGCCCACCGGGGTTATCGCGGAGGTCGATGATGAGCCCTCGACCGCCAGCCCCCTCGATTTCCTTGACCGCTGCCTCCACTTCCTTCGCAGTCAGTTCGTTGAACGCCGCGATCCGGATCAAACCGATCTTGTTTTCAGGATCGACGAACCAGTTCCATCGAGTTGGATCATCGGTTCGGCGGGACAATCCACTAACGGGATGCAGGGGAATTTCCGCGCGCGTCAAGGCGACGGGAAATTCGGGTGGATTGTGACGCTCTCTTTGAAGGGTCAGTGTGACCTTGGTGCCGGTTTCACCCGTAATTCGACCGCGAAGTTCGGCGGAGGCCATGTTCTCGGTGCTGACGCCATCCACTTTTACGATCAGATCGCCCGCAACTACCCCCGCGTCGTAAGCGGGGGTACCTGCCATTGGGTATTCGACTTTGGGAATCTTCGTTTTCGGATCGATCTGGAAGAGAATCCCAACGCCGCCAAAGCCTCCCTTGTTCTCGGTTTCAAACTCGTGGAGTTGTTGCTCGTTGAAGTATTGCGAATGCTTGTCGAGTTCCGACAGGCCGCCGTTAATCATGTTCTCGACGAGCTTCTGCCGCTCATCGTCCGTCAACTCGCGGACGTAGTTCGCATCCACCTCCGCGAGAACTTCGACAATCTGCCGAACCAGTCGGTAGTCCTTGTCCGGCGCTGGAGCGCTGTACCCAATGGCCAGCCCCAGCCCGACGATTCCCGGGACCACCAACAACCAGATCAGATTTCGGAGCGGCATGGAGACCTCTCGCTGGTAAGGGGCAAGTAATCAAGGGGCAAGTGAAATACGAAGATATAGTGGGTTTTTGAAGGCGGTTAAGTCATTTCGATTCCCAAAAGCAGTCTAAGGTAGCTGTTTTCCCTTGCCCCTTGCCCTTATTACTTGCCCTACTGATAGTAAGGATTGTACCCGAGAATTGTGTTGCATGGGAGTCAAGCCCGCGCGGACCCACAATCCGGAATGATTTGCTCAAGTCATTTTGACCACCCCAATTACTCCAATTATGCTCATATCACAATCAACCCAAACCACCTGGATTATGGTAGGTCCATCCCATGTATAGCCTCGTTCTGATGACCGCGATGACCACCACCCCGGACGCCACCCAGTTCAACGGATTCTTCCGCGATCTGTTCTGCGGTTGCTGTGGATCCTCCTCCTCCTCGGCTGGAAGCTACAGCGGCAATACCACTCCCTACTACAGCTGCTACGGTGGTGGGTGTTCGGGCTCAGCTTACAACTACCCAACGGGCTGTTCCGGCTCATCGTACTCCAACGGCTGCAACGGTTGCAATGGGTGCAACGGGGATTCACTTTGGAACCGCGTTCGCCGCTGGTTTGAAGGGAATGGCTGTTGTGGTGGGTGTTGTGGCGGTTGTTGCGGTGGGTCGGGGAGTCGCTACAACTGTTCCGGCTCATCGGCCTACTCGTGCTATGGCAGCCCGATATATGCCTCGGTGTACGGTGGTTTCCCCCAGGGTGGCATGGGATTCGAGTCCTACCCGAGTTACCCGGCTGCACCAGGGGCCGTCCCGATGATTCCGTATGCTTCCCCGGAATCCGCACCCGCACTGAATCCGCAAAACACCGGGTTTCGACCGGCTGGCTATGCGGCCAACTCTTCGCTGGTCTCCGGTGGGAACCCCAATGCCCGGGCCACTGTGATTATCAAACTCCCGGCCGATGCCCGGCTGTATGCGGACACCAAGGTGCTGAGTTTGATCGGGCCGGAACGAAGATTCGTGAGCCCCGAGCTGCCTCCGGGTCAGGAGTTCACCTATCGGTTCCGGGTCGAGTATGATCGGAATGGTGAGACACTGAGCGTGACGAGAAAGGTTGTGGTCCGAGCGGGAGCAATGGTCGCAGTCGAGTTCACCGACATGACCGTGAAGACGGCACCGGAAAAGAACGCCGGTGGTGGTGGCACTGCTGTGGCAGCAACTCCGACCGCGAACACCACACCAAATATGATCCCTGTGGTTGCTCCGACGACTCCGCTCTCGGGCACAAACGCCTCGGTTGCCGTGAACGCACCCGCGACATCCACTCCTCCCACAACCCCGGTGGTGGAGCGGGCGACGATCCGGGTGAAACTGCCACCAGGGGCCACGCTCTATGTGGATGACCACCGGAGCCCATCCGTTGACCCGATTCGTCAGTTCAGCACTCCCCCGCTGCCAGTCGGCAAGGAATTCGCTTACCTGATGAAGGCTGAGATCGTCCGGAATGGGCAGACGGAGACCTTCACGCAGAAGGTTCCATTCCGGGCTGGCGAACGTGTGGAAGTGGACTTCACCACAACTGGCCGCTGAGGTGACTGTCCACGCGTGGGCGGGCATTCTGCCCATGCGTGGACAGACTGTCAGCAGTTCGGGCGCGTTGAATTGAAGGGTCAGGAGAGTTTGTCAGCATTGTCAGTGGTGTCAGTAATCAGACAAGATTGCGATGATGTGATTTGGCACGATAACAAGGCATTTCCCATCCCAATCACAGATTCACAAAACAGTCTCTGTCACAAATTGTCATGTGTCACAGCCCCTCGTGACACGACCGGTGATCACAATAATCACTTCGGCCATAAACGAACTTATGATTTGTGCTGGCTGACCGATCCTCTACCCCGGTTTGCGCCCACGCATGGGCGGACTTGGTTGTGGAGGCAAGAACTCCAGTCACACCCCGGACGAGCCAAGCAGCTTATCGGCATACCCCAATGTGAAACACGAAGAACGGCCCTAAGATGGGCCGTTCTTCGTGTTGACAGGGCAGCCGGGTGTTGTCATATCCGCCAGACAAATTCCCATCGTAAGGTGGTACCACTCGCTCTGGGACACCGGGAGGTGGCCTGTGAGGAAGCGCGATCTCGTTCGACAGCCTGTTCAACTGGCACTCTTTCCGCTGGTGGTTTTCACTGCGGTCGGATGCCAGATGATGCACCCATCCATACCGGTTGCCGTGACAATCCGGGATGCCGAGACCAAGGCACCCATTCCCGGTGCCGAAGTAGTCTTCTTGTACCCCACCGATGACTCCTCATCCCACGCACGAGACTCAACCGGCAAGACAGACCCCTATGGCGTTGCCCAGATTCGAGCTGCCACGGGTGACGATGCCTTGCCGCAGATCAAGATCAGCGCCCCGGGTTATCTGCCCGAACAGAAGGGTGTGCCAGGTGATGCACTCCGGGCAATCAAGGCAGCCGAATCATTCTGGTCCTCCACGAGCCATCAAACCCCCGTCGAGATTGCGATGGAGGTTTACCGTGGGCCGGTACCAACCGTCGAACTGATTGTGGCAAATGGCTTTCGCGGGCTGATCAAGGTCGAGGTTCGTATCCGGGAAGATGTTGTCTACGAACCCGGTCAGCGCGTGTTCCCGCGCAATGTTCCCTCAGACGGATCGGTTCAAGTGGAGGGTCCGCCGATTCTCCGGCACGATCGTGGGCCAGTGTTCTGTGCCCGATACGGGGACGACAACGCCTTGATTCCCACACAGGATCTCAAGGATGACGAGATTGGATTCCGGTGGCTGCGATGCGAAGGACGAACGGAATTCTTCGTGATTGGAACGCGAGCGGAACTGGAAAAATACCGACGCGCCACGGCTAAAGGCGGCGGAAGCGATTCGGGTAGCGATAAGGGCAGTGGTAAGGGCGGTGGTCGCCGCGGTGGGGGCGGAGGCGGTGGCTCGTAACGGGATCCAATAATAAGCCCAGGCTTTTTCGACCTGGGCTGACGAACGAGCCTTCCGGGTTCAATCGAGGTAGCATTAGGATGACAGGTTTTGTCTGGAGTGTCGTCATCACGCGGAGCGTGATGACGACACTCCCGAGTAGTGAAGCCTCTGGCACAACCCAAAACCCATTGTCACCCAACTTTGAACCATGCCGATAAACCTGGAGGTGGTCCGTGGGGAACCATCGACTCGTCCGGGCTTTGCTCGACACGCTCCTGATTCTCGTTACCGCCTCCGGCTGTCAGATGCTGCATCCGCAGGCACCAATTAATGTGGAAGTCCGCGATGCGGAAACGCAGGCACCAATCGGTGGGGCTCACGTCCGCGTCTGGCACAACGCTACTCACGCGGATGTTACATCTGGAACCACAGGACCGGATGGGATGGTTCACATCCCAGCGCCTCCAGCCGATGATACCCCCCTTGTCTACGAGATGCTGGCCAAGGGATACATGACCCGGCAAACGGACCAACCCGCCAAGCAAACTTCATCGAGTGTTATTCTGGAGATGTTTGCCGAACCGCGACCGGTTCTCGAATTGATCGTTCCAACGGGGTATCGGGGAATATTGAGAGCCACAGTCCGCGTCCAGAACGACTACGCCTATCCACCCCACCAGCGATTGTTCTCTTGCACCGTTCCCACTTCCGCGGTGGTCGAGGCTGTTGTACCGCCGATCTTTGGCCGCGGCCTCACTCCGAACATCAGTTTCCGGTATGCGGATGGAACTCCACTACCCCGGGACGCCAAGCCTTTCGAGATCGGTTGCCGGTGCCTGAAGTCCGATCCCGACAGCGAATACGTCTTCGTGATCGGAACGCAGTACGAGGCCGATGAGATCCGACGGGCAATCAAAAAAGCGGGCGGCGGGAACACGTCCATCGGCCAGGAATCAATAACGGGATATGGTCGCCGGTGAGCCTTGTAGGGTGGGTCGAGGCTTTGCGAGCCCCACCATCTTCATATTCGTGTTTCTAGTAGGGTGGGTCGAGGCTTTGCGAGCCCCACCATCTTCGTATTTGTGGTAATGGTGGGGCTCGCAAAGCCTCGACCCACCCTACAAGACAGAGATCACTCCCCCAGCGGTTTGTCCCAGTCCGCGAGTTGTCGGCGCAGTTCCTCGAAGTCCAACCCCGGGGCAAGACGAACCGCTTCCTCCGTTTCGGCCACATCCCGCGTCCGGGTTTGTCGGAGAGCCTCTTCCAGTCGCCGAATCCAGACCGGTACATCCAACCCCACACCACTCACATTTCCCGCCAGCGGCTCGATGGCCGCCTTCAGACGCGCGAATGCCGGGTTATCCTCACCTTGCCCACCTCGCGCAGCCTCGGCGGCGGAGGCAATCCGCGCTGCGGCTTGGTCGATCTCCAGAGGCATGAGGAACCGCTCCTCCAGCCGGTCCCGAACGGTTCGCAATCGTAGCCCATGCCGGATCTCCAGCGCCCCAAGCCGGTCGAGGAGGTCTTCCGCCAGTCCCGCCGTCTTGTCCACGATGAACTCGCGCCAGCGAATTGCAAGGGCATCGTTGCCTCTCTTGCACAAGACCTCGTGAGCCAGAGCCAGCGGACGCATTCGCCACGCATAGCGGTCGTAGCGAACCTTCACCCGCAGGAAATCGAGCAGAATGTGAATGTTCTCGCCGTAATCGGACTGCGTTGTCGTCGTGTTGTAGTCCCGATACTCATCGTAATGCTCGATCAGAGCTTGCATGACCATTTCCGCCGACCGCGAGGTGCGGGACCGATCGATGTTTCCACTGGCCCAGTCTTCGACCAGCCTCGGGCGGCGTTCGGATTCGTTGCGTTCGACCTCGTGGTCGAGCCACGCCTCGACACCACGGGCCAGAATACCCCGCATGTTCGACACACCGAGGAACGGGACCGTGAACAGATCGCTCCCGTACTTCTTCACGAAGGTCCGAACCGGTTCCCAATCGTCGTCATCGTTCACCGATTCCAACACCGACAGCCGGAGCGACTGGCTGTGCTGCACCCAAAGATCCTGGAACGCCTCGGCAAGCTGAAAGAGCATACCGGAGAGCGGGCCATCGGGACCGGAATCCTCACCCCCTTCAGCAGCCGCGGCTATCAGCGTTTCGACCGCGCCTGTTAACGCTGTACGGAAGAGTTGATCGAAGCTGCTGACGCGGCGACCATCCGGCGGGTTATTCCACTCCATCTGTCGGGCCAGTTTGGTGAGATGGAACGTCTCACGGAGCAACCCCAGCCGGGGCAGTTGCGTGAGCAGGTCTTCGAGAACGTGCAAAGCAGTTTGGGCACGCAACACTTCCTGGGGCTTACCTCCATCGGATGGCGGACAGTACAGCAGCGGTTCGCCGCGGAACAAACCGATGAAGCTGGACAGAATCGACCGGACCCCGGCTGTATTCCCACGCCGGGTCGCCCGCTCGATCCGCACCAACAGCGATTCCCATGCACGCGGCGAAGCCTCCTCTTCTTGACGCTTGGAGTTTGCCCGCTCGGCAGCGGGCAACTCGGGTCCAGGCATCAACACCGCCGAGAGAGCCCGGGCCGCTCGCCCGGTTTCCACACAAGCCGAGACGCCAAGATCGAGAATATGGCCCTTGAGTGCCCGCCGACGATCGAACTCGATCATCCCTTCGTGTCCGCCAGCGGGGTCCGGAATGGGAATCGCCGTGACCCGGTTCAGGAAATTGGTGAGGGCTTCGTGCGTGCGGCCGGCGGATGCCAGCCATCCCGCAACCGCATCCTGGCCCGCGGGATCATCCCGCGGCCACAAATCGGGACGAGCCGCGAGCCGCCACAGCTTGGCCACCGCGTACAGGAACCGAAGCCGTTCTTCGAGCGATTCGGCCTCGGGTTCGAGAGGGAAATCGCCGAGGGGTCTGTCGTCTCCCCCACCGGCAACCGATCCCTCTTCCCCATCGTCTGCCGAGTCCTTGTACGTCATCCCTTCGTAAGCGGACTCGAACTCCCCTGTCTCATCATCCTCTTCCTCATCATCCTCCGTCTGAAGCCACTCGTCGGGTGCCAGCCAGGATTCGTTCGCGTTCGCTTCCAACAGCTCAAAGAATCGGCGTACCAGGGACGCCCGAGCCAGGGCAGGCACTACCTCGGCTGCCGCCACGGCTCGCACCCAGCGCTCGCAAAGTCCTTCAAATGAAGCCGATGGCTCCTCCAGCGGAACCAGTTCGCCCTCAGACAGCCAGGTCATGAGCAACGCCATCGCGGCCCGGTATTCCTGTCGGGCAATCAGCGGCTCAATCACCTGAGCAAACGCGGCCGGACTCGTGAATCCTTCCCGATGTTGCCGCCAGAACGAGACATCGTTGGAACTCGGTGTCCGCAGCGACCATGCCGTCAGCGCTGCGGCAACGTGTTCCGCAGCATCTGCTCGTTCGCCGCCAACCACCCGCGGCAGATCGGTGACCGTGGCCGCAGCGAACCGATCCCACCATCCCGCGAAGTCGCGCATCGCGGCGATCGTTCGCTCCCGGGTTGCCTCATCCCCGGCAACAGCCGCAGCAGCAGCGGTTTTTGCATAGAGATCGAACTGTCGACCGATCTGATGGATGAGTTCTTCAGCGCGGGGATCGCGAACCGTATCTTCCCGACCGGGGAAGATCGGGAACAGCCCCTGATAGCCCAGAATGTTCCACGGATCGATCAATGCTCCGCAATCGATACCGCGGCGAAGCAGGTCTTCCACTTCTCCGAGTAAGCGAGCGGCATCGGCAGGTTGGGTGCGGTCGGCCGCAAACCCGGCTTCCGTCTGGCGAATGCGGATTTCAGTGCCGAACCGCACGGCTGGAGCAGCGATTTTCGCGGCCTGCTCCCGTGCGGCGGAGGGATAACCCATCGCAGCGTATAGTTGAGCGAGCCGACGATCCTGAAGGTGCGCGGCCCGCTGCGTGGCAATCGCCTGATTCAGATATTGCCGAACGCCGGCAAATGGCTGCTGCCGCTTTTCGGCTTCCTCCCGAAGCCGCTCCCCGTGTGGTCCGGGCAGGGCTTTGAGAAGCCGCTGGTAGAACCCATCCCGATATCGGGCGATTCGTGGAACCAGTTTCGAGAGAGTGACGGAGGAATCGTGGTAGGTCGGTCCAGAACCGCTCACCCCGGCACCCATCAGGATCGTGCCAGCAAGTACGGCCGCGGCCTCGAACAGCCGTTCGGCCTTGTCGCCGCCCGGCCCAGCCGTGGGATCAACCCACGTCAACAGCGTGTCGAGCGTCATCTGACGAAGCACGAAGCGTCGATAGTACCCGCGGCCATCGATGGTGTGAGGGTCCCATTCTCCGAACAGCACGTTGGGCCGCTTGTTGACCGGGTGGAAGTGATCGTGAGCCCGTGGATCGAAGGCCAGTTCATCCAGGTGGTCCGGAATGAAGCTGGCTTCTTCCAGCAACACCGGATCGGTCTTGGCCAGGAGTTCGAGGGCTGGGCGGACGAGATCGGCATACCTGCCCTGCGCAACCCCGACACCCTTGAGATAAACGGGAATCGGACGTATCTTCTCGTGGGAGTAAAACTCGGTATTGGGCCGCGTTTCGAGAAGTGCGATCGGGCGATACCCCACGTAGTCATTCAGGAAGGAAAGGGCTCCGGACACAAGCCGCGCTGTTTCATCCCAGGGCGGTCCCTGGCGCACCACTGCCTCGCAGACGCGAACCAGGAAGAACGGCGCGAACAACTCGGCATCTGGCTGGTGAGCGAGCAGGTCCGCATGGTGAGCGCGGTATGCAGGGGGAAGTTGCCCGAAAGCCACATCGATCGCGGCTCGAACCTGAGTTGCATCGCGGAACGCCGGTGATCCGGATGCTTCGAGTTCCTGGAGCGACTGGGTTAGCCACCGATGTACGGCTCCCCAAGGAACCGGCTCATCGTCTTCCAGAAGAAACCCGACGACATCGGCGAGGCCCTTCTGAAACTTCGGGTCTGGCCGACCATCGGAGAAATTCAGGTAGCCCAGCAGCTTGGCTGGGTCGATCTTGCGAGACAGTTCGTGAAAGATGCCATCCATCCGCGGGCCGTTCCTTTCCGCCCCCGGTTTTACTCCGGGCATCCCTTCAGCATAAAACAACGGCGACCGTAGACAAAGCCCACGGTGGCCATCAACGACGATTCTGTCGGAACTCGTTACTGGATCGCAACACATGACAACGCCAATCCGCCTCGTTACCCTGATCTCGGGAAGCGGAACGACCCTCCAGAACCTGATTGACCGCATTGCGATAGGTGTACTCGATGCCAAAATCGTCGGCGTCGTATCCAGTCGAGCAGACATTTTAGGGGTCGAACGAGCCAAACGAGCGGGGTTACCAGTATCGGTTGTGGTGAGCGGAGGGCATGAGTTGGCGAGTGGTGGGCGTGCGGACCGCGTCTGGACTGCAATCCGTTCCTTCAATCCCGATCTCGTCTGTTTTACGGGCTGGCTGCACTTGCTTCCCATCCCGGAAGAGTTCCGGCAGAAGGTTCTGAACCTCCACCCTTCGCTCTTACCAGCGTTCGGAGGCAAGGGGATGTATGGGCATCACGTCCACGAGGCGGTTCTGGCCTATGGAGCGAAGGTTAGCGGTTGCACAGTTCATTTCGCCGATGATACTTACGACACCGGCCCGATCTTGGTCCAGAAGTGCGTTCCGGTGAAGGAAGGAGACAATGCGGACACCCTTGCCGCGCGCGTATTCCAGGCCGAGTGCGAAGCATATCCGGAGGCAATCAACCTGATTGCTGCGGGACGTGTTACGGTCCAGGATCGGCGGGTGATTATCTCGGGGTGATGGGGCGGCTCGATAACCACTCCTCAACTGTTTGTTACACCCCCCGAACTCGATACACACCCCCTTCGTAACAACGAGCAGTGCAGCGGATAACTCCGAGGGGGCGATCGTGACACCATCTCAATCGCAGTGGAATTGCTTGCGCCCATCGAAATATCGGATGGTAACGATGGCGTTCCTGAGCCTGCTGGCGTCTGGTTTCCTCCTTCCACAGAACTCGTTTGCACAAGGCGAAGAACCACCCAAAGCTCAGAAAGAATCTGCCGATGGGCAAGTTCGAGGGAAACTACGTTTTATGAGCCGGAAGTTGAACTTCGATGGAATTGATGTGGGTAATGAGTTCGACAAACGCAAATACATAGCGGGCCACCTCGATTCGCCGCAGCGTGGCATCTGGAGTTTCTATACGCTCCCCCGAAGCATGATGTCCGCTCCCGAGGATGTCGTACCCGCCAAGTTTACGTTCTCTCTCTTTCATCTCACCAACAATGGCGGCCCCGTTCAGGTTGTGATCCGGGCCGTCAGCCACAACTGTCCGCAGAAGCCACCCAATCTGCCACAGAAGGGTGAGTGGCAATGGGTCAACGATAAGGTCGATGCGCAGGGGAAAACCCAGAAGGATCAATATCAGGATGATGTGGCCGCATACCGGGCCAAGAAGATTGACCCCGAAGCAGCCAAACCCGGCGCGGAAGGCTGGAAAGCCGCCAACGAACTCGCCGAAAAATATGGCTATTACGAATTTCGCATCAGAAATGTAATCGAAGGTGCTGAGACAGGCATCGAACTCCCGGCTGGCTTGTTCCGAAATGCGTTGAAGAATAACCCCGAAACCGATGCCAACGGCAAACCGGTACCACCTGTGTCAATCCTTGTGAAATGCGAAACTGGGGGAACATTGCTCGGGATGGCCGGGCCGGATCTGTATCTTGTCGAAAGAATCGCGGCAAAGAAGTAAGCGATTGTGGTCACACGGAACGTGTGCGACTTCAACCGCAGGTCGTTGGAGTGACCTTTTAAGTTGGCCAAAAGTTTCGCAGTCCTTTCTTGGGAGGTATCATTGAGGCTGAAAGTGGTTCAGAGGGCGACAGATGACGGAAGCGGAATGGCTGAAGGCGACCAACCCCTTTGTCTTGCTGAGCCACATTGAGAGCAAGACGACGGAAAGAAAACTCCGCCTGTTTTCATGTTCGTGTTGTCGAAAAGTATTGATCTTGCTGACGGATGACAGAATCAGGCGACTTCTATTCACGTCTGAACTATTTGCAGATGGCATGGCGACGTCACAGGAGTTGGATAGTGCCATTCATGCCTCTGTCGAGTTTGAGCAAGAGAATCGGGACGAGTACCTGCCAGCCGCTTATGCGGTGATAAATGCTTCGACCGAAGGGTATATTGATGCTGGTGAAGTTTGCGACAGATTGTCAGACGCCTTTTTCTCGCAATTGCCAATTAACAAGGACTCTTTTGAAGCCAACCAGAAAGAAGTGCAGAGACGACTGGCGGAACTTTCTGTCCTCGCTCATGACATCTTCGGCAATCCGTTCCGCTCAATTGCTGCTGACCCGTCTTGGCTCACTTCCACCGTCCTTGCACTCGCTACTGGCATCTATCAAGAGAAGGGTTTTGATCGAATGCTGATCCTGGCCGATGCTCTTCAAGACGCCGGTTGCCACAACGCAGACATCCTGAACCACTGCCGACAACCCGGTGAACATGCCAGAGGCTGCTGGGTGATTGATCTACTTTTGGCTAAGAAGTGATCCGACCTGACTGGCAATATTATACTTTGCGCGGTTTGGTTTGACACAAGCTCGAAGCGCCAGCGAGGGACAACTTTTCCCTCGCTGGCGCTTCGGGCTTGTGTCAGATTGGCCTGCCTCAAGCATAACATTTCCTGATGGCACGACCCCGTGATTATCCATCCAACTATTTCCTTCTCCCAAGCCGCTCGCGAACATCGATCACAGCCCGCGTGAGAATATCTTCCTTTGCGCCAGCAGCGAGTTCATCGAGCAACTTGATTGCCTCCGGATTGCCGATGAATTCCAGAGCGCTCAACGCTCGTATTTGTTGCCTTCGCTTGGGGGAAAGAAAAGACTTCTTGAGAATCTGTTCCAGTCGCGTGCGCTCCTCGGGTGACTCGGATGAACTCAATTGCTTTCGTAGCGTGGGCTCAATCGCTACCGCCGGTTTGAGATTCTTGCGAAGCAACTCAACAGCCAAATCGGGATTGGCGGCCAACCGCCCGATCGCCCGGAATGCGATTTTGGCATCGGCCTTCTCCAAGTTGTCCCACGAACCCTGGAGTTCCGCTTCGGTCAGCTTCTTGGCCTGACTCGATGTATTGAGCACATCCCATATGAAACACGGAGCATCGTCGCTTGCGGCGACCAGGAGCTTGCCGTCGGGCGAAAATTGGGCGGTAACTATGGAATGATGACCGGAAAACGAACGAACTTCTTCCCCCGAAAGCACTTCCCAGATCCGCAGCTTGCCGGCCGCATCACCGGTGGCAAGCCATCGACTGTCGGGAGAGAATGTGCAAAGTGCCCCGGGGCGGACGTATTGGCAGTTGTGACCCGGCAGGGTATGAACAAGGCGTCCTGTCGCGGTTTCCCAGATGTGTACCGCCGTCTCGTCAATCTTTTCTTGCATATCATGGCGATTTCTGCCGCCACCCGCGGCCAGCCATTTGCCATCCGGAGATACGGCCACACCGTAAAAGAACCATGTCTCATCTTCAAAACGCGCGAGTTGCTTTTTGGCATCAACATCCCAGATGATGATGATCGATCCCGATCCGTTTTTGAGTCCCTGGTTGACTCCAACTGCCATGATGTGGCCGTTATCCGAAAGAGCAATGCCCTCGTGTCCGGTGAGATCCGGAGACGTAAACTGAGCGATTTCCTCGCCGGTCTTCAGGCTCCAGACGCGAATGGTCTTGTCGTAACTTCCCGTGGCCAATCGCGACTCATCCGGCGAAAACGACAGACTTTGGACAAATTCTTTGTGTCCCTTGAAGTTGCGGTATTCCTTTCCCGTTTTGGCATCGACAACACTGATGGACATATCTTCCGATTCCCTTTTCGCAAACCATTGTCGATTGGGTGAAAGTATGCCCCGCCGCCACGGTCTTTCATCGTTTGATTGTGCCAAACGCTCGACGATCTTGCCCGTTCGCCAATCGAGGAGCGGATGACCCCGTTCCGGGATGGCCAAGGTGTTGCTGTCAGGGCCGAAGTGAACGCCGAAGAAACCAGTGGGTTCAGCGGCGGTGGCGTGGTAGTCGCGTGTTGCCATGTCCCAGACGGTAATGGCTCCCGAATAAGCTCTCGCTCCCGCGAGCAACTTCCCATCGGGAGAGAACGCGAGCGTTCTCAGACTTGGTGTGCTTGGGATTCGAGCGATCTCTTTTCCCGTGTCGATGTCGATGATTTGTGAAGCTTGGCCGTTGCCCGCGGCAATCAGTGTCTTTCCATCGGGTGCGACCTCAATCTGATATTTCATGTTGTCCACATTAATTGAGCCGAGCGATTTTCCGGTTTTTCGATCGAGGATATTCACCGACGGTTCGTCTGCTTTTCTGGCCATCCCCATCAGTTTGTCTGTGCCTGGCACAAACCGTAATGATGTCAAAATGTCGGCCCCCTCAATTCGGTTGACCGTTTTACCCGTTTCGACCTCAATCACGGGCAATGGAAGTTCTCCCTCGACTTCGCGATTACCGACCACAATATGCCGGCTATCCGGCGAGAATTCGATTGGCACATACCGGTACCTCTGAAAAGAATGCTCAGCGGTCTTGAGCACTTTGCCGGTCGCCACATCGCGTATTTCGAGAAGTCCTTCCCGCTGGATCAGCACGTAAGTTTTCCCATCCGGCGAGATCGCCGCACCGTTCACATCCCGGAAAAACGGTCGCCTTGCTTTGCCCTGGGGCTCTTTCTTGGGAAACGCGTGGGCAAAGAGTTCCTTGCCGCTGTCGATGTCGAATGCCCGAAACGACGCCATATCGATGACGAAAAACTGCTTCCCATCCTTGGAAAACCCCAGGGCCCGGCTGACCTCCCCAGGGGAGGTCTGGTCTTCCTGCACGGTCTCGATCTTGACCACAAGTTGCTGCTTGCCAGTCGCGGCGTTCCACAAGCGGGCAGTTGCATCGACACGAGCAGTGGATATGGATGCCAGCCATTTCCCATCGAGCGAATACTTCAGCCCCGTCACTTCTCCAGCATGACGCAGCCGATTGGACCCAATTCGCGCAACCGCCCCTTCGGGCAATGGTCCGGCATTGGGGTCGATAAACCTGGAGGCGACCTCCTTCTTTTCTTCAGGGGCCGCCGACAGATTTTGGACCGGCTCCTTCGTCTGCGAAGACGGATTCTTGGAATCATCCGCAATTCCCATCGCCATCAGGGTCGTGCCGACAATAAGCATGCCGCACAGAGCAAATGTCGCGAACGCTTTCCGCATTCCGGCCAGCGCCATCGATCGCATCGTGGAGTCGGCCAACTGTTGAACCGACTTCGGCGGGCAAGTGCGAAGATGTTGCCATGTTGCGGAAACACCAGTCGGCACCATGAGGACAGCCGCCAATCCGGTGAAAGTGACTCCGCACTTCTGTAGCCTCAGACGAAGCATTTCCCGGCCGCGCGCGAGTCGGGAATTCAACGTGCCAAGTGGGCATTTCAGTTCGACAGCCGCGGCTTCGCGCATCCAGTTTTCCAGGTCGCAGAGAATCAACGGCATGCGATACTTCTTGGGCAATCGCGCCAACTCGCGGTCGAGAATATCATTCAATTCGGCGGCTTGCAGCCGGTGCGATGGATCGTAGTCTTGAGGGACATCGCAGTCATTCTCGAATGAAAATTCCCGGCTCATTTGCCGCGATCGCGTCTTGCGAACGGTCAGGGCACTTCGCAACGCAACCTGATGCAACCAGCCAGCAAACGCGCCCAGATGCACGATGGTGCGCGCTTTTCGGGCAAGTACGACGAATGTCGTTTGGAAGGCATCCTCGGCATCGGCCGATGCACCCAATACCCGACAGCAAACACTCCAAACCAGCGGGCCATGTCGCAAGAACAGGAGTTCGAGGGCGGCAGAATCGTTATTGCGGACGAAACGAGCGACCAAATCGGAATCGGAACATCGGTCGGGCGACAATTGAGCAGGGTCACGCAATCGCCTGAACATCGCTGAAATGATGCGGCTCATTGGCAGTCTCCCCAGACCAATCGATCATCTACTCAACAAGACAATGGGGAAACGCAATTCCATCCACGATTTTTGCTAAATGCAACGAAATGTGCGGCGAATATGACCCTGGGCGATAGCTAAGAGGCAGTAACATTATGCAAGTCGGTCGGTTCGCATTGCCCCGGAATCGGTCCGGCGGTTCAAAAATGCTGCCCTGCGTGGAACAGAACTTCTTCGTGAAACGGGCGCGTATCGTTTCGATACGCGCCAAACTGACAAGGAGATCTCAATGCGAATGAGAACACTGGCAATTCTCACCTTTGGATGGATGGCTTTTGCGGGTCCGGTTCGCGCGGCCGATGATGCCGATACGAAGAAAATCGTGGAACAGGCGATCGAGGCCCACGGCGGTGAAGCGGAGTTGAAAAAGCTCCATTCGTCGTCGCAAAAGATCAAGGGTATCGTCCACACTATGGGAATGGAAATTCCCTTCAGCGGCAGTATTGTGTCGTCCGGTGAAGACCTCGCCCGTGTCGAACTCACCATCGACATCATGGGTATGAAGTTCGATATCCTCCACATCGTCAATAAAGGCAAAGGCTGGTCGAAATTTGGCGACGAGGTGAAGGATCTCTCCAAGGAGCAGCTCGATGAAGAGCGAGAACAAGCTAACGCAACCCATGTAGCAACACTGGCACCTTTGAAAGACAAAGCGTATACGGTCTCCCTCGTTGGCGATGATAAAGTGGGCGACACAGACGTTACCGTTATCCGCATCGCCAAGAAAAACCGGCGCGAAGTGACCTTGTTCTTCGACAAGAAAACACACTTGCTCATCAAACAACAGATGCGCGTGAAGGACGAGATGAGCGGCCAGGAAATGGACGAAGAGCGATTCTTCAGCGAGTACAACGAAAAAGGTCTGCGGCAGCCTAAGAAAATGACCATCAAGCGCGACGGCAAGATGTATATGGAGGCCGAAATCTCCGACCTGAAGACTGACGAGAAATTTGACGACAGCGCGTTCGCGAAGCCATAAGAGAATCGCGACCAGACCGGGTCTTCCGTGGCCTTTCTTCAGAATCGCAATCGGGATTCGATTGCGATTTTCCGTTGGGGCCTTGTCGATTTTGCGGGCTCGCAAAGCTCCGTCGCTCACGCTTCCAGCTCGTAAAAACCGGGAGAACTGGGGCGGTTTTACGAGCCGGAAGCGTGAGCGACGGACTGATCCATCTCAGTGAGCTTCCTCAAGAGTGTAGTCATCACGCTCTCCGTGTGCCTGCTACTTTGAGGACTTCTTTGCCAAGGTGATATCCAACCAGATAATGGCGGTATGACTGCCCCCGAATCACCTTTGTGCCCGGATCGGCTAACTGCCGTCCGCGATGTACTCGTGGCGCTGACCCGCTTCGCGGGTCCGTGGCCGACGAACGATCCGGTTTTGGCTGAGATCGTCCGCCTCGCCGCAAGAGTGGTTGCGCGGGATCGGAAGCAGCAACAGGCCGATGACCGTCGCCGGGATGCGGATGTCCGCGATAGCACCGGTATCCGCTCCGGCACGCCCGCCGCTATACCCATCGCTCCCGACCTCGTCCGCGCTGCGACCTGCTACATCTGCAAGCGGCCGTTCGACCGCCTGCACCACTTCTACGACTCGCTCTGTTCGGACTGTGGCGAGCTGAACTTCTCACAGCGGCACCGAACGGCCGACCTGCGTGGCCGAATTGCACTCGTGACTGGCGGGCGGGTGAAGGCCGGTTATCACGTCACACTCAAACTGCTCCGGGCCGGGGCGGAGGTGATCACTACCACCCGCTTCCCGAAGGACGCGGCATGTCGGTTCGCAAGCGAGCCGGATGCCGGGGAGTGGTCGGAGCGGCTGCGTCTGGTGGGGCTGGACCTGCGGGTGTTGGTCGCTGCCGAGCGGTTCGCTGCCGGGTTGCGCGAGAGGCTCCCACACCTCGATATCTTCGTTGCGAATGCGGCCCAGACCGTCCGACGGCCGCCCGCTTACTACCGCTCGCTGGTTGAGGCTGAACGGGAACCGATCGCCGCACTGCCTGCTCTCGCCCGCCCGCTACTTGCCGATGACGAATCCAAGGCTCTCATTCATGATCGCCACGTCCTGCCCATGCCAAACACCACTTGGTCGGCGGAGTTGGCATTACTTCCGCTGTTGCCCAGCGATGAGACCGATGGCCATCACTTCCCACCGGGCCAACTCGACCGGGATGGCCTTCTGCTCGACCTCCGCCCGGAGAACAGTTGGGGGCTTGCCCAGGAGCAGGTTTCCACAGTCGAATTATTGGAAGTTCACGCGGTCAACTGTCTGGCCCCATTCCTGTTGTTGCGAGAACTTCGGCCACTGTTCCGGGCTGGGCCGCAGCGGGATCGGTTTGCGGTGATGGTATCGGCGGTGGAAGGGCAGTTTGCGGGTGAGAAAAGCGGTCGGCACCCGCACACGAACATGGCGAAAGCAGCTCTGAACATGCTGGTTCGGACGTCGGCAGCTGAGTTCGCCGCCGATCGGGTGTTCCTGAACGCCGTCGATCCGGGTTGGTTCTCTGTCCAGTCTGCCGCGCCTGCGGCAGACCGGTTCGCATCGCAGGGTGGTCGCATCCCGCTCGATGCCATCGACGCCGCCGCCCGCATCCTCGATCCGGTTTTTGCGGGAATCGAGAGCGGGCGGCCGGCAACCGGCGTACTATTCAAGGATTACCGCGAGGTGCCTTTGTAGCGGACGGGCGAGAGCACTTCGCCGGTGAAGTCCGCGAACCAGAGCCGCAGTTCATCCCACTGCTTGAACGGGTCGATCACATGATCGACTTCCCGCCATTCCCTTTGCGTATATTGACGTCCGCCGCGAAGGTATGATCGTTCGATTTGGGCACCGTGCCGAAACAGCACGACGGGCGAGATCTTGCCAGACCGTGCGAGGGCTAGCAACTGATTTCCGTGTGGCGCACCGTGGATACACCGCAGGTCGAGGAGAGGAACCAGATCGAGCGGGCCGAGCTGGGACAGGTCGGGGAGTGACGGGTAGCTATATGTACCAACAAGCACGAGCAGTTTCAGTCGCGGGAGAAGCTTTCGGAACGTCCCGGCAGCTTTGACCCACCCATCCCCTGCCTGCCACCCAACAATCCGAACCGATTCAATCGGCCCCAGCGAGAAGACCAACTCCGAGTGCGCGGTCAGGCCGCCCACGGACGCGGAAACCCTCGCGATCATGCCGCGGTGATAGTCCCATCCACGGATCAACCCCCGGCGGCTATCCACCAACCCTCGCAATCCCTTGCGATGCAAACTGTAGTGAATGCGGCCATTCAAGTCGCGCTTGTACTTCTGGAGGTATCTCGTCTCCTCTTCGAGTAAAGTGCCCCAGGCCGGGTCGAAGACATCGAGCCGGGAACGACGAACCTGAAGCCGGACGAGCCCGGCGTGTGCAGCGAACGTCTCACCGCCCTGCTCGTCGAGCCAGTCCGCGTAAGCAAGCCGCAGCGCATCGTCCTCCGGATTGACGGCCGCCGCACGAAGAAACGCGAGTTCGTCGTTAGTCACGGGTATACTCCTGTCATTTCCCAAATGACAGAGGCAGAGCTGCTCGGGTTCGGTCCAGTGGCATCGGTCGTATAACGAGTAAGACACCGGTCTGGCAGGCCGGAGATGGCGGTGCAAATCCGTCCCGATGCGTTCTACCCCGTTCGTTTAACGAGTAAGATACCCGGCACCGTAGCTGGGAGATGGGGGTGCAAGTCCCTCACGGGGCTTCCAAATAAAGGTTCCACTGCACCGGTCGTATAAGGAGTAATATACCGGTCCAACCAAGGAGTTGCCGTGTTACATTCGTCTCATGCGTCAGGTCATCTCGTAACGGTGTTGGCCCGGATCGCCGCGATAGTTGCTCTGTTCACTCCGGTCGGATTCTGCCGAGCAGCAGACCAACCAACTCCCAAAACTCATCAACTCAAACCAACCCCCAAAACTGTGGCTTGGGGATACTACGATGCGAGTGCGCCACCTGTTCTCCGAATCCAGTCCGGCGACACGGTCGAAGTCCAAACCCTCATCACCAGTAGCCCGGCCGCACTCCAACGGGCGTTCGTCCCACCCGACCAGATCGAGCAGTCCCTCAAGGACATCTTCAAGGATGTCACCGACAAGGGGCCGGGTGGCCACATCCTGACCGGACCGATCTTCGTTGAAGGAGCGGAGGCGGGGGACACTTTGGAAGTCCGGATCAAAACCGTTCAACTGGCTCTTCCCTATGCCTACACCGCGTTCAGTCCGCGAGGCGGCTTCCTGCCCGAAGACTTTCCGCGGTCAAAGACAAAGATTATCTCACTGGATCAAAAGCGGATGGTAGGAAAGTTTGCCGATGGGGTGGAGATTCCGCTCAAGCCCTTTTTTGGAAGTATGGGGGTGGCTCCCCCAGCCGAACTCGGTCGGGTGAGCAGCGCCCCGCCCGGAGTCCATGCCGGAAACCTCGATAACAAGGAACTGGTGGCCGGGACCACACTATTCATTCCCATCCACACTCGAGGGGCACTGTTCTCGATAGGCGATGGGCATGCTGCCCAAGGGGATGGAGAGGTCTGTATCACCGGTCTGGAGACATCGTTGACTGGCACCCTGGAGTTCATCGTCCGGAAAGACCTGAAGCTCAAATGGCCAAGGGCCGAGACACCGAGCCACTACATCGTCATGGGGCTGGACAAGGATCTGACCGAAGCAGCGAAACTGGCGACCCGGGAAGCCATTGACTTTCTGAGTACCCAGAAAAAGCTGAGCCAGGATGATGCATATATGCTGGCAAGCGTCGCGGTGAATTTTCGGATCACCCAGGTCGTTGATGGGACCAAGGGGGTACATGGGATGATTCCGAAAGAGATCTTCAAGGCGAAATGAATCGGTGCAACCGGTAGCGTGCGAGTGCCGTTGCGGGGTCACTCGCAGCAGCACCGACGACGAATCCGATCGCCAAGCTTGGTGTTGTTTATTTGACCAACTCGGCATTCAAGTCGCGCATCGGTCGGACACGCCTGTCGATGTGACTTTTGAAGTTGCGCTTTTTATGGTTGTTATGCGAAAAGCCCGATACAAGCCCGAAGCGCCAGCGAGGGAAAAGCTGTCCCTCGCTGGCGCTTCGGGCTTGTAAAGATGGCGCTTCCGCACCTCGGTTTCAACTGCTGATCTTTGGGCTTGAACCAAAAGCGCAACTTCAAAAGATGTGACCGCCGCTTACCTACCCTATTGGCGTCAATGACGATCACCGCCAGTTCACTTGGATTTTTCCGCTCGAAGCGCCTCGATCAGCGTCTCGAAGCCATCGGGACTACCGGCGACCCATTTGCTCGCAGCCTCCAAGCGCAGGATCTCGGCGGTACACTCATCTTTGCCATCCATGGCCAGCATCAGCCGTGTGAAGCGAGATGCAAGGGTCTTGTCGAAGTCTTTAGCGGCAGTGAACACGCAGTGGCTAAATGAAGGCGAAGTCCACACCGCCAGCAAGCCTTCCACCTCCGGAGCTTTGCGGGCCACCAAATCATCCCATAGGCGCTCGCCGACTATGCCCGCGTCGGCCCGTCCGGCACGCAGGGCCTTCAAGACGTGGAGCGGGCTGGAACACGGGTTGCCCCGCAGATCCATTTCTTCATCCAGATGGAGGAACTTGACCTTGTTCAGCTGCACTTCCTCGCTTTTGAGATAGTGAAGGGGCAGGACGGTAGCCTCGGCTGCCTCGCGGCTGCCAAGTACGAGGGTCTTGCCCTGGAGATCTGCTGGGGCCTTGATCCCCGACTCCTTGCGAACGAGCAACTTGCAGCGGAAATTACAATCGACATCGCGCATCACCAGCGTCTGGCTCTGACCTTTGCAAAGCAGGTGGTATTGGGCGTGGGCCAGAGGGGTGTTCCACGCGATGTCCACGTGTCCGTTCTTCAGGGCGTCCACAAGGGCATCGTAATTCGAGTACAACACGTAATCGACCGGCAGATCGGTCTTGGCAAAGTAGCGGCGAAGGTTCTCAAAAACAGTCACTGCGCTTGGCGCATAGGCAACCGCGCCGATGCGCAGAACTCGCGGTGGAGCTGCCTTCTCGCCACCAGAGGGTAGGGCTCGCTTGTCGTCCGCCAGCGTGGCACTGGCCAGTGTCAGTGCGATGACGACCGTACCGGTGTATGGGATGTACGACATGAAAACCTCCGAGGGTGGAATGGGCAGCCTCGCCTCTCTGCATTGATCTTATTGCGACAACGAGACGACGTCGATTGCTGTCGCTCGCGGCGAAAATGGCGACTCGATTTGAACTCGATGACTCATGGACCAACAATGAGTTATGGCTCCTCCTCGCACTGTCGAACCGAGTTCAGTCGCCTGTTTGGACCGGATTGACGGAGCTGCAATCAAGCGAAAAGCATCGGTGTGAGTTACAGCCTCTTAATGAACGATCTTGCATTTTGGCAAAGCTTCCTTCAGTTCCTTCACTCCTTTGTCTGTAACTCTGGTAAATCCAAGGTCCAGAGAGGTAAGGTTTTTCAATTCCCTCAATTCTTTTAACCCTTGGTCCGTTACCTTGGAAAACTGTAGATCGAGCGACATGAGATTCTTGAGAAACTTCAGTTCCTTCAAACTCTCATCTGTCACCTGTTCCCCCCCAAAGCAAAGTTCTGTAAGGTTGTTGAGATCCTGCAATTCTCGCAGCCCCGGCCCATGCACTTGGGAACCGACCAAGGAAAGCGTGGCGAGCTTTTTGAAATCCTTCAATTGCTTCAATCCTTCATCGGTTACCTGAGTACCCTCAAGCCCAAGCTTCGCGATGTTTTTTAGATCCTTCAATTGCTTCAGACCCTCATCAGTCACCTGCTCCAGACGAAGGTAGAGTTCCGTGAGTTTTTTGCACTCGTTTAGTTCCTTCAGACCTGCATCGGACACCTTCGTTGAAGTCAAGTCCAGAGCGGCAAGGCTCTTGATCTCCTTGAGTTCTTTGAGACCCGCATCCGTTATTGCAGTGGAATGAAGATCGAGCCTGGCGAGGTTTTCCAGGGCTTTCAATTCCTTCAGCCCACTGTCCGTCACCTTCGTCATGGACAGGTCCAACGAAACGAGTTTTTTGCACTGCTTCAATTCCTTCAGCCCACTGTCCGTTATCTTCGCGAGGGTAAGATTAAGTCGCGTGAGATTCGTGAAATCTTTCAGTTCCTTCAGCCCCTCATCGGTTACATTATCACCGACGTCCAGCGAACTCAGGTTGATGAGGACTTTCAGCTCCTTCAGGCCCTCGTCTGTCACCTGTCCACGAAGATCAAGATCGGTGAGGTTCGTGAGGTTCTTCAACTCCTTCAACCCTCTATCTGTCACCTGCGTGTCGGCAAGATTAAGATGAGTAAGGCCTTTGAGGTCCTTCAATTCCTTCAACCCTTCATCCGTTACCCTGGCGCCAAAAAGGTCGAGCATCGCGAGGTTGGTGAGGTTCTTCAGTTCCTTTATCTCTACGTCAGTCACTTTCGTGAGGCTCAAGTCAAGCCCGAACGGAATCGGAATAGGTGGTAGTTTGGGAAGCTTGCCGTTCGGCAGCGAATCAAATTTGAACGCGGGCAAACCTTTCGCGGCAGCTTGATTTCCGTAGGAAAACACAACAACGCCAAAGCGATTGACGATGAATCCGCCGTATTCCGCTCCGAGCTTTTCGTAGGATGCGATAATTTCTGGTGCGATACCCTGCTGTTCGGGCGTAGACATTTGCGATTTGCCATCGACCTTGGGATCATTGTTGTTCTGACAACCAACGCATGGCATGCTTGTGAGCAGTACAAAGCCAACAATTTTCGCTGAGGTATGTGCGAACATGGAGGCTCCATTGAGTTTAGACGAACCGAGCATACTCGTTCCACTCGGCGGATTCGAGATAAAGCAGCACTGTTTGCTTCGACGCTCTTTCGCATCATGGAAGAGAATCGTAACGATCTCGTTGTTTTCGATGATCGCGATTAGACCAATCACGAAGAATAACGATTTGGAGTTCGACGGGTGAGAACAATTCCCAACCGCCATCCCTGGTACATTCTAAGCGACCGAACGCCGCGATTTCCTCGTCCTTGCGGTCGATGTGAGGCGTGGCTGGGAGCTCGGCGGCAGTTTGCAGTACAGGGACTTGAGCAGACAATAAGGTACATCACCAATTGACGAGCGAGAGGATCAAAACATGAGCACCGCAGGTCTTTCAAAGTCGCGGCTCAAGCGAATGCATCAAGTGTTATCGGGATACGTCGAACGTAAAGAGATGCCTGGGCTCGTTGCGCTCGTCAGTCATCGCGACGATGTTCATGTGGAGACGCTTGGTACAATGTCGGTCGGCCAACCGGCACCCATGCAGCGCGACACGATCTTTCGCATCGCTTCGCTCACTAAACCCATCACCGCGGTTGCGGCAATGATTCTGGTCGAGGAATGCAAGTTACGGCTCGATGAATCGATTGAGCCGTGGCTGCCGGAACTTGCCAATCGTCGCGTGCTGAAGTCCATATCCGCGCAGCCCGATGACACGATACCCGCACTGCGCGCGATCACCGTTCGCGATTTGCTGACGTTCCGAATGGGTTTCGGCAGTGTGATGGCGATGCCGGGCACATATCCGATTCAGAAGTTGATTCGCGAATATCGGATTGGCGGCGATGGTCCACCGCTGCCTTCCCAATCGCCTGGCACGGAAGAATGGCTACAGAAGCTCGGTTCGCTGCCGTGGATGGCGCAGCCAGGCGAGCGGTGGATATATCATGTGAGTTCCGATGTACTCGGAGTCTTGATCGCGCGCGTGTCGGGACAATCGCTCGGCACATTCATGCGCGAGCGCATCTTCGATCCGCTGGGAATGAAAGACACGGCATTCCACATACCTTCCGGAAAAATCGAGCGCTTTCCCGCGTGCTACTTCTTCAATCGCCGGAAGAATGTGCTGGAGTTGTTCGATGATGTGGCGAACAGCGCATGGCGATCTGAGCCGCCGTTTGAATCGGGCGGAGGCGGGCTTGTTTCGACGATCGATGACTGTTTTGCCTTCAGCCGCATGATGCTGAACAAAGGGCGGCATGGCCGCGAGCAAGTTCTTTCGCGTGCTGCTGTGGAGCTGATGACATCCGATCAACTCACGCCCGAGCAACGCGCAGGCTCCGAAATCTTTTTCGGAGCGCATCGCAGTTGGGGCTTTGGAATGGCGGTGGAAATTCAGCGCAACGAAATCTTCCGCACACCAGGCCGATTCGGTTGGGACGGCGGCTTCGGCACATCGGCATACACCGATCCCGCTGAGGGAATGATCGGCATCCTCTTCACACAGCGCATGATGGAGTCGCCGGAACCGCCAAAGGTATTCACCGACTTCTGGACACTGGCGTATGGAGCGATGGAGTAGGCACAGGCAACGGCCGACTGACTGGATTGATGGATAATGTTGTCTTGATTTCACTATGGGATCACTATGCGAGAGGAGTCAGACAGATGACGCTTACCGCAACTCCGCTGATTCAGTACAGCAAGGTCCAGGCTTCGGCACAACAATCCGACCTGTCAGCGGTAGCCCCGCACATGTTCTCGCTCATGCTGCGGAACATTGCCAGCGAGGGTTTCGTTTTCAGCGATCCGCTCGATAGTGGTAAGTTCTCAACGCCAGGCTGCGTCATTGCTTCCCCGTCCTACCCATCCTACCCCGCGAACCCTTCAACCATCGATCAGGATTACGTGTATAACTGGACGCGAGATGCGGCGATCGCGGCGATTGAGCTTGCCTTCTCCCTCATGCCCAGTCCACAGCCGCTAATCGACTACGTGAACTTCGCCAATATCTGCCAGAATAGCGGCGCAAGCATCGGCTATGCGTGCTTCACGATTGAAGGGCAACCACGGATGACTCCGCCCTGGTCGGAGCAAAGCGACGGTCCAGCGCTCCAGACTCTGGCGATCTTGCAGGCCTGGTCCCAACTCGATTCACCGACGCAGACAACAGCCCTCACGGTCATCGCGAAGAATCTCGTCTACCTGCTCAGTGCGTATCAGAACCCGACGATGAACTTGTGGGAGGAGGTTAACGGCGGGAGTTCCTTCTTTGCCCGTGCCGTTCAACTTCGCTGCTTCCAGGCGATCAGTAGCAACACGTATGGGATTCCCGTTCCGACGGCTACGGCTGGGGCGATAAGCTGGCTACAGACCGCGCTCCAGAGCCACTGGAATGGAACCTACTACGTGTCGATCGTGCCGCAGTCCGCCGCGTTGCCGGGCTACGATCCCAACATCGACATCGTCATGGCGAGTATCTATGGTGCCATCTCGTATACCGATACACAACTACTCGCGACAGCCGCGCAGTTGCGCAGCCAATGGGCAGATAGTTCGTCGAACTCGTACTATCCGATAAACGGCACCGACCAGACTCAGGGTCTCGGGCCGATGATGGGCCGCTATCCTGGCGATAAGTACGACGGCGACACGGCAACACCGGTACCAGGAGGCCACCCCTGGGCACTATGCACGTGCAATTTCGCGGAGTTGTACTACCGGCTGGCCAACGCGATCGGCAGCTCAAAATCCGTCCCATTCAACAATCTGTCATCACCCTTCTTCGCCCAGATCGGGGTAACTGCCAGTACGACTTGGGACAAGGCGGTCACGGCCCTGCAAAACGCGGGCGACAGCATGCTGAACGCGGTGATCTCTCACAGCGATCACCTGGAACTGAGCGAGCAGTTTGATGGCACGTCAGGATACGAAAAGAGCGTGTCCGATCTGACGTGGAGCTATGCGGCTTTCTTGTCGGCAGTTCGTGCGAAGACCGGCGCGGCAGTGGCAGGCTAACCAAATACAAGTTTATTTATGATTTAAGTGATTATTCTAGTCATCGGGCATGTGCCTAGGGGCTGTGACACATGACAATTTGTGACAGAGACTGGTGTTTGAATCTGTAATTGGGATGGGAAACGCCTTATTAAAGTGCCAAAACACATCATCTCAATCTTGTTCGATTACTGACACTGCCGACAACGCTGACAGACAGGTCTGCCCACACGTGGGCAGAGCCACCCACAAAGTAAGCGCCATGTCTCTTTCAAAACCACGCGGAGTATAGTAGCGCGCTTCGGTCCGACACCCGTTAGTCAGACCCATACTCACAATCCTGGAACAAACCCTCGCGACCATTCCGTTTCATTTTCGTCCAATGGCGGCTCGGGAATCTCCTGATAAATGTACTTGCCATAGCCACCACCACGCATCACTTTGCTCCAGAAAAGGGTTCATCCCAGGGAACGGGGAGGGCATATTGATCTCCAGCAATGCTGGCGGGCAATGGGGCTGTGAACGCATCATATTATAACGGAAAATCCGGCTCGATCGCCTCGACCAGAACAACCCGCTGACACTACTCGGGCTGGAAGATGCCGAGACCGGCCAGACCGAGCGCTCTTCTGGCTACCGCGCTCGATCCACTGCCCCAACCATGCTCGGATCACTTGCCTGCATAGCTCTTCTGGAACGCGGCGACGCCAGCACCGGCGTCGAGTTTGAAGCCCAATTCCAGTAACACCAATTCCAGAGCGCTCAATGCACCCAGCACATCGAACGCATCCGTGTAGCCCATGTGGCTCAGTCGCCAAATCTGCCCCTTCATGCTGTCCTGACCATCCGCCAGCTTGAAACCGTGTTGCTTCTCCAGCTTCTTGAGTGCGGTTGAGCCATCGATCCCCGCCGGAACTGTTATCACCGTCAGGGCGTTGTTTGGTCGCTCCGCGAACAGTTCCAAACCTATCGCCTTCACACCCGCCCGACACGCTGCGGCAATCTTCGCATGTCTGGCCCACAGGTTCTCAATTCCCTCGGCTCGGATTCGCTTCAAACTCGCCCGCTGAGCCTGGATCAGCGTGTTTGCCGGAGTGAACGGCGTGTCGCTCTCGGCCAGCGACTTCTTGTATCGCCGCAGGTCGAAGTAGAAGCTCCGGATCGGTGTGGTATCGATCTTCTTCCAGGCCTTGGCACTCACCGACACAAACGCCAACCCCGGTGGAAGCATCAGCGCTTTCTGCGAGCCCGTCACACACACATCAATGTTCCAGTCATCCACCCGGCACTCCATCGCCCCAAGTCCACTGATCCCATCCACAACCAGGAGTGCATCGGTTTTGGCGACCAGCTTGCCGAACGCCGCGATGTCGTGGCCAACACCGGTACTCGTTTCGCTCAGCGTGGCGAATACCGCCTTCGCGTCCGGATTCTTTCCGAGAGCCTCCGCCAGTTGATCCGGTGTGACCGCTTTGCCGAAAGGAACTTCGACAACCACGATGCTCGCCTGGAATGCCTTGAGGATACCCCGCCAACGCTCGCCCCATCGACCAGCCGTGCAGAGAATTGCTTTCTCGCCCGCAGCCAGGGTGTTGGCAACCGCGGCCTCCATCCCGCCCGTTCCCGAACTGGTGATGGTGTAGACCGACTGACTCGTCTGGAAGACGTATTTGAGATCTTCCGACACTTCAGCCAGAATCGCTTTTGCCTCGGTGGACCGGTGGTACGTCACAGGCTTGGCGAGTTCGAGGAGCGTCTCCTCGGGAACCGGGGTTGGACCAGGGGTGAACAGCCGCGGCTTCATCAATGATGTCCTCAGTTGAGAGTGATAGAGACGGAGTTGTTGTATACCGCGGAGCGGGGGTATTGAAGCCGCGAACCTTTTGTGTATCGAGGTGTCTTTCCTAATCAGCGGCGAAGTGTATTGCTTTGCCCATGTTCCAGAAGGGAGGTGACCCGTGTGTGCTATTGCGATGACCGTTCGCGTGGCGTCATGTGTGATTCCCTCTCAATCTGGTAACACGAACGATGAGCCGCAGAAAACGAAAAGCGGATGAGTTGATGAACCTCGCGGCCAACCTGGGCCACGAGGACGGCAGCGACCCCAAGGAGTTCCACGCCAAACCGTGGAATGCTCCGAAAAAGGCCAGCCGCAAAGGACAGCAGTTGTGTGGGCAGGTGAAGGATGCCCTGAGTGTTGTTCTCCCGGCCTGTGCGGATACCGCGTTGCAGGAACTCGCAGTAGTCCGCGTCGAACCAGCACCACATACCGGAAGGTTATTGGTACTGCTGAGCGCACCGGGCGACGTCGATCGGGCCACGACGGTTCATGCCCTGGCGCGGGCAACCGGTTTCCTCCGGCACGAGGTGGCGGCGGCGATCAGTCGGCGGCATGTTCCCGAGTTGATATTTGAAGTGCTTGGTGGTTGAAAAAATCGGCGATGAACTCGCGCGGGCCGTCGGAAAAACCCGACGGCCCGCGGTGTTTTCACAATGTCACTTCGCGTACAGTCGCCTCTCAAATTCATCTGATGTCTCACTTTTCATCTCAGCCCCTAATGTCAAGCATCAATCTTCAGTTCACAACAAAAATTGAGGTCCGCGTGTATTGTTAACGCTTGTTATGTCATTTCTAGTAGTTGTGTCAAAACAGCAGATTGAAACAATGGTAGCGGTTATAAATATTGTGCAAAACAGGAAATCTCTCTAGACGGGGAATCGCGAAAGCGACAAACTATCGCCTGATTGGAATCTCGCGACACACGATTTTTTTTCACCCCCTAGTTTGAGGTTGCCCATGAAGTTCCGTACCCGTCTGTCCGTCCTCCATCTCGAAAGCCGCGAAAATCCGAGCGTGCCCATCGTTCCACCCTATAGCACCGCCGGTGCCCCTGCCACGACCTCACCGGCGACTGCTGGTGCCACGGGAACAGGCGCGACAACACCTGGCGCGGGCCAGACCACATCGACCGGTAACGTGAGTGTGACAACTGGTACCGGAACGACCACCACACCAACCACTCCCACTATCCCCACTACCCCACCCACGGGGATGCTCGGGAACAATAGCGTCACCGGCCAACCGTTGTTGGAATCCACGCTGACGAACTGATGTCGCGGAATGAAGTTATGGGGAGCAGATCGGCTATGCACGACTGCCTCACAAGAGACCTGAATCACTTGACTCGATTGTGAAATGACTCGCAGATAACTCGATTGTGAAATGACTCGCCGAAATGAAAAAGGGCTCCGTTCGAATTCAATCGAGCAGAGCCCGTTCGCTTTGAGACACTATGGCTGAAGAGATGATGCTTCAGCGATTTTGATGCGCCCGATGATCGCCACATCAATCATTTGAGGCTGGCAGCAGTCTCCTCAATTTTGCGGAACTCCGCGTGCGTCCGGATCGGATCGAGATCCTTGTCCCTGGCGAGTCCGCCATGATCTCGGTAGCGTTCACTCAACGCCTTCCAAAGATACTTCAACGCCTCGTCTCTGTCGGCGGGATGCTTTGAAGAAGTAAGCGAATACACGCACGCAGCCCGATAGATGATGCCGGGGTCAGTCGAGAATACTCGGGCTTTTGCGATCTCCTGGTGTGCTTCTTCCCGCCGTCCCAGTCGCGCAAGAATCACGGCACGGCCAGCCCTGGCTGGTGCATACTCGGGATAGAGTTGGGTCGCTTGTGTCGCAAGGGCAAGCGCACCGGGAAGATCGTTGAGTTTGTCCGCCAGAACGTGAATCTGGTTCTGGATTGCTGGGAGCGATCGCGGATTGATCTTAGCAGCCTCCCGGAAATCCTCGATCGCACCCCGTGGATCTTTGTCCACACGGCTCAGACCGCGGATCAGGTAATCCCCTTCCAGTTTTGGGGTGAGGTTCGCTGCGGTCTCCTCGTCGGCCTTTGCTCCCTGGGTATCCCCGCGCTTCTTGCGAGCCTCAACGCGCAACAGATGAATCTGAATTGCCGGGGCACCATGAGTCAGGGCAGTCGTGAGATCCTCTTCCGCTTCCTGCAACTTCCCGATTCGGAGACGGGCCACCCCTCGGTTGCGATACGCTTGCGCGTACTCGGGATTGAGTTCGATCGCACGCGAGAATTCCTTCTCGGCTTCCTTAGACATCTCAAGAATACCGTATACCAGTCCACGCTGAAAAAACGGACGAGGATCGTTCGGCATCAACACCCGGGCGGCATCGTACCGTTCGATCGCTCGCTGGTACTCTCCCAATTGCTGTCGGCAGTAGGCTAGACAGAACTGTGCCGCCGCGTGTCCCGGTTGCTCTACAAGTGTATTCTCCAGGAACTCGATGGCGGTTACATATCGTCCGTGGGAGACATCGTCTGCGGCATCGAGGAACAGTTCGCGGGCATCGGCTTTGCGGTTGGCGTCTCGCGGAGTTGCGGGTTCGTCCGCTTCACCCATAACTCGCGTCATCTTTGAAATTAACTGATCGAGAAGTTGTGGCACAGAGCCCGAGGAGAAGCAGGTACTCGCTGCGGTCGTTAACTTGAGAACGGCAACGGCAACTTCGCGGCGTTCCGAATCGGATCGGCCTTCAGCTTCCTGCCAGCGTGCCTGGGCCAGCAAAAGCAACAACTCCCCGAGATCGCCCCTCAGAGCGGTTCGTTCCTGCTCTGAGAGGTGTCGGACGGTTTCGCTCTTTTCCCAGTTTGCATCGTCGGGCAAGCCATAAACCGCCAACATATCCGTAGCTTTGGCAATCCCCCGCGTCCGCGAAACGGGATCGCCGGGAAGGATCAGATCGAGCCGCACGGTATCGAGAGCGGAACGTGTGACGTTGACCTGCGAGACTGCCTGTGCCTTCGCGTTGGCCTCGGCTCGCGTGTGTGCAACCCCACCCAACCCGATCGCCAACCCCAGGAAAGAAGAGGCCAACAGCCGCCCTGGAACGCGGGGGTTGCGGCGACGCCACTTGCCAAGGCGTTCCCAAATGGATGCCTCGCGTGCAAACCGCAGAGGCAGATTGTTCAGGTGCCGCTCCACATCCGTTTGTAGCTCGTTCGCGGTCTGGTAGCGATCCTTTGGATCGGGGGCCAGCAGTTTGCGGATGATGGATTCGATTGCCGGGCTGACGGCTGGGTTCAGTTTCCGGATTGAAGGCGGTCCCTTCTGCCGAGCCGCGATCAAGCCATCGATATCCGCAAGGAACGATGCCGGGAATGGCACAGCACCCGTGAGCATCTCGAAAGCCATCACCCCGAGCGAATAGAGATCGGTGCGGGCATCAACCTTACCTTTGCCGCGGGTTCGGAGGTCCTGCAACTGCTCCGTGGACATATAGGGAACAGTTCCACCGATCAGTTCGCGATCCGGGTTCGTGACGTCGAATGACAGGTTGAAGTCGAGAAGCATCGGCTCGCCGGTATCGGCGAGGAGCACGTTCGCGGGCTTCAGATCCAGGTGGAGGATGCCCCGCTCGTGGGCGTGCGAGAGCCCCGCGGCAAGCTGGCCGAGGATCTGCAATATCGCCGTCGGTTCGCCAATCAGGGACGGGAGTGTTTCACCGGCCGCCAGATCCAGTGGCCGCGCGTAAGTTCCAGACGGGGGTGTCGTCTTGGGTGTCGATGGACAATCGGGGGTGGTCGTAGTTCTCGCAGGACGAGTTCCAGAGGTCTTGCGATACACGAGACCACGTGACCCATGATCGGCGCGGAAAACGCGGATCAGATCGGCGATGGTCCGTCGGCCGAGATACGGCATGCAGATGACCTGCATGGGCGCGGCTTCATGAACCGAATACACTGGCACGATGTGCGTGTGTTGCAGACGCGCAAGACGTTCAGCTTCCCGCGTCGGACGAAGGGTTACCTTGAGGGCAACGAGTCGTCGGGCAAGCGATTCCTGTCGTGCCAGGAACACGCGGGCAAACGCACCTTGCCCTAACTCCTCAACGAGTTCAAAACCGAGAATCTTATCCCCGACCTGGAGAGGCGTTCCGATCGTTCCCGATTCGTTCCGGATTGCACTGGAGAACACGGACTGCGAAATCTTCCGCTCGCCCGATGGTGGTGGGGTTTTGACCGAACTGGCAATCGAATGGGAAGGATTGATGACCGACACCCGGACGGTGGGAGGGTCATCGTCTCCGACATGGGAGCCAGGCAATACGCCTTCTCGATGTTTGCCGAATATGGGCGAAGTTGGGATCACGAAACACCTGGGCTGTTGTTGTCCCTATCTCACTCAGAGCCTCCTCATCCTCGGAAGCAATAATGTTTGAAACCAATTCACCCGATGGTCACCCGCTACCAACCCACGATCATCGAAGCGACGCGAGTCTCGCGCTCCGATTAGGTTGGAACGATGGCAACGATTATGACGGGTGGCATTCCTGGCTATGCGGGGTCTAGGACATATTTCGGCAGGATGCAAATGAAATGGCGACTTTCTGCTCAGTGAGATTCCACGCGCTGGAAATTGAGGATTGTCTTCCATCCATGACCTGAAATGTTGCGCTCGATATTCGACATCATGGGAAAAGTCACATGTCGGCAGATTCAGGCAATACCGATGAAATATTCCGAGGGCGGAACTCGGAGTTCTTGTAGGGTGGGTCGAGGTCGGCTTTGCGACCGAGCCCCACCAATACCACTCGACCTACCCTACTTCTTTCCGAGACGTTCAGGAGCAAAGTCGGCATCGGTGAGTCGCACCTGGGGTTTCACCTTCTCGAACAGGTAATACTCCACTTCTTTCCCGCCCGGTTCCGTGGCAATGATCAACACCGGCCATCCGAACGAGCCGGAGTCGGTTTTGGGATCGAAGAACCATTGCCTCTTTCCTCCATTGGGCATCGTCGCTTCATCGCCGGGACGCAACTTGAGGGAAACCCCGATGAGTGGGTAGGGATACTCCTTGCGATCGACCGAGCCCAGGAACGTCAACGCATCGGCAGGAATCTTCCCCGATTCTGCCTTCGCGACCCAGCTTGCCACCTTACCAATAGGTGTGCCTAATCCGGCCTCGCGAATGCTGTACCGGCTCCTTTCCTTGACCCGTGGATCGTCCGGAGACACTGGAGGAACTTTGATTCCGGCTGGGAGGATGCTGTCTCCCTTCCCGACCATGACGTAAATTTTGTCCCCGTGCTTGCTCGGGTTATAGAGGAGTTCTCGCCCCTTGCCGGATTCCCCGATGTTCCTGATGAACACACTCATCGGTTCCTTCCGGTATTGATAGAGCACGGTATCCTCGCTCATCTCCTTGGCGGGGGTCAGTTCTTTGCGAGTAACAATCGCTTCATACGTATCCACCTTGGCCCACTTCTCGGCGGCAATCGTCGCGAGTTTCTTGACCTCCGCAATGTTCAGAGCCGCGAGCGATGGGCCAGGCGAAGTGGCTGATGTTGCCATCCCACCAGCGGGCACCACACCCGAAGGATTCTTCGGTGCGAATGGCGATGGAAGCTGGTCCGGTTGTGGATCGTTTCTTCGACCCCCGGGTGGGAACGCCGCGGCGGAATCAGCACCATAATCGCGGCCACTTGTGGGAATCGCCGGAACGCTGTCGCCTCCAGCTAACCGGGTCGATTCCGGTGGTCGAGGTGGGACGATCGAATTTTCGTCTGTGGCGGCCAAGCCAGGTTGAAGGGGCGTCCCCAAAGCCAGCGGCGAATTGTTCGCGAGCGGTGCGGCTGGAATTGAGGTGTCCGTGTCCGGCTTTGGCTTACGAGCGAATGGACCGCCAGACGGATTGGCACCATAGCGAGTCGTGCATCCCGCGATGAAGCCAACGAGGATGAGAAGGGCAAGGGTGCGGCACATGGAGTCGCGTCCCTGACGGGTCAAGTGAAACAAGCGGCGTAAAAACGAGCAGCCGCCAACTGGGACAATAGCGATGGAAGAAAAACGGGGCAAGACGACAACGTATGTGCCAAATCCGGTTATGAGCGGTAAATTTTTCCTATGCGGGTAAGCTTCAACTGGGTGGTACTCACGACAAAAGGAAATCATCGGAGCATCACAAAATGGCTCTCCTTCAGGTTGAAACTTGGGGTTTCAGCCAGCATTTGCTCTGAAAATTATCCCAATATACATAATTTCCTCATTTTTGACTTGCACTGTGCTATCTGCCCGATTAGAACAATTTACTGTTGTCTTGCAGTTCTTGCATTCGCTCAAAATCCCGCACTTCTCCTCAAGCGGGATTCTTCGCTCGAACTGTTCCGGCCCAAAGGTGGACTCGCAATCTCACCTTCCCGAATCAGACAACAATGACTCCAAATCACACGCGGTAATTTCTCTTCCAACCGTGTGAGTTTGCCGTCCTCTCTCACCATTCTTTCTTTGGGAGGATTTCGTCGTGCGCAATGACTCAGTGAAACCACGTGCAGCCTTCACTTTGATTGAGCTGTTGGTGGTAATCGCAATTATCGCGATCTTGATTGGTCTACTCTTGCCAGCTGTACAAAAGGTCCGCGAGGCTGCCGCGCGGACAAAGTGCATCAACAACCTGAAGCAAATCGGCCTCGCCTTGCACAACTATCACGACACCTATGGGACGCTGCCGAAGGGTAATTTCGACTGGGCCACACCCAACTACCCCCCAACTTCGCCCCCCTACCAGGGGTCGTGGAACTGGATGGCGTACATCCTGCCTTTCATCGAACAACAGAACAACTGGACCAACGCCGTCGCGTTCGCCAACGGCGGCGGGTCGAACTGGTACTCGTGGTACAACCCGGAATGTGGGGCGGGTATAAAGATGTACACATGCCCGAGCGACCCACGCGGGTCACCGATCATCGCCCCCGGCTCGACCTTCGGGCTGCCCGTCAACATTATGTGTACTTCCTACCTGGGTAATGCCGGACAGTTGTCCTGGCCGAGCCTCCCAGGCAGCTGGGATGGAGTACTCTACGCGAACTCAAAAACCACGCTGGTCGGCATCACCGATGGAACCAGCAATACCATCATGGTTGGGGAGCGTCCGCCGAGCGAGGACTTTGACTTCGGTTGGGCTTTCGCGTCCTACGGGTGGGATGGTCACGGGACGGGTGACTGCCTCATGACTTCGAATGACCCAAATTGCCCGGCACAAACAGCCGCCCAGTGGCTTTCCAACTCATCCGGCATCGCCTGCGACACCACCAACTACGCCTCCAAAGTTGGACTTGTGCAGGGAAAGACGACTGTGATGTGCGATGCTGGGCACTACTGGAGTTACCACATCGGCGGGGCTCTGTTCCTGATGGGTGACGGCTCTTCCCGGTTCATATCATACTCTGACGGTATGCAGGTCGTAGGGTCGATGACCATTATCGCGTGTCTGTCGACCCGGGCCGGGGGTGAGGTCTTCACACTCCCGTAACGAGTTTCGACACCGCGCCCTCGACCTTTCTTTAAAGGGGCGCGGTGCTTTTTTACCGCAGACGACATCCTACTTCCGAAAGAGGAATCATTAAAATGAAGTCGTTGTTGCTTGTCGCGATCGCAGCATTCGGGTTCTCCGTACTTGCGACCGGGTGCGGCGAATCGTCCCCTTCGGTGCCGGCCAAGGCCTCGGCTGACCCGGAAGGTCTCCCTCTCAAACCGGTGGACTCAGAAAAGAAGAAGGGACGGATTCCCAAGGGTCCTCCTCAGTGAACCCAGCCTCACTTTCCAGACGTTGCGTGTTCCTCCGGGTTCTTGTGGTGATCGAACTGGTCAGCCTGTCGAGGACTATGGCATCTGCACGACACCAACTGGGGCGATATTCCGACGCCCCGGCGACCTCACTATCTTTCGCAGCGATTCAGATTCATGGTCTGGTTCAAAGGGAGGTAACAACTATCAATTCCCAGATGATCGATTGACTCCACCGAGTTTCTCATGGATGCCGACGCCACCCCCACCCCGCCCAGCGACGCCCGGCTGGGATCGCATCGCAGCCGAAACTTGATCCTCTTTGGTGTGGTGATCCTTGCGATTGTGGTTCTTGGGTTTTGGCAGCCATGGCGTGACCCCAGATTACCGGGTGGAACAGACACGACTCCTATCGAGGGGTCCGCACAATGGAAATTCAGCGACCCCCGTTTGACCTATCCGACTCCCTACCGCAACGTCCGGCCTGAGGTGAACTATGTCGGGGACGCGGCTTGCGCTGGCTGCCATATCTCGCATTCCGACAAGTATCGCCAACACCCGATGGGCCGCTCTTTAGCTACGGTGGCGAACGCGACTCCGCTCGAACGGTACGATCTGCACGCACACAACCCCTTCAAGGCCGGTCTATTCACCTATCGGATCGAACAGGAGAAGGATGGGGTCCGACACGCAGAAAGCGTGGACGGCCGTTCTGGGCTGGCTGTCGCGGAGACCTCCGCGAAAGTGAATTACGTGGTCGGTTCCGGTCGTAATGGGCGGGCCTACCTGATCGATCGCGACGGTTACCTCTTCGCATCGCCGATCACCTGGTATCCCATCAAAGGGATCTGGGATCTGTCTCCGGGGTACGAGAAAAACAACCCTCATTTTGGGCGACCTATCACCCCAAGCTGCCTGTTCTGTCACGCCAACCATGCCGATCACGTGAGCGGCACCGCGAACCGCTACCGCACACCAAACTTCCACGGTGAGGCGATCGGTTGCGAACGCTGCCACGGGCCAGGGGAGTTGCATGTCCAGCGCCGGGCGGAAGAGATGCCAGTGACTGGTCTGGACGAGACAATTGTCAACCCGAGCAAGCTGGAGCATTCCCTTCGCGAGGCGGTTTGCCAGCAGTGCCACCTCCAGGGTCATCAGCGGGTCCTGCGGCAAGGCACCGACACCTTCGATTACCGCCCCGGCTTGCCGTTTCAACTCTTCATGTCGGATTTCGTCGACCCGCCAAAAGAGACCGATGAGGCGAAATTCGTTGGATCCGTGGAGCAGATGTACGCGAGCACTTGCTTCCAGAAGGGCGAAGGTGCCGGCAAGCTGGGCTGCATATCGTGCCATGACCCTCACTCGGTCCCGCTTCCCGAGCGGAAGGTCGCGTTCTATCGCGACCGGTGTATGAACTGCCACAAGGACCGCGGCTGTAACCTGCCTCTCGCTGCCCGACCAGAGAATAACTGTGTCGCCTGCCACATGCCGCCCACAGGGTCGGATTTGCGACACACGACGATCACGGACCACCGGGTCCTCCGGCAGCCGGAGGCAAAAAGGCCGAAGCCGCTGGCCATGAAAGCCCCTCCGGATCAACGCCCAGCAACCAAAGAGGCGACGTTGGTCAATTTCCACGCCCATTTGATTCCCTCCCCAGGCCCCGAGGACGACCGTGATCTGGCAATCGCGTTGATGCGCGAGGCAGACCGGCGAAAAACCACGGGAACTGGCCGCGGTCTTGTGGAGCGTGCCCTGCCACTGTTGGATGCCGCAATACAACGTGATGAAAACGATGTCGTGGCGTTGGAGGCGAGGGGGAACGTACTCTGGGACCTCCGCCGGCGAGATGAAGCCGCAGCCGATTACGACCGGGTACTCAAGCTCGCACCGGGTCGGGAAGGGACGCTCTTCCTGGCCGCCGACCTGGCTCTTCGGCTCGGCCAACTCGACACGGCCCGGTTGTATGTGGAGCGAGCGATTCAGGTCAATCCGTGGAGGTGGGAATACCACCTGACTCTCGCCAAGGTGTATGCTCAGGGAAACGACTGGGCGTCGGCGGCCAAGGAGTGTCGCGAGGTTCACAAACTCTACGCTACGAACCCCGAGTCTAGACACCTCCTAGTCGGTAGCCTCCTTCGGCAAAAGGACAAGGCGGAGGCGAAGCGGGAGTTCGACATTCTGATGGAACTGAACCCCCCGAAGCCGGAAGAACTCCGACGCTGGTTCGAGCAGCAAATGCGGTGACTGTGGCCCCGAAGGGCAAGGGTCGCTATGCCGGGTTCGAGAAGCCGGCGTCACCGAGCCGGCTCGGCGTCGGGCAATCCGTCGCGGAGCCGCCAGTAGCGACCGCCCGGCAGCCCGCGGAATTCCTGCTCGCGGCCTGATGGCCAGCGCACGACCACGCGGTCGGCCGCGGTCGACGCGCCGAGCCCGCAGGTCAGCCGCCGGTCGCTCGCCGACAGGTAGCTCCCGCCGCCAACGACAAAGTGAGTGCGTTGTTGCCCGCCGCTCTCGACTGTCACGACTGCGCCGATTGCGCTGCGATTGCTCGTCTTGCCGTCGCCGACGAGGTCCAGCCCGATCCAACCGTTGGCAGTCTCGGTCACGTTGCGGAGCAGTGCGACCTGCCCGCCGACAGCGGACATGCACAGGTCAGGCCGGCCATCGTTGTCGAAGTCACATCGGACCATCGCGCGGCCGACCCGCGGGGCGAGGAAGTCCGCCCCAGCCGTCGGGCTGGCGTCCCGAAACTTGCCGCGGCCGTCGCCGAGGAACAGATGGGCCTCCTGCGCGTAGGGGACGTGCTGGATCAGCTGGGCCGACCGGTAGACGTGGCCGTTGGCGACCGCCACGTCGAGGTTGCCGTCGAGGTCGGCATCGAGGAAGCAGGCCCCGAACCCGAGCCGGTTGCGGCTCAGGGCGGCCAGCCCGGCCGCGGGTCCGGACTCCTGGAACCTGAGCCCGCCGAGGTTGCGGAACAGGAGGTTCGGCTTGAACTGGAAGTCGGTTACAAACAGCGCAGGACGGCCCGAGCCGTCTACGTCGCCGGCCTCAGCGCACATCCCGGACATTCGGTTCCCGTTCGGCCCTAGCCCGCACCCGGACAGCGTGGCCCGCTCGACCAGGGTGATTGGCCCGCCCCGCGGCGTCTGGTTGTGGAACAGGTACGCAGCGAACAGGTCGTTGGCGACGTAGACGTCCGGGCGGCCGTCGCCGTCGAGGTCCACGATCACCACCGCCAGGCCCGCCGCCGGCTTAGCCCGCCCCACCCCTGCTGCGGCCGTGATGTCCTCAAACGTGCCGTCCCTCCGGTTCCGATACAGCCGGTGCGCGACCACCGGGTAGGAGGTCGGCGGGCACGACTGGGCCACCCCGTTCGCGTCGCGGCACACCTGTGGGTGGGCCAGGTCAAGTTCGACGTAGTTGCATACATACAGGTCGAGGAACCCGTCACCGTCGAGGTCGCCCCAGGCGCAGCTCGTGGCAAAGTGCGGGTTCGTGTCTGCCAGCCCAGCCGCGGCGGTCACATCCACGAACCGCCGCCCACCCGGGGCCGCCGGGTCCGGCACGTTGCGGAACAGGGTGAGGCCGCCGAGCGAGGTGACGAGGAGGTCGTCGAATCCGTCGTTGTCATAGTCCCCAACCGCGCAGCCGGTGCCGAACATGGACACGTTCAATCCGACCGCATCGGTCACGTCGGTGAAGGTCCCGTCGCGGTTGTTGCGGTAGAGCTTGTGGGTCTTCGTCGGGTCGACGGCGGCCGGCGGTAGCGGGCCGGCCTGCACGCAGAACAGGTCGGGCCAGCCGTCACCGTCGTAGTCGATCCATGCGACCCCGCAGCCCATCGTCTCGGCGATCAGGTGGTTGGGAGTGGCCGGGTCGAAGTGGCGGAAGGCGACCCCAGCCCGGGTGGCAACGTCCTCGAATCGGACGGTCCCGGCCTCCGGCTCCCCTCCAGGCGAACCCTGTCGCGCGCCCCGCAGCGCGACGGCCCACGCCGCCAGGCCCGCGGCGGTGCTCCCAGCGACCAGCAGCCAAATTCGCGTGCGAGTCTTCATGTCGGTGGTGGTGAGTCTCGGTCAGGGCTTGGCCTGTTCCCACTTGCGGGCGAGGTCCTCGCGCCCGAGTTGGCGGTACGCCCGCGCCAGGACGTCCATGGCCTCCTGGCTGCGGCCGAGGGTTGCCGTGGCCCGCATCAGCAACTCGGCAGCCTCCGCAGGCTTCCCGTCGGCCAGGTGCGCCTCCGCAGCGCGGACCTGGGCGACCAGGTTGTTCGGCTGTTGCTGGGCGTCGACGACCGCCCGCACCCGCGCCTGGGCGGCGTCCAACTCGTCGAGTGCCTGGCGGGCATCCGCCTCGCGGCCGAGCGCTGCCAGAGACATTGCCAAGGCGAAGAGCGCGGAGGCCCGGCGTTCCGGCGACCGGCTGGCCGCGCGCAGAAGTAGGACCGCGTCCGCATGGCGGCCTGCCGCCTGCTGGACGAGTCCACGGAGCAGCAGGCTCTGGGCGTCGTCCCGCCTCGCAGGGAAGTACCGGTTGAGAGACCGTTCGGCTCCCCCCACGTCCCCAGCCTGGAGATGGGCCTGCACCAGCAACTCTGCGAGGTCGTCGGGCGGCTGGGGGGAAGATTCGAGCCGCGGGCTAAGCACACGCACGGCGAGGGTGGGGTCGCCAGCCTCCACCGCGGTGGTGGCGATGAGTTCAAGCGTCTTGGAATCGCCGGGGTCGAGTTCCTCCGCGCGGAGGCCGTCGGCGATCCCCGCCGCGACGCGCCCAGCGCGGATACGCTGGGTCGCTCGCGTCCGCAATGGGCCTGGGTCGGCCGGCTTGAGTTCGCACAGCCGGTCTAGGTACGGCTCGTACTGGGAGAACGGTGCCCCGCCCCGCAGCGACCATACGACAAGCGTTTCGAGGACCTGGACGTCGTCCGGGTCGCGGGCGAGGCAGGCCATCAAACGCTCGCCAGCGTTTGGGGACAGGTCACACGCTGCGGCGAGCGCCATGGCCCGGTCGGCAGCCCGAGCCCGGTCACGGGCAAGCAGCCACCCGCCGATCGCGAGGACCACGACAATGACCCCACTCGCCCCTGCGACCAACACCCAGCGACCTCGGCGGCTGGCGGGCGGCAGGGGCATGACCGGTTTATCGGGCGGGCGGACCGGGCTCATGGGAAGCACGCGAGTTGGCAGGAACTTCACCCTGAGATTCTAGGACCTTCGATCGACTATTATACTCACCCAGTGCCAAAGAGCGCGCTTTTCCTCTCGGTTCTGGGCCAGGGCCGACGCCTAATCTCACTCCGCAAATCCTACAAGAATTTGTCATTCGTCAGAGAGATTGCCAAAACCCGCTTGGTCGCGAGCTTGCCGATACCAGGGTTGCCACTCTGTCCGCGACGACGTTTCTTGCTCAGAAATGTTACCCCTCTGGCTGAACTGCCAAGGGGATTATCATTGCCACTTAGGAACGGGTACGGAACAACTTCTCTCAATAATAGCTAATAGCTATTGTTACGATCTTTGCGGTTCAAGAAGTAGTTCAGGAGAGTTGAAGCATGGACGCTTACTCGCCAACGGTTGAACGGATGATGAAACGGCTTTTTCGGTTTCTCCGCGAGAACGACTGCCGTCGCTATCGGATCATCGCAAAATGGCTCTCCTTGTGGGCGGGTTGAAACTTGGGGTTTCAGCCAGCGCGCGCTCTGAAAACTTCCCAATATACATAATTTCCTCATTTTTGACTTGCACTGTGCTATCTGGCCGATTAGAACAATTTAATGTTGTTTTGCAGTTCAGGCACTCGCCCAAAAACCCGCATCTCTCCACAAGCGAAGCGGGTTTTTTCGCTCGAACTGTTCCGGACCAAAGGTGGACTCGCAATCTCACCCTCCCGAATCAGACAACAATGACTCCGAATCCCGCGCGGTAATCTCTCTTCCAACCGCGTGAGTTTGTCTTCCTCTCTCACCATTCTTTCTTTGGGAGGATTTCGTCATGCGCAATGACTCAGTAAAACCACGCACAGCCTTCACTTTGATTGAGCTGTTGGTGGTAATCGCGATTATCGCAATCCTGATCGGCCTACTCTTGCCCGCTGTACAAAAGGTCCGCGAGGCTGCCGCACGTATGAAGTGCACCAACAACCTCAAACAAATCGGCCTCGCCTTGCACAACTATCACGACACGCAGGGGGTATTCCCATCGGGTTTCTACGCCGCGTACTACCCGCCGGGGGGTGGGCCAGGCACGACTAACTACACATTCACGTATACCGGGTGGGAACTCCAATTGCTGCCTTACGCCGAACAAGCAAACCTGTATAACCTGAGCTACAACTATCTCAAGGCGAACCCCTGGAACACCGACACCAACAACTACCCGGCGTGTGGGTATACGTTCTCGATCTACGTCTGCCCCTCAAACATACGCCCGCCAACCATCAACTATAGTGGCACTATCTACTCACTTGAGTCGTATATGGGTGTGACCGGCACATCCAGTAACAACCCGATTTCGGGCGACGGCATCCTGTATTGCAACTCGAGGGTTAGAATAACCGACATTACCGATGGCACTTCCAACACCGCCATGGTAGGCGAACGCCCTTGTACTGCCGATCAGTACTTCGGTTGGGGGTTCGCCCCATATGGGACAGGGGCGGGAGATGGGGATACCGTGCTGGGGTCCACGGATGTGGCACTCACCGGTGCGATGGGTGCCCCGTCCACTGCCATCGGCCTGCTCCAGCCGATACAGCCAAATGCCACAACCGGTGAAGTTGATGGGGCTCACTTTTGGAGTTTCCATATCGGCGGAGCGAACTTCGTCTATGGCGATGGTTCCGTTCACTTCCTGCCTTACTCTTCTTCCAACATCTTTGCAGCGTTATGCACAAAGAGCGGCGGCGAAGTCTTCACCGCACCTTGACGCCATCCGTTTTGAATATTCTCCGCGCAGTCGAGATTGAGACGCTCAGGTGAATGGAGAGAAAGGCTTCATAGTAGCCCGCCGTTCCGTGGCGAACCCGCGACTCCGTCGCGGGTTGCTTTGAAAACCACTTCCTTCCAACTCTGCCAGATGTCTCATTCCTGACCGCGCGAAGTATAAGGAGACCACCGCATGCACCGCAATATTTCCCGGTTCGTACTTGGGCTCCTCTTCGCTGCTCTCGCCGTTGGCGAGAGCGGATGTGGATCGCCCCACTTCGACGTTACGGGGAACGTGAAATACAACGGGGCTCCCATCGACAAGCCGGATGGACAGATTGTGTTCATCGGACCCAATGGGGATCAGGTAATGGCTGATATCGGCCCGGACGGCAATTACCGGGCGATCAGTGTTTCGTCCGGGAAGAACCGAGTCGCTGTCTACTACCCTAACCCGAAAGCCAAAGGCGACAGACTCGCCAAGCCCAAGCCTGGCGACACTATCAACCCCCGGACACCAACTGAGCCACCGTTCTTAACCCCCACTAAGTACGGCGTGGCGGATACTTCGGGACTTTCGCTTACGGTCGATAAGGAAACTGTTTTCGATGTCGACCTCACCGGCCCGGCGATTCGATGACTCTTCGGGTGGTTGGGGTTGAGCCTTTCTGCCCCAACCACTCAAACCAACCCCGGGTGTATGCTCAGGACAAAGACTGGCCAGCTTCGTTGCGATCCTGCCAGGAAGCCCTGAAGTTTAATACCCTCGAACTGGGAACCAACCGTCATCTTCCTCAAACATCTCAATCCAGACCATGCGAAGCATAATTGGTACAGGAATCCAGAGGAACTCGCGATCATCGTTGGTGCTGGCGAGAGTTAGTGTAGTGATGTCCCCTGTCAGTCAGTTGATGAGATCGCAGAATGATCTCGACTGCCTTGGGAGAACATCGAGATGCCCCCCTCCAAGCCCACAGAGCCTCTCCTAAACGCCCCCAATCTGCTTTCCTTCGCCCGCATACCGCTGGCAATTGTCCTGTTCGTTTGCATCGTACAGGAAGCGTGGCTTCTTGGGCTCATCGTCTTTATTGTCGCTTGCGTCACCGACTGGCTGGATGGGTGGTGGGCGCGGCGATATGGTCCACTCACACTCGTTGGCCGCAATCTCGACCCGCTCGCGGACAAAATCCTCGTCTGTGGGGCGTTCATCTATCTGATTCTGGTGAAGGATGCCGGAATCGAT
>Ga0206850_10017_pt1 | contig 67912 bp, 62 predicted proteins | sample Alteio_BWOrgCont_16_FD_152885 | JGI IMG/M metagenome (GOLD analysis project Ga0206850, IMG submission 152885) | Enriched cells from forest soil in Barre Woods Harvard Forest LTER site, Petersham, Massachusetts, United States -... | ecosystem: Environmental > Terrestrial > Soil > Temperate forest >...
TTGAATATTTGCGCTCTCATCTTCAATTGCCAGAGTTTGGAGAAGTAAAAATTAAGCTGACTTTAAATAAAGACGGCAGCGTTGCTAAACTTTCCGTTTTACATGCGGAGAGCGAAAGGAATAAAAAACATTTAGAAACACATTTATTTACGATTCAGTTTCCCCCATTAGATGTGTTAGGAATAAAGAAACCGGAGCAGACCTTTGTACTTACGTTTTGTAATGATATTTAGCCTTCTATTGTTTGGTCTTTCAGCCGAGGAGGAGATCCGCGTCCATCTCACTACGGAATCTTTACTCTTTCCTCTCTATTTGGGTGCCCTTCAAAATGAGGAAAGCTCTTTTGAAAATGAGTATTTACAAGATTTAGAAACCGTTTTGAGATTTGATTTACAATACAATGGCCATACACACGTTATTGAAAAAGAGGGTGAAAAAGAAAAACTCCTTCTCGCAGATTTGCAGCCCATGGCTTGGAAAAAAATGGGCGTTGCTTACGTAGTCAAAGGGATTGTCCATCATCGCCATCTGACACTTATGGCCTTATCTACCCAAACAGGTAGACTGAAAAGCTTTAAAGAGATCCCCCTTAGTGGAGAGATTGCCCAAGATAGAAGACAGATCCACAAACTTGTCGACGCGATCAATCAGGAAATTTTTGATACATCTACCTTTGCAAATACACAGATCCTCTATTGCGTTCAGGGAAGTGATAAATTTGCCTCTGAGATCTGGCAATGCGACTGGGATGGGAAAAATGCAAGGCAAGTCACAAAAGAACACAGCTATTGCGTCAGCCCTGTATTTTTAAGTCGGAGCCAATTTCTCTATGTTTCTTATAAAAATGGGCAGCCAAAGATTTATATCGCATCAGTAAATGATGGTGTAGGTAAACAACTCATCGATTTAAAGGGAAATCAACTTCTGCCAGCATTAACACCCTCCCGCAATAAACTCGCCTTCATTAGCGATGCAGGGGGAAGAACAGATCTTTTTGTACAACCTTTTTCCGAAGATGGGCGTGAAATGGGAAAACCGATCCAACTCTTTTCTTATCCAAGATCAACTCAGGCATCCCCAACCTTCAGTCCCGATGGTTCAAAAATTGCCTTTGTCTCTGACAAAGATGGGCCTCCACGCGTTTACATCATCCCAGTATCTGACAGCGGAAAAAGAGGAGAAGCGCATCTTATTACAAAACAAAACAAAGAAAGTTCTTGTCCTGCATGGTCTCCTGATGGCACAAAATTAGCTTATAGTGCTAAAACAAATGCAATAAGGCAAATATGGATTTACGACTTTAAAACTGGAGAAGAGAGGCAATTGACATCAGGGCCTGGAAATAAAGAGAACCCTTTCTGGGCACCCGATAGCTTGCATCTTGTATTTAACTCGACCGATCCTCTCTCTTCAGAAATATATTTAGCTAATTTAAACCAGCCTGAAGCCATTAAAATAACTCATGGCCCGGGCAAAAAACATTATCCAACGTGGGGAAGAAAATGAGAACTATATATTTGAGTTTATTAATTGTGAGTCTGTTTTGTGGAATAACAGGCTGCAAAAAAAATAGCAATAATGTTTGCTGGGATGATAGTAGAACATCCGGGCATTACAAAGTTAAAGGCGCCTTATGGGGAAGCGATGATAACATAGCATCTTCTGATAAAGACGGATTTATTGGGCCGGCAGATGAAGATTTTATCCCTTTAAAAGATGAAGACTTAAAGGCCCAATTTGCAGATAAAGTCACACCTCAATCTAACCTAGTTCCAGGAGCTCAAGGAAGCGGCATCCCAAAAATGGATAAGTTCCGCGCACCCCTTTCTCAGCTCGCATCTATTTTCCGCAATGTCCTCTTCAATACAGATGACCACATTCTACGCGGAAAAGAGGCTTTGGCAACAATAGATAGTATTGCTGACTATTTACTTGAGCATCCTGACACCTTCGTCTTTATTGAAGGGCATGCTGATGAGAGGGGCCCTGAGGCTTACAACCTAGCCTTAGGCGCAAGAAGAGCTAACTACGTCCGTACGTTGCTTGTACAGCGGGGCGTTAACAATGATCAGCTCCATACTGTTTCCTATGGAAAAGAAAAACCCCTAGTTATTGGCCATGGCGCCGATGCATGGACAAAAAACAGACGCGCACAATTTAAAATTTATCAAAGCAAAGCATGAGATTCATTTTACTTTGTTTAATATTTTCTTTCTCACTCTATGGCCGCACCGATAACGATGCGGCTATGGATGAGCTGCGTCTTGAAATATCTGATTTAAAACATGCTTTAAATAGCTATCAGGTAGACTTGCGTATTGCCGAAGAGAAAATTAAAAAGCAGGAAAATATCATCAAAAAGCAGCCAAAAATGACTGGCCTCGAAGATAAGCTCCTCATTTTGGAAAAAAAGCTTGTTGCCATTGAAAAAGGGTATGAGAAATTAAGCAATCATACAAATCAAATTGAATCCAAGCTCTCTGAGGTGGGAAAATTAAAAGACACCCTCATGAGTCTTTCAAAAAATGCAAAAAAAGAGGCGCTCCCCGCTCCAGTTGATAAGTCCTATAAAACATATAAAGTAAAGGGGGGAGACAATCTGGAAAAAATTGCCAAAATTGAAAAGACCTCTGTCGATACCTTAAAAAAGGTAAACCATCTAGAAACCGACAAAATTTTTATCGGACAAATTTTAAAAATCCCGGAATGACTAATAATAATGACGCGAGCATAGGAATATTCGATTCAGGCTTCGGTGGCCTTACAGTGATGCGGGCTATCCGCGGAGCATTGCCCCATGAAAACATCATCTATTTTGGCGATACGGCAAGAGTCCCCTACGGAAGTAAAAGTCCCGAAACCATTTTCCGCTACACACTTGAGAATTCAGCATTTCTTGTCGATCAAGGGATCAAACTTCTGGTCATTGCATGCCATACCGCTTGCTCTATAGCCTTTAACGAAATTAAACGGATGAGCAAAGTTCCCATCGTAGGTGTTCTCCTCCCGGCTGTTGAAGAAGCAGTAAGACAAACGAAAAGTGGCAACCTGGCTATTTTAGGAACACGGGCTACCATTTCCTCTGGCGTATACCAAGACGAAATCAGTAAGCGCCTTCCAGAAGCAGAGCTGATGTCGATCTCATGCCCGTTGCTTGTCCCACTTGTTGAAGAAGGATATATCGAACATCCTGTAAGCGAGCTCATCATTCAAGAATATCTTCGCCCTCTGCGCCACAAGCAGATCGATACCCTTCTTTTAGCCTGCACCCATTACCCTTTATTATTCAACACGATCAAAAAAATCTTAGGAGAGGAGGTTGTCCTGATTGACCCCGCGGCAAGTTGCGCAGAATGTGTCAAAGAGCTCCTAACAAAAAAAAATCTTCTTAATCCCCAAACAGACATTCCCAACTACCAGTTCTACGTCTCCGACGATCCAGAAAAATTCCGCTTGCTTGGCAAAACCTTCCTCAACTACCCGATCGAATACATCATTTCCAAACCTGTCTAAGTATTTGCCTAATCCGGTTGCCCAAGCCCGAATTAGTCGTTACCTTGCGTAGAGCTACCACACCTTGTTCCTTGTACATAGAGTCAAGGCAATTGCACACTGCCGGAGCGGCGATGGAAGAACCCCCAAAAATAGCCAAGTGACATTTGAACTCAGTTTCCTCAAAGGAAAATGCCGACAAATTACCTAAAAAGGGGTTCCCTAATGCAGTAGATACCACTTCTGCATACATCATTTGAGAAACTCTTGCCATTTTCCATTGACCATGGCCGTTATGCTCAACAAATTCCTTCTGAGCAGCTACACTTCCACGATAGTTAACAATAACCATTTCATACCAACCTGATATACCTAAAGGTTCGGTTACTATCTCTCCTCTTTTTTGAACAGAAAGATTATTTAGATAGTGACTATAAGGAGAGCCAGTCAAATAATTATAAACTGTCTGAAGTGTATCTAAGCAAGGCTTCTGGCCATATAAAGTTCCGGGAAAATAAAAAAGCTTGCTGGTCCCAAAAGGACAAGGCTCATCTGGAATTGGGGCGTGGGGAGGAACATCTATATCAACACCTGCACGCCTAAGCGCCCATTCTGCAAGAGATTGGTCTGTCATTCGAAATCTATTTCTATAGATATATTCAAATGAAGTGACATTCGGATATTTTTCTTTGAATTTCTCGTAGTCCTTCTCGACAATTTTTTTCCAAGGATTATAATTATCTTCAGAATTGGCCGCATGCATCCAGGCGCGGCATGTTCTTTCTGCGCGAGAAAGATCTGCAGTCGACAAATAATGCATTATTGTCTGAATCTCCGAGTCGCACAATCTTCGTACAGTCGGAAAAGAGACTACGGCGGAAGAACTAGAAACTGCTGAACTCGACATTTAAGAAATTCCAGAAATTATCTTTAGTAGCATGTCCATCATTATTATAGGCTATAGGTGCATTTACAGAAACCATTCTCCTAAGCCGCGACAGCGGCAAAATTACCGCTTCTCGGTTATGATAGATTTCATCTGTAGAATTCTGGCAATTAGTTTGGGTGGTTTGTAAAAATTTGATGAATTTATTTTCTGAAAGTGGTTGAATGGTCTAAAATAATCGGAATAGGGGAAAAATGCACAAGAAAAGAATTTTGCTCGTGGAAGACGAAGAGGATATTGCCGCGCTTATTAAACTGCAGGCAGAGATCTCTGGTTATAAACTTCATGTTGAAGTGGATGGAATCAACGGATTTAGAGCTGTTGAAAGAGAAAGGCCTGACCTTGTACTTCTAGACATTATGCTCCCAGGGCAAAATGGTCTAGATGTCGTGCGCAAAATGAAGGGCAATCCCGATTTAAAAAACATTCCCATTATTATTCTCTCTGCAAAAAGGGAAGAGCTCGACGTGGTTCTTGGACTGGAACTTGGGGCGGATGATTATGTTGCAAAACCTTTTTCTCCCAAAGTCCTTTTCTCACGTATTAAGGCAGTGCTAAGAAGAGAAAAAGAGCCTTCCAAAACGATTAAAACTTTCACCTTCGGCGATTACACATTGGAACCCGATCGTTATATTTTAAAAAAAGCAGATAAAATTGTCCCCATCACCCTTTCCGAGTTTGGTATTCTGAAAAGACTGCTAAGCAATAGGGGCAAGGTAATGACAAGAAACCAGCTCCTCGACGATATTCACAATGACGATTCCTTTATTGTAGACAGAAATATCGACGTCCATATCGCGGCACTAAGAAAAAAACTAGGGCCCCATTTTGATTGGATTGAAACCGTGAGAGGAGTCGGCTACCGCTTTAAAGAAGAGCCATCATTGGAATAATACTACATGGAGCAAGTTCTCAAGCAATTTAAAACAGTAACCCGATCCTATACTCTGTTCCATATTGTCTTCTTTTCGCTTGGATTGCTTGAGCTCGTATCGTTTATTCTATTTTTCTCTTTTTTTACAAAGTCCTCTCTTGTGGCCTTTGCCCTGGCGGCTATCTTGCTAACCGTTTTTTCCTATTTTGTCCTCCTTTTTTACTATCAGGGGAAAAAACCGGAGCAGCTCTTTGAGCTTCGCAAACAATTTATGTCGATGCCTCGGGATCCTGGGTCAACAATTTCTTCGACTTTACAGCTGATCGACCAATTAGATAAGCTGGAATATTCCTACTACCGCCTTCCAAAATATTTTAAAACCCTCTCCCCTTTACTGCAAAAATTTAGCTGCTTTTCCCATTGGAAAGATGTCCACCAAATGAAAGAGCTGCTCCTCCTTTCTGTGATCGACCAATATATCGAAATTGTCAAGGAAAAGCCCCTCGACCTCCAATCCCATTCTTCCTTGGGAGATACTTTTATTGAGCTCTCAAAGCTCTATACTGATCCGGGAGAATTTCGCCCCACCCTCTGGACCTCTTCTGAGTATCAATCGCCCGAAATGAAAGAGAAATTTATAAAAGCTGCAGAAAAAGCTTTAACAGAATTTCAAATCGTTAAACACTTTGCACCTCATAATGCTTGGGTGCACGCCAAACTCGCCTCGATTTATAAAAACTTAGGGCGAAAAAAAGAGGAAATCAACGAATACGAAGAGATCCTTCAGCTTTCCCCGAGCGATAAAGAGGTCCTCCTCCGCCTTGGCATTCTCTATTTCCAAGAGGCCCACACAGCCAAAGCCCTCGAAATCTATGAGCAGCTCAAAGAATCTGACGAACTGGCCGCCAAAGAGCTCATCTCCCACTACATTTAAGAAAACGCAAAACGCAAAACAAGAATCGCAAAACAAAGAAAGAGGAAGATCGGGCACGCACGCGGGCACGGGCACGAAAGAGAAAAGAGCTTAAACTTTCTTCTTTTTCCGGATTTCGTGCCCGTGCCCGCGTGCGTGCCCGATCTTCTTTTCCAGTTTTGCGTTTTGCGTTTTGCGTTTATTTTTAATTGGTTGTGCGTATAATCGAAAAAAATGCAGGAGCTATGAGTTATGACCCATCTAAATTTTTCACGTGCTTGTTTTATTGTGATCCAAGCGCTCAGCATCAATGTTTTTGCAGAGTCAGCATTTATTCTGCACGAGAAAGGACATCAAAAGGAAGGGATCAATCCCGCTTTATTTTATGATAACGAAGATGTTTTGTCTCAAAGCAAACTAGATTCTTATATAGCTGAAAGCCAAGAACTTCAAAACAAGACTCATCCCCTTTCTTTGGAAGAAACTCTCTATCTTCGAAGAATTTCTGCTAATTGGAAGGAAAAGAAGTTTGAAGATGCAAAAAAGGAGATCTTAAGCTTTTTAAACTTATTTCCTACGAGTTCCGTCAGAGATCCCCTTTTTGCAATGCTTGGGGATCTTTATTTTCATGAAAAAGATTATAACAAAGCTTCTACAACCTACAGCCAAATTTTAACCGACGCATATAAAGAGCGCACTTTTCTGAGCGAGCTTCGATCCCTCTATGAGCTTAAAAACTATGCAGCGGTATGCACTGCTGGAATGAATTTCCTTAAATCTCCTATACAGGTAGACAAAAGCAAGATTGACCATGTCAAATTTTTAACTGCCGAGTCATTTTACATCTTGGCAAAAGAGGGGGTTGATCTCGACCTTGCAAAAAAAGGAAAGGACCTTTACGAAACTCTTGGTGGAACAAAGTATGAAGAGGCCTCTCTCTATCCCCTTTCCCAGCTCCACTTACAGCTAGGCGAACATGAAGAAGCTGCTGCTATATATATAAAACTCGCAGAAAGGTTCCCCAATAAAAAAGAAGAAATCCTACTTCAAACAGCTCAATTACAGTTGAATTTTGACAGAGAAGAGGCTGCCAAGACTTATCTAAGAATTTGCGAACTGGGAGGGCAAAAAGCCCCTATTGCGGCGTATAATCTATTGACTCTACTTTTTGATGCAAAAAGCTACGAAAAAATCATCGAAGCTAAAGACTCCTTGCTTCCCCTTGTTGCAGAAGAACAAAAAGCGACCGCAGAATGGTATATTGGCTGGAGCTATTACTCGGCCCAAGACTATAAAAATGCAGCAATTTATCTCGATGAGTTTGCATCTTCTGAAAAAGAGGGGAATGAACAACTAAAAACGGCCCTCCTTTCTTTGGTGAATTGCGCAGAAAAACAAAGAGACCTTTCTCTATTTAATAAGACACTCTCTCTTCTGCGGACTTATTATCAGGATGATCCGGTGATCGCAAAGGCTCTTTTAATCCGCGCGCAGCTATTCGCTGATAAAAATGAGCTTGTTAATAGTTTAAGTGACTTAAAAGAGATCAACTCCCGTTTCCCCGATTTTGAAGAAAATGAGACTGTTGCTTTTAACCTTGCCCTCCTTCTTTGCCAAGATAAGCAATGGGAAGAGAGCCGAAAATCATTCTCCGACTTTTTGGAAAAATATCCAGAAAGTGAAAAATCGAAACCCGCTTTTAGGCATATGCTCTTTGCATCTATTCAGAACTTAAAAACTCACCCTGATCAAAAGGAAGCGTTTATACAAGACCTAGAGTGGGTTCTTCCCCAAAAAGATGTCTTGAGTGAGAAGGAAAAAGAGGAATATAGTTTTGTCCTTATAAAAACGCTTTATGAACTGAATGAATATGAAAAAGCTCAGGAAGAACTCAATGTTTATCTCAAACAGGCTCCCGCTGAAAATCTGGCAGAAGCTCATCTCTTAATGGCAACATGTGAGAAAAAAAGAGTGGGTCTCACCCAAATTTTCATCACCCATGCTGAAAAGGCCCTCGAGCTAAAACCCCTTAGCCTCGAGAGCACCAATATCCATTTGCAACTCTTTAATGCCTATTTACTATCAAACCAATTTGACGAAGCGGCAGAACATCTTCATTTGGCTGCAAAGCAAATCCCTATTAAAGAGGAAAACAAAGCCTGGCTTGCCAATTACTATTATGGCAAAGCTAAGAATTCCACATGTAAGTTGAGCCAGGAAAGAGCCATTTTTTACATGGAGCCCTTATTATCAAGTTTAAGCCCCGCAAATGAAGCGGATGCACTGAAGCTTTCCTCTCTTTATGGAAAAGCTTCCGAGTTCGATAAACAAATCAATCTGTTAAAAAACCTAAATCTAGAGCAAAAGGAAAAGCCGGGCGGTTGGAAATTCCAAAGACAGACCCTATTTGAACTTGCAAAAGCTTATGAGGCATATGATGAAAAAGAAGACGCCTTAAGCATCTATGAGTCGCTTGCCGATTTAAAAATTGGTGCCTCTTACATCTCAAATGCAGCTCTTTTGCAGAAAATGAGATTGAAATTTGCCCTACTGCCAACTGAAAGAAGGAACGAAAAAGATGCTGAATTCACAGAAATTTTAAATGGGTTAAAAGACTTAGAGCTTAGTAAAAAGCTTTCTTCAGAGCCGATCCATTTTGAAGCTGCGCTCGACTATGCAACAATCCTTTCTTCTATTTCAGACCCCGAATTCTCAGGCGCTGCAGAATGTTATCTATACCAACTGAAGAAAATCCAAGAAGATTTCTCTTCACAAGAAAGTCCTTTTGTAAAAGACTATTATTCTAATACAAGTGAACACCCTGAAAAAGAGGCTCTTGTAAAAAATTATCTTCGATTTGTCGACGCAGAGATTCTAAGAAATGAAGCTCTACTTTCTCAAAACGAGGGGAAAAAAGCGAAAGAACTTAAAGAAACTGCATTTTCCGAGCTTGAAAACTTAAGCTCTGCTAGTTCAATGAACGGAGAACTTAAAAAGCGCATTGCAAACAGCCTGGATTTATTAAAATGACTGAAAGAGTTTTTAACAATCATCGCCCTAGACGTCTTTTAGCTGCCTGTTTAATCGCTTCGGTAGGGATCCATTGCTTGGCGCTGCTTGCCATTTATAAACAGCCGCTTCTTCTGACCTCGCCTTTAAAATTTTTCTTTCGCTCAGGATTTTCCAGGCCGGTTCCTTTTGTAACTGAAATGCTCAGCGAAGAGGAAAAAAACAACTTCTTAGAAGAGGCGTTAAATTATGTTGTGATCAACCCTCCTAAAGAACAAAATTTTAAAGAATTAGATCATAGTTTTTTAGAGGAAATTTGTATTGTTCCTAAACAAGAAGAACTCTCTTATGAGCACCTTGTCCAAGAAACAGAGCTACCAAGTCCCATGGATCAACCTTTGCCTTTTGAAAACAAAAAAAGGGAAATGAATGTTGATACAGAGGTCAGATCGGGTAAAATTGTTCAGCATGAGTCTGCTATAGAAACTCCTAATAGTATTGGGGAAGATGATATTGCACTGACAAATTTTGTTGAAAAAATTCAGATAAAAACTACTTCTCCCGATCAAGTTGATGACACTGCCCAGTCAATGGTTTTTATGGGCGACTCTACCGCTTCTTTAGAATCAACCTCTGATATCGAGTTTAAAACAGCAGTGAAAGCCCCTGTTGAAAACATTGTTCCCTCTATGGTTGCCCCTGCAATTAATAAGGAGCTTCTCGCTGCTTGTGAAAAAGGGCTAAGCAGACCTTTAATGATCCCAAGCACCCAAGCGCTTTCTTTAAGCATCCTTCCTAGAAAAAGTGTTTCTGAAAAGCTTGTTCCCAATTTCGAGTATTATTCTCTTCCCGATGCCCCTTTAGGAAGATCATGGGACAAATATTTTAATGTCGATCTTCACGCCTTTGCCGATAAAGAACATTCACGCTATGTTTTCTTTTTGACTTTTAACCCAGCAAAAGAACTTGTAGAAGAAAAACTCAAACAAAACTTCTATTTTCTTATCGACCGTTCTAACACGATGGAAAAACACCGTTTTGCCATGTATAAAAAATCTACATTAAGAGCTCTTTCCGCTTTGCAGCCAGGAGACAAATTTAATATTATTGTTTTCGATCAAAAAGCCACTAAGTTTAAAGAGAAAAACATCTCTTTTAGCAAAACGGCGCTTGCTGAGGCCGAAAAGTTTTTAAATTCACAGGATGTGGGCAAAGCTTTTGCAGCAAGTGATCTTTACTCCAATCTAGGTCAGATTGTCCCTACACCTACCTCTAATAATGAGATTCATACAGCCATTTTACTTAGCGACGGAAATACCATTTTAAAACCGCAAAAACAGAAAAAAGCGATTGCAAACTGGCTTGCAAGTAACAAGGGTAAAGTCTCCCTCTATACAGCAGCTGTTGGAAATGGAAATAATACAACCATGCTCAGGCTGCTGAGTTCTTTAAGCAAAGGGAAAATGCTCTATTCTGATACCTTTGCGGCTTTCCCAAGAAGACTTTCAAAATTAATATTAGACCTGCGCAATCCTATTGTAAAAGATATCCAAATATCCTCGATCACCACTTCTGCAGATAAGGACGTACAGATCCACTTTTTCCCCTCTTTTTCTAAAAGACCCACCTTTTATATGGCTGACCCTTATATGATCGCGGGAACAATCGATGAATTAAAAGACTTTACTATCCTTCTCCAGGCAAAGCATGGAGACGAATATGTCAACATAGAAAAAACGATCTCCTTTTCTAAAGCGAAACTGGCAACAGCTGCCGAAATGCAAGTTTGGTCAGATGTTCATGCCCAAAAATGCTTTGAGCTTTTCCTTGAAAAGGGAGATCCCTCTTACTTAGAAAAAGCAAAAAAATTTCTAAGTAATGCGAAGTAATGAATATTATTGGCGGAGAATTTAGAGGGAGGAAACTCCACTCTCCTAAAGGAGACAAGACTCGACCTACATCTGCAATTTTAAGAAAAGCTGTCTTCGATATCTGTAGAAGTGAGATTGAGGGGGCTCTGTTTCTTGATTTATTTGCAGGAAGTGGTGCTATGGGATTAGAGGCCCTGAGCCGAGGAGCGAAACTGTCTGTATTTATCGACAAAGACAAAAACGCGATACAATGCATCAAGGCAAACATTGCAGCCCTAAAACTCGAAGATCAAGCAAAAGTGATCATGGGGGACGTCTTAGCTGCACTTAGACGATTAAACACCCATTTTAACATCATCTATATCGATCCTCCTTATGACTTAGCCCATCTCATCCCTAAAATTCTCGATCTTGTTGTTATCAAAAATAAACACGCACTCGTCTTTGTTGAGGAGGGAGAGCCATCCTCTTTAAAGATAGAAGAATTAACTGCTCTCCGTCATAAAGATAGTAGGAAATTTGGCAATTCCCTTTTGCATAAGTTTGAAATTTTATAACAGGATGTTAGGATGGTCAGGATAAAAAAGAAAAAATTAGCTTCTTCTATCCTGTTCATCCTAATATCCTGTTATTTTTTCCCTATTTTACTGCATGCAATGACGATTGAGGAGAAAGTTGGGCAGTTGCTTATGGTCCAATTTTATGGGGAAGAGATTAATGAAGATGCAGTCATCCTTTTGCAAAAAGCCCATATAGGCGGAGTCATCTATTACCCATGGGCTAATGGGCTGCATAATCCTCATCAAGTCCAAGCCTTAAGCAATTCACTACAAGCCTTGGCAAAAAAATATATCGGAGTCCCCCTCTTTATTGCCATCGATCAAGAAGGGGGGATTGTTACGAGGCTTAAAAGTGGGTTTACTGTCTTTCCCGGCAATAAAATTTTAGGAATGACAAAAAGCCCTGCCCTAGCTGAACTGTGCGCCTTTGCGATGGGTGAAGAAATGCGCGCAGTTGGGATCAATCTTAATTTGGCGCCTGTTATTGATATCGGATCTCCCAGATCTTATAGTAACGTTCCTGAAGAAGTCGTAGAGTTTGCTCACAGTGCTCTTAAAGGGTATAAACGCTCAAGGATCATCACTTCTCTAAAACATTTTCCCGGACAAGGCGATGTCACAATCGACCCACATGAAGATCTTCCCATCCTTTCTAAAACGAAAGAAGAAATGGACAAAAGCGAACTATTCCCTTTTCTTAAGCTTGCCGATCAATCTGAAATGATGATGACATCACATCTTCTAGCTCTTTCCCTTGATGCTCAAAATTGTGCCACGCTATCAAAAAAAATTCTTCAAACCTGTTTACGTAAAGAAATAGGCTTTAAAGGAGTGATCATTTCTGACTCAATGGTAATGGACGCAGTATTGAAAAACACCTCTTCAGTGGCAGAGTCTACCATCCAAGCATTTGAGGCAGGCTGCGATATATTGTTACTCGGAGGAAAGCTCCTCATTGGCTCAAGAGTGGGATTTGAACTTAGCGTGAACGATGCGCTTAATATTCACGGAGCTTTAGTCGATGCCGTACAAACAGGGAGAATCTCAGAAGAAAGACTCGATAGCTCCGTAGATAAAATCCTAAAGATTAAAACAGACTACACCCTTTTCAACTGGTCCTTTCCTTCAGCACAAGACATTAGCCTCAACGTTAAAACCCAAGCCCACCAAGAGCTTTCACAAAAAATCGCCTTCATCGCGCTGAAGCGCGAGGAGCGCTAAAAGAAACGCAAAACGCAAAACAAAAATCGCAAAACAGAAAAAAGAAAAGCTGGATTTGGTATAAGGAAGGAACCCTACAAGGCCATCTATATCAAGACGCTAAGGTGCCCTTGAAGTTTCTTACAACCAGCCAGTTGTCCATGATTTCAATCAAATTCACATAATTTGAACAATCAACAATAAAGCATTCCTGACCGCGAAAGCGGTAATTAAATCACGAAGTGATGGCAGATGCTAGCCGTGGGTGACCGAAGGGAGCCCACGGAAAACATCCACCCCGCATCAGAGCCGCTAACAGTGGCGACACTCTTTTTGACCTCTGTCGCCGCTGCTCGCGGCTCTATGATGGGGGTGGGACGTTTTCCGGGGGTTCCCATTGGTCACCCCCGGCTAGCAACTGTAGCCGCTTTCGCGGCAAAATTACCACTTCGTGGTTAAAAAATGCAAAGCTTTCTTCTCTTCCGGATTTCGTGTCCGTGCCCGTGCCCGCTTGCGTGCCCGATCTTCCTCTTAATCTACCCGAGTTTGCTCCCCTTTTCGTATTTTGCTTCTGCGATATTGCCGCTATTATCAAAGGTTTTTTTGACGCCATCGAGCTTATCATCGACGAAGGTTTGGAGAAGTCTAGGGTCGCCATTGTCATAGTATTTGTTCAATTTCCCATGACGTACACCATCTTTGTACTCCCCTTCGAAAACAAGAACTCCGTTTTTATTCCACTCTTGGCTAAGTCCATGAAGTTTTCCGTCGAGATACTGAGCAATAGCGGCTGGCTTTCCATCATTAAACCAAGTCTTTTCTTCACCATTAATCACATCATTAACGTAGGGAGTTTCTTTAAAAACTTTTCCATCTGGGTAATACTGGATTGAAGGACCTTCTTTCTTATCATTTTTAAAACTGATTTTCATGATCACGTAACCCTTCGCATCATAAACTTCAGCATCTCCCTCTTTTACTCCTTGGACATAAGGAGTTACGCTGAGCTTGTTACCTGCAGAATTATATTCTGTTGCAAGACCATTAGGTTGATCATCTACAAAATTTATCTCTAAAGACTTGACTTTCCCAAACACTTCATGAGGAGGATAGTAAGCCTCATGCAAACCAGAGCGCCTATTGTTCTCATAATGGAAAACATACTCCCTTCCATCTTGTGCTTTCTGGAAATAACGTCCGTTAAGAAGATCGTTATCATAAGAGGCTTCTTCACTCAAATTTCCTTGATCATCCCAAAGAGCTTTTCTCCCTTGGAGTTTTCCATCATTATAAGAAATAATAGATTGCATTGCGCCGTTTGGATAATAGGTCTTCTGTTCCCCATCAAGCTTCCCTTCTTTGTTATAAGAGGTGACCCTTGCGGTTTTCAGTGTTCCTTTTTCTGGCGTTTTGTCTGAAGGAAAATACTCAACATGTTCCCCAATAGGTTTCCCCTCATCAAATTTTTTCACGTAGAGAACAGTGCCATTTTCATTCCACCCCATCACTTCGCCTTGTGGAAGACCTTCCCGATAAAATGCAGAAGCTTTGATCTGGCCATTTGGGTAATATTCCACTTCTTTTCCATCTTTTTTACCATGAGCAAAGTGAACTTCTTCTTTAAGCTGATCCTTCTTATGCCAAACTTTGGCAATCCCGTGAGGCAAGTCAGCTTCGTAAAATACTTCATAGACAAGAAAGTCAGATTCATCAAAAAACCTATGCCATCCTTCTTTTTTTCCCTCTTTAAAAGTGCCGCTAAATTTCACATTTCCATTTGCATACCACTCTTTTCTCTCTTGATCTGGCACTTCTTCCTCGTTGAAGAAACCTTGAACCTTACAAACACCTGACTCATACCATTCTTCAATTTTTCCATAGCGCTTACCCGCTTTAAATTCTCCTTTTACAGAAAGTTGGCCATTTTCATACCATTCTTGTAGTGGGCCTTCTTTTTTATTTTCCTTATAAAAAGCTTGTACTTTCATTTGGCCGGATGGGAAATATTCTTTTTGCTCCCCTTCTAAAAGACCATTCACAAAATGATATTCGATCTTTCCCTTTCCATCTTCATACCATTCGAAATAATCTCCATCACGCACATCATCTTTAAGGAAGAATTGTGCAATCTTTTGCCCAGTTTCATTGAACTCGATGATAGGTTCCAAAAGAACCCCTTCAGAATCGAAATTAGCGATAAAAGCATCTTGATCGTTTTCAAATTTTCTCCAATGTCTGCCAACTTTTTTCCCGTTTTCATATGTACCCTCACCGATCTGTTTTCCATCAGCTGCAAAGAAAACTTCTTTCCCCTGTTTTTTTCCATTCTTATAGCTTATTTTTGCGCCGATTTTTCCATTTGTATGATATTGCGTGTGTGTACCTATTGGCTCGCCATTTTTGTAATCTTGCACTTCTTTTACGCTATTATCTTCATGATAGACTATCATTGCGGGATTTGATCCTTTACTGTGCAACTTGCCAGCTTCATAATGGAGTACAGCCTTAAGAGAGCCGCTCTCATACCATTCAAAGGCGTTTCCATGAGGCAATCCTTCTTTATAAGATATAGAAGATCTTTTCATCTCTTTTGGGTAATAGCGAATAGATTCCCCAGATAATTTATCTTTTTCGTAAGCGATCTCTTCAGCTTTTTCTCCATTTTCAAAATATCCAACCATCTTCCCTTGTTTCTTTCCGGATACAAAATCGCATACGACTTTCATATTTCCATTTGGATAATAAAGAGTCACTTCTCCTTCTAAAAATCCATTATCATAAGCAGCTATTTTTTCTACTTTTCCATCTTGATAAAAAGAGATGCTCCCGCCATGAGGAACAAAATTGCTTTTCCAAGTTTGAGCTGCAAGAGAATCCCCGGCAACTTCTATTAAATCTGATTCCTCTTTCGTTTGGCCATTTGGATAGAAATTGATCTGTTTTACAGCGACCTCTTTTTCTCCAGAGAGTTCATAAAAAATCACTCTTGCAGGTGCTCCTTGGGCGGTGCTTTCCATTATTTTTGGCTTCCAATGAGGAAGTCTTGGTTTCAGCATCGGAGGCTGACCAGCATTCACACTCAAAGCGCAAAGCACTAAAGATACACAAAACAATTTCTTCAAAAATTTCATAAACAGCCCCTTTTTTAAATGAGAATATATGATCGCAGGGCTTTTAGACAAGATCGATTCAAGAAAGAAGATCGGGCACGAAAGAAAACAGGGACCCTAGAGAATTCTAAGGCCCTTGCCGTATTACATGAAAAAAGCAACCCAAATAAGACCAAGACCCCAAAGCAAAGGGATAAATCCCATTGATTTAAGGAAGTGATAGTTATTCATTGTGATGATGATAAGTGATCTTGGTACAAAGAACGAAAAAAGTCCTCTGATAATCATAAACCATCCTAATAACGTCACCAATAAAGTCCCATTCCAAACCCATCTGTTATATAGACTTACAATTACAAGCCCTAAGAGCAAATTGACAAATCCTATTAACCAGAAAGAAGCCAGCGAGTTCTTTATCGATGCGGTGATCTTCATTAAATTATGGGTGAACATGAGCATCCATAGCCCAATAATAAATAATAAAGGCCCAAAAATCATTCCTAGCCACACTGCATTCGCCATTGCAAACCTCCCTTGAATAGCTAATCCGCAAGGTAAGGAATTAATTATTTGTTTGTCAAGCATTGTCGCCACTTTTTCTATTTTATATGCGTATACGATATATACTTAGGGGATGAATGCGTTTTAAACGCAAAGCCTTAGGGATCGTCAAATAATAAATTATGTCGAGGACGTAGAGCTTGGAGAAATAACGGTGCTCTTTAGCTTCATTCTATTCTCCCATCTGAATGGATGATATATTTACGTGGGGAAACCCCCTCACAGTTATCTGAAAGGAGGTTTTCCTTTCCGGTTAAATACTTTATAGGCTCATCGGTGAGATCTTTATAATAGACTTTGTTTCCTCTGACAATCAGATCGACTTCGATATCAGCTTGGTGGGTGAGGGCCAAAATTTGAAGTTCCTCAAGATGATTGCGCAGCCTTTCTTTTGCATGCTGGCTTTTGGATCGATGCAAGAGCCCTTTGATATTCCATCCAATAGCCCCTGCCATCAATCCCAAAATAGCAATGCAAACCATAATCTCTAGCAGGGTAAAAGGATGTTTATTGCGCATCATTTGGTTTTGGGTGGTCTTTATAATATTTTATTAGCTTTTCAGAGTTAATGGCTATCTCACCTTTTTTTTCTTCAATTGTATAATTCTCATTCCAGCCATCTCTGAGCATTTTTTTAGGGTTATCGCAAAGGCCCGAATTTCTTAGGTAATCTTCAGGTTTGCTAATAACCTCCTCCATCGAATAACCATCGGCTATTTGCAAAAGGAGAATTTCCTTTATACGAGACATCCCCTGTTCTGTTTTAAAAGCTCTCCCTTTATCAAGGCTCCCTTTCATGTTATAACCAATGACTCCGCCTATAAGGCCAATAAGGAAGATCACAATCATGATCTCTAAGAGGGTGATGGGTCGTTTTTTCTTTTTCATAAAAATTCCTTTAAGTTGAACAAAATGAACTAACGTCGGTAAGCGGCAGAAGAATAGAGAGGACTACCAGGCCGACGACAGCGCCTAAAACAATGAGCAATGCAGGCTGCAACACTGCTGTGAGCTGGGAGAGATCTTTTTCCAAGTTTTCATCATAGATCTCTGAAATATTTTGAAGCATATTCGACATTTTCCCCGTTTCTTCAGCAATAGCGAGCATCCGGATCATCAGCTGAGGAATATGAGGGGACTTTTTAAGCTCTTCACTTAATTTTTTTCCTTCAATCACACCCTTCTCGGCAGACTCGATCGCCTCTTCTAAAAGGGGATTTTTCATCAGCTTTCTAGAAAGCATGAGGGTTTCCATTAAAGGAACTCCGTGAGTTAGAAGAACGGATGCCGACTTGCAAAATCTAATCAAAGCAGACTGTAAAATAAGATTTCTAACAAACGGAACTTTAATTAAAAACTTTTGCATCATGATCTTTGTTTCCCTTTTTCTAAGAAGAAAAAAGGCAATGATACCTAAAGCCACAAATGAAGAAAAAAGAAAAAGACCATATTCGGTGATAAAATTACTAGCTGCAAGCACGCAATAGGTCATCGGATGAAGTTCCCTTCCCTCAAATAGCTCTTTCATAGAAGGAATAACAAAAACTAAAAGAGAGGTCAGAACAATAAAGCAAAACACCGCTAAAAAGGAGGGGTAAGCTAAAGCAGAAAAGAGCTGTTTTTTTAGCTTTTGTTGTCTCGTAATGAGCTCCTTGAGTTCATCTAAAGAATGTACAAGAGAGCCGCTTTGTTCTGCAGCCTGGATCATTGAGAGGTAGACCCGATCAAAAGTTTTGGGATATCTCGCAAACGCGGCAGCCAAAGAGGATCCCCCCTTTAATCTATCACAAAGATCCAAAAATAGAGGGTGAGCTTTGTGTTTTTGATATTTTTCTTCAATTGTAAGAAGGCTCTCATAGAGGGGAAGACCTGCGCGTAAAAGCTGCCCTAACTCGCGCGTAAAAGCAAGGAGGAGAGGGGGAGGCAAAAAAATCTCTTTATCTTTTTTTTCAAATTCAGAAATTTGGGTGATCAAAACCTGTTTTTTATGAAGCTTCTCCTTTGCCATGGGGTAGGAATCGGCATCGATTACCCCATTCATCGTCTTCCCCTCTGGAGTTAATGCCTTATATTTATAAAGAGGCATCGTCACACCCTCTAGACACTCTTAGCACCTCTGCGCTTGTAGTCACTGCCTGTTTCACCAAAAAGCCCCCTTCTTTACGAAGTGTCAGCATTCCTGTTTCAAAGGCTATTTTTTGGAGCTCCGTAGCATCAGCACTTTGGACAATCTGCCTTTTAATAGAGCCTGTGACATTCATGAGTTCGTAGATCCCACATCTCCCTTTATAGCCTGTATTAAAACAGTGCTCACAGCCACTGCCTTTAAAAAGCTCGTCCGCTTCTATCCCAAGTTCAGTCAATTCTCTTTGGGTAGGGGCATAAGAGATCCGGCAATGGGGACATATTTTTCTTACTAGACGTTGAGCCAAAACTCCCACAATAGATGAGGATAATAAATAAGGCTCAATTCCCATATCTACGAGCCTTGTGATGGCAGAAGGGGCGTCATTAGTATGGAGTGTGCTTAATACAAGATGACCTGTAAGAGAGGCCTGTATCGCAATTTCCGCGGTTTCTCTATCTCGTATCTCTCCAATCATGATCACATCTGGATCTTGACGTAAAATATGACGGAGCCCCGTTGCAAAAGTTAAATTGATTTTAGGATTTACCCCGATTTGGGCCATCCCTTGTAATTTATATTCTACCGGATCTTCAATAGTCATGATGTTGATCTCTGCAGAATTAATCTCAGAAAGGGCGCTGTAGAGCGTTGTCGTTTTTCCACTACCTGTAGGGCCGGTGACCAAAAAGATCCCTTCGCTTAATCGGATTTGCCTATTAAAAGAATCAAGAACCTCAGGTCTTATCCCTAATTTATTTAAACCCACGAGTACGTTACTCTTATCTAAAATCCTGAGCACAATCCTTTCTCCAAAAACAGTGGGGACGGTACTTACTCGAAAATCGATCTGCTTTTTCCCCATCTTAAGTTTGATCCGCCCATCTTGGGGAAGGCGATGCTCTGCAATGTCGAGCTTCGACATCACTTTAATCCGCGTGATTAATTGGGTCTGATACTCTTTTGGAGGGGCATGACGCATCTGAAGGACGCCGTCGATTCTGTAACGGACCCCCATCCCATGCTCTAAAGGTTCAAAATGGACATCGGACGCTCCTTGTCCAATGGCCTCCATAAGCATCATATTGAGCATTTTGATCACAGGAGAATCTGACACTTGCTCAAAAAGATCGTAGCCATCTTCCTCTTCTTCAGAAGGTTTCCCTTTGGCCTCGTCATAAAGACTTTGCATTAAAATGGAAGCTGCGTCCTCTTTTTGATGGTAACACTTGTCAATGGCCGTTTCGATCACCTCTTTCGGACAAAGGATCTCTTGGACCTCTAGCTTAGTTTGAAGCCTTACCTCTTCGAGAGCCTCCATTTGGAAAGGGGAGGAAATGGCAACTAGAAGCTTACCCTCTTTTTCACCTATGGGCAGCAAGGTATGTTGTTTAGCAAATGCATAAGTAACTTTTTGAATTTTCTCTAAGACAAATTCAGCATCTGTTAGATCTTTGAGGACCGAGAGGCCAAACTTTAAACCTATTTCTTCGATATTATCTGTCATGGAAAAACATCTTCATGCTGTTACGGAAAAATTTCCTCTCTTCTTTTTTTCTAGCTTCCACTAGACACTCTAAAAATTCGGGGATGTCACCAGGACGCTTGCTCAATTCCTCTGTGCGGAAACAATCCAGCTGCTCTTGAGGATCAAGGATAATTGTGGGGGTGATAAAGAAGAACATCTCAGTATTATGATCGATGAGCTTGGTGCTTCCAAAAAACATCCCAATACCAGGAAGTTCTCCAAGGAAAGGGACTTTTTCTTCAGTGTCCTGGATCACTTTTTTCCTGAGGCCTCCAATAATCACAGTCTGACCATCAACCACTCTCACCTCATTCTGAATATGCCTTCTACTGACAACCGGTCTATCTTCTTTATCGGTTTTAGGTGTGTCAAAGGTGATATCTGTCTGAAGGGTGATAAATCCACTGCATTCTTCTTCCTGATCTGGGAGATGGATGGTCGGGGTCAATTCAATAGTGATCCCATATTGAGCACGAGTGAAGGATTTTTCAAAGGCTATCCCTTTATTAGTATCCACAGGTGCAGCGCCGTTATTAATCGACATCTCATCGACGATCGAAATCATCGCCGGTGTTTGGTTCACAGTGATCACAGAAGGGGCAGCATTCAACTGGATGTCTTCTTGGGTCATCAAAAAGCTGTAGATCACCTCATAAGCTGGGAAATGTTTGCTTTTGTGCCCCTTAAACATAAATTCAAGAAGTCCCGAAAGGAGATTATGGTGGTTCTCCTCTTTGCGGATATTATTAAATCCATTGTAAGTGGCATTCCCATTCCTGCTCCCTATCTTTAAGAAATCCAGACCAAAACTGTTTTTAGTATTGAGCTGTTTTTCAAATAGAAGGACTTCGATCTGGACCATCTTTTTTGGGACGTCAAGCTTCCGGAGGAGATCTTTAATTTTTGCAAGCGCATCCCTCCTTACAACCATGAGAAGATTTCCGGTCTTAGGTTCGGGGATGAAGTGATCTGAATAGTTTTCCTCTACTTTTACAGTGCCGGAAGCTGCCGGCTGCAATGGGGTAGGTGTAACGACAAGAGGAGGGGTGGAAGGGTATCCATCTGGAGGAACTCTCCCTGTTGGGCTTTGCTGCGCATAGGAAGCTTCTAAATTTTCTCTAGGCCCTTCAGGATTGATAAGGAGTAAAGTAGAATAGACTTTCTCTAATACCTTTGCTAAATCAGAAGGGTCGCTATGGCGGCAGCCATAGATAAAAACGGTCATCTCAGAGGGATCTTGCAACTGCTCTTCTGTATCTTTAACAATTTTCTCACCTCTATCAACCGCTTCTTGCTGTCCTATCAATATGAGGGCATTTGTTTGACCAAGAGCAAAAATCGAGAGTCCTTCTTGCTCTACCTTTCCAAAGGGAGCTCTCCCTTTCTCTATCGCCTCTCCAAAGAAGGTGGAGAGGATTTTTTCCATTTCTTTCACCCCCATTTTTGTAACGGGGACAACTCTAGAGACTTTCCCTTTCGATTCTTCCCAAACGGTGCCATAGAGATTTAAGAGCTTAGTCACTTCTTCTTTTGAGGAAACAATCGCTATCTTGCTTCCTACTTGATAAACGAATGTCTGCTTTACGTCGGCAAACCTCTCAAAAAATTGAAATACACTTTTTACCTGTTCCAACGGGGGGGATAATAGATAAAAAATCCTCAGTCCATCCGGGATAAAAGCCAGACTGTCTGGGTTAGAGGCTATGGCGCCCACAGAAGAGGGGTCTTGCTTAAAAACGTAGAGCTGACGCGCGTAGGGATTGATCTTTTTCACTCCTATCCCATTATGAGCCAGAATAATTTCTAAAACCTCTCCCCAAGATTCCCTAGGAACAGGAATTCCTGAATGTATATTGAGTTTGAGATGCATCATTTCTGGGGGGACTATGTATACATAATCCATCGCCCCATATTCCATGACAAGCTGCGCTAAAGTGGTCTCCTCCTGATCCCAGAAGCCATATCCATCTTCTTCTTTTTTAGCTTCTGTGACGGATTGGTCCCTCCAATTATTTTCTAATTCTAAAATTTTCCCCTTCTTTTGATTAATTTGCCCCAGGAGAAACTGATATTCTTCATCAGATGCCTCCCTTCGAAAGAGCTCCGTACTCTCTTTATAACAGATTTCCAGTTCCTTTCTGAGAGAACATAGCTCCGTATTTACCCTCTCCAAAAGGGCATCAGCAGATTCTTTTGATTCCTCTCTCTTATCTTTTTTCCCGGCAATAGTTTGAGAAAAAAGGGATAGAGATAAAACAATAATAATAAAACTAATTTTTAGTATCAAAAGACGCTCTCTTTTTATTCTTTATTTTCTTTTCTTCATTAAGAAAAATGGTTACTTTCGATATTTGACTTCTGTTTTCATCAAAAATCTGCCCCTTTATTAACATTTTTCCCTGTTCTTTTTCAAGGGAATCAAAAACAAAAAGTTCTCCCTGTACTTTATGATTCAAAAAATCCTCGATTTCCGAGAGGCGCCTTAGCTTATGCCAACCGTCGGAAATTTTTAATAACCAATCACCTGGCTTAAGCAACATCCTTTTTTTTCCAATAATGCAGGAAATCTGGTTTGAGGTTCTAAGCCTCATCGCAGTGATCACATCTTCCATTCGGAGCGTTATGCGAGGCTGCATAGTTTTTTGAATCTTATGTTGAAATAAGTTAAATCCCTCTTCATCCCAGGCAATAATCTCCATTTCATTTCCACTGACTGTTTTAATAAATGCTAAGGAGCCATCAACAGGCGCTGAAACTTTCCATTCTCCTTCTTTCCAAACAAGATAATCTCCCGCTTGCACATAACAAGCATACCCCTTAAAAAGAATTTTTTGCTTGAGCGCGTCCTCTTTATATTCCTCTCCCGCATACGCTTCGATAAATTTATCATTTCCGGTCCAAATAGCCTCTTTTAACGCATTAAAAGGTTCAAGGCAATTGCTAAGATGCCCTTCCCAGCTTTGCGCATAGAAACGCCCCTCTTCCAAGCCTCCCACTTCAATCATGATCGAAGCATCTGAAAGAACAGGCTTAATCCATAGGGGAGTTGCTTTTTCAGAAAAATGGTATTCACCACCCTTTTGGTCCAAATAAATCAGGTTTCCGGCAGTCACGACTTTTTCTTCATTTCCATTTTTTATCCCAAGCAAAAGATCAGATTTACCCGGGCGGGTGTTTCTTGCTATTACAACAATCTCTTTCCTAACTGCATGCAGAAATTTCGATAATTGCCCTTCATTTAATGATAATGGTCCACTTCCAATTGTTTCATATAAGTAATTGGGCTTAGCCGATTTAACTATGACACCCCCCTTCTTTGAACCGCTTATTTCATAAGTGCTGCCAAAGAAAAAAAGAAGTGCGCCCAAGATAAACAAAACAAAAACAGAAAAGAAAACTCTTTGGGCATTTGCAAAGAACTTATCTACCTTAAATGGACAATCAGACCCAAGCATATGGGACAATTCTAGAAGAACTAGAAAAAAAACGATAGATAATAATTTATTTAATCCTTAGAGTAAAGAAAAGAGAGGTATGTATGGCTGATAATAAAAAGGAAGGGGTAACCGTGAAAGAAATCGAAGAGTTCACAAAAAAACATCGTTTTGAAGTTTTCTTCTGCTTAGAATTTATCTTTGCTTGTTTCTTTAGTTTTGTTTTCTTTGGACCAGCATGGGCGGTTATTTTTGCTGCTGTAGGGGGAATTATCGGAGTTGTTTTCCACGCGAAAGTAGACAAGATATGCGAAAAAGCACTTAATTATATCTTTAAGCAAGAAGAGATGACTCAATTGGTATTGGGGATAGTAGGAATCATTATCGCAATCTTCCTCCCTCCTCTCATTTTCTTAAAGCTCGGCCTACACGGCGGAAAAGACCTCCACAGAATGTCCATGGACAGCTTCTCCCAATACAGAAAATAGAAGATAGAAGATAGAAGAGAATTTCTTTTATTATTATCGATATATTTGACATGTCGGGTTCCGTGCGCTTACGCCACGTCCCCGTTGCTCGCTAAAAAAAGAGACATTTAGTCTCTTTTTCAAGCAAAGCAACGGGGACGTGGCGTAAGCGCACGGAACCCGACATGTCTATTTATCGATAAAAACAAAATAAAATACATTTATTTAGAGGTTACCAATTGCTTTTTTCTTTCTTTTAGGTAGTCGGAGAGGGAGATGCTTTGGTCCTTGAAGCTCTCCTCTAGTAGGGAGTAGCTTTGGGGGTTGTTTTGGAGGTCTTCGATAGCTTGCAATTCTTCTTGAGGAGAACCCACTTCTTTTTCTAAAGAAACAATCCTTAGCAAATTGTATGCATAGAGGAAAGAACCATGATCAGGGCCTAATGTTTGCTTGAGCTTTTTCGCCGCTTCGAGCGCGCTCTTAAACTCTTTATTATTAATTAAAATCGATGTTTTGGAAAAATCTTCATAATAGCCTGTTAAGCCTCCAACTCTTTTAAATACTCTGGAAATATATGGAGCAAGCTCCCCACTCGTTTTCCCTTCTATGAACTGCTGAATAAAAATTGCATCATTCTTAAGTGGAGCATCCCCTTTGGCATCTTTAATGAAAAAATGATAGCTTAAAAGGACTATGCCAAGGAGCGTTGCCACCCCGTAAAGCAAATTCGAGGAATTCTCTCTTGCCCAACCTATGTAATTCAATACTCTATTGTTATCCATGTGTTAACTCTATCAGGAAAGGACAGTTTTGTAAACTAATTCCATTTCAGTAAGGGTTTTGTCAAAGGTAAATTTTTCCAGAACATGCGCGTGGGCATTGGAACCAAGGGTCGTCCTAAGCTCTGGATTCTGTATAAGACGAACTACCGCATCCTTTACTTGCTCCGGAGAGAAGGGGGCTACATGTAAACCTGTTTTACAGTTAATGCATACTTCAGGAAGGCCTCCTATGGTTGTAGTGATGAGAGGTCTTTTTAGAAACGCTGCTTGCAGGCTTGCTTGCGAGACCCCCTCATGGGCGGTACTCAAAAGGACAAAAATATCCATTGCGGCAATCGCTGCATAGGGTGAATCCAAATGCCTTGTGAAGGTAAAAACATCATTTAACCCAAGAGAAGCAGCTTTTTCGATATATTTCTCCACATGCCCCCCCCCCTACAACTACCCACTTTACATTCTTCATGTCTTTTAGAAGGAGCGCCGCCTGCATTAAATCATCAATCCCTTTCCAAGACCTAACAAAGCAGGCCGTCCCAATCAGAATGTCATCCAGTTTCAGCCCAAGGCTGTTTCTAAAAGCCAAAACATCCTCATAAGTGAAGGTAACTTTTGAAGGCTGCACCCCCGTAGGGATACATTTAATCGCGAAGGGGGAGAGGTTTGATTGGGAGCAGATAGCTGGAATAATTGATGAAGAGGTGGTCACTACAAAATCGGCTAGATAATTGTATAAAAGCCGGCTGTTTAACCCTTTTTTAATAGCGGTTGACAAATGGCGTGTACGTACAACTTTCTTCCCGGAAAACCTCGATGCAAAGCCTCCTGTCCACGCGTCCAATGATGAATGGGTATTGATAATTTCAACATCGTGTTTTTTAATGATTTGGAGGAGCTTTAAAAAAGTTAACGGCAAGGCATATCTTTTGAAACTCACTTCATAAACTGTAAATCCTTCTTTTCTTGCCTCTCTTACAAGGCCGCCTCCCTTTGCAACGGCGAAAATAATCTCATACCCTTTTTTCCTCATTCCCAGGGCCTCATTCAGTATTCTGATCTCTTGCCCTCCCCATCCAGACGAACTCTCTGTATGTAAAACCGTCATTACACCTCCATACTATTTAAAATTTTCCGGTGCCCCGAAGAGAAAGGGAGCTTTTTTAACTCATCCCACAATATCCATTCATACCCATCTACAGGCTCCCCGGCTTTAACTTGCCAAATCGAGGGATAAAGATGAGCCCTATATTTAGTAAACGTATGGGTAACCTTAGGAAGATCTCCCCCATAAACAACGTTTAAACCAAACAACTGCGACTGATCGATTTTTTGCTCAAAATAAGGAAATTCATAAAGATCCGCCATCACTTTTCCTCTCTTCTCTTTACGCACAAGCACGTGCTTATCAAACCTTAATATCGCGATATGGCGTAAAAGTACAATAGTTTTCTTTTTATCCTTAGGGGTAGGGATCATTTCCGTCATCTCTTTAGCCCTAGCCAAGCATTTCTCCTTCAATGGGCAAACAAAACACTCTGGCCTTTTCTTACAAACAAGAGCGCCAAGCTCAATCAATGCTTCCATAACGACATGGGGCTCCCTATCCGGCAAAATCCCTTCTGTAAGCTCAGGAACCCTCTTTTCAGACAAAAAATAACGGGAAATCACCCTATGGACATTTGCGTCCACAGCTGCCTTCTTCTTGTGGAAAGCAAAGCTAAGAATGGCTCCTATAGTATAAGGCCCAAGTCCCTTTATTTTTTTGAGCTCCTCCTCCTTACCTGGCACCCGTCCTCCAAAACATTCGACGATATACTTCGCCCCTTCGTGCATATTCCGTGCACGGGAATAATACCCCAGCCCCTCCCAGGCTTTAATCACCTTTTCAATAGGAGCTGCAGCCAAACTCTCAATATCTGGAAACTCCCTCATCCAATGCAAAAAGTAGGGAATAACCACAGAAGCCTGCGTCTGCTGGAGCATGATCTCCGACACCCACACCTCATAAGGACTCGGATTTTCTCTCCAGGGGAAATCCCTTTTGACCTCCAAAAACCAAGCCTTAAGCTCATCAATAGGAAAATTTTGCATAGCCATAAGTAATTATTGCCGGAAAAATAGAATACATACGAGCTTTCTTTATTGCGAAGCAATTTTGGAGAGGTAATTGCAAAAGTCTATCTTAAACCACGAAGTGGTAATCAAATCGCGTAGCGATGGCAGTTGCTAGCCGGGGGTGACCAGCGGGAACCCCCGTAAAACGTTCACCCCCACATCAGAGCCGCGAACAGCGGCGACAGATGCAAAAAGAGTGTCGCCGCTTTTCGCGGCTCTGATGTGGGATGTGCATTTTCCGGGGGTTCCCGTTGGTCACCCCCGGCTAGCAACTGTAGCCGCATTCGCGACAAAATTACCACTTCGTGGTCTAAGATAGACTTTTGCAATTACCTCCCAAAAGCTCGCTAATGCTCGCTAAAGAAATCTCTTTCTCTCTTTCGTTCATTACTCATTACTCATCGTTCATCGTTTGCTTGTGGCCCACTTCTTGCAGCACTCTTCAAATAGAGGTGAACCATGGATGATATTAAAATATTGATGCAAAAAGAGATTATCCTTATGCGAGAGGTTTTGGCTAATATGCACCAGGAAGAAGAATCTCTTAAAAGAAACGACCACTCCCTTTGGGCCAATGTCATTTCTCAAAGATGTGAAATCCTAGCCCTTTTGAGCCCCATCCGAGAGGAGAGGATTCTCGCATCCAAATTGATTGAATACTCAGACGACTGCGATATTCTCTCATTGCGGGACCAGATAATGGCCTTAATCGAAAGGATCAATATGCAAAACCATATGAATGAGCAGCTTTACAAAGTCGCTTTCCGTCCCCAAAGCGCCCTGCAGCCCGAGCCTCTGAAAAAGAAAAAATCCTCTATTGCGACATACCCAGAGAATGGCTAAGATTTGGAGGATGAAAGCTGCCGGTCGGAAAGAAACTTATAAGTACGTATACAACTTGAAAAGCTTATTTCCATTCCTTCTACAAAGAAGTTCCTATCAAGAGCATTAAGCGCTTTTAAGATCCTCATCAATATCGATTGAGATGGGCGAACCTTTTCCACCTTTGCCCATCGATAGGCTGTGAGGACTAATCGTGTTATAAAGATTACGGAATTCTTTATCCTTGGCACGTAGATAATTTAGTACATATAGACGGATATAGACATCTGCTGATGCAGGTGCTTGAGTTCTGCTATTTTCCCATTTAACAACTGCTACATGACTTACCCCAAAAATCTTTCCGAAACTAGTAGTTGTCATATCTAGAAATTTTCTGATAAATTTCAATTCGGGACCGTTTAGCAATGTGGGTTTATAGAGAAGACAGCGTAGAACAGCCAGTTCTAATTTATGAAAATCAACATCTATCACCCATTCTCCTATAACTTTTCTCATAGGAACATGGATCAGTTTTACAGGGAATCCAAAACCTTCATAAACAAATGTTTCTTTTTTTCTGTCTTTCATTGTTTTTTCCTCGTTATCCTGATTACAGTGTATTTTTTAATCGTTTCTAAAAGGTTACACAATTGAGCAGGTTTATCATCTTTCACAAGCTATTTTCCTTTCTGCCTATATTGTAATAAAGTTACAGATTAATGAAAAGATAAATTTTTATCATACTTATAATGAACAAGTTAGAAATGGAAAAAAATCCTCTATTGCCACATACCCAGAGAATGGCTAAGATTTGGAGGATGAAAGCTGCCGGTCGGAAAGAAACTTATAAGTACGTATACAACCGGAATTTTTGAAATTTTGATCGCCTGCGTCGATCGGAAGAGCAAGAAAAGCAAGAAAACAAGTTCCTTCTTCCAAGAGCCAAGTGATCAAGCTCTGAGTAGCGGTAACTTCCGCAGGGCCACAACGACTATGCGCGCGCGGGCATCGCCAGCGCCGTAGTGGACTTCCGGTGCGCTGGAGGCGGAGCCGCCAAAAATGGTCAAGAGCCAGCCTGCCAGCGTTTTTTGTGGAGTACGCGCCCAGAAATTTCCTAGGAAAGATTTTCCGGTAGCAAGTAGTGACAATACTTCCAAAGCCATTACCTGTGTTGCTGATGCAACTTCCCAGGGTCCATGACCACTAGGGTTAACAAGTTTCGTTTGGTTCTTAAAGTTCTTTTTTGCACTTTTAAGAACGACTGTCATTAGGTACCAAGAGGACGGCCCCATAGGCGTTCTCCCATGACGAACTCTTTCAGCTTCTGCGTAGTTACAATAGTAATTATAACCACTACCGGTTCTTGAGCGATAGACTTCTTGAAGTACATCTAAGCATGTGCGCTCGCCATTAACCGTGGCAAGTAATAGAACGGGTACTATGATGCTTGCCGTGAAAGGACGGGGTTCTTTGAGAATTGCCCTGTAAGCTTCAAAAGGGAAAGGAGGAACAAATTCTGGGTCAACATTAGCAAGCCTCCACGCCCGCTCTCCAAAAAATGGTTCTAAGTACATTTGTCTAGGATTAGAGCTAGGGATCGGAGAAGGAGCGATATGTCCTGCGATTATACGAAGTGTAGCATTGGCTAGGGACCTACATGAGAATTCATTTTGAGCTATGTCTTGATAAAGTTTGTTGCAACTAATCACCGCATACCGCCACTGCCGGCATGTTCTTGCCGCTCGCGAAAGCTCTTGGAGTGACAAGAACTTCATGATGGACTGAATCGCATGATCATATAACCTCGTGACAGACCTACAAGAAGCTGCATTAGAAACCTCTACACTAGAACCCTGCAAACATTGCGCAAGAAAGCCTAGAAAACCCATTCCTGCAGCGGGTATACCCGACATAAACCTCCTTTTGGCATTATTTTTATCTAAATTTTACAACATAATTATATTTTATTCAATTAAAATAATAATTAATATAAAGTTAAAATAATTGCTAGGCTTGGAAAAGCTTGTTTCCGTTCCTTCTACAAAGAAGTCTCTATTGCCACATACCCAGAGAATGGCTAAGATTTGGAGATGAAAGCTGCCGGTCTCATTTATGGTCCACAGGCCCATTATCTCGATCATTTGGCGCCTATTTGCCATTTACTTGAAATCCCCCTCATCGTCACAGAGGAGAGGCTGCAAGTTTGCGCACAAAAATTTTACCCTCGACTCAAGGTAAAGCTACTCGATTACATCCATGCGCCTGAACAGATTGTTAAAAATTTTGATCTGATCTTTTATTCGATGCCAAGACCTCTATTCGATGAGGTCTTTTTCTTTGCTCAGCAATTTATGCGGAAAAAACTGCATACGATCTGGTGCCCTCACGGGAACTCAGATAAAGGGCGCCACTCTGTATTTATGGAAGCACTCAAGGAGGAGGAAGCGGCTCTTGTTTATGGGAAAAGAATCATTGATTTTTTAATTGAAAAAGGGGCTTTTAACCAGCTTAAGGGATACGTGATCACCGGAAATTACAGGGATGCGTTTTACAGAAAAGAAAAAGCATTTTTTGACTCTCTTATTAACTTCAAGCCTGGCGTACGCAACATTCTTTATGCCCCCACTTGGCAAGATTATGAAAAGTCCTCCTCTTTTTTTGCTGCATGCCCCATTCTTTTAAAAGAGCTTCCAAAAAACCATACTCTAATTATTAAACTTCATCCGAATCTCGTGCTGGAAAATGAAATTGAAGTTCAAAATCTGATCTGGAAATACGAAGGGAAAGAGAATATCCATTTCCTCATCGACTTTCCTCCTGTTTACCCCATTCTCGACTTCGTTGATTTGTACATTGGAGATACTTCATCCATTGGTTACGATTTCTTAACTTTTAACAAACCGATGTTCTTCCTCAACCAAAATCAATTGGGCTCCTATCTTTACAGATGTGGGATCGTGATTGATCCGCCAGATTATGAAGAGATCTATTCGATCATTGAAAAAAATATCGAACTAGATTTTTCAAAAGCGCGTAAAGAAGTTTATGAAGAAACTTTCGGAAAGGAAAAATCTTTAGACTTAGTGAAGCAAGAAATCTTAAAACTCTATGAACTGTTTTCTAACGATTTGAGCTTTCTATGAAATCTGCGGCTATTATTACAGGACCCTACACCTATCTGGATCACTTAGGAGTGCTTAGCAGCATCCTTGGGATCCCCCTTATTGTTGTGGATGAAAAAACCTACGAGCTTGGCAAAAAATTCTATCCAGATATGCAGATAGAGCTCAAAGATTATAGCGAATTAACTTTGGATTATTTAGCACAAAATATCGAGGTCTTATTCCAAACAGGAAAATTTTGGGCAGAGGATCTCATCCCATTCATAAAACTCCTCCACCTAAAAGAGATCCGCGTTGTCTATTGCCCTCATGGCAATTCAGACAAGGGGCATTCACTCTCTGACACGATCACTCAAGACATTTCTCTCGTCTACGGACAGCATATGCTCGATCATTTAAAAAAAACAAAAACTCAAGTTCGCAAAACCATCACCACAGGCAACTACCGCTATCCTTACTATTTAAAGCATCAACAGTTTTATGACGAGCTTACCAAAAACATCCCCTCTGAAAACACCATTTTTTATGCGCCTACCTGGAACGATACCTCTTTCTTTTCTTCGATCGATTCCCTCGTTGCTAACTTAGGAAAATACAATCTGCTGATTAAGCTCCACCCTTTTCTAGAAGAACACTATCCTGCCCACACCTACCACATCCTTTCAAAATACGAGAACCACCCCCATGTTTTTATCATTAACGACTTTCCTCCCATCTATCCACTTCTAGCAAAAGCCTCTCTCTATCTCGGGGATTACTCCTCCATCGGCTACGATTTCCTGGCCTTTGATAGACCTCTGTATTTTCTCACTCTGAACAACAACTTTGCCCTCGATAAATGCGGCATGCACATTCCTCGAGGCGTAGATATCGTTTCTTTTATTGGAAGTACATTCGAGAAAAATAGGAAAGGCTTTGCAAAGGCTCGGGAAGAAACATATAAGTATGTATTTACAAATTAATGACAGATGCAAGGAATGAGCGTTTGTCATATCTCAGGAGAAAGCTCAAATGCTTTTAGTTCCCGTATAGCCACTACAACTACACTTTTGTGCGCATAGCCATAATCATGGCAGATTTGCGGAGGGGAGGAAAAGGAACTTCCAAGAATGACTAAGTAGTATCCGTTTTCAGGTTTATCAGAACCACGTGCCCATAAATCTCCCACAAAAGATTGGCCTGAAAGACTGGCTTCAACATCCACATACATTATTTGAGCGGCGGTTGCTGCTTTCCATAGACCGTAGCCTTCAACTTTAACAAGTTTATCCTGGTCAGGAACAGACATATATCGACTTTCTTCTACAACAACAGCTTCATGCCAACCTGGTGATAAATCTAGAGATTTTCTCTTTATCCTCTCTCTTTCAGTGCTTTTAAGGTGATTAAGAAAATAACAAAAATTATTACCCGTTGCCCTAGAATAAACCTTCTGAATTTTATCGAGGGAAAAATTCTGCCCATTGAAGGTTTCTTTAACGTAAAAACGCCTCTTGATTCCAATAAAAGGACAGGAAAACTCCTCTAAAATATCAGGAGGAGGAGGAATAACGCCACCATATCCGCTCCACCACGTCGATGAGGAACTAGAACTTACAGAAAGCTCATTTGCAGACATAAACTTTATTTGTTTTTTAATTTCTAAGATTCTACCAAAGAACGGAATTAAATTAAATTAAATTATTTTTTTAAGCACATTGCCTTAATTCAAAGGCGGGAGAACTAGAAGATAATTTAAGTCATCTAGATTGCCTGCGCTGAGATGCGCTTCAAGGTTGTAGCTGCAGGCTCCTTCTCGGAGGGGCTCCACTTTTGTGACGATGCCGACTTCAAGGCCCGCAGGGAAAACCCCGTCGTAGCCTGTGGTAACTAGCAAGTCTCCCACTTTTAAAATGTCGCCGGTGCGCAGATTACGCGCTCCTCCCTTGTCATCAGGAAAATCGTAGTTGAATCCTACTCCTTGCACAATATGGCTTTTCATCCGCCATAGAGGATGCACGCTACCGCGAAGCTCTCCTTTTGCAAGAAAACTGTCACCCCTTAGAGCTCTTACGGATGGAGTGAGGTTAGGATCGGTGATTAAACGGACCTTGCTGGTTTTTTCCCCCACCTGTTCAATCATCCCAATAATTGAGGGCCCGAGCATTACGGGGCTTCCAATGGCTACTTTATTTTTTGTCCCTACATTAATCCAAAGAACACTACTCCAAGAATCGGGCTCCCGAAAAATCACCTTTGCAGGAAGTAGTTTGCTATCAGATCCGAGCAGCTCCCGCACCTCTGCATAACTTTCGATTTGCTTTTTTAAAATCAGATTCTCAGCCTTTAACCTCTTTAATTCTTCATCATTAGAAGGATGGTGAGCGATAACCATCAGTTTAAAAAGGGACCTTTTTAAAAAACTAAAGCCTCTCCATGTGGGAGCAACAGCAGCAATAGCTTTAAAACGTAAAGGATCTACACTCTTTTCAGGAAGGCTCAAAATCATAAAAAGAAAAACGACAAGAAATATATAAGATTTGTAGGATTGCTTTCTCATAAGTTCAAAATAGCATTTACGACATAATCGATGTTTTTTGCATTTAAGCCAGCTACATTGATACGGCCATCTTTTGTCATGTAAATGGCGTAATCGGCAATCATCTTCTCAACCTGCTGTTTAGATAGGCCAGAAAATGAAAAGAGACCCACCTTATCGAGCAAAAATTGGAAGTCTAGCTTCTCAGCAAATTCAGTTCTTATTGTATCAATACGCTGCCTCATCCCATCAACCTCTTTTTCCCACTGAGCTTTTAGCTCAGGGGAGCCTAATATTAAGGCTACCGTACGTGCACCATGAGCCGGAGGGTTAGAATAAAGAGTTCTAATGATGGGTTTGATTTTGCTTGCAATATGTTCCTTTTGCGCTCGTGATTTTGCAACCACAAATAGGGCCCCTATTCTCTCAGAATATAAGGCGAAATTTTTCGAAAAAGAAACTGCAACAATCATCTCGTGCCCTTTAGCAGCAAAGAGACGGACAGCTTCAGCATCCTTTTCAAGACCTTTGCCAAAGCCTTGATAAGCACTATCGAAGACAGGGAGAAGTTCTCTTTCTAAAAACAGATCTGATATTTTATCCCACTCCTCTAAAGCGAGATCTGCCCCTGTAGGATTATGGCAACACGCATGCAAAAGGATCACACTTTTTGGAGGAACTTGTTCCAAATAAGCATACAATCGATCAAAATCGACACATTTATTTTCTGCATCATAGTAGGGATAGACCTCAATCCTCATCCCACATTTAGTAAACACACCAGTATGATTTGGCCAAGTTGGCTGAGAAAGATAAAGCTGCGGACCAATCTCTTGTTTTAAAAATTCTCCGGTAATTCGGAGTCCGCCCGTGCCCCCAATCGTTTGAGCAGCATAAATCGTATTTTCTAAATCTTTCCATAGCTGCTCTCCAAAAACAAAAAGGGCCGCGCGATCGATAAATAGGGGATCTCCATCTATTGGCAAATATTCTTTTGAGTTTTCCCATGCTAGAATTTCTTGCTGCGCAATCTTTACACTCTCTAAAATCGGGGTCTTAAGCTCTTCATCCTTATAAACTCCAACGCTTAAATTAACTTTATGGGGTCTCGGGTCGGCATTGAATGCGGCTTGTAATCCAAAAATTGGATCTGGCGGAGCTTGTTCTATCTGATTAAAGAATCCCATAATTGTATTGTTGCAAATCCCCCTAAATTTGTACAATCTCAATACATTTTTGGGGTGTTAGCTCAGTTGGTAGAGCGCTACGATGGCATTGTAGAGGTCAGCGGTTCGATCCCGCTACACTCCATATCAAAAAATAACAGGATATTAGGATAGTCAGGATAAAAAAAATAAATTCCTTTTATCCTGTCCATCCTAATATCCTGTTATTTTTCTTTCATCGCGTAAAATGCTTTCATGGATTCAAAGACTTTGGTAGACGTGTCGAAGGAGGTTTTGGCTGGGGGGAGGCTTTTGAGGAAGAGCTTGCCATAGTTTTTTGTGACAAGGCGTTTGTCGAGACAAAGAATGCAGCCTCTGTCTGTTTTCTTGCGCATGAGTCTTCCAAATCCCTGTTTAAATTTAACAACAGCAAGGGGAACGGCATAATCAAAAAAGGGGGCTTTCCCTTGCAGTGTCAGATAATTGGAATGAGCGAGCATAAAAGGATCATCTGGGGCTTTGAAGGGGAGCTTAGCAATGACTACAAGGCGGAGTTGTTCTCCTGCAACATCGACCCCCTCCCAAAATGAATCGGTACCAAAAAGAATACTCCCCTCATTTGCTTTAAATGTTGCCAAAAGTTGGTTACGAGGTTTGTCCCCTTGTTTGAGTAGTAGATATCCCTCTTTTTCAAGTGTGGCGGAAGTGATCTCATAACACTGCTTCAACATCTCATATGAGGTAAAAAGGATAAATGCATTCCCTTTTGATGCACGAACTGCATTGAGGATGCTTTGGGCCGCCTCTTTATTAAAAGTAGGTTCAGAAGGGAGGGGAAGATCGGTTGGGACCAAGAATAACGTTCTATTTTTATAATCAAAGGGGGATTCATAAATATTTTCAGAAACATTATCAGCTAGGCCCAAGCGATCCTTTAGATAACTGAAATCTTTGGCAGTTGTTAAAGTGGCGCTGCATAAGGTTGAAGTCTCATATTTAGTAAAAAGAAACTTATTTAAGTAAGAAGCAACATCCAAGTCAGCATCAACAAGGCCCACCCCTTTTTTATAAGTTTCGATCCATCTTACTCGTGATTTTTTATCAGGCATTTCTTTAAAAAAGTTTTCCAAAATTTCAATTTGTTCATCGAGACGCTGGCAAAGGCCTTGCAAAAGGGATTGGAATTCTTTTTGAATCTCTAATTTCTCCAAATCTGATCGGAGGCAAAAAAGACGTGTAGAAAATTTATGCAGCTCTGCAATCAAGCCCAGAAAAGACTGCCTCCATCCCTCAATCACTTTACTATCGAGAAGAATTTTCTTCTCTTCAGTGCCTTGCAGGGGCAAGAAAACCTTATGAATTTCCGAGATAAGAAGACTTTTTTCAGAAGGGATCTCTATTTCTATCCGAGAAGAAAGGGAAGGCTTAACATCAGGAAAAGCTTCTCCTCTATATTGATCTATTAAATGGATAAGGGTGATATCTCCTGCACGCTTGGATAAACTCTCGAGGGCGATCTGTTCTATATGGTGAGCCTCATCAAAAATCACCCTCTTTGCCTTGGGAAGTACCCCCTTATCCTCTTTTGCAAGATCAGTAAAAAGAAGATGGTGGTTCACAACAAGTATCTGCGCATCTTCAGCCCTCCTCCTTGCCTTAAACAAAAAGCACGGACGATAGAAAGGGCAATGGACATGAGTGCACTTTGCCCCATCAACACTCACCTTATCCCAGGCAGTATTTGATACAGAAATCTCAGACTTTGAACCTTCTTTTGTTTTGTCTGCCCAAAACCTTAACTTATTAATTTCAGGCTCTTCTTCCGCCTCTTTTAATCTCTTCAAACATACATAATTGGAGATCCCCTTAACAAGTACAGCTTTAACGTCTGCTTCCATGAGCTTAAGCAAAAATGGAATATCTTTGGCTATGAGCTGTTCTTGAAGTGCAATAGTGTAAGTAGAAATAATGGTTGGCTCTTGTTTTTTAAGGGCCCAATAAACTGCCGGCACAAGATAAGCAAGAGACTTTCCAATACCCGTCCCCGCTTCAATCAGCGCTATTTGATTTTTTTCGTAAGCCTCTAGAACTTGAGCAGCCATCGCGACTTGCCCTTCCCGCTCTTCAAACCCTTCATGATGCTTGCTCAGCAAACCATCTTTCCCAAAAACTTCTTCCACAATATCGTGCATGCAAAAAGAGTACATGAACCAAGCTCAAAATGCAAAGAAGAAGATCGGGCACGCACGCGGGCACGGGCACGGGCACGGGCACGGGCACGAAAGAGAAGAAAGCTCACCTCTTCTTTCTTTCGTGCCCGTGCCCGTGCCCGCGTGCGTGCCCGATCTTCTTCTTCCTCTTATTCTCCCTCGAGTAAATCAAGGAACGCTTGTAGTTGTTTTGAGCGTGTGGGGTGGCGCATTTTGCGCAGGGCTTTAGCTTCGATTTGCCGCACCCTTTCCCGTGTGACTTTAAAGCGGACGCCTACCTCTTCAAGTGTCTTTGGCTTTCCATCGAGAAGGCCAAAACGTTCGATGAGGACAGTCCTCTCTCTATCTGTAAGGGTAGCGAGAACTTCACCCATCTTATCTTTTAAAATAGCGTAGCCTGTAGCTTCTGCTGGAGATTCGATCCCTGTATCTTCGAGGAAATCGCCGAATTGACTTTCACCCCCTTCGCCCACTTCTGCCTGCAGGGAAATCGGATGTTGCGCAATCTTGTAGATTTCACGAACGCGCTCAGGAGTTAAACCGAGTTCATTTGCAAGCTCTTCAGGGGTAGGCTCACGTCCCGTTTCCATCATGAGCTTTTTAGCGCCTCTTAAGACTTTATTAATCGTCTCAATCATGTGGACAGGAATACGGATGGTACGCGCTTGATCAGCAATGGCACGGGTTACAGCTTGTCTGATCCACCAAGTAGCATAAGTAGAAAACTTATATCCACGTCGGTATTCAAACTTCTCTACAGCTTTCATCAAGCCCATATTCCCTTCTTGAATCAAATCAAGGAAAGAAAGGCCCCTATTTGTATATTTCTTGGCAATCGAGATCACAAGACGGAGGTTTGACTCCACCATTTCCCGTTTTGCTTCCTGGCTTTTGTCCATCCAGCGCTGGAGCATCCTGACATCTTTTTTAAACTCATCCAGGGTTCTTCCAGCTGCAAGCTCCCGTTTGTTCAGTTTTCTTTGTACAGCCATGAGCTTAGACGCAGCGAATTTATTCTTCTCCGCGCGAGGAGCAAGATCTTGCATCTCTTTTTCTAAAACAAGAAATCTGTCGTAGGCATTGAGAATCACTTCACCTAGATCGTCGATGATATTGTGCCTAACATACATCCTTCTTAAGTAGGCCTGCATACGGATACGGCATTTTTCAATATCTTCAGAAATTTTAACTTTATCGACTTTTTTTACTTTAGGATCGTGAAGCTGCGCGAGAAGCTTTTCCAAAACTGTATCTTCCATTTTTAGAAGATTACAGAGTTTGGGGAGGAGAACTAAATAAACCGCTTTATCGGGAACTTCTTTTTCTGAGATCACTTTGTCAAAACGGTCTTTACCACTGATGAGATAGTGGGCCACAGAAATGGCTTCGCGTGTAGAATAACGAAACCGCATAATAATTTTTTCAATTTGAATCTGGGCTTTTTCGATCCTTTTAGAGATCTCTACCTCTTCCTCACGGGTCAAAAGGGGAACGGAACCCATTTCTTTAAGATACATGCGCACAGGGTCATCAGAGGTCCCTTCGGTCCTTTTCGCGAGACCTTCAAGTTCTTTTGCCTCTTTCTTACGCTCTTTTTGTCTTTCAACCTCAACCTGGTTAAGAATCTGGATATCCATTCCACTTAAGAAAATAAGTACCTGGTCGATCTGCTCAGCAGAATCAAAAGTCATCGGAAGGATTTCATTTATTTCCTCATATGTGATATACCCTTGCTCCTTAGCAATGGCTACCAGCTCCTCGATTTTCTGCTGATGCTGTTGATTAAATAATTCTGTAAAACTTGCTTTTGCCATAGATAAATTATGCAACTCTTCGCATTAAATGATGATAATGAGTCTATTTTAGCACAAGAGGCACTAAGACACAAAAATTATCTTTGCCCCGAGTGTCTATATCCCGTCCGCGCTCGGGGCGGCCCCCATAAAAGACACCACTTTTATCACCCAAAAGGAAATATCTCCTGCTCGCAGCACAAAAAAAGTTTACTGCATATTTCTCTCCAAGTTTATCTCTTTAATGCACTCCCGGGGGCTCAGCTAGAGAGGCCCTTTCCCCAAATTGGTAGAATTGCCGATGTCTATTGGGAGGCAAAACATATGGTATTTGAGGTCCAATGCTCCCCCATGACCCTTCAGGAAGCGACGCAGCGGTGCAACGACTATCAAAAGCTAGGGATCAAACTCGTCTGGATCCTCCATCAAAAGCGGTTTAATAAAAAAAACTTGTCGCCTGCCGAACAATTCCTTCGCGTTCATACCAATTGCTACTATGCAGGCAATCAAATCATCTACGATCAATTTGAAATTTGCAAAAAATCCAGAAGAATTTTCCGAGGGGCCCCCTTAAAAATTGATCTTCGCTACCCCAAAGAACTGGTCTTGCCAAAAAGAGAACCTCCCGAGATCCTCAGAAAAAGATTTTTTAAATGGTCCTGTTACTTCCCAGGAGACCTAAACAGTCATTTTATTAACGGCCAAGATTTCTCTACTATATTTGCCATTGAAAAAAAATTTATTAATGCCAAAAAGGACTCTCTTTTCACCCGCTTGAAACGGTTTTATCAAATTATCTTCCATTACCTTCTGGAAAAAGCTTCCCAATAAATTTAAAGTTTTGTATTCTTTATCCAAAATTCATGGGAGGAACTATGGCCGAAGAAAAAAAGGCAGAAAAAGCACAGAAACGACCAACTGCATTAAAAAGAGATCTTCAAAGCGCAAAAAAATGTATGCACAACAAAACCTACAAATCAAAGGTTCGTACTGCAATCCGCTCTCTTGAAGATGCCATTACAAAAAAAGAAGAATCCGCAAAAGAAAACCTTAATCTCGTCTATAGCCTAATGGATAAAGGTGTTAAAACGGGGATCTTCAAGCTAAATAAAGCAAATCGTGTAAAGTCTCGCTTCACAAGAAGAATGGCCTCTAGTAAATAAGGCATTCCCGATGAGTTATTTTCCTGCGGAAAGTAACTCATCGAGAAGTTAATTTATCCTAAAAATATACCTTTCTTAAAGATTTAGACGGGCGCTCACACCTGATATACGCTGAGTGGTTTTTTTCAGAATTTCCAGAAGAAGATCGGGGGTAGATTGGATTTGGAGATAGGTTTTGGCGCGGGTGATTGCAGTGTAGAGAAGTTCCTTTCCAAAGTTTTCTGAGCCTTCGGGAAGAAGGAGGAGAACTTTGTCGTATTCACTTCCTTGGCTTTTGTGGACGGAGATGCAATAGGCGTAATCGAAATGGGGAACCTCATGAGCGGGAAGCGTTCTTCCATCGGAGAAGTGAACGGTATCTTTTATGAGTGTAGCCGTTTGGCCATTGTAGAGATTGAGCTCGCGGTTGTTTTTTGTGATCATGATCGGAATTGTATCGGAGGAAAGGGTGGCGGCGATTTTTTGATTTAGTTGATCGGCGCCTAAAGGGCCCTGCCTCATCGAGGAGAGAATGGTATAGCCTTGCTGAACGTAATCCATTAAATCTATGTTAGTGTTAATTTTCAGAAGTTCATATAGGGCTTCTTCTGGGCTTTTTTCTAGGATTATATAGGCCAATTGCTTGATTGCATCTTGTGAGCGGAAGTTTTGTTTTAGATGAGTGCAGATATCTGGGCATGCTGCGATGAGATCGGCAAAAAAAGCTCCCCCTTCAATAGAGGGAAGTTGATTAGGATCTCCCATAAGGACAACGCGCGTTCCATTTTTTACAGATGTTAGGAAATGGGCAAAGAGGCGCGCATCGATCATGGAACATTCATCCACAATGATGAGCTCAGCAAAAAGAACAGTTTGTTTCTTATCAGGCAGCTCGAGCAATGCATGGAGGGTTTTCCCATTTAACCTAGCAGCAGCTTTCCCCGTTGGCGCAGCCAACATGATTTTGCCGGGAAATGCTTTGATGATCTGAGATGCAGTATAGGTCTTGCCTGTTCCAGGCCCTCCAGTGATAATACTGATGGGAAGTGTCAGAGCTTTGCGCACTGCCTCTTTTTGTTCGAGAGCGAGGCCATCATCTAATACTGCTTCCAATTTATTAACTTGAGTATTTTTTATCCTGCAAAAGTGTTCGATAAATCTAGTTTCATATGCCCAGTTTTTTTCAAGATAATAGAGATTATTATATTGGTGGATGCATGAGGGAAGCTCTGGCCCATTCTCTTCTTTCATGCAAATATGTCCTTCGCGCGAAAAACAAAAAAGCTTAGCCAGAAACTGTATAGTCTCTTCCTTATCGCTTAAATTTTTGGCAAATAGCAGATCAATCTCTTCTAACATTAGCCCCAACAAATAAAATTATTTAGAAGAGATTATTTTTTCTCTAAGAACATAAGGATCCAAATCAATATCATTAGCCCAAGCCAAGGTATTTGTTTTGGGATCTACAAAAACTTGATTGAAGAAATCCACAGATTTCCACGCTTCAAAGACCCCATTTCCAACTAAATGACTTAAATCAACCTCACCCTCAAGACCATCATCAAATCGAATCCAGACTCGATAATTAGGTTTTGGCTTACAAGCGATGATTTTTGCTCTTTTGAATCCCATATCTCCACATTTAGCGGAGCGGGGGAATTTTTTGCAGCTTTTTATTGTTTGAAGCATAGTCCCAATCTTCCATAAGTTCTTTCTGATGAGCCTGCGCCCATTCCATCACAAAATTTAAAGCTCTTGCCGGCAATTCTCCTGCCAGGATATCCAATTGGGAAATCCGTATCAATACCTCATATTCTCCATATCTTGCATGAAAATGGGGAGGAGCATGATCATTATAAAACATTAGGATAAAAATACCATAAAACTCGGAAATCGTTGGCATGAATAGCGCTTTTTTAGACATCCAGTATAGCAAAGTTCCAAAATAATGAGAATAAAAACTTCCTTATCAGCCGACAGCAGATCAATCTCTTCTAACATATTTTATCATCTTAACAAAATACGATATGAACAGGAATCTTGATCTTTACTCACATTGGGCCCATCCATTCCAAGCTCTTTGGCGATTTTTCCAAGATAGGAAATCGACCCAATGTACATGTCTGTCTTCACTACCTTAAGAGGTCTATTCCCTACGTAAACTTTTTCATGAAAGAGCTTAGTAGCATAAACCATTAAAGCCTTAGCTGCCTCAAGCTCATATGATTTGTTTTGCATAGAACGGATGACTAAGTATGCGAGCTCTGCTACACCATTTTCTATTGCACAATCTTCTCCGGCTTTCTCCAATGCGCAAGATCCGATAAATTCATTTCTATCTTTGCTATATATGGCAAATAGACCAAATGGCCCATTTTTCCACCCTTGTATCCGAGCATCAATAAATTTAACATATTCTTCAGAGCTCAGAGCTCCAAACATACCACGAAATGGTCTCATTACATCTAAGCTTAGAAAAACCTGGTGAAGATCTTTGGAAGCCTCTTTAGAAGTCACGGGTATCAATTGCAATCTATCCGTTACGATCAGTTCGACAACAGAATGCCCTGCGGCAGCACAAGCCATACAGATTCTCCTTTTTATCCAATTTAAAAAGTCCCAGAAATGAGGTACCACATGGTACACCGCCGCTCTCTTAAAAAGATATAATAGACGCGGCCATATTTAAGAGCGATGTCGAAGCAGCCTCTCCAACAATTTGGCTACGATTCAGAAATCACGGACAAAAACGGAAACAACACTGAGTTCCAAAACGCTATGACAGACGCGAGGAACGAGCGTTTGTCACCCCCCAGCTAGCAACTTGTTCCAACGAATCAGGGCTTCCTGTAATGTGGGGCGCTCATTAAATTTAGGATTACTCATGTATTGACTCAACTGAGAGATTAAAGAACTTAATTGTTGATCGTGAGGAGCAATTTGCTTTGACAGGCCGCGAAAAAGGATAGCTGTCGAATAAACATCAAATTTTTTATTATAAGTACGGATTTGTGAATCATGAGGTTTACCAGCATTACGAAGTTCCCGTATTTCTGGCGGTATGTATTGTTCTGTTCCACAGCACGAGCTTGCGTCTTGGTCACAAGACCTACAGGCCAGGCCGAAATCTGCGATACATGGTGTAAGATCTCTTGTTACTAGAGTGTTAGCTTCCTTAATATCTCTATGCGTAATTCCTTTTTCCTGAATCTCAATTAGAGTATTTAAAATCGTTGTCACTGCCTTTCTGTAATCCATCTCAGGTTTATAACTACTTAAAGTCCCTCCCATATAATAGGGCATAATGGTGATTCTTTTTTCTCTATTGCGAGGTCCCTTATACTCTTTATTCTCTTTTCCTTCGTAAATTTGAGTCTGATAAACTTTAGGAACACAGCGTATATGTTTTAATGCCTCATGAACCTTTTTCTCTCGCTCTTGATAAAAAGTCATGTCTTGGAACCCACCCGGCCAATTCTTGTCTGCTCTCATTACCCGCTCTGACTTTCTAACACATATTTCACAATTCACATAATTGATACAAAATTTAACTGTGCCAAAAGATCCTTTGCCTACCACCTTATCACTACCAGGAAGAGGTCGATTAGTCTGAGGGTCTGAATGATTTAAAAGAATATAAATAGAACCATCTGGATAGAATTCAAGAGTTTTTGCTAGCTCTATTCCTTCCTGTTTGGTAGAAACGCGATGAAATCTTCCTTTGTATTTATCTTTATTATTTTCTATAAATGTCCCGAGTTTTTCCATGTCTTCGAGACTTACTGAGCCTATTCCAGCTACTTCTTTCATTTTTTTAAGAAGAACTTCTGACTTGAATTTAATGATCTTAGGATTCGCCACCAGTTGATTTAGATTCCTTAGTGCCTCATGCCATTTGTGAAGTGATTTATAACACTTTGCCGCAGCATAGAACTCATTTCGTCTCTCAAGATACGCCGCTCTTTCTGCTAAACTTTCGGGTATCTTAGGAGGAGAAGCTTGAGCTTTGGCTTGGGGCTGGGGTTGAGCTTGATGTTGAGGTTGAACTAGAGCTGGGGGTGGAGCTTGAACTACAGCTCTAGCTATAGGGGGAACTGGAACCGGTATTGGGGCTGGAGGTTGTTGAACTGGGATAGCAACTGGAACCGGCGCCAGGGCTAGTGCTTTTTTATTTTGGTCCTTTCTTACAGCACCGCCTAGAATAATGGAGAGACCTATGGCTAAAATAATTGCTGAAATAGCACAAAGAGTTGCTTGATTATTACTTATAAATCTTAGAACACTCTCCGTTTTGGTTATCATACTGGGATTAATGAACATAGCGAGGAAAAATCCCGCAACAACAGCTATAACAACGCCAATTAAGATCCCCCGGTCACCATTTTTTCCCAGCAGGGCATTTTTGCATCTATCTGTATATGTATGAGTTAAGACAAATGAAGGCGCTGCGGCTATGTCATTTCCCATAATAATTCCCCTGTTTAAAAAAAATATTTAATTAATAATAAGTATATTATAACAAATCCATAATTAAAGTAAAATTTAAATATATTTTATATCATTTAATGGAATTGACATGGTAAATTGCGGGCCCTCGTAAAAAAATGTAGTAGGCGCCACCGTATTTAAGGTTGATGTCAAACAGCTTTACATGGCGTTTTAGCGCTTCAACATAAATCTCGGCCTGAAGGAAATAATCGCTTTGTTTCATCTCTTTTTCTAAGCTTACTTGGGAGTAGTCTGTCAAGTAATTAGACTTCCAGTCGACCAAGTAGTAAGAGCCCTCTTTTATAAAAACAAGATCTACTGAGCCTTTGATTAGATCATTATTTTGCGGATACATAAACTCCATCTCTTGAAGGTAGCCAGTCTTGGGAATATCTAGGAGCTGCAGCGACTTTTCAATCATTTCAAAAATCTGCTGACTCCAATTTTCTAAATGTGTTTTTTCGACTTTCTGTTTGATATATTCGAGTCTGTCATCAGCCTGGAAAATCTCCTCTAAAATGCTATGGAGTAAAACACCTGTTTCTTTTCCCGTTGGCATGGCGGCTTCATCTATTTCAACACTCTTTGCCTCTCCCTTTTGCGCAAGAGAAGTGAAGGAATAAATAAAGCTAGGCTCGCTCGGAACTGGCCTAGGGATTTCTTTGGCTTCGGGCTCGGGCAATTGTAAGGGATGAAGCTGAAATTCCATCCCATTTAAATTAATAGAGCTTTCAATATTTACATATTTGCAAAAAAGCTCGATAGGGGATTCGCTTCCGAGTTTTTTTCCATGAATAAGGGGGATATACACCCTTTTTTTTGCGCGCGTTAGGGTCACATATAGCTGTCTGAGTTTTTCCGCTTCGTCTTCTTTTTCATGGAGTTTGCAAAGGGGATTTTCTTCTGTGTATTCTATAATCTGGTTATCAACTTCAATGTAATCATCTTTGCCCGAATGTCTGCTTGCAGAGCCAAGCGCAAAAACAATATCAAACTCAAGCCCTTTACTCATGTGGGTACTCATGATTTGGATCTCTTCCCTTCCGCTACAGCTCCTTTTCTCCTCACACTCTTCTTTTTCTTTCAATACAAACTCAAGAACTTCCTTATCGGAAAAATCGATCTCCCTCATAATCTCCACTAACCCCTTATCCTGAAAGAATGCCTTCATTGTGTGGGCGTCTTTTAGCTGATGGTGATCCCAATTAAATAAGGGACCACTTAAAACGATTTTCAGTTTGCTTAAACTATCAGGATTTTCTAGTAGAGACTTGAGCTCTTTTAAGGCCTGGTAAGACAATCTGTCTGTGATTTTGCCACCTTTTTTAAGCTGGGAGGGGATATTGTAATTGTTTAAAAAGGCGCAAACGCGCTCTGCTTGATGTCGATCTTTAATCAATACTGCGATCTTATTTAACGGAAAATTCTCCTCTTCTTTGAGATAGAGAATTTCCTGTGTAATAAAAGGGAAAAGGTATTCCTCTTCAATAGCTTTGGCGCTCGCTTTTGGCGCTTCTACTTTAAAAAAACAAAAGGGATCTTTCCCATCTTTAAAAGGATGGTCTATCCCATCTGGCTTATGATTGACTTGGGCATAGTCTAGCGTCTCATCTTCTTTAGGCAAGGCCAAAGGACATTTTGAAAAAAGGGCATTTAACCTTTTAATAAAAGTGGGATCGCTACGGTAATTTGTATCTAAGAGGTAGTGGCTAGGAAAGTGCTCTTTGGCTTTTAAGTAAGTATAAACATCGGCCCCTCTGAATCTGTAGATCGACTGTTTAGGATCTCCTACAAGATAAAAGGCATCAAGTCCAGCGTTGACAAAGAGTTTTTCAAAGATTTTCCATTGCAAAGGGTCGGTATCTTGGAACTCATCGACAATGACCGCTCGAAACATTTGTCTCACAGATTTTACAAACTCAGGATTCTCTAAACACTCTTCCATTTTATGGAGAAGATCATCTGGAGAAAAAGCCTCTTGTTTTTGAATCTGGACTGCACATTCTCTTGCTAATTTTAAAAAGGGATCTGTCCCCTCAATTTTTTTTCTCCTCTCCCCCAAATTAACCAGTCTGGTCACAAGACTTTCGATATTAAACCTGTGTTTTTTTAGAATGAGATGGATCTCTTCTGGCGTATAGGAATTTTTGGCTAACTTGCGGAGCACTTCTAATACAGCTCTCTTCCGTGCCTGAGAATTATTGGTCTCATCGGGATCAGGCAGATCAAAGAACATATGATGTTTAAGCATCCGATAGCAAAAACCATGGATGGTAAAGATTTTTGCCTTATCAAAATCAAGAAGGACATCCTTACCGAGCTTTGCGCGGATCCTTTGTTTTAACTCTTGCGTTGCAGCCTTTGTAAAAGTGACAACGAGGATCTCCTCAATCTTTAATCCTTCTTGAGTGAGCCTTGCCACTAAGTTTTCAATGGCATAGGTTTTTCCCGTTCCTGCAGAAGCTTCAATAATGTGAGCGCCAAAAACTGGCCCTAAGAGATCAAATCTGCGCATACGCTCCTTAGGTAAGATGACCAATTAGAATAAATTACTTCGGCAGATATATCTAGCCTTGCTAAATAAGGATTGACATAACCAAAATCTACCGGCTGGATCTTCTTTTCTAACTCTTTCACCCCTTTTTGCAAAAGAGCTGCTCCCCATTTGGGCATGAGAGGAGAAGGAGTAATCAAAGCTTTTTCATAATAAGCAATATATTTTGCAAGCCTGTCTATTAAATGATTACGAATAAGTAATAGGGGATAGATTTTTAATTGTTCTTCTAAAGTCTCACCCTCCAGACCCACATCGTCCAAAACGCCTACAATTTTAGTTTCTCCTACTTGCAAAGCTGGTAGAATCAGATAATCTGGCCTCATCTCATAGGGAGCATCGCAATCCAGATGATATTCTATAGTCTTCACTTCATTAAACTCTAAGTCCTCTTCTCTAAAACGATATTCCGCAGCCTCTTTAAACACACCTAAAGGAAGTTTGCCCTGTGCGTAGGCCTTTTCGAAAAAGGCGGGACTTATCCGAGCAGCTTTTTTCAAATGGTATCTAGTCAAACTAGAAACAACAAATTCCCCCTCTTCAAACTCATCTTCTCCATCTAAATAAATCTTTAAAACGTTGTTGAAGTAGAATTTAATGGGGTCTTTTGCAAAACTTGAAAGTTTTTTGATTTCAATGACCTTCTGCTTTACCCCTTCGGGCAGAGCGATATGGTTACAAAATTCAGGAATAAAAGGACTTTTCCTCACCAGGGGTTTAGATGCAGAAACATGTTCAATTTTACCAATCGGATATGCAAACAGTTCCTGAACTGCAAAAGAAGGATTCTCATTTTCTTCTCTGGCATAGCTCATGATGAAACTATCTGAGGCCTGACTAATGAGCTGCAAAAATAAATACCTGTCCTTATCAGCGATGAGCGAAGGAGTCTTACAGAGCGAGGAGGGGATCTCCATTCTTGGGAAAAGGCCCTCTTTCATTCCCAAGAGATAAATAGCCTTTGCTGGCAGAGTCCCCGCCTTATCAAAATTACAAAAGGAGATCGCATTGACATTTCCCCCTTGATAGGGGATTTGTGCTATCCCAAAAATCTTCTCGATACTTGTAAATGGAAACTCTTTATCTCCTATGTGCTTTAACGAAACAGAAACCCTACTTAGTTTCTCGCTAAAGATTTTACCCTCTTCATCAAGAGGAAAGTATTTCTGTAAAAGATATTTTAAGTGTTCCATCCATCCATTTAAACTTCTTGGGGACAAATCCAGATCGATAAAAAGGGAGCGGATCTTAGCTATATAGGCGCCTAGTTCCTCAGTTTCACTAGATTCAATCTTAAACTCCTCTTCCTCAATTGCTAAAGAGCTCAGTAACCGTTTAAACCCATATTCCCACGAACCTATCTCATCTCCTTTCCCCCTTCTAATATTTGCCATCTTTGGATAGCGGCTTGGAAAAAGCTTCAATACTTCAGCCACTTCAAAATCATTCTTCGGAAGGGAAAGAAGCTGCTGGAGCCCCTTTACCGCATCTACTTTTTCATCAAAAATGGCATAATCGACATTTTTAAAAATCAAATGAATAAAAGGGGCATATTCTGAAATATCAGGAGCGAGCACCAAAACATCCCTCTCCTGTCTCTTGCAAATATTCTCATACAGGATCTCCACCTCATGCAGCTCTGATGTAGCAATATGAAGCTCAACCGACGGATCAGGAGAACTTGGAGTAAAAACAAGTTCAAGCAGATCTTGTTGTATATTACTAAGCAAGGTTACCCTCTCCCTCGCCAGATATTCCTCATCAAAATCAAAATCGAGATCTTGCATGAAATTTAAAGACTTTCTTCCCAATCTCCCCAAGTTAGCGAGCAAAGGATTATCCGCATCTTCTTTTAATTTTAAAAAACGCCTCTCCTTATCACTGTACACATCTCCCCAAAATAGAGAACAAACAGAGAGCTGATAAATAAACGATCCTTGAAAATACTTTAAATATTCTTCTTCTAAATACTCAAATCCAAAGAGATGAACCTTCTCTTGACAGAAGGTTTTCAGCTTCTTTCTAGGATCGGTCCAATGCTCGTTAAAAACCTTATCCCAAATCCCCCTCTGCCACTCATCTTGAGGCCCATATTTTAAAAACACCCTACTTAGTTCATGACTTACTGGTTCTTCCACATAACATTGGAGCTCAAGTGCCAATTCAAAATGCGACGGAACATTCTCATTCAACAACTGGCTTAAACTAACAATTTTTATCCCCGCACAAATCCCCTTACCTCTAGCAAAATAACACTGCAAATACCGTTTCATCAAAGGATGCCCAACAACGACAATCCTCCTCTCAAACGGCCCCCCCTCCGAAAACAGATTCTGATACAATCTGTCCGCTAGAACATCAAGCTTATTACTAAAAAATACATTCATAAATATTCTGCTATGAGTCCAACGGATTTAAGATATTCCTGATTCTCGATCACATATTCTGGATAAGTTTCGTCTAAAGGAAATACAGGATGGCTGTTAATCCATTGATCGACACTCTCATCGCTAAGATCTGCCGCCGAATCTCTACCCTCCACCACACTTTCCAGCTTTTTCCTCACTTTGTCACGCCCCCCCATCCACGTAAAGTGCCACCCTCCATTAGGGATTACACTCCAAGTCGCCCTGTATTCACGATAATATTGAGGAGTATATTTAACAACATTACGATAAACCGTTGCAACAGTTCCATACCATTTATCATTGCCCCAAGCAGTTTGTGTGGGAGTTTGACGATTCAGTTGAAAATAATGCATCGACATCTCAAAAGAAAGGGGACCATGGAAACGGCTATTTTGCAAAAGCTCTTTTATTTTTGACTTTCTAGGAATCTCATCAACATCAGAAATGAGGATAATATCCATGGCACTACAAGAACCAAGCCCACGCAATATTTGATTCCTTTGGTAGTTTTCCCTTTCCCACAATCCAAACTGGGGATTTCTCGTTTCAATTTTCACATGGATAATTTTGGGCAGATATTTTGCAAACAGCAATTTATTCTCTTCAAAATACAGAGGCTTACCGCCACCTCTCTGCGTCTCCACCGACTCCACCAAAACAAAATAATCCACCACCTCATCCAGCTCAGCCAACCGAATCTTTAAAAGTTCTATCTCATTAAAAAAAGGAAAGCAGTCATACACTCTCGCAAATGCTGTAACCCCCATAAAAAACACAAAAACAAAAATCAACATATAGAAACTAATTGTTCCTTAATCTTTATCCCGTAGGGATTATGGTTTATAGCCAGGGATGAAATCCCTGGAAATGGATTATACACATAATGCGCCCCCGCGGGGCATACGCATAAACCTAAATCAATTAACTCCTTGAAAATTAAGTCGTTATAAAATAAAAAGTCCTCTTTGTGCACCAAACATCACTTCAATATACAAAGAGGAAGGCTCATGAGCTTGGAAGAAAGGCTATCAAAAATTGGAAATAATTTAAAGGATCTTATAGCTTCAGCGATCGATCCAAATGAAATGCGTAAAATTGCGGAAGCAGTGGGTTTTGTAAAAAGAACAACTAGCCGTCTTGACGGGGATGAATTTGTATTAGCTATGATTGTTGAATCTGTAAATGGGAAAAAAAATACACTTGGGAGTTTAGCCGATACTATACGTACGATCAAATCAAAGTCTATAATGACTATTCAAGCATTACGAAAACGAATGAATACAGGTGCTGCTATGTCTCTAATTACAAAGGTGTTTGAGAAAACTTTCCATATTGTAATCGAAAGAATGTCCCAAATAATTTTCCCTTGTAACGAAAAAGAAAAATTACTCAATAATTTTCAAAATGTTTACTTGCAAGATAGTTCCGAATTTCTATTAGATCCAGCCCTTAAGGAAACTTTCAAAGGCTCGAGTGGAGGAAATGGCAATGGAAAGCAAGATTCAAGTGTAAAAATAGATCTAATTTACGAAATTAAGAATAAATTTTTTACGCATTTTAAAGTCACAGATAGGACCGAGCCAGATTCTATTCTAGGGGAAAAAATACTAGAAATTCTAAAAGCAGGAGATCTTGTTATTCGGGACCTGGGCTACAGTTCTCTAAATGTTTTTCAAAAAATTCAAGAGATCGGAGCGTATTTTCTGTCCCGCTTACACGGAACTATAAAAGTGTACCTTGATCCATTGGAAAATCAAGCAATTTGCCTTGGGAGTTTTTTAGAAAAAAATGCAATTAATGGATTGGTAGATAAAACGGTCTATTTGGGAAAAGCAATGTTTCAATGTAGACTGGTAGCTTATAAAATTCCTCCAGATTTAGAAAAAGAACGACGCAAAGAATACTTAAAGGAATGCAAAAAAAGAAAAAGACAGCCGGATCAAGAATATATAAAACGTCTTTCCTTTACAATTTTTATTACCAACGTTTCTGTATCGATATGGATGCCCGAAATAGTTGGTACTATATACCGCTTGCGTTGGCAGATTGAGCTGATTTTTAAAAGCTGGAAATCAGATCTTAACTTTGACTATTTAAAAGGAAAAAGTCCTTTGCGCATTAAGTGTTTTATTTACGCTAGGCTTACAGCAATTATGTTGATGTTTACCATATATAGATGTATTGACAGTGTGTCTCTAGTGATGATCCAGAAAGAGACTAGCATACACAAAGTTATCAGTTGGATTGCAAGAAACAACCGGTTTTTTGAAATAATCATAAATGGGTTTGTAGAAAACCTATGGAAATCGCTTATGGACGATTGCAAACATATTCTTTGTAAGGATAAACGAAAGAGAAAAACAACACGGCAATTGTTATTATTGGAGGTTCAATTTGGCTTATAATTCCTTATGCATAACCATAGAAAAATCTTTAGGTTTATGCGTATGCCCCGCGGGGGCGCATTGTGAATTGTAATCCAATTCCAGGGATTTCATCCCTGGCTATAAACCATAATCCCTACGGGATAAAGATTAAATACATTTTTATCCCATAGAGAACCGGTTAAAAGCTGGCGCAGACATTTTATCTCCTTAAAGTTAAGTCTTGAAATGGGGGTTCACGGACATACCAATAATTTACGCCGTAATTATAGCTGAGCTCTGTTCCGATTTCAATATCTGAAAGTGCGATAAAGATGAGATGGTAAAATCCTCGATGAAAAGCATAGACAGGGCGGAGGTTGGGGTGGTAGCTGTGATTGATAAAGCGGGTGAGGCAGCCGTCTGTTGCGTCGATCACAAAACTTCTTCCGATAGAATCGGGGACAGGATATTCGTAACAGTAGTTACTTAAAGGGGCAAAGAATAGCCTCGTGTTCTTTCGAACATGTCCCGTATATTCCCCCACATAATCACCTGCTTTTATTTTTTCTTCGGCAAAAAGGCCATGGCCTACTTTTTCACCTACGAAACGGATAGAAACTTCGGGAATGTAGGCGCACTTGATCTGATCGATATATTGTTTGCCAAACTCTATGGCTTCTGGAGGAATAGGATGTTTTAACCCGCGCGCTCTAATATCGCGTCGATTTTCAAATGTATTGCGGGAAAGGTATTTAAACCCAAATTGCTTTTCGAGCTCAGTCTTGTTTTTCATTTCCTTGTCTTGCATAGTATCAGAGATTAAATTAGAATAGAACTATGTTTTCTTTTTTACGGCAAAAATTTGGGTCTTCTCATAGCCTTGCTTTCTTAAATAGCGCACAGTTCTTAGGCGCTCTAAACGATAATATCTTTAAATTACTCTTGGTCTTCCTTTTGATCGATGTCCAAGGAGCGAATAGAGCTAGTAGCATTTTATCTTTGGCCGGAGCCATTTTTGTGATCCCTTTCCTTTTATTCTCTTCTGCTGCAGGGGTTTTGGCTGATCGATTTAGCAAACAAAAACTCCTTGTGTTGATGAAGATAGTGGAATTTACATTGATGTTCCTGGCTATTTTTGCTTTCGCTTATAAGAGCGCATGGGCATGCTATACCATTTTGTTTTTATTAGCCACTCATAGCGCCATGTTTGGCCCTTCAAAATACGGAATCATCCCAGAGCTTGTCGCATCAGATAAAGTATCGCGAGCTAATGGACTGATCACTTCATTTACTTATCTCGCAATCATTTTGGGTACCTTCCTAGCCTCCTTTTTGACACAGATTACAAATCGGAACTTCCCGCTGACCGCCGGGTTCTGCCTGTTAATTGCTTTAGGCGGCTTTGCTAGTACTTTTGGGATTAAGAAAACAAATCCCCAAGGCTCAAAGAAAAAGTTCAACTTCTTTTTTATAAGCGAAATCATCAAAACATTGTACTCCGTTAGAAAAAAGCCCCATCTTTTAATGGCTATCTTTGGATCCTCTTTCTTTTTGTTTATTGGGGGGTTTACTCAATTAAATATCATCCCCTTTGCTATTCAATCTCTCGGTCTTGTTGAAGTAGACGGAGGATATCTTTTTCTTGCCACCGCACTTGGGATCGCCTTTGGGGCCTTTTCCATTGGAAAGTTAATGAAAAATAGAGTTGAGCTTGCAGTTTCTTGTATTGCAGGTCTTTTCCTCTTCTTATTTTTAATCCTCCTCTATCTTTTTTCTTCTAGCCTTTACATTGTGATTACCCTTTTATTTCTTCTCGGCGCTTTTGGAGGGGTATTCATTGTACCATTTGATTCATTTATTCAACTTCATAGCCCTCATGAAAAAAGGGGGCAGGTGATCGCTTCGACCAATTTTTTAAGCTTTGTTGGCGTGCTCGTCGCCTCCTTTGCTCTTTATTTGTTTAGCGATGTTTTATCCATAAGTTCCGCTGGCGGCTTTGGAATCATCGGCATATTGACCCTTCTTTTTACAGTGATTGCCATTGCCCGGCTGCCCGATTACGTCTTCCCCTTTCTTTTAAGACCTTTCTATAAGATCAAAGCTGAGGGGGAACAATTAATTAATAATCGGACAATGCTTGTTTTGCCAAATGCCCATCCTAAAGATATTTTTTTCTTAATGACAAAATTTCCAAACATCCATTTTCTTATTCCCAGAGAAAAATCAAAAAAGCCCTTGCTAGTTAAACTTCTCTATTCTGCGAATTTTATTGATGATATGAATGTGGATTCTCTACAAGAGCTCGGAGCCAGGTTCGTTGAAGAAGAAAAAATGGGATGCCTTTTCCTCTACGGACCCATAACGCCTAATATTTTTGAAAAAAGCTTCAGCCTTAAAAACTTTATTTTAGGCGATACTTTTCAGCCCGTTTTTGTTAAGATAGAATACAAAAAACGGGAGATAACCCTATTCCTTTCAAAAAAACCTTAAGAATCCTTTTGTGCCTAGCGGCCATTGTTGCTGTAGAGCGGTTTTGCCATAAGCAGACGCGTGGTTTTATGATCTATAAAATCACCGGCTCAAATGCGCATGGCCCAGTGAGCGCATTAACTCCTGACATTGCATCGATCCTCGACCAACCCTTTCACTTTCTAAGCAAAGGAGGGCAATGCTATGCCTTCATCAGCCAAGATAAAACAACCGTTTTAAAATTCTTCAAGCAGCACCATATCCGTCTATGGAACTGGTTCAATCAAATATCCCTTGGCCCTTTTGATGATAAGAGAAAATATCTCATTCAAAAACACAGTTATCAATCCTCTTTTATGTTTGATAGTTGTAAAATCGCTCTCGAAGATCTTAAAGAAGAAACAGGCCTTGTTTATGTTCACTTGAACCAGACTAATATCTTTAAAAAGAAATTAATTATTTATGACAACCTTAAAATAGCCCACCAGATAGATCTTGATATCACCGATTTTGTTCTTCAAAAGAAGGCAACATCTTCCTATGCCACCCTAAAAAGACACATGCGCAATAAGAATCTCTATGGAGCAAAAGAATGCCTCGATTCTCTTGTTTCTCTTATAAAAGAAAAGCAAGACAAAGGGATTGCAGACAGGGATTTCAATATCAGAACAAACATAGGTTATGTTGGAAATCGCGCTATCGAAATTGATCTGGGATCCTTCTACAAAGGCCCTCAACTAGAAACCAAGAAGCTTGAGCTATTCAAAGAATGGCTGGAAGATAAAAGCCCTGAGCTTTATAGTTATCTGAACTATAAATTAGAGGCTATATATGGCGAAGTTAATAAGAATTGAGAATCTCACTCATCCAGGCGACAAATATTGCAAAGAACTTGAAGAGGGTAACATCCTTTTCTTTTCCAAGCCCCCCTTTGATTTTCCACAAGCTGAATTAGACTTTTTACTCGCACAAAAACAGACAGGATCAGGAAACCGGAAAAATATCGCCTATAAACCTCAGTCCAATAAAATCACCAACTTTGTCAAAGACTCAGATGCTCAGGAAGCAGAGCTTTTAAGAATCATGCGCAATTATTCACAAAGAGTGACCACCTTCCTCACTTATTTCTTAGCTCCTTATGCAACCAAATGGAAACTCGACTATGCAAGCTTTAGACCTTTTCAGGAAAAAGGGAGAAAACTCCGTGTGCGTGCGCGCAACGATCTTCTTCATATAGATTCTTTCCCTTCAAGACCTATGCACGGCAGCAGAATTCTCCGCTTTTTTACCAATATTAACCCTACAGATAAGCGGCATTGGACAACAACAGAGGGCTTTGCAGATTTAGCAAAGCGATTTGGAGGGCAAGCAGTTCCTTTTCCAAAAAAGAAAAATCCCCTCACGTCTCTCTCCATGAAGCTAGGGAAAAAAGCAGGGCTCCCCATTGTTCTCCGCTCCCCCTACGATCTCTTCATGCTTAATCTCCATAATTATCTGAAAGAGAACGAAGATTTCCAAAAAACCTGCCCAAAAGATTATTGGGAATTTCCCCCAAATTCCTGCTGGGCTGTTTTCACAGACCAGGTTTCTCATGCGGCGACTGCTGGCCAATACGCCATTGAGCAAACAATCATCGTCCCCAAAAATGCTCTTGTGCAGCCCGAAAAATCTCCCATCGAAGTCTTAGAAAGATTGGCCGGCCATTCAATGGTCGAACCAGTGTTCTGCTGAGATCCCATTTGATAATGACACAGGTTCCTTATGTAGGTTCAATAGAACGGCCTTCTTCACCGTGTATTTATTTTTAAAGTAAGCCAAGCTATGGATTGACTGCGCGGCAGGTGCCCGGGAATATTTAATATTGTAAATATTGAAAAAATTTCCCCAATCGATCAGAAGGTCGATTTCAAGCCCGTTATTCGTTTTGTAATAGTGGATAAGCCCAGAACATCCCTGATGTGCAAACTCTTTAACCTTCTCCATAATAACCATGTTCTTGAAAATCTGTTCGGCAAAAGGAGAATGCACTAACTGCTCAGGAGTTCTGATATAGAGAAGATAACAAAGAAGACCCGTATCGACAAAAAAAAGTTTAGGAGCTTTGATCACCCGCTTTTGAAGATTTTTTGTATAGGGGTGGTGCAAATAGATGATCGAAGACATTTCTAACAAACGGAGCCAATCTGTCGCCGTTGTTTGAGAGATATTGCATTTCTTGGCAATCTCACTCTGATTCAAAATTTTTCCTACATGTGTTGCAAGTGCCACAAGATACTGTTGGAACTTTCTTAAATCATGGACACTTCTCATCGCTTGTATTTCTCTTTCTAAATACATCGAAAGATAAGAAGCGTGACATAAATGCAATTCGGGATAGAACCCTTTGATCATTTGCTGCGCGCACTGGATTTGATCATAGGGGTCAACCGTCAGAATTTCCTTCCAACTCAGAGGATAGAGTTCTAAATGGATAATTGAGCCCTTCATCCCTAAGACCTCTTTTGTCTGAGAGCCTGTGAGAATATATTTTCCCTCTAGATGCTTCATTAATGCAGGAACATAATGAATATCTTCAATCACAAGGGGAGGCTGATATGTTTTAAAAAACAAAAGAGGATCAGACTCGGCAAGATGGCGCGCAAATAAATCACTTAAACTCACATGGTTATAACCCGTCAAAACTTGCTGCAAAAGGAAAGATTTCCCCGCCCTCTTAGGCGCGGTAATGAGCACCGCAGAATCCTGAGCTATAGCCCCTTTTAGCCTCTCTTCTATCTGTCTCTTTAGATACATATATACTGTTGGCCATTTTAAAATTTTTTCTATACACCAAATCACCCCGAATATTCAAGAAATTATTTTAAAATTGCAAGACAAACATACATAAGTGCTTTAATAAGAATAAGATCAGCTTTTAATTAAACCATTGGTTTAAATGCAACAAAACCGTAAAATATACGCACAAACTAAACGGAGGTATTTATGTCAGTAGCAGCAGCAAGTTCCAGCTCATGTTCACCTATGAAAGAAGTTGTTTTCTTGCATATATTAAAGGAAGGAGACCGCACCGAACTAGTCGACAACAATGGGAGGGTTCTCATAGATGCAGATGGAGCTGTACTTGTATCCGGGGATGAATATGCATATGCAGTTGCAAGTGCAGTTGCAAGAAGCAGAAAAGAACTTGTCACCGTAGCGAAAATAGCACTTCTTGTGAATATAGAACATTTTCCAAGGATCAAGCAAGATCCCAAAGATCCCGGAAAACCCTTAACGGCTTTATATGCCTACATTGCAAAAGCTGCTGATCTCACTCAATTGGAAGAAATCAGCAATCTATTTTTTGATATGAAAGCTCAGCTTTTTATTCAGCATGCCAACCTCGATGAAGCAACGCAAGTTCTTGCATATGTCGATAATGCTCTAGCTAAAATCGAAATGAAACGAAAATTTCTAGAAGCCTCCCTTAAAGAGAAACACATTGTACAGATGGTCGATGTAGAGGTAGATGCTAGCCACGCTACAGTTGAAAAAGCATATAACACAAATGCCTAAGGTCTAATCTCAAGCCCGAATGAGACAGTTGCAAAAGTCTATCTTAACCGCGAGGCGGTCGTCAAGTCGCGAAAGCGATGGCAGTTGCTAGCCCCGGAAAATGCCCATCACCACATGAGAGCCGCGTACAGCATTGATTCATCGGAAATGATTTTTTAAAACAAATAGACGAGTTCCATTTCGTATTGCTTGTAGCGGCGGAAGGGGCCGATGCTATCATCAAGTGTGATCGACTGCTGCCACTGCTGCTGGAGGTTCAAGTTGTTGGTAAATAGATATTCAAGGGTGAGGATAAAACCTCTGTAGTTTCCATTTCCTGCTGCAGTTTTGCGTGTGGTCTTACCACCTGTGCCATCGAGCTTGACTGTATAAAATCCTGAATCATCCGCATTGCCAAGGCCTATGCCTGAGTTATCGAAATCAGGAACTGCTTGTGCTTGGAGAACTTGGTAGTTTCCATCAAACGCCCAGTCCCCTTTTTTTCTGAGCTCTCCAATTGAAAATCCTAAATATCCACCAGCAGCTTGCTTTGAATAACCTGTAATAGAAATTTTTCTTGCGTTCGTGTTATAAAGACCCGCTGCATACAAAATGACTACCTTCTTTAAATGAGTGGGGATAAATTTATATCCAAGAATTAGCTGAGACACTACAAAATCAAAACGCTCCCGTTTAACCGGATCATCAAAGTCCTTTGTATCCCAATCTACAATAGAATATTTACTGTAAAGGCCCGTATTTGCAATATCAAGAAGGCCGATTTCGCCAACGTATGCATACTGGTTCGCACGCTCGTTTACGAGAAAGGGACCCGCATGGATATAAAAATCTCCTGCTACCTCAAAAGCACGGTCGTATTTAAAATAAATGCCATCAAAAAAAGAATTAAATTCTAATTTCGAATCCATGATAGTAGACAGCCTTCGTCTTCCGAATTCGATATCTGAAGTATAAAGGTCATGCTGCAGGACCCTCGCGCCGAAATAAGCTTTTTCCAATTTCAATCTATTAAAAGTGCCGCTAAAGATACCAGCATCGTTATCAAATTCTAATTTAATCGCAGCCCATGTTCTATCGGCGCGATAGTCAATCATGAGATTAACCTCAACGTCAAAAGCATTATTATTCAGTGGAGTGGCTCCCCCCTGTCCCCTTTGCTTGATTCCATTTTTAACTTCAGTCGTTGCTTGAAACTCAGTACGGACCTCGCCGCTCACAGAAAGAGCCCCACCAATCTCCTTAACGGTGACCTGCCTTCGCGTATTGATCCACTCCCTCAAGGCCTCAATATCTTTTTGTTCATTATCACCTGGTCTCTCGATGGTAGCCGCAAATAGGCCACTCGATAAAAGGCATGCTGTACATATTAAGCGAAGGGATTTCATTTTTAAACTCCATGAACTAAATGAACATAGATTCTATGAAGTAGGTGAATTGATTGCAATGCTTAATTAGAACTTCAGATTGCCTGATACAGTCACAGCCTGCTCGCTGAACATGCGCGCTTCGATATTGAGATCGAATAGACAAGAAGAAGAAAAGCCGCAGCCCACAGCCATTCCTATCCATTCCCGGCTCTGAAGTGAGAAATGGCTCACGGGTAAGATGTTTGAGCGGATCCCATATAATTTCCCTTTTACATGCGAGTAAAAGCCAGCAATGTAAGGGATGAATACATTCATCTGGTGAGATAATCCCAGCCCCGCTTGATATTCTCTGTAGGTAAGTTTTGCCGCCGTTGTAAAACTATCGCCACTAAGAGAATTCCATTTTACATGGGGGTGGCTGTACTGGTATTTGCCATCTGCAGAAAGGGTTGTTGCCCCCCAATGAAAAAGCTCGAGTCTAGTTCCCCCTCCCCAGGTCAAACGATCGCTTGTCTGGTATTCTCGCTGCTTTTGGTCGGGTTTGGGCCTGTGAGAGATAAAGGCATTCAAGGATCCTACAGATCCATAAATTTCCACTGTGTCGAAAAAATTAAAAGTTAACACCCCTTGGTTCATTAAGTAAGAGAACTTATCTATTCTTCCCTGAACACCATCTTTTGATCTCAACTTTCTATCAAAACAATAATCTCCTTCATATCCAAGCTTGGCACTTCCCCAATTCTCCGAGGAAAAAAACAACCCCTCTTCAATCATGTCGGGCTCTGAAGGATTTCCAAAATAGAGGGCATGTGCCGCTATCGGAATTAACAAGAAATAAAATAATTTATATGCCGTATTCATAAGGTTTTGTGTAGATTCCCCAAGGTTGTTTGTGACTACCATCGAGCCATTTATTCCATATCGACATTGGGGTCCCTTTCGTCCCGGTATAATCGACCCGCCAAAGCTCTAATTCGTTACTATTTGGATTAACTACAAAAGAAAAATAATCTCTTGTCCAATTTGTGTCTGCAAAAATGAGAGGTGCTGGCGCTAAAAGTCCTTTTGCCCGCGCTTTTGCAACTAACGCATGATAAAGGTCAAACGGGAAAGAAGGTGTCCTCTTAGGACTTGCATTCATGACACAGGCAAAGATATTTTCCATAAAAACATCTGCCGGAATAATCTGATCCAAAAATTGTGTTTGCTTTTCGATAAAGGGGAGAAACTCCCTATTTTCTAAAAGCTCCAAGGCTTTATCTTTCCAATCCTTTTTGTGAACGATAGGGAGGGACTGAAACAGGTTCCCATGCACAAAAGCTTTCTGTCCTATAACTTTTGCATAATATTCTTGCCTTGGAAGAAGATACTGATCCCTTATCCAGGTGTAGGTAAAACCCCTATCCTGCCATGCCTCTTTAAACAACTCGAACCCCGGCTTCAAAATAAACGCATGAGTGGGGGAGTACATCAACATATCAGTTGCAGGGACACTTTTTAAGACATCAATTAAAAACGTCAAAAGATCAGAAGGGCTATCTACAACTCTCTTCTCCTCAGTCAAAGCCCCCTCCCTTTTGGCATAAGTGCGCACTAACGTTTCCGTCGTCCCCCCTGAAATATAGGCCCACGGTTTTTTTTGCCCCATCCTCTTAAACGCTGTTTCTAAAAATTCCTTTGTACGCAAATGGAGTATCAAGAGCGATATCACCTCTGAAACTTCCTCTTGCAACACCTCATGTGCGCAAGCTGGCTCTACCCGCTTAAAAAAATCAATCAGGGCGTTAATCCATTCCTCCTGATTGTGAATGCTTGTCCACAAAGTGGCGTCAGCGCGTCCATGTTTATAAACAAGGCGAAAGCCTGCGGGCGCATCATCGTAGATCCCTTCTTTAAAATCCTGCATCTCCGGATCATACAACTCTTGAAAGTACTCCTTAAACTGCTCAGAGAATTTTTCCAGCATAAAATTATAAAAATTAGCCAAGTAAGAGCCTTTCGAATGAAACTTATCCCTTAGATCCTCACAAGATCTCATATGATGATAGGAGGCTGCATATTGCGCCTTGACATAAGCATCAGATTTCTCCTCTTTAGCCTGATTCTGCAAAAATTTTATTTGATGAAATGCCCCTTCATATTCCCTTTGGTATTCCCCAATTTTTTGATTACACTCCTCTAATTTCCCCTGAGTAAATTTATAGAGTACTTGTCCTAGGCCCCCTTTCTCCTCAGGATTCAGCCCCAAGCTAGAGTATAAATTCCACTTTGAAAACTCCATTTTCACTTCTGAAAACGACGCTAAAGTATATTCCCACGCTTTTAAAAGAGGGTTATCGGTAAATCCCTTAAACGCCGCCTTAGCATCCCTCTCTTCCCTCTGCACCTCAATGATTTTTACCGAAGGAGGAGGGGTAAATGGACTCAAAGAAACCCCCTTTTTAACTTCCGCTTCATATTTCTCAGCGCTCATCTTATGCCGTTTTAAAACAGTACGATGAATACATTCCTCCGCATCACTCCCCACCAAATCAAAACCAATCAACCCCGGGCTAAAACGAGCATTCGGCCCAATCTTCCTCTTCAGATCCCCAAAACCAGTACTTAAACTTAAAGGGACACTATATTCGACCCCTCCAAAGACCCTCCGTAATCTTCCCGCCGACAAAAGCTCATCCATATCCTTCAAAAACTGATCAGGATGCGCCCCGTGCACCATAATTGCAAAAGCTGTCGCAAAACAAGACCCCAGATTTTGCCTAAGCATCCCCAACATTGCCGCCAAAACAGCCCGACGCACATGCTTATTCTCCAACTTCACACTATCTTCCAACCCCAGGCTATCTCTCACCAATCTCTCCGCACCTTTATGGCAAAGCGGCAACAAAAACCTCTCCAGCAACTTCACATTCAAGTTTTTCAACACACCACTCTGATGCTCCCGGATCAAACAATCCTTCTCTCCATTTGGATAAAAAAAGTACCCCTCCCCCTCAAAAAGCCCCAACCTCTCCCTCACCACCTTCCCATCATCGCCCACCACATACTCCGCAATTTTCCTCGCCCGATACTGCGCCCTAAACAAAAAGCTATCCTGCAGCTGCGACACATCGCACAAAAGAGACAGCTCCATCTCCTCCCGCAAATCCAAAATCTCAGAAAGCTTCACGTAATACCCTTAAGTTTTATCTTCCCATTTTCCCTGTCCATGAATTAGAATCAATACATATGTTTATCTATTGCAACGACCAAAAAATAGAGCTTCCTGAGGGGAGCACTGCTAGAGATTTGGCGGAAAAGCTCAATCTTAGAAATCCCAATCAGGCATTGGCAGCAAATATTAATGGAAACATCAAAGATCTTTCCCATCCCTTAAACGACCAAGACAATATCGTCATTCTGAGTTTTGAAGACACGCAAGGTAAAGAAGTTTTTTGGCATACAACAGCCCACGTTCTTGCTCAAGCGATCCTCCGCCTTTGGCCAGAGGCGAAACCCACTATTGGCCCCCCCATTGAAAATGGGCTTTATTACGATTTTGCCAATCTTACCATCTCCGATAAGGATTTTGAAAAAATCGAAGAAGAGATGGAAAAAATCATTAGAGAAAATTATAAACCAGTACACTATCTCTTTAAAGATAAACAAGAAGCTCTCAAACGTTTTTCCAATAATCCCTATAAATGCGAACTCATTGAAGGTTTTGAAGGCCCCATCACAGAATATGCTCAAGGGGAATTTTATGATCTTTGCAGAGGTCCCCATCTTCCTGCCCTGGGCAAAATCAAAGCCTTTAAAATCTTAAAAACATCGGGCGCTTATTGGAGGGCAGATCAATCCAAAGAAATGCTCACACGCATTTACGCGATCTCCTTCCCTGACAGAAAAGACTTAAAAGATTATTTACATCTTCTAGAAGAGGCAAAAAAACGGGACCATAAAGTCTTAGGACAAAAGCTCGATCTCTTTTCCCTTATGGAAGAAGCGCCCGGCATGCCCTTTATCCATAACAGAGGGATGATCATTTGGAATAGACTCGTCGCCTTCTGGAGAGAGTTAAACATCAGCGCAGGCTATGAAGAGATCAAAACCCCTCAGCTCATGTCGCAAAAGCTTTGGGAAACATCTGGCCATTGGTTCCACTATCGGGAAAATATGTACGCCTTTGAAATTGAAGGGCGCCACTTTGCCTTAAAACCGATGAACTGCCCCGGCTGCATGCTGTACTATAAAAGCAAACTTCATAGCTACAGAGAACTCCCTTTAAGAATTGCAGAATTCGGCCACGTCCATAGACATGAAGCATCAGGCGCTCTCAATGGCCTTTTCAGAGTGAGGAGCTTCCATCAGGATGACGCTCATATTTTTATGAAGCCAGAACAAATTAAAGATGAGATTATTGCTGTTCTAGGCCTTGTAGATAAAATCTACTCCACATTTGGACTTTCTTGGCGCCTTGAGCTCTCCACACGACCGGAAAAAAGTATTGGCACCGATGAAGATTGGAGAGTTGCTACAGAAGGACTCAAAGGAGCCTTAGATGTTTGGGGCCAGCCCTACAAGATCAACGAAGGGGACGGCGCTTTTTATGGCCCAAAAATTGATATTCATATCCGCGATGCTTTAGGGAGATCTTGGCAGTGTGGAACGATCCAACTCGACATGGCCCTTCCAGAAAAATTCGAACTAGAATATATGGATAGCGATGGAACCCATAAGAGACCTGTCATGATTCACCGTGCAATTTTTGGATCACTGGAAAGATTTTTCGGAATATTGATCGAGAACTTTACAGGAAAATTCCCATTATGGTTAAGTCCACTGCAGGTGCGCGTCATTACAGTTGCCGATAGACACGCAGAATACGCTCACAAACTTCAAAGGCAAATTGAAGCTGCGGGCTTTATATGCGATGTGGATGACACAAGCGAATCTGTAAACAAAAAAATCCGCACAGCGCAGATGTTGCAAGTCAACTACATGCTCATGGCCGGAGACAAAGAAATTGAAAACAACAGCGCAACACTCCGCACACGAGACGGTGTTGTACATGGGGAGGTGGAGTTATCATCTTTTCTAAAGGAATTAAAACAAGAATTAAACGAACGTTCACTGACATCTTTCTTCAAAGGGGAAAAAGTAACGACATGAAAACGATCACGGTAAGTAGTTTTAAAGGGGGGACTGCAAAGACCTCTACCTCATTACACTTAGCGGCGGCGCTTGCCAAATACCACAAAAAGAAAGTATTGCTTATCGACTTTGATGCGCAGGCCAATCTCACTACCGGCCTCGGGCTTGATCCTGATGCGCAAGACTCTTTAGCGTCAGTCCTTCAAGGGACAAAAGATATTAATGATGTGATTTTGCCGACAGAAGTTCCTAACCTTTCCCTGATTCCTGCCGACACCTGGCTGGAGAGGGTTGAAGTCACCGGATCTCTCGCAGCAGACAGGTATTCCCACGAGAAATTAAAAGAGGTTTTACGACCCCTAAAATACGATATCGTGATCATCGACACACCCCCCTCTCTTTGCTGGCTAACAGAATCCGCTTTAATTGCTTCGCAATACTCGATGGTTTGCGCCACACCAGAATTTTATAGTGTCAAAGGGCTGATGCGCCTCTCCCAATTTATGGAAAGCATCTCTCAGCGCCACCCCTTTAACATTTTGGGAGTTGTCCTCTCCTTTTGGAATCCGCGCGGCAAAAGCAACCAAGCTTTTTTAGATGTGATTGAAACAACATTTCCCGGAAAACTTTTACAAACTAAAATTAGACGAGACATCTCCATTTCTGAAGCCTCTGTTTTTGGAAAGCCCGTTTTTGAAACAGCTCCCGATTCGCGCGCTACAGAAGACTACGTCTCTCTTACAGAAGAACTTTTAAAACGATTGTAAAACAGGTTTACATGTCCAAAGTTAATGACTTTTTATCAAGCAGGCTAAAAACCGCCACGAACAAACTTTCCAAGATGACCGGTCTTGCAGAACTCTCTACTAGTGGAAGCTTATCAAGCTTCTCAGGAGTTTTTCGCGTTTCAAAACTCAGTGAAAAAGAACAAGAGAGCATTGGCAACATCCTCGCCTCTTTTGCCGATACAGAAAAAGACACCACCCAAGACCTTACAGCCCTTTTAGCCATCACTTCAGAAGTTAAAGCGATCAACAATCAAGCTGCCATCTTGCATGGAGAAAGAATCAAGCGCGCACAAGAAATCTTGAAAAACTACAAAGATGGAGCCTTCAGCGCCTGGTTACAATCGACATACGGCAACAGACAAACCCCTTACAACTTTTTACAATATTACGAGCTTCACCTCTCACTTCCTCAAATGCTCCACCAAAAACTCGAAGAGATGCCCAGACAAGCCGTTTACGCGCTTGCAAGCCGCACAGGCGAAATTGAGAAAAAAACAAAAATCATTGCAAACTACAAAGGGGAGCCCAAACAAGAAGTCCTCACACTTATCCGTGAAATATTTCCCCTAGATGACACCGATAAACGCAAAACCAACCTTTCTGAGCAGGCTGTCATCACCCTCATGCGCCTTTGCGATCAATTCAAACGAAAAGATTTCAAGCCCTCAAACAAACAAAAAAATATTATTCTTGGCCTCATAAAAGATCTCCAAAAACTGGTAAATTAATGCACAACGTCTATGAATCACCTTTTTCTACCCGCTACGCCAGCAAAGAGATGTCCCATCTATTTTCTGCAGAATTCAAGTTTCAAACCTGGAGAAAACTCTGGATCGCACTCGCTAAAGGGGAAAAATCCCTTGGCCTTCCCATTACAGATGCCCAAATCCACGCCATGGAAAACAGCAAACTCAACATCGAAGCCGCCGAAAAATACGAAAAGACCTTTCGCCATGACGTGATGGCCCACATCCATGCCTTTGGAGATGAATGTCCCATAGCAAAAGAGATTATCCATTTAGGAGCCACCTCGTGCTTTGTCACCGATAACACCGATCTCATTCAAATGAGAGAAGGGCTCTACATCCTCAAATCAAAACTCCTCCAGCTCATCCGCCAGCTCGCAGATTTTGCCCTAAAACAAAGTAACGTCGCTTGTCTTGGCTACACCCATTTCCAAACAGCGCAGCCAACCACAGTTGGCAAAAGAGCCTGCCTTTGGCTCCAAGATTTCGTTCTCGATTTTCATGACATCGAAACAAAAACCATCCGCTTTTTAGGCTTAAAAGGGGCAACAGGAACACAAGCATCCTTCCTTTCCCTCTTCAACAATAACCCAGAAAAAGTCAAGCAACTCGACGCCTTCGTTGCACAAGAGCTAAACTTTTCCCACGTATTTACAATCTCTGGGCAAACCTACACGCGCAAACAAGACGTACAAATCCTCTCCCTCCTAAACGGCTTAGCCGTCAGCAGCCATAAATTCGCCACCGACCTCCGCCTCCTTGCCCACCTCAAAGAACTCGAGGAGCCCTTCAAATCTACACAAGTCGGTTCCTCCGCAATGCCTCACAAAAGAAACCCGATGCAAGCCGAACGGATTTGCGGCCTTTCACGCTTCCTCATCTCCCTCTGCGAAAACCCCTCCTACACCGCAGCCACCCAATGGCTCGAGCGCACCCTCGACGATTCCTCCAACCGGCGACTCGTCATCCCCGAAGCCTTCCTCTGCGCAGACAGCATCCTCAACCTCCTCCTCTCCATCACCGCAAACATCCAAGTTCATCCCGACACGATCGCCCGCCATCTCCAAGAAGAGCTACCCAGCATCTCCCTAGAAAACATCCTCATGGCCGCCACAAAAAAAGGCAAGGACCGGCAAGCCGTCCACGAACACCTCCGCACCCACACCCCCAAACCCAACGACCCCGCCCTCGGCCTCTCCGAACAAGAGCTCCACACCCTCCTCCAACCCAACACAGGCCGCGCCAAAGAGCAAGTCGACGAATTCCTCAAAGAGGAAGTCTTCCCCCTCCTCGAAAAATACAAGACTGTTAAGCCCTCACTTCACTCTGTTGAACTATAGCTAGCTCAATTTTCTTTTTTGCTTCTTCCCTAGGCTCCAATAAAGGAAGCCTCATATAAGGCTTACACTTTCCCATCACACTCAAGGCATACTTAACACACTGAGGATTCACCTCGAGCACCATCGCCTTACAAAGCGGCAACAATTCTTGCGCAAGCTCTCGCGACATAGACGTGACCAGCTCTTTCCACTTTTCAGGAATCACATTTGCGACGATGGAACAAACACCTTTTGCCCCCGCAGCAAGCATAGGCAATGCGATCACATCATCACCACAAAGCACATTTACCTGCGCACATAACTCAACCGCCAATTCCATATCACCAGAAGCTTCCTTAATTGCCACCACATTTTCAATCTGCGCAATTTGCAAAAGTGTCTGAATATTCAACTTCACTCCCGTTCTTGCCGGATGGTGATAAGCAATCATCGGCAATCCAACCTTTGCCACTTCCTCAAAATGCCTCACACAACCCTCAAACGTCGGCCGATTATAATAGGGGACAACAACTAAACATCCCTCAACCCCCCATTCTTTCGCCTCCCGAGTATAAGCCACCGCTTTAGCAGTCGCATTACATCCCGTTCCAGCAATAACAGGCACTCTCCCCCTCACCTCTTCCATTACAATCCCCACAACGAGCCGCCTTTCTTCATCCATTAAAGTCGGCGTCTCAGCAGTCGTTCCCAAACACATAATCGCATCCGTTCCAGCATCCACATGCCAGTTCACAAGCGCTTTTAACGCTTCCACATCAATTAAATCATTTTCTGTAAACGGAGTCACTAGTGCAACAATAGAACCTTTGAACATACCCCGCATTCTAGAGTAAAGGAAGAAAATCTCTCAATGCTTTTCTAAACTGAAGATACTTCGGCTCTCCATGAACGTTAAAAACCAGAAACAAATCACTACTAAACTCTTTACTTGATACTTTCCA
>Ga0206850_10018_pt1 | contig 67862 bp, 50 predicted proteins | sample Alteio_BWOrgCont_16_FD_152885 | JGI IMG/M metagenome (GOLD analysis project Ga0206850, IMG submission 152885) | Enriched cells from forest soil in Barre Woods Harvard Forest LTER site, Petersham, Massachusetts, United States -... | ecosystem: Environmental > Terrestrial > Soil > Temperate forest >...
ATCGGCGCTTTGTTTGGGTTTACCCAGCAGCCGCGAGAAGAAGCCGGATTTTTTCCCGGCTTCGATCGCGACCTCAGAGGCATGTTTCCGAAGGTCGGCAACGAGCGATTCTTTTTCCTTGTGAATAGTAAGAGCGGTGAGCCGTTGTTGCAGGATGAGGTCAACGGCTGCCTGGCGGTCAGCTTTACTTCGATCGACCCGTGTGGTGAAAGCGGTGACCTCGGTTCCACCAGCTTCAAACAGAACTTGTTGCTTGAGCCGTTCGCGGTGGGCATGTACTTCCGCGATTTCGGCATCGACCATCGCACATCGCTGAGTCAGTTCTGCGAGTTGAGTGTGCGTGGAAATCGCAGTAGCGATGGCCGTGAGCCGGGCAGTTGCACTTGCAACCGACGCTGACGCCTCTTGCTTGAGCCGGTCAAGCCGTCCTGCCGCGAGAGCGACTGATGTCGCCCTTGCAACGAGAGACGAAGGACGGATCGGGTTTTCATCGTCGGCAAGAGCCCGGACCACACCGACATCCACCTTGACCAATCGCTCGACAATCCGGTCGGCGGTCGCTGGATCTGTTGAAAGAACGAGGACGCGTTCGGATCCCGTTGCCCACACCATATCCGCAATGACTCGCTCCCGGGCAGTCTGATCCGGAGCGTGGATCGCGAATAGATCGGGGCAGCCTGCCGCGCGAGCCGCGGCATAAGCCTCGGCAGGGTTCCTTTGGTGCGATCCCGGGAGAACAACTGGGGCAAACGCTGATAAATTGGGGGTATGGGATGCGATCTGGGCAAGCCATGTACGGAGGGAATCTGCCGGCTGACAGTCGGTTCCAGTGTGCCGTAAGGGAGGGCGTGAGGCGAGCGTCAGGGACATCGGCGGGCAATCGCCTCGCGGGGCGGGTTCAAGATGCGCATTTGAACTCAGATCGCCGACCAGCGGATTGGTCCGCGGTCGAAGGCTCGGTGGCCGGATTGGATCGGCCGGGACCAGAGGTTCCCGGTCGGTCATGCCAATACCCTTCCGCAGTCCGGCGTCGTCACATCTGAGTGAGAGAAATCGAACACCGTTCAGTTTCTCTCACTCAGGGTATTGCAGTTGTTCATGGTATCATCCTGCACGATATCTGAAGACCTTTCGACAACTGTTTTCGCCTCTATCCTATTCCAAACAAGAACGAATGACGATTGGCAACTTGCGCCCTGTGACTGGCGCAGATCTTTGCTGTGTTGCCTCACTCCAAGAGTGGATTCGCTTACCCTCCACGAGTATAGACGCTGACTCAAAGGGAAGCTATCTCACACCCAAATTTCACCATCTAATTGTGCTACCCCCTCGGTCGCGCTGAGTGGGAAAGTATTTCCTCGTTGAGTTTGGTTGAGGGATGTCTACGCATCTTCTCACAATCCACTTCCCATACAGAGCTATTCCCTAATCTCACGGCCCGACTTTCAGCACTTCCATGCTGGGTTTCGCGCACAATGCCCGTAGGACCGGTAGGAGTGGGGCGAACGATCTCTCCTCGTACCAGCTATGATCGGTGATCTTGATGTGCCCGGGGCCGACTCCGCCGAAACCGAGAGTCGCATCGAGAGGCAACCACTGTCCATCGGCAAACACTTCGTACCACATGTGGTACGCCATGAATGTCTTGCTATCCCCGGTGTGAGCATACACCACACCCAGGACCGTCCGGGATGGAACCCCGACCGCCCGACACATCGCCGCGGCCAACATGGCATATTCGGTGCAGTCGCCTCTGAGTGTTTTGGCCACGTTATCGGCGGTCGCCATAGCCTGGTCGAACTCAAACGCGACCATATTTTTCTTCACCCAGCGCTCGACCGCAACAGCCTTCTCCCACGCCCCCGCATTTGCCGGCAGCCCGGCAATAGCCTTCGCAGCGTGCGCTTTCACCAAGTCGTTGTCCCAGTTGATGAAAAAGTTGCTGGCGATGAACTCTTTTCCCGGCGCAGGCTGGGCGGGAGCGTTCTTATCTGGTCCGTGGCTTGCGGTTACGTGGAGTTCAAACGTCCGCGCTTTGGCATCCAGGTTCAATATCTGCTGTCGGCTCTCGGAGGCAAAAACCGTCTCCGGCTCATCGTCGCGGGGCACCGACACCTTGTAGACGACGGACCCCTTGGTGTGTATTCCCGGAATCTCGCGGTTCAGCCGGATTGATTGGGTATTGAACACCTCCACAGGCCGGGTAATCGGGGCGTTTGCAGCCTCTTTGGTGGTTCGCAGAAACGTGAGCCGGCCAAGTGCTGGGAAATCGGTTTCCAACAGAAGCGGCTCGAAAGTTTCGGGATCCACCCACGTGGTTGAAGCGGGGAGCTTTACTTTCCCAATCGGTGCAGGTTTCGTTGTGAATCGAAGAAGTTTCCGGGCAGGCGTGTTCGGCCACAGAACTTTCGATTCTTCGCCATCGTTTGTGATCGTCGTTTTCACAACCCAGTTCACCGTAGGAATATACGAAGGATAATCGAACGATTCCCCGATTTTGAGATTCAATTCCTTGAATAGCCGCGGCTCACGCACAATGCCAACGACCCCTTCCGTCCAGGGGATTTCGCTCTCGTCAGTGCCTATAGCCGTGCCATCGCGCTTGACCTTGAGTTTTTGTCCTGCGCGGGTCAAAACGAGGTTTTGGAATTGCTTCGTTTCATCGGCATCGAGCAGCTTGCTAATTTCTTTCACAAAGTCATCCTGAGACAACTCCTTGTTTTTCATGGAGTGCAGCTTTACCAGGACCGGTTCAGGCACATTCACGCTTTTCAAAGCACCAAACACTTGATCTGTGAGTTTGAACCATCCTGGTTTCCCTTCGACAATCCCAGTGAGAGCCAGCGCCTGATCTTTGCCCAGGGTCTGTCGCATGGAGGTAATCAGCACAGTACCTGTTGGTGTCTCGACGGTGGATTCCTCGCCAGTCTGGGTCGAAGCCGAGCCAAAGCGGGAGATAGTCAGGTTCAAATAACGCACCCCAGCCACGAACATCTTGCCTTTCTGTTCCATTTCCTTGGCGGCCCAGTTGACGTAACCGGCGCGTTGGCCATCAATTCCGACAACAAACCAGTAGTCGAATAGAGGTTTGCCATCCTTCCCGGCAACGGCAGCGGGTTGTGGACCGGGAGGTGGAACATTCAGCACTCCGGGTGAAGGTGGGTTTGTTGGTGTGGGATTCGAGGGTGCGGTTGCGGGTGATTGCTTGGGACTACTGACCTGGGTGGTTGTGGTACCTTTACCGTTTGGCCGGATAACGATGAATCCGCTCTTTTCAACTGGTTCCTTGTCCGTGGATTCACCCGGACGCATCGGCCTGATAACGATTGTCGGCGGATCGCCAGTCACACGAGGCTGTTGAGCCGCGGCGAACAATCCGAGCGAGGACAACCACAGGAGGGAGGTAACCCAGATTCGCATGAGAAAACCCGCGGTAATCGGTGTTTGATTTTCCGGGCGATAAATGGGTCGGACTTCGTTGCCGTCCCAAACAATCCCGGTGCATTGTGGGAAAGATTGAACGGTAAGTTCAACCTCTCTTTTGTCGACCGGGCGAACAGTTGCTGTTTGGGGTTGAGTGCCGTGTGCAGCATGTGGAACAACCAAAGCACCTCAACTGCGTCGCCTCCATTAGTGAATCGACCTGAACATCTCCCAAGCTTACCCGTTTCTTGCCGCCGTAGCCCAGAGGAACGGAATTGCCGTCCCATCCAGACAGAGCCCCGATAAACAGAACACTCAGTCTTCTCGCCAGTTCCGTACCGGACGGACTCGTGGGGAGGTATAATTTCGGTGGCAGGGACGCCAGCGACGCTGAACAGGGACTATGTTTGCATAGCCCGGGATCCCACCCAGACGCCGCCCGCCATGACGCGACACCATTAGCGCAGACCTCGATCCGTTGTGCCACCTAATTTGATGGCACGATCCCGGGCCTGGATAATCCGCTGTCGTGAGGGCGTCACGTGACTCCGGACAGGCTTGCTACCCACCTCAATACCAACCGCTACGGCGAGTTTCATCTCACCGATGCGATTCGACCCGGTCCAACTCTTTCCATCCGGCCGCGAGAAGGCTATCGCATTGAGGTGTTCCGCGATCGGCGGGCGAAACTGCGGCTGCCGATGCTTTCGGCCGCGGTTTCCGCCGAGCAACTCTTCGATACATTCCTCGCGTTGATCGCTCCTCTTGGCGACGAGGTTCACGTTGTTCTGGAAAGCAGTCACGGTGCAAATTCCGACCACCATACCGATCTCCGTCGGGATGAGATCGATCTGCCGGTTCTGGCCAGCCATTTCTGTGAGTTTGAAAACCTGCTCACCCACGATGGTTGCACGGGGGTAGCGGTGTTGGCGGTCGGTCGACCGGTCGAAGTGCAGTTCGATGAACACAAGCTCTTTCACATTTACGCCCCGAACCTGACCCCGTTTCGGCGAGCGCTGCATCGGATTGGCATCCATCGGCGGCGAATGCTTCCCTTGATCTCCGAAGCGGAGCATCTCCATCACACATCGGACGACTTTGCTGCCGAATTCCGACAACTGGCAATGCGATTGGGTGTTGGCGACTTCGACCGTGTTTTCAGCGACGAAAACTGGTGAATTGGTCTATGGTTGATGGTCATTAGTCCTTGGTGAAACTCGCGTTGATTGCTCGGTTCTTATCCGAATGGAATCAGACAACACGAAAAACCAAGGACTAAGGACCATTGACCATCACGGTAACGGAATATCCTTGAACTCGAATGTCACCTCATGGACAACGGACAGCCACTCATTGACCAGCACCTTGACCGGTGGTCCGAGTTTGGCTGGCTGGCCTGTGCGAGGATCTTCCGGATTAAAGGGAATGGTTAGCTGAACGGTAGCACCGTTATTATTGTTGAAGTTGTTCGCACCGTAGGTGTGATAGCGTTTTCCCGCACTGTCGAGTACTTCGACCTTTTGCCAGACGCTGTTCATCCAGTTGAAGTCCTCACCCCGGTCGGGATCGCTGACACCGAGTTTCTTGATGGTCAATTCCAGTTGATAGTGCCCCTTGTTGTTGGCCACTTCCGTTAGCGAGCCAAACTCAATTTCCACGGTTCGCCCTGTGAATGTTTTATTCTTAACCTTGAGCGGATCGGAAACCACGATTTCCGGAATGGTTCCGGACAAGAGGTTGATGCCGACTTTGCCCTTGAGAGTTTTGATCGTGGTCGCCGCCTTGTCGCCGCGGCTCAGGTTCACGGCTCCGTAAGTGTTGTGCCCACGAAAGACGCCGTTATTGTTGTAGAAATTCATCCGGTTGTTTGGGTCTTTCGGCGGGATGAGCGTTCCGCCAAACTCATCCGCCGCAGCAATTAAATCAACCTGGGTAATCCCCAACATGGGGTTTTTCGGTTCGGACTGGATCTGAAAATTCAGGTTCATGTATTCCTGTCGGACCTGGCCGCCACCACGGCGGTTAATGCCCGATAACTGAACGTTTTTGTTCGAGTTGATGTTGGTGGCAAGGAACCGGTATGGACCAGCATACGCAACATAAGGATTGGTTGACTCCTGATTGGATACCTGGATGGCATCGTCGTTGTAATCGTTAATTGCAACGCACCCAGCGGCAGTCGCAACCTTGTCCAGCGCCTGCCAAAAGGGGACGTTATCGAACTCGAAGGAGTACTTGGATTCGGTGGCCCGTCCATTTTCCACATACTCGATCTTGTATCCAGTCTGCCGGGAAATCTCCGCCAGCACTTCCTTGGCGGTTTTGTTCTTGAGAGACAGTTTGATGAATTTGGGTGTGACGAGTCGCTCGAAATCCATCTTCCGGACCATGACGAGCAGTCGCCGCTGCACTTCCGGGTTGTCGGTGGTACTGAGGGCTGCTCGCATGTTGGGGAGAACCTTCTCTCCCTTGGCGACGAGTTCCCGCCCCGCCTTTTCGCGGGTTCGGTAATCGTCCGACCCCAGATCCTTGATGAGCTGCTCGACCGCGGCGTCCGTTTTCTCTGCCACCAGTGGGGATGGAGTCCCCGGCGGGACTGGGAGGAACTTCTCCTTCGCACCAATTGAGGCAGTTGCAATCAATAGCACGGTGATGGTCCAACCAGACGTGCAACGCATAGATGCCTCTGGGACGATTGGGAAGATCGCTCGGATCGGCGCTCCAAGATGGGTTTTAGCCTACCAGCGGGTCGGAGTGATCTCAAGGGTTGAGTTACTACTCCGTTACCAGAATCCTCCCGAATTGCTCAAGTCATCCCAGACGGCAAACCGTGACGGGAATGCCGGATGTGTGGATTGGGCTGTTGAATCTGCTTGCGACCCCCCCATTCATTCGATCCAGATTGTCCGAAGAGCTTCGGGGTGGTCTGGATCGACGATCGCCAGCGTACCGTGGAACCGACCTCGCAGCCATGCTCGAAGCATGTCGTCAGTCGCGACTTCAGCGTATGGGTAATTCCCCGATGGCCAGCGGCCCGAATATCCGTTCACAACAGGGACATTCGCCCGCATCCCCGCCCACATCCCCATCACATCACCGTACACTCCGGTGGAGACTTGGCCTTTCGTATCGGTAAACGCCGAGACCACATATCCCGCATCCGCTCCCTGAAGTTGAACTGCCACCCGATCGGCGATGGTGTAGAAATCCGTTTTGTCGAAACTCGGGGGATCGTAACCGGTCTGCTCGAAAATCAGCACCGCCGCGATCGGACCCAAAATCATCATCCGAATCCACGGTCGGAGATGGACGGTGATGGCGTTCAACCAGACGATCGAACTCAAGAGTCCGAAGAGATACACCACAACGTAGACGCGAGTCACACAACGGATCGCCCCACCGCCCGGAATGTGCCGCACGTATTTCCAAAGCGATGGCCCGGCATCGAATGGAGTCATGGTTGCCAGGGCGCAGATCGCCGCGGTCAGCAAGCCTGCTGAAGCAAGCGACAGTTCATCCGAGCGATTGGAGCGGCGAAAGAAGAGCAGATCCGCGCTGGCAGCGAGCAGCAAAGCATAAACGCCGAACCCACAAAACAGATAACTTTCGCCTTGCACTGGCTGGCGGAAAGGCGCGGTCGTTTGCTCCCAGCGGCTGCCGGGGGGACCGGTGAACCAGGCAGATGGGGTCGGCATCAGCCCGAAGCACTCATCGTAAGTCCTGCTCATTCCCCAGTTGATGATGAGATAGGGTACGAATGCCACAGCCAATGCCCCACCCCATACACCGACAATCGCGAGGACCCGATACCTGTTCTTGCGCACAAACTGCCACAACTCCTTGATCGCCCCCGGCCGAACCGCGATCGCCAGCGGCAGGAACACCCCCAGACTGAGAACCAGAAACCATCCGGTGTACACGCACACGATACACTGGAGAAACACGAAACAGAGTATGCGGTTCAGCGATCGGGTTGTGGGGACGAGGGCAAAAGACCAGGCATAGTACGCGGCAAGCGGCATCCAGAACCGTGGGATCATCTGCTGGTGTTTCATCTGATCAATATGGGCGAGCGCGAATGCCCACAGATAACCGCCCAGGATGGCAAGGATGTGAGACCCCCGGAGCCACCTAACTACCACCGCGAACGCGATGAAGTTCAGAGCATTGGTGAGGATTTGCCACCAATGATAGGCCAGATCGTATGGCAGAACGAGCCGCAACCCCCAGTACGCAGGGGCGACCCCCAAAAAATGCTCCGAATACCACAGGGTGAACGGTTCGGGGAAGAAACAGGGTGGGGAGAAGAGAGATCCACAGTAGTCCGGGTTGGACACGCACTGCCAAGTATGCTCCAGGATATAGTGATTGAGCATCCCATCGCCGCGTTCCGACTGCATGCGGGTGAATCGGGAATCGAAGCCCGGAGCAAACGTCTGGTAGGTGCCAAACGCGAGGACGGCAAAATACACCGCGAGTTGTGCTGTGGATCGCATGAGATAATTGCTACGAACCGCCTACCTGGTTGGACATTCAGGCAGAACCGGGTATTGTCGTGTGGAGAATCATCCGGGAATCTTCCATTCACAAGGAGTAGCTGACGAAACATGCCCGAGCAACTCTCTGGCGTCATTGAGCGAATTACTTTCCACAACGAAGATAACGGGTACTGCGTACTCAAGGTGAGCGTCCGCGGCCACCGCGATCCCGTTGCCGTGGTCGGCCACGCGCAGCAGGTGATTGCTGGAGAATACCTGACGGCAACGGGAACCTGGATGACCGACCGGACGCACGGACTCCAGTTCAAGGCCGATGAGATCAAGACCAATCCACCCCACACTGCCGAGGGGATTGCCAAGTATCTGGGCTCCGGCGTGGTCAAGGGAATTGGCCCACGCTACGCCAAACGGATTGTGGAAGTGTTCGGAGAGAAGACGCTGGAGGTGATCGACCAATCGCCGACGTTTCTCACTCAGGTGAAGGGAATTGGTGCCAAGCTAATCGATAAGATCCGCAAGAGTTGGGAAGTGCAGCGGGAATCGCGGAAGATTCTGGTTTTTCTCCAGTCATATGGGATCGGCACCGCCCTCGCCGTGCGCATTTACAAGGAGTACGGCGACCGGGCCATCGAGATCATCAAGCACAATCCCTATCGACTCAGCACCGACATCTGGGGCATCGGATTTCACACTGCCGATCAGATTGCCTTGAACCTCGGCATTCCGCGCGACTCCGAATTCCGGGCGCAAGCCGCCGTCCGACACGTCTTGAAGGAAGCCAGCAGCGATGGGCACGTTGGCTTTCCCGAGGAATTGCTCAGCGAGCGAGCAGTTGAGTTGACCGAGATCCCACCGGTCGGGATCACCAGCGCCATCGAGCAATTGCGGATCATCGATGAAGTCGTCCGCGATTCGATCCAGACCGCGAGCAAAGGAAGTGCCCTGGCGAACCCCGACCGCGCGGGACTGGCGAACCTCGACCGTATGGGCGGGGGTGAAACTGATCCGGAGTCCCTTATCTTCCTCAAGCCGCTGTTCTTCGCGGAACTGGGTGTCGCTCGGGCCATCCGTGCGTTGGCAGCGGGTCCACATCCCTTGCCGGCCGTGAATGTTGAAGCAGCCGTGGGATGGACCGAACAGAAAATGGGAATCGCCTTCGCAACCAGCCAGCGTGCAGCGATCCGCGAAGCGATCACCAAGAAACTGATGGTTGTGACCGGTGGTCCGGGGACCGGGAAAACCACGATTGTCCGGGCGATTATCGAAATCTTTCTGGCCAAGGCGCTTCGGGTGCTGTTGTGCGCTCCGACCGGACGGGCTGCCAAACGGCTGACCGAATCCACGGGCCGCGAAGCCAAAACCATTCATCGCTTGTTGGAATTCGATGCTGGACTTAACGGCTTTCGCCGCGGGAGAGAGAACCCGCTCGATGTCGATTTGCTGGTTGTCGATGAAGTCTCGATGGTCGATGTGGTGTTGATGAACCGGTTGCTTCAGGCCGTGCCGCCGTGGGCGTGTCTGGTGTTGGTAGGCGATGTGGATCAACTGCCATCGGTCGGTGCCGGGTCCGTGCTGACAGACCTGATTGAATCCAAAACGATTCCCGTTGCCCGTTTGACTGAAGTGCATCGTCAGGCGGGAAGTAGCTGGATCGTCCGTGCCGCCCACGCGGTAAACCGCGGCGAAGAACCCGAATCGGCACCATCCGGCAGCAGCGGCGATTTCTACTTCATCGAGGCAAACGAGCCCGAGGCCATCATCGGCATCATCCGACAGATGGTTACGGAGCGCATCCCGAAGAAGTTTGGCTTCGACCCATTTCGGGATGTGCAGATCCTGACACCACAGGTGAAAACGGAACTCGGGGTCATCAACCTCAACCGCGAACTCCAGGCAGCACTCAATCCGGGCGGTTCCTCCGTGCCGGAAGTCAAGCGGCTCGACACAACCTTCCGCATCGGCGACAAGGTGATGCAGATTCAGAACAACTATAACCGCGAAGTGTTCAATGGCGATATTGGCCGCGTGATCGACATCGACACCGATGACCAGATGATGATCGTCGAGTTTGAAGGGCGCGCGGTGGAATACGACTTCAACGACCTGGATGAACTCCAGTTGGCCTATGCCTGTTCGGTGCATAAGTCGCAGGGTTCGGAATACCCTGCTGTGGTGATCCCGGTCCACACGCAGCACTACACGATGCTTCAGCGGAATCTGCTCTACACCGCGATCACACGCGGTCGGAAGCTGGTGGCGCTTGTAGGTAGCAGGAAGGCGCTCTGGCGCGCGGTCACCAACATGGAAACCAAGCAACGATACTCTCTCTTGAAGTGGCGGCTGAGGGCAGAGCCGAACGAACAGGAAGGAGGTGGCTGTCCCTGGTGATCTGTCAGACTTCGAGAAGGCGTTCGGCAAGCCATCCGGGATGATCGAAGTTTAATTGCTGCCTGGAGTGGCCCTGGAGGGCATTCCAGAAAGGTTCATTCTCTCCACCCCCTACGACATAGGTAGCCTTGAGCGATATGGAATTGAGAAAGCAAGCTTGTAGGACAAGGCATTCGCAGCCTTCTTTGTGACAAGAGGGACATCGTGTCCCGCAACGAGAGTTCAAGGCAAGCAACGGTATGAAGTCAGTGCACGTGGCTGGCGGCGTTTGTGACAATGGGCCACAACGTCCCGTCAAAAGAAACTTGGGTCAAGCAACGAGATGATGTCAGTGGCGAAAAATGTTTCAACGAGTCAAGAAGTCATATCCCTGTTCGTGCCTCAGACACACTCGTTCCCCAGGGCGGCTTGCCAAGCCTCGCAACCCTGGGCTTTGATAAGAACGTCTTCGGAGTACAAAGCATGGCAAGGTAGAAAGTGGAAGTCGTTTTGCATGCCTCCAAAGGGGTCAGTTCTTAATGGAAGTTGGTCTTGATATTGTGTGGTTCGGTGTAAATCGTCACGCCATCGGCGTTGACGTAGGAGAACTGGAAGGCGTAAGTCTGGTTGGCAGTCACACCCGGCAATTGCAATGTTCCACTAAAGCTTTGCTTCCCAATGCTTTGCTTCCCAATAGCGAGCGGGAACCTTTGAGCATTCGGGAGCGGAGCCCAGCCTTGACCATCCTGCTTGACGGGGGTTCCAGGTGCCACGCTGTAGAGGAGGTTCATACCGTTGACCTTGCGTAATGGGTCTGACGCAAATACAAGGACAAAAAACTGGTTCACCTTCGACTTGTTCTCGTTGACAGAAATATGCACGGGTGATGGGTTGCGTACCTTTTGATTGTGATCGACAAACCAGGCTTCGCCAATCGACATGATTGCTGTGCCCTGCAATTTGTATTGCGCCACCAGGGCAGAATTCATTTTTCCCTTGAACAACTGGTTCAGCTTTACTGTAGGGATGGCCCTGTCAACATTCTTGCCAAAGACTGATGAGACTGCAATACCTACCAACCGTCCTTGAGTATCCACAACGGGGCCACCAGTGTGGCCGGGACTAAGTTCGCCATTGAGTAGTAAGTCAGAGATATCCTTGTTCTGATCCCGGTACACCTGGGTGACCGAACCCGTTGCTGGGACAGCCTTCTTGGAATCACCTGGAAAGCCAAAAATGCTGATCGGAATACTCTCCTTCACTGTGGCATCCTCAGCCATATCGACGGCGGGAGGCAGATTACTCGTGCCGACGATGTGGAGCATTGCCAGATCGGCTTCTTCATCGATCCCTACGATTTCAGCGGTCATGGTTTTTTCTTCTGGCGTACCTCTGTTGAGAGTGACTGAAACATTGGGTGGAATAATGGGTTGTGTAGTAGCACCCGGAATATGCGTATGTGGGAGATTCTGCGGATGGATGACCGGTGGGCGCACGGGTGCTGGCGGATGCGTGTGTTGGGCAGGGGGTGGTGGAGTGGGGTTAGATGGCGGCTTGGCAGGCGGCTTGACTTGCCGCGTACCACTCTCCGGAGGGGGGAGTACCGCACCAGGTAGGAACACCTGGTAGTTAGTCACGACGTACGCGGAGTCTCCGGTGGATTTCACAATGAAGCCCGAACCGTTGGATATTGCTGCTCCTGAAGAAACGTTAATGTAAACTGTGGCCCGCCGAGCCCTCTCCATGAGATCCTTGGAAGGCTCAGTATTTGCCTGAGTGGAATTGGAACTGGTAATCGATTGTGAATTCAGTTTTGGTGGGGTGGTCTGCGGCTTGGCAGTCTCGACTTGAGGCTTGGCAGTCTCGACTTGGATTGGTGGTGGGCCCGTGTCGGCTGGTGCCGTGGCGGCCACATCGTTCTGGCCAGCGTGTCGTCCCGATGCGAGCCCGGCAATGAGCCCGACGATTCCGAGCAGGAGCGCAACGCCGCCAGCCGCCAGTCCGATCACCAGGCCCTTCTTTTGAGCCTTTTTCTTCTTCTTGGTCTTGCGCGGCCGCTTTTCCTGATCGTCTGGCTGACCTTTCGAGTTCGGTGAGCGCTTGGGCTCGCTTTGGGAACTCGATGCCTGAAAGGTGCTGCCGCATTTGGGGCATTTCACCCTCTGGCCGGCGGCGGGGGAAGTCGCAAGCTTGAGCTGGGCATCGCATTCCGTACAGCGGAGCGAAGTAGCCATTCGTACCTGGCTTGAGTGAGGGAAGGTTGAGATGAGTTCCAAGGGCTGTCGGGAAGATTATTTTAGCCGAGATTCTGAGCTTGCAACTACACATTGTCGAAAGATTATTCGCTTCATGCGGAGCCGCCATAAATAAGCCGAAGCCTCAGCGAAGGCGGCACCGCCGGCATAAGCCGTCGGGGCTTCACTTTCAATTCAAACTCCTCAAAACCCTCTATGAATGGTTGGCTGGTAGTGCTGATAGCTGCCAACCCAACTTTGAGTATTTTCGGCAGGACGGTCTCGGTGGGCTTGAGTTCTTTCCAGTTGGTGCCATTGCTTGAGATCGCGCCGACAATCCGGTTCCCCTTGTACTCGATGCGAAGATGGCTCCCCGGAACCCTCCCAACGCGGTTGGGAAGTCATCCAGACAGGATAATCTTCGACTTGGGTTCGGCGCGCGGGGGTAAAGTCGGGCTTTGGAATCGGATCCAGCTTTCCGTTAGCGATCTCCCAGACCTGGCTGCGTCACTTCCCGATGATCAGAACCAGGCTCGAACGTAGGCAAAAAGAGAAAGGGGCAGCGATCCACGCCACCCCTTTTCCTCCAAACATGCTCAACCCGCATCTTCACCGTGCTTCTTTCCACCATCATTCCGTGGACCGGGTTCTACTCGTGAATGGTCTGCTGTTCCCGTGTAATCCCCTATCGCACGCTTCGAGTCTTCTTCCTGAAATGCCCCGTTGCTTCCTTCACCTTCCTTGCCGGGTTCTGCTTCATCTTGATCGGGACCTGAATATGAGATCCCCGCATGGGGCCGATTGCCTGGAGGGACCGATCCGGGGGTGTGTTTTTTGCTGCTCATGATTTGACTCCAATACGGGCGATGAGAGGTATGCCGCAAGTGGTGTGCCAATGGGGTGAGTGACTCACCAGGGGTCTGGTCTGCCACTGCCTACGCCATATCTATAATCCCCTCCCAAACTCACAAAGGAGCGTTTCATGCTGCAAATTGCTGCCCCGCTGTTTGAACAGAACCTCGCGTATGCTCGGAGGCTGGTTGCCGACCTGAGCGACGACCAGATGACTACTCAGCCGGTGGGTACTTGCGTACTCAACCATGCGGCGTTCGTTATTGGGCATCTGGCTTGGGTTTGTGATTTTGGTGTGACTTTGCTAGGAGAAGGCGCGGCTGTTGATCCAAAGTGGCGTGACATTTTCAGCCTGACTGCGAAGCCGGTTTCGGATCGAAGTGTTTACCTGTCAAAAGCGGTGCCGGTTAAGGCTTTTGAGGATGCACACATTCGGTTGGTAACCCTGGCACTTGCCGCAAAACCTGAGCTATTACAACAAGCACCGCCGGAACGGTTTCGCAACCGATTTCCCATGTTGGCCCATCTTATGTTGCACATGCTGACGAATCACGAAGCTGTCCATCTTGGCCAGCTTTCCGCCTGGCGGCGGGCATGTGGCCTTCCGGCTGTTTAGATACCTCCTGCCGAGGCCAAGTCAGATATGTGACTTGGTGGTGCGCGAAAGTGACTCTACGGATCAGATCTTGACCGCCAGTTATACGAAGAGAGTTTCCACGCCTTCCAGCGGCTGAACCGATACCATTTCTTGCTGCGGGTCAATTTGCACCCTGTGCCCGATTTTATTCCAGTTCTTCCACCACGTAAGCACAAGCGTCTTGCCTTGATCCTGCGGATGTGCGCGGAGGTAATCCTCAACCAGTTCCTGCGGTGTGGTGTCGTGTCGGTACCACTTTTCTGAGTTTTGAATTCCCCACCAGAGGGGGCCATCGGTTTGACAGGTCCATTGCATGAGCGATCTCCAAACAGTGGGCGGCAGGTTTGGTGTTACGCGCGTTGCACGAGGGAGAAAAGTGCTTGCGTGTGGGAGGCATGGTGATGGTAAGAGTCACAAGAAAACGTGTCAACGCTTGAAGTATCAAATTTACCGCATGGTCCACAGCTTACGATAACCAGTGTTATCAATCCGTTAACATGGATGGCTTCTGACTGTATTGTCTTTCAAGTCCCACAACAACTTGCCAGGATGGCACAGTGTTCCGGTTCGCACAACAACTTTCTTGCGCTGCATGCCATCTTCCATCTTCAATCATCGTCGCGTCTCCTCTGCCCCAATCGCTTGTTGTGCGGCCTCCCAGTCCGATCGTAATAAGCCGTAGATGTAAAAGTCGTGGGGTTGTCCGCGACAGACACGATAACTCTTCAGGCAACCTTCACGCACAAACCGGCAACGCTCGAGCAAGCCCTGTGACCTCCTGTTGTCGATCCTGACGAAGGCTTGCACGCGATTGAGCAGTTCCTGTTGAAAGACTCGCTCAAGTAACACGGCCACAGCGTTGCGCATCAGTCCTTTGCCCCAGTGTGGCTGCGCCAAGTCATATGCCAGTTCCGCCCAGCGGTGTGCTTGGGAATGTTCGTTAAATCCGCAGGTGCCGACAAGCTGATCATCATGCTGGAGCGCGACCCCCCATTTGGACAGTTCACCGGCCGCCCAGCGGCTGAGCGACCGCTCGATTATGGCCTCGGCCAGAGCAATCGTTACCTCGGGATAGCTGGTCAATTCTGTGACGGCGGGATTATTCAGATAGGCGTAGAGCGCGGCAGTGTCGGCCATACGGAGCGGGCGCAGGCGCGCTCCATCCAGTTCAATAGTCGGTGGATATTGTGGGTCGTCTGCCATGCCTAGGACGATTTTACCGGGTCAAATAATGAAATAACCGAATGCAGGGACCGAAGCGAACGCGGAGTGCTGGAGGTGGCGACGGTCCCCGCGGCCACTCAACCACACTCCGCATGAATTAAGAGCTTCGGAAGATGCCTATCCGATTATCCCGTGGACATCACGGACCGTAATCGCAGAAAGCCGGAGTAGTACCCGGCCCGCAGGGTCCGCAGCATCCAAAACGGCACCCATCTTGCTTCCGGTATGCAATCCAATTTGCAACTTTATCAAAGAGATCCGATGGGGACTGAACCCAAGAAGCCGGAGGGAGGCCAGCGTGGACTGCTTCGATGTGGGAAATGCTCCAAGACTATTGATTGCAACCCAGGTGAATTGCTGAAGTACACGCAGACCAGATGGCCACAGTGCTGCGGTGAGGTGATGACGCTGTTTACGGTCGAAAAACCGCCAGCGAAATAAATTGGGTAATCAACTTCCCAATTGTGGGAAACTGCGCACACATTGTCTCCGCGTTCTAACCCTTCCCGAGGACGAGATCCACCGCAAAGCACCCTCGAACTTATGGACGCCTTCGCCGCGGCAGTGATTGAGGATTTCGTTGTTGTCGCATCCGGCATCTTGGAGAGCATCAGCGAGAATGGGCATCGCGGAGAAGTCGCGAGAGTCGTACATCTGCTGAGCGAGGGCCAGGACGGTGGAAGTCAGCCACTTGGGGTCAACGGTCATGGGGCGGAAAGGATTGCCGAAGATGTCACGAAGTATGTTGGTTTGACTTTCACGCTCTGCAATTCGCGCGGATTTTGCCGTAGGTGCCCAGATGGCAAGATATCTCTCATCATCGGTCATTGAAGCGAATTCCGCAACTTCATGAGTATATTCACGCCCTCGCCGAGCAGGCAATCCGACCGCAGAAGACGCCAAATTAGACCCATAAACTGCTGCCATGTATGGGTCAGAGAGGGTCAAACACGCTACGCCGGCTGCAGAATCCTTGGTATTCTGCACCGCTTGATTTGCATGTACCTCTGCATTCTTCAATTGGTCAGTATTAATTGTTTTATCTGAGAAAAGTTCAGCGACTTCAACCGCCCTCTGGCTCCTTTCGTCGGTCAGTAGATGCCAAATTCTCCGGCAGCACGCACAAGCAAACAGCCGCAACATTCGGTCGCTTGTCTTGTCCCGAAGGAACTCCAGCATCAGCGTCGGGTCTACACACGCCAGCCATTCGGCTTCGGTCATCGGTCACTCTCCCAGATCTACTGCGAGATAAGCCAAACAACTCGGCTTTGATCCTGCCGAGCAAGAGGCGAGCAAGAAGTAGGTCGGGCTGTGCCCGACTGTCGGGCACAGCCCGACCTACAGGAACCTATTCCCAATCACCCCGCCTTCGAGTTCGCGCCCCACGGTTCAATCTGTCGAAACTTCTTGTCACCCAGCGCCCGATAGCAATCCGGGAGATCAAACGCGGCCAGCACGTCAGGCACGAACGAAGACAGTGGCCACGAGTACGTTTCTGCCGATGCAATTTCCGCATAGCTCGTCAGCGCGTTTTTTAGCGTCACTCGCGTGACAACGTCCGAGAGCATCGCCGCGAATGTTGCCGGGATCGCGCCCCAGCCTTTCGCGACCAGATGGACCTCGCGGTGTCCGATGTCAGCGAGCCAGTCGAGGACACGCAACACATCAAACGTCTTCTGCCCGATGTAGGGACGGTCGAGCATGATGCCGTGGATCGCGTAAAAGTAGTCGTTTCCGTATTCGGCAAGAAACTGGTTCGATCCGCCACAGGTATCCGGTCGCGACTCGCCCACCCCACGAACATCGCAGGCGTAGAACGTCGCGGTTGGCTCGGCCTTTACCAGTTCGGTGAGGAGCGGTTCTTCACGCAACTCGGCATCCGCTGAGTGATGCGAAACGTAAAGAATCGCCGGCTTGTCATCCTTGGGTGACCGGGAGAGATGTTGTTGCTCGGACAGTCGATACACGACTGCTCCCACGCCCTTCTCGGTTTCAAGTACATAGGTCGTACTATGTGGCTTCGGATACTTCCGGTCACTCGAAGGTCGAAGGATGCGGTAATCCGGCACACCTTCACGCTTGGGCAACTTCAAAGCCGCGACAACCGCTTCTTTCAGGCCAATGCCATCGAGCTTGCCTCGCTTCCTGGTAAGCACTTCCGACTTTTCGCGTGTAAACGAGAAGACAGTACGAGACTTGAGTTCCGCTACCTGACCTCTGGGTGTACACCAAAGCGTTTCATCTTTCTCGATGGTGAGTTTGGGCTCGGTTTTCGCATCGGAAACACCAGTGACCCGATTGAACCACTGATACATCGCCTCGCGGTTCTCCTGCGTGTATCCGTGCGGCGTTGGTCCGATGTGCAGCTTCACGTTCTCCTCGGCCCCGAGCAAGCCATAGAGTCGTTTCAGGCGATGGTAAGCCTCTTCCGCGCCACGGGCATCGAAGTAGTCTTTCTCTTTCGCCAGAATGATGATGGGTTTGGGAGCCATCGCCGCGAGGAAGTCAGCGTGGTCGAGGCCGAGTGCCAGACAATGAGGCGGACACTGTTCCGTATCGGCCGGGAGTTCGTTTTCCAGATTGCGGCGAAAGGTGGTCACAAAACAACCGGGAGCGGCCATCGTCCAGCGCGATTCAACGCCGCAAAGCCAGGTGGTCATGGTGCCGCCGCCCGAGTTCCCGGTGATTCCAACGTGTTTGGGATCGACCTCGGGCCGAGAGAGAAGATAGTCGAGTGCGCGGATACCATCCCACGCTCGCCAACTCCCCAGGAACTCACCCACGAGGAATTGCTGATTGCCGGCGTGCAAGTGTTCGCCCACGCCAATGCCCGGCCGGGTCGCTTTCTCGATATGGGCATATTGCAATCGCTCGCCCTGCCCGATGGGGTCGAAGATGAGGACAACATACCCCATCCGGGCAAGTCCCTGGCAGAACGACTGGTATGCTGCCTCGGCCTTGCCATTGGTCGAATGCCCACACGATCCCACGACACCCGGTCGCGGTTCCTTTGCCCCCTTGGGCAGATAGAGATTAGCTGTCACAAAGAACTGCGGCCGACTCTCGAAGATCACCTTTTCGATGGTGTAGACATCGCGATCGATGGTCCCGGTCACCTTCGCATTCAGAGGAGTCTTTTCCGGGAACGGCCCGAAACACCGAGCAATCTTTTCTCGCACATTCCGGACATAGGCTTCGGCATCTGCCTTCGTTTTGAGCCTGGACTGAGTTTCGATGCAGATTCGTTCAGCAGCCCTAACCTGTTCGACGTAGAACTCCTGAACCATCCGGGGAAAGCGATTGAGTTGTGTGCTTGGTGAAACGGGCCGCTTCTCTTGCCCGATTGCCCGGAGAGAAACGCATTCCGACATTCCCAGCGCGAGGGAAGACAGACCCGTTGCCTGAAACCACTGTCGGCGTGAGAGCGGCGATTCGGAGAGGGACATGGAAGGCTCTCGATTGGGTGGGGGTGGCAAACGGTTTCTGGATATACTTTACGCATTCAAGATTGACAGTTTGTCCCCCCGTCTCAAAGTTGTGGACACGGGTCAGCCAGTACAAATCACGAGTTTATTTATGATTGAAGTGATTATTACTGGAGCGAGGCATGTACCAAGGAGGGCTTTGACACATGACAATTTGTGACAGAGACTGGTGTCTGAATCTGTGATTGGGATGGGAAACGCCATGTTACAGTGCCAAAACGCATCGTCGCAATCTTGTGAGATTATTGACAACCCCAACAACACTGGCAGACGCTACTGATACCCTCAACTCAACACTTTTGAACTGCCGACAGTCTGCCCACGCGTGGGCACTCTTTCCAAACCAGGCGGATTATTGATGCAGTAGACTAACACCGTTGGCAAGAGAGCCCAGGCCTCCGACCTGGTTCCATACACACCCAAAAACCAAAGCCAATCGAAGAGGAGTAACGCATGAAACCCGTCCTCATTGCCCTTGCATGTGCGGCTATGGTTCTGGGGTTTGCTTCGACCGTCCGGGCCGATGATGCCGCGAAGGTGTTCGAGGAGCGGATCGTTCCCATCTTCAAATCCCCGAATCCATCGAGCTGCACCCGCTGCCACCTCGCGGCAGTGGATCTCAAGGATTACATCCTGCCCTCGGCCAAAGACACCTTCCTGGCTCTCCGCGAGCAAGGTTTGATCGACCTGGAGAAACCCGAGAATTCCAAAATCCTCAAGCTCATCAACCGCGGTGCGGATGATCCCAAGGGGGCCGGGTTGATTACCGCAAAGCAACAGAAAGCGGAGTACGAGGCGTTCGCCGCGTGGGTGAAGGCGTGCGCTGCCGACCCGGCGTTGCGAGACGCTCCCAAGCCGGACAAACTCCTCGCGTTGTCCGTGAAACCCGTCGAGGTGGTGCGACACGCACGTAAGGACCGGATGGTGGAATCGTTCGAGACAAATATCTGGCCCGTGCGGTTCCGCTGCATGAACTGCCACACCGAAGGCACTCCACAAAACGACAAGCTGGTGAAGGAAAACGGAGAACGCGTCGCGTGGTTCAAGAAAGCCGGCCCCGAGGCAACAATGGAGTATCTCCTGGCGAGCAAGTTAATCGATCGAGAGAACCCCGAGAAGAGTCTGCTGCTGACGAAGCCGCTGGGCAGCGTGAAGCACGGCGGCGGGATCAAGTTCGTCGTGGGGGATCAGGGATATAAGGCGTTCCGTGCCTGGATCGAGGATGTCGTTGCAATCGAGACCGGGAAATACGCCAAGGCCGCGGATTTGCCGAAACCCGAAGCCAACCCCAAGCAATTCGGCACCGATATCTGGCTGAAACTGGCACCCACCCCGGATGCCTGGGGAGACAAGTTATTGCAAGTGGATCTTTACGCCTGGGATGCGAAAGCCGGAGCGTGGGAGAAGGAACCGATCGCGACCTCGGATCGCGTCGTCTGGGGGAAGGGGAAGCAATGGCAACACACGCTTACATTGCTCGCGGAACCAGGATCAGAACGAGCAAAGTTATGGGCAACCAGCAAGCCCGTGCTGCCAGGCGGCAAGTATCTGGTGAAGGTACAGAGTGATTCGAGCGAGAAGACGAAAAAGGACTGGAAGGCCCGTCTTGGGCCGGATGAATTCGTCGGCCAAACCGAATTCCAGTCGCGCTGGCCCGAGGGATACGGTTCGATGACGGTCGTGGATGCCGCAAAGGTACAGCGATGATGTGATCTCCCCTGTTTCCACGTTGGCTGCTTGGCTTCCCCATCTCCCCCCCTCATCGCCAGTTTGCCTCTCAGTTCTGTGTTGACGGGGTGGAGGCGATGCGGTAAATCGCTGCGTCGCCGGTAGGGAGGGGTTTCCGGCCGCGGCGAAGGCGCAGGGGGTGGACCGTGCAGGGCAGTCTGCTAACCCGGATTCTTTTCGGCCCGCTCTTGTTGCTACCCACCATTACGGGGTGCCATATGCTGCACCCCACACCAACCATTCCGGTTGTCGTTCTGGATGCTGAAACCAAGGAACCAATCGCTGGAGCCGAAGTACAGCTTTGGACTCGGCTCGATGTCTCTCCCGGCCATGTGGAACCCTCCGGAATCACCGGCCCGGATGGAATGGCCCGGATCAAGGTTGCGATTTCCAAGGAAGCCGATGTGTTGATCCATGTCTGTGCCCCGAATTATTTGCCGGATGCCGTGGATCTGATGCTTGCTGGGAAAGGGGCGGGAGCGCCCCCGGGCGGTGCGATTGTCGAAATGTTTGCTGGGCCACGACCGACTATCCAACTGTTGGTTCCAGACAATTTCCGTGGCGATCTCAAGGTTGAAGTGAAGATCCAGGACGATGCCCAAAGCCATATCCGGCAGCGAGAATTCCTTTACAAGGTTCCACCACTCACGCCGCTGAACGTCGCTGGAATGCCGGTGGTGGTGCATGTTGTTGGTCCACCGGTTTTCGAGCGTGGACTTGGGCCGGAGTTCCACGGGCTCTATGCGAATGGAACTCCCATGCCCAAAGAGCCCAAGGACAGCGAACTTGTCCTCCGGTGGGTGCGAAGCGAAGGGTTGGATCAGTATTTCGTTGTCGGCTCCAAAATCGATCAGGAGTCGGCCCGGCGTGCCGCCGAGAAGAACATTGGCCCCCGCGAATCGAATAACGATAGCAAAGGCAGTGGGGGCGGTCGCCGCGGCGGTGGCGGTGGCAATAGAGGGGGTATGGGTGCCGGAGGAGCTAGCGCAGTGGGTGGCGGGCCGAGCGGAAACTAGCAGTTGATGCCGTTAACAGATCCCAGGGTCGCGAATCGCACCCTGGAGGCATCGGGAAACAGCCATTGTCGGGTGAGCAAGCCGTTCTACACCACTCACATTTTGCAACTTCACGGAGAATTCACTGGCGGTGGTGAGCGATCCAATAGTTCATCAGTTGGGCTCGCGCTCATTTTCCCCACATCCGGAGGCCACCGTGTCGTCCGAAACGGACCGCCTCCAACGCTGGCAGACAATCACCGTTGCCACACTTTGTACCGGCTACGCTGGGTACTACATCTGTCGGTCGAACCTGTCCATTGTCACCCCTTTGCTTCTTGCGGAATACGGGTCCGCGGGGCTCACCAAAAGCCACATCGGAGATGTGGCCTCCGTGGGAGTGCTGTTCTACGCGGCGGGCAAGTTGCTCAACGGAATTGCGACCGAGTATATCGGGGGGAAATGGATTTTTCTCTTCGGGATGTTCGCTTCCGTCGCGTGTACCATTCTGTTTGCGCTTTCCCCCCTGTTCGCGGGACCATTCTCAACCACTGCCGATGCCTTCAACCTGCCCGTTGCCATTCTCCTGCCGTTCATCGTCCTCTGGTCGGCAAATCGGTTCGTCCAGTCGATGGGGTGGGGCGGACTGGTCCATATTGCCTCCCGTTGGTTTTCGCACACGCGACTCGCGACCGTGATGGGCATCCTGACGATGAGTTACCTGCTCGGCGATGCCGTTGCGCGGTTGTACCTGGGGGCAGTGGTCAAGGCGGGGTTGGGCTGGCAGGGAGTTTTCCTGACCGCCGCTGCCACACTGGGATTCATCGGTCTTATCGGTTTGTTCACGTTGAAGAATCGGCCGAGTGAGATGGGCTTACCCGAACCACCTCCTCCTCCGGGCAACGTGTTCGGCGATGATCGCGGCGATACCCGAATCCCTTTACTCAAGTTACTGACACCGCTGCTCTCCAGTTTCACGTTCTGGCTCGTCTGCCTGATGAACGCAGGGCTCACTCTGATCCGCGAGACGTTTAACCAGTGGAATCCAACGTATCTCACGGAGATCGTCAAACTGGATGCTGGCACAGCAGGAATGGCGAGCCTGGTGTTTCCGCTCATCGGTACGATCTCCGCCCTGGGTGCTGGGTGGCTCGTGGACCGAACGGGCGGTCGTTTCGGGCCGGTGGTATTGCCTTCGCTGCTGGCACTGGTGGCATTACTTGCCTTGTTGGCTTGGCTACCGGGAGAGGGTCAGGCGTGGCTTGCCTTGCTGTTGATCGGTGCGGTGGCATTCTTCCTGATCGCGCCTTACACGTTTTGTTCCGGGGTGCTGGCGGTCAAGTTTGGTGGGCAGCGTGCCGGAGCGACCGCGGCCGGGATCATCGACACAGCCGGGTATCTCGGGGCAACGATGGCCGGGTCAGGCATCGGACGGATTGCCGATGCTCACGGATGGGGTGCAGCGTTCGGCACTCTTGCCGGGATTGCTGGTTTGACACTCGCGGTTTCGGCGGTCTATTGGGTCATGGAATCTCAACATCGACGGATAGGAGTGAAGAGTGAAGAGTGAGACAGCAAGCCAAAACACTCTTCACTCTTCACTCTTCACTCCTAACTCTTCCTCGCCAGCGTCAATCCATCGGCAAAGGGCAAGAAGCTGAGAGACACCCGGTTATCGCCAAGCAATTTGGCGTTGAGTGCCCGGATGGCGACCGTGTCCGCATCGGTCACTGATGGGTCGGCAACTTTGCCATCCCAGAGCGTGTTATCGATGGCAATGAGCCCACCAGGGCGGATCAGTTCCAAACACTTCTCGTAGTAGACATCATAGTTCGCCTTGTCCGCATCGATGAAGGCATAGTCGAAGGTTCTGGCACGGCCCATTGCGAGGAGTTGGTTCAACGAGTCGAGGGCCGGTGCCATGCGCAGTTCGATCTTCCCGGCAACCCCGGCAACCGCCCAGTGCTTTCGAGCGATGGCAGCGAATGCCTCGTTGATTTCACAACAGATGATCCGGCCATCGGCTGGCAACACACTTGCAACCCACGCGGCCGAGTAGCCGGTGAATGTCCCCACTTCCAGGCAGTGCTTCGCGCCCATGAGTTGCACGACCATGGCAAGAAATGGCCCTTGTTCCGGGGCAATTTGCCACTCGGCCTCGGAGAGCTTGCTGGTTTCCTCACGCAACGAACGGAGCGATTCTGGTTCTCGGAGCGAAACGGATAACACGTACTCGTAAAGGCTGTCGGTCATCGGCGTCGGACGAACGAAACTGTGCATGGTTCAATCTCAACGATGAGTGTTCAGTTTTCAGTGTTCAGTTTTCAGATTACGAGCGTTCGGTGTTTCGTCATTCATATCATCAGTGGTCAGTGAAGAGGAAATACGTATTTGGTTTAAACTGAACACTGAACACTACTATCAGAACCACATGCGATGATTGCCCATGCTCCCTGCAGAAGCAAGAGGTCGCCAAGTTACGCCGAGTTCTGCGTTACGTCTTGAAGTATGGGCACATGCAGCATCCACCAAGCATGCGCCAGCCAGTCCGCTTCGGTCATCGGTTACTCCCGACCTGTCAGTAAATCCACACACCAGCAGCCTCTCACGTGTGGTCCCGGTCCTCGACAGTGCTGGAGAACTACTCCGTCATCACAGCCACTGTCTTCAAGTGCGTCAGCGAGGATCGGCATTGCGCTGAAGTCTCTGCTGTCGTACATCTGGTTCGCGAGTGATACCACGGTAGATGTGAGCCACTCGGGGAGGAAGGTGACGGGGCGAAATGGGTTGCCGAAGATGTCGCGGATAATCAGTGAATGTCTTGTCAGTTCTTCGTGGTCATCAGCCCTTACTCCTGTAGGTATATACCCGCTCGGTACGATATATCCTCCCGAATAAGCAGCAACCATAGGATCGAGATTTGCCACCTCATAAGTGGCCTTAATAGCGCTTCGAATACGTCGATCTTTCGGAGCCGATCCTCTTGCCATTTGTGCCCCGTGGCGGGCAAGTCGTCGTTCCTCGTCAGCGGCGGTCCCGTCCGCATATCGTTCAGCACACTCAACGGCGAGTTGGGGTCGGAGATCACTCAGGAGATGCCACACACGACGGCAGCACCCACACCCGATAAGTCGCAACTTCCGGCCACTTGCTTTACCTCGAAGAAATTCAAGCATTGCAAACGGATGGGTACACGTCAGCCATTCCGCTTCCGTCATCGCTCGCCCTCCCCGTGGGATTCTACTTTAGCTTCGAGGGTTTGGGGTTCCGGGATGAGCTTCACGGATGGAGCCTCCAAGTGCGTGTCGGAGGTATGACTGGCAGGACCGCCTGTCGCAATGCAACCGGACGTTACCCGTTTGTCACCGAAGCGGCGGCTGAATCCCCACGCGGCGTAACGCCGCCGTAACGAACTTCCGAAATCAAGCTACACGCCGAATGCCGGCGTGCGGATAATTACCGCCATCGCTCTTAGGGGGATCAATCATGACGAAGTTCCGGCTGGCGTTCATCATCGGCCTCTTTGCCCTTTCATTCTCGGCTGACGCCGCTGAACCATCGATCATAATCGACAATACCCCTGAGAAAGGAATACCAGCGGAAGCTCTAGCCCAGCAGAATCGCAAAGCGACCGCTCAGGAGGAAACCCTGATGGCAAAGGGGGAAATCCCGATCAAGTTCACCTCACTGACAGATGGGACAATCAAATCGGTCCGAATCCGCTACTTCAACAGTAAGACTTGGGCAACCGAAAAAGATGTTCGAGAGTATGTTGCCGGGATGCTCAAGAATAAGGCGTCCGAAGCCTTTCGCTTTCAGGTTTGGTCACAAGGCACTCCTGGTTCTCCGGAGATCGAATGTATCGTGGAGTTTACCGAAGAACACCGTAAGAAGCTGCTCGCGGAGAACAAGGGATGTGCCGAAGGTCGGCTGCTTATCTGGGAAACGACGTGTTGTTACTGCGACGCCACCGGAAATTGGTCGTTTGTGACCCTGTTTGATCAGTTTCACCGGTCACATCCCAAGGGAAATCGCGGTTTAGTCAAGGAAGCCAAACCGAAGTGAGCCCCTTCCTCGCTCTCATCCGCTACTGGCTGTCTGGAGACAGGAAGATCAGGCCCGTCATCGCCGGCGAATCCGGTCCCTGTCTCCCGAACGGTCGGAGTGAGGGTCGGTTTGTTGGGCGTTCCCCTTCGGAGTCGCGTACTTCATGGCTCGCTAAACGCTCGGTCGTAAACGACCAAGCCATTCCGCCCACTAACGCTACTATCATGTAGCGTCTTGTTCCGCACCCCAACCCCGATTACCCTGCACGTAACGGTTTGAATTACCGCCGGATGCGCTGGAGAGGTCGTTACCATGTTCACACATCGTCTCGCTGCTGCTGCGGTGGTTTTTCTCGTAGCCGGGATAGCTGCCGGTCAGACCGGGCCACAATTGGTTACTGTGTTCCCAAACGGTGCGAAAACCGGGGGCAGCGTCGAAGTTACGTTCACGGGTGAGGGATTCGATGGGGATGAGCAACTGCTCTTTAGCGCGAAGGGGTTCAAGGTCGAGCCGGTATCCGGTGGCGTGGTGACGACGGACCCAACCCCCAAAGGAAAAAAGGGCGGCGCGAAGGGCCAATCCACCGCGGTGAAATTCAAGGTCACCGTTCCGAAGGAAGTGCCACTGGGAATCCACGATGTCCGCATCGTGAGCAAAAGCGGACTGAGCAACCCGCGTGCATTCGTGGTCGGAAATCTGACCGAGGTGAACGAAACCGAACCGAATAACGATGTGGGTCAGGCCCAGAAAATCGAACTGAATACGACAGTGAACGGCGTCATCTCAAACCCAATCGATGTCGATTACGTCATATTCAAGGCCAAGGCCGGCCAGAACATCGTGGTTTCCTGTTCGACATCGAGTATCGATAGCAGATTGTCGGCCGACTTGCTGGTGAGTAGCGGCGATGGAAGAGTTCTCGCAGCAAATCGCGGTTACAGAAGCGGAGATGCGGTTCTCGACTTCAAAGCTCCAACCGATGGCGACTACCTCGTCCGCGTTGCACAGTTCGCCTACACAACGGGAGGTTCCGACCACTTCTACCGCCTGACAGTCACCACGGGACCGTGGGTGGATACCGTGTTCCCACCCGTTGCCAGCGATTTACTTACGTTCCACGGTCGAAACTTGCCGGATGCCAAGCCCGACCCGACGTTCACACGCCCCGATGGCCGCCCGTTCGATGTCCAGATCAAGCCCCAGGGCACCAGCACCGGTTCCATTGGCCGATTGGCCACGGGTGGCGTTGTTCCTCCATCGGCCGGGAGCCTGGATGGAAAAGATGACCTCGAACACCCCACAGGATGCCTCATCCTCGACCGCCAGGTGGGACCATGTATTCTCGATACAGACGATAACGCAACCCCCGAGAAGGCCCAGACGGTGAAAGTTCCCTGCGACATCGCGGGCCGAATCGCCAGGAAAAATGACCGTCACTGGTATCGCTTCGAGGCCAAGAAGGGCGATGTGTGGACGATCGAAGTCTTCGCCGATCGGATCGGCTCTCCGATGGCTCCATTCTTTGTCGTCGCAGACGACAAGGGCAAGACGATCGCGCGAGTTGAGGATAGCCCGGACTCGCTCAGTCCGAACCAGTTCTACACCAAGTCCGATGATCCGGGACGCTATCGCTTCATCGCCGCGGCAGATGGAACATACAAGCTGATGGTGTCGAGCATTGAGGCCAGTTTTCAAGCTGGTGTCCGCGATCAGTACCTCATCCGGATCGCACCCGAACGGCCCGATTTCCGACTTGCCGTGATGCCGATCACTCCACATCTCACCGATGCGGGAACACTTCCCAAGAATGGGGCCGTCTTGTTCACAGTGTTCGCGTTCCGGTTCGATGGATTTAACGATGCGATCGCACTGACGGCCACAAATCTGCCACCGGGGGTAAAGTGCCCGCCGCAGGTGATTGGTGTGGGGCAAACGCGCGGCACCCTCGTTCTCACTGCCGACGCGGATGCAAAGGACTGGGATGGGTTCGTCTCAATCATCGGAACATCGGGCACATTGAAGCACGAGGTCCGCCCGTTCACAGTGATGTGGTCCGCACAGGGGCTCCAGCCCAACCAGCCGCCGCCAAACACTCCCATGATTACCCGGATGGACCGTGGCCCGGGGCTTGCCCTCGCAATTCGCGGCGATGCCCCATTCACGCTTACGCCTGTCGAGAAGGAACTGAAAGCGAAGCCCGGGAACAAACTCGAAATAACCCTTACGGTCACACGGAATGAGAAGTTCAAGGCCGGCATTCAAGTCTTCTCCGCGGTGCCGAACTTTGGACCTCGGCAGCAGGGAAACAACCCGCCGCAACCACTGACCACGATCGCAGCGGACAAAACGGAAGCGAAAGTGAGCGTCGATGTGCCCGCGAATCTGGCTCCGGGGACGTATACGCTCGTCCTGCGGGGCCAATCCGCCGCCCCACCACCCAAAGAAACCACAGGGCGGACTTTGCCAGCCTACCCGACTATTCCGGCTGTTCCGGTGACGATTGTGATTGAGGGCAAAGAGCCTCCAAAGAAGAAATGAGCTTTCCATTTCGTCATATGTCATTCGGGATGACGACGGAGTGAAACGCGGGTTAGTCTTCCCGAATGACGAGGGACCGACGGCTAAATGAAGGGCCGATGAGAAAATTATGTGACCCCCGCACAACTGTCGCAGCCCTTCTCACCCGCTTCCTGATCGACTTTCAATTCCGTTTGTGCAGTTCTGGCCGGTTTTTGTGGTCTGGCCGTGACACCAATCGTACATCGGCATTTGCATCGGAAGCCGTGCCTCGTGTTGACAGTGGTGGAGTGGGGGTTACGATTGAAAGTTGGAACTGTGAATGCATCCCCCGATAACCTCCTCCGATCCGAGGCGAGACCCATATGTCCAAGAGGAAGCAGAACTCGTTTCGCCCCAGCCTGACACTCCTTGAGAACCGGGAGATACCGAGCGTTTCATCGATAACTTTGGCCGGTGGAATTCTCACGGTGAGGACGAACAATCTTGACACGAACTTGCTGATCAATCAGCCAGTAGGCTATGTCGTAGTCAGAGTTGTTACAACGAACGCAGCAGTGGCATACAGTTCCGCGCAGGTGGGCCAAGTCGTTGTGATTGCCGGGAATGGCACCGACACCTTCACCGCTACCACAAACCACCCCGCCACCTCAAGACTGGTCCGATTCATTGGTGGCAGCGGAACCGATACTTTTATTGGAGAAGCGGGTCCGGTATCCATGCAGGCGGGGAGTGGCAACGATACCCTGACGGCACCGGCAGGAAACGACACACTCATTGGTGGTTCTGGAACAGACTACATCAAAGGCGGCACTGGGAACGACTCTCTCGCAGCCGGCACTGGGAACAGTTATCTGAACGGGGGCACTGGAATCGCAACGATTGTTGCAGGAATCGGAAACGACACAATCGTAGCCATGAATGGGCAGGCATCCGATACGGTCGTCACGGGGATCGGTACGTCCGTCATTTGGGTGGACAGTATTGATGGTGTGACCGACACGATCATTGGACCTACCACCGGGGACACCATCCAGGCTGTAGCTCAGTTTGCAAACCCAGGAGCCACAAATGTTCTGAACGGTGGGACGTTCACCGAACCAAAACTGCTTCCGGGTAACTCCTACGAGGCGTTCACGAATCACCCGCTCTTCGCCACTGGCGGCCCAACGGTTGCCGATGTCAAGCAATACATCAATCCCACGGGCGGCGGGGTTGGTGGCACTGGCACCAACCTGGACGATAGCTGGCTTTTGGCTGGGCTCGCTGCCATTGCCCAGGAAGACCCAACAGTAATCGAACAGAATGTGGTGGACTTCGGCGATGGAACCTATGGGGTCAAATTGGGGGATGAGTACTTCCGAGTGGATGATAGACTCCCGGTGAATGTAGCCGGCGAGACGTTCACCGCCTATGCTTCAGTGGGACTCCAGAGCAGCCTTTGGGTGCCGATCGTCGAGAAGGCTTTCGCCTACTATGCGACTTTCGCAGGAGTTCCCGCCTACAGCAACCTCAATGCCGCGAACGGTGGTGTGACTCCCGATGTCTACGTGGCGTTCGGAGCCACGGAATCTGGGTCGGAGGCACTCAGTGGCGTCGGTGGCTTTACCAACGCAGCCGATCTGGGCCAAACGATCGCAGGTTTCTTGAACAACAACTTCTCAACCGCAGTTGGACTTACAACTGTCGTAACGGGAACCGCCGTGAGTACGGGTGCCGCCGTCACGCTGACTGCAAACCGCGAATACACGGTCTTGAGCTACACGGCGGGTCCGAATGGAGTCACGAACGTCGTCTTGCGAGACCCAGATGGAACGAACAGCGCTGGCGTGATCGTCAGCATCGCCAACCTGTTCGCGGCTACGGGCACGCTCGATTTCGGCAATCCATGACTTTCGGAGTAGGGGCAAGTAATCAGGGGCAAGGGGCAAGAAAGAAGCAGAGAGAGGAAGAGACGACGGGTCTTGGTTTTCTTCTTCCGGCTTCTTTCTTGCCCCTTGCCCCTGATTACTTGCCCCTACTCGACGCCCCTGCTTCAACTCACAACCACCCCCATTTGACCGCCCATCCACTCAATAGAATCAGACCCTTCTGCCACGACGGAACGCGAATGCGTCGGGTGAGAACATGGGGTACATCCTTCTCGATCTCTCCCAATAAGCGCCGATACGTTCCCGCCATCACTCGAAAAATCGCTCGCCCCTCGGTGGAGAGCAGACTATCGAGCGGCTCGGCCAAACGATAATAATCCTTCGCCCGAGCCACCTGGAATTGCATCAGAGCACGAAACTCCGAGCCACCATTCGCAACTCGCCACTCTTCAGGTGATACTCCAAAGCGAGCCAGTTCATCGGACGGCAGATAGACTCGACCGCGACACCAATCCTCGTTCAGATCGCGGAGAATGTTGGTGAGTTGAAAAGCAATTCCGGCAGCCTCCGCGGCTTTCGCTGCGGCGAGGTTGTCCTTCTCGGACACACACGATCGGAACCCCCACACCCGAACGCATGCCAGACCAACTGCTGATGCCACCCGGTAGCAGTACGGATACAGATCCGCGAAGGTCGCGAAGTGCATGGGCTCGATATCGGTCTCGACGCCATCCAGAGCATCGAGAAGCAATTCGGGCGGAATTCCAAACCGTTGAACGGCTTCAAAGAGAGCCGGATGGATGGGATGGTTGAACTTTCCCTCGATCGCAGCGAGTAATCCGACCCTCCAGGCCCGCAGACGCTCCCACTTCGCGGGGATCTCTCCAGGTTCATCCGCGAGGTCATCGCTCACGCGCAGGAACGCGTACAGTGCCTCCATCGCACGCTGCTTGGCTGGCGGAAGGAGTCGAAAGGCGATGGGAAAGGAACTATTGGCCAGACGGGTAACGCGGCGACAGTACAGAATCGAGGATTGAAAGTTTCCCAGGGGTATACACCCCTGGCTATTAACGGTAACCCCGTTGGGGTCAAAAAATGTGTCCCGTTGACGTCGCATTTTTGACCCCAACGGGGTTACCGTTAATAACCAGGGGTGTATACCCCTGGAAGTTTTCACCAATCCTTACTGCTCCTTACTGCCCCAGATCGACTCGAACGCGCTGCCCAATTCTGAGTGGAGGCCTGTTGGACGGTTTCGCATCGATCACTTCAATCAATGCTGGCAGGACGAGCGTGTCGGAGCCGAGTAATCCCTCGGAAGAACGCTTCGGAAGAAATGCCTCACCGACACGCCGGACTTTGCCTTTGTAGGTCATCTTGGGGTCGGAGTTGTCGAAGATCGTGACCTCTTTGCCCTCCAGGCTCGATGACACACGATGGGCGAATTCGGCTTCGATCTCCGCTCGAACGACTCGTGGCCCCGCCGGGATCAGCCAGAGTGCTGGTTTGACTGTACTGATTCCCAGAGTGGCTCCGCGGCTGATTGTGACTTGCTCGATCGTTCCGGGAGTCTTCGCCTGGACAGTACAGAGATCGACGGCTTTTTGCGCTTTTTTCACTTCCTCCTCGGCCTGTTTCACACCGACTTCAGCCTCGTCCACTAAAAGCGATATTTTGCTGTTCTTGAGCTGATTCAATTCCTCCTTTTTCAGCTCCCATTCGCTCAACGAGGTGATGCAATCGGCATGTGCCTCGAACAGCTTCGGATCATTCTTGAGTCTGTCCGGCCGGGTGTCTTTGTCCACACCGGTAAGTTCGTAGCTCTTCTCCAGGCCCCACTTCGTTATGTCATACTTTTCGCGGTTGAACGTATACTTGCGCTCGGCGATCGTCACGAACTTTTCGAGAGATTCTATCTTCTTCTTGTGCTGACTTTCCGCTTCTTTTGCCAGCGCCACTTTGCTTTTAGCCATCTCGGCTGTGATTTTCGCGCGCTCCAGATCACATTGTTGGATCGTGGTGTCGAAAGAATAGAGATTATCGCCTGCCTTGATCTCCATCCCCTCACTGACGAACACATCCGCAATGGTTCCAGACTGAAGAACGGGTGGAAGACCGTATGGAATGGGCTGTGGGTTGCTGTCCACGGTCCCGAGAACAAGTGGACCAGAAATCTTGCCACTTGCTCCCGGGGATTCGGCCTTTACGTTCTCGTCGTGTCCGCCCGTCAGCAGCTTGGCACCCAAGAGACTGCCAATCATCACCGCTACGCCAATCAGATACAGTGAAAAGCGAAGCAGCACCGGCCGAACTCGTCGAAGCCACGTCATGGGCGGGGTCTCCTATTTGGGGAATGTTGGCAACGGGGCGTTAGGCATTGCTTCCGAGGAGGATGACTGATCCATCCCGGTTTCAAATCCAATACCCCACTCCCAACATCGCGATTCCGATTCCCGACTACCAATCTCCAACATTTCCACTCCGCTACTGCGGTAGTGGTCGTTGTTCCAGATGCCCATCTTCCATGTGGAAGTAAATATCCACAAATGGGATGATTCGGTGGTCGTGTGAGACGACCAGAATCGATGCCTGCCGGTCATGGGCGGCATCGCGAAGCAGTTCGATCACCTTCTGTCCGTTTTCCCAGTCAAGAGCACTGGTCGGTTCATCCGCAAACACGAACATCGGGTTTTTGACCAGCGCGCGACCAATCGCCACGCGCTGCTTTTCACCGCCCGATAACTGAGCGGGCTTCTTGTGCTTGTTCTTGCTCAACCCCAGCCGATCGAGCATGTCATCGGCTCGGCGACGGGCATCGCCAGAACCCGTTCCTTCGCCCCACTTCAAAACAATCTCCAGTTGCTGCCGGGCCGTGAGCGCGGGAAACAAGTTGTAGCCCTGGAAAACGAAGCCGGTGTTTTTCAGCCGGTATTTTTCCCGCTCTTTCGCAGACATACTCCATACATCTCGAAGCTGACCCTGATCCTCCGCCAACACCTGGCCGGTATCTGGCTCGAGGAGCCCGGACAAAATGGCCAGCAAGGTGGACTTCCCCGATCCACTCGGACCCATCAACAAGGCCAGTTGTCCGGGGTGCAAATCGAGAGTCACCTCCTGCAAGGCCGCTCGCCGGGCCGTGCCATCGCCATAGGTGCGCGTCAAATGCACACCTTTCAGGCTCGGATTTACGGAGGAAGCAATCATCGGTTCCTTCAGTATGACTCAGGTCGCTTTGTGTTCACGAGCCGGAAGCGTACATACATCTCAACTCCAAATGTTCATTTCAACTCGTAAAACCCGCCGCTTCTCGTAACCCGGAGTATGTTTACGAGCCGGAAGCGTGAGCGACGGTGCAGCAGCATCAGTAAAACCCGTCGCTCACGCTTCCGGCTCGTAAAACCCGTCGCTTACCGGCTCGTGAACACGCCAGTCGCCAAATGCACCACCTCGCCTATCGCAACAAATCCATTGGTTCGATCTGCCGGACACTCCGCAAAGCAAAGAAGCCGGCGATCACGGCCATCCCCATGGTAACCACGGTTGTTCCCACCAAGACTTCCCAGCGGAAATCAACATCTGCGTTGAACTGTCGTGCCAGGTACCACAGTCCGAAACAGACCGGAATTGCCATGACGAGCCCCGCTATTCCCACCCAAAACGATTGCATCAAAACCATGATCGAGATACGCCAGCGCGGAATGCCGAGCGCGAGCAAGATCGCGAACTCCTTGGCGTTGGCTCTCGTTGCGGAGTAGAGCGTCTGGGCAGTAATCACTGCTCCGACAAACAGGCCGAGCAGCGCTGCAAACCCGATCGCCACTCCCGCCTTCGTGCGGAGCAGCCAGTAGACCCGCGATCCGGTCGAGAATTCCTCGGCGGTGTATGCCATCATGTCGTTGCCATACTGTTTGCGCAGTTCCTCGGCTACTTCCTTGGCTCGGGCGGGAGATTCACACCGAGCCAGGAAGTAAGACACATGGTCAGGTGGGAGCATAAATCCCATCAGGTGCCGCGCGGTGTAGAGAGAACAAAACACCCAGGGGGCAGCAAGGCTCTTGAGCCCCTTGACCGTGCCAACAACAGTCACCTCTTTGCCGTTGATCTTTGCTTTCCCACCGGACGTGTTGAGTTTGAACTCTTCGATCTTGGATTCATCCATAATGATCGCGTCCGGCAGCGTCAGAGCCACCCGTTGTTCTTGTGTGAGCATGGTGGCTGCGCCCGCAGCTCCCTCGTCGAGAACGCTGCCCAGCAGGAAGCACAACTCCGTCCCACCTGATGGTTTGGTCAGGGTGGCAAAGTTGGCGATGTATTGCTCCGGCATCTCGACGCCGGGAAGCCCGGCGATGCGGGTGATGTAGGAGGTCGGAATTGGCTTCCCCAGATCGACACTCTTCACGGCAGTCGAGCCGACCCAGATATCCGCAGTGGTGTTGTCGATCGGAATGGAGGTGATCTTGAAAAGGCCCAGAAGCAATCCGCACTGAAGCGCAATCAGAACGGCCGCAAACGTCACGGACAGCACGCCCCCGAGGTAGCGCGATCGTTCGTGCCAGAGAGTTTGCAGAGCGATTGACATACCAGACGCTCTCTTGTCGGATGGTCGAGGCCTTGCGAGCCTCGACCAAAATTGGTGGGGCTCGCAAAGCCTCGACCCACCCTAACTAATACCTCGCGGGCAACTCGCAGAGTTGCCCACCCAGATAAATGTGATGCCACAACTGCGTGGCAATCACGGCTGTCAGGCCCATTTCCATGCTGGTGCGGCTCAAGCCGCGTCCTGGCCGGGCAAGTTTTTCCCGGGCTGTGGCCACCGCGACCGGGTCGAAGTATCCAGCTTTCTGGATAGATTCCGGCGCGAGAACCTGATCGATCCACCGTGTGGAGGAATGAAGTTTGGAGGATGAAGACGAAGAGGAACCGCTCGTGGAACTCCGGTTTTCATCCATCGCCTTTCTGCCTTCTTCCTTGATCCAACTGTCCATCGGCGCGCGGAACATATGCTTTTTCCGCCAGGCAATTTCCTGCGGCAGCCATCGCTCGGCCACTTTCCTTTCGATGAACTTGTCCTGGAAAACGCCCCGGAGCTTCCAGCGCGGGTGCAGTTTAGCCATGTAGTCAATCACATCGTCGTCGAGAAATACATACCGACTTTCAACTGAGGAGTGCATGGCAATGCGATCGCCCTTGCTCGAAAGCAAATGGCCGGGAAGCATGATTCGGGCACCGAAATACATCTGGCGATTGAAAGGATGCCACCGAAGCAAGTCCGGCGAGAGTTCGAGATCGTCCAGGGCTGGCCGACCCACCAGGACATCGCGAATTTCGCCAGTGAGGAACCGGAGTTTGTTGATGCTCATGAACCCATAAAGGTCGGTCCATCCGTTATGTCCACCCATCAGATTCTGAGTGTTGCGGTAGGCGGAATATGAGAATGAGGGTTGGCGGGTTGCCGCCAGGAATAATTGCCGCAGAGCATAACCGAGTGGAAGCCCGGGAATTTTGTCCATCCAGCCGGCAAGCCGGTTGATTTTGAACCACGAATACCCGGCAAGCCATTCATCGGCACCCTCGCCTGTGAGTGCCACCTTGTAGCCGTGGTCGTGAACCGACCGCGCCAGATGCAGCAAAGCGAGGCAGGAGGTATCGACCACGGGAAACTCGGCGGCTTCGATCAGTTCCGGGTAGCCCGCGCGCAGCTCATCGTGCCCACAGTCCACGACAACGGGTTGGCAACCGAGGTGGTGCGCTGCCTGGAGTGCCTCCGACTCTTCATTCAGTCCTTTCGATTTCACGGCCACGGTGAAGGTCGGGATCGGCCGCCCGAGTACCTTGTTCGCCATCGCCACAACGAGGCTCGAATCGACCCCTCCCGACAGATACGACACGACGGGCACATCCGCGAACAGTCGGCGTTTGACTGCCTGGTACAACACCTGCTCGAATCCATCGATTGTGCGTTTCTCGTCCTGGCCGTAGTCCTCGTGCCCTCGATCCGGGTAAGTGATCTGCCAGTAGATCTTCTGGGTTGTGGCTTGTTCGGGTGTGGTGTGGCCGAGTTTGAAATGCAGATACCTGCCCGGAATGAGACACTTCACGCCCGCGAACACGGTGGTGGGGCCAGGCATCGCGAAGAACGTGAAGATGTGGTTGAGTCCCTGGAAGTCCGCCTTGCGGTCCACCATGCCCGAGGCGAACAGCCCCTTCATCTCCGAAGCGAACAGCAACCAGTTGGTGCCATCTCGTCGGACGATGGTGTAGAAGAGGGGGCAGATCCCGGCCCTGTCGCGGGCGAGAATCACTTCGTTGGTGCGGCTATCCCACAAGCAAAAGGCGAACTGCCCCCGGAGGTGGTCGAACATCTTTTCGTGATATTCTTCCCACAGGTGCGGAATGAGTTCCGTATCTGTGTGTGTCCGGAATGTGTGGCCTTTGCACTCCAGTTCGGCCTTCTTCTCGGGATACTCGAAGAGTTCGCCATTGAAGACGGTCCAGACAGTCCGATCTTCGTTCGCAATAGGTTGCTTGCCATCGGCAAGCCCAACAATTGACAGCCGACGGTTGGCGAGTTGGAACCCAGCCCGTTCAAGGAAGCCATCCTCATCGGGTCCACGGTGGATGATGGCCTGAGCCATGGCCGGAACAACCCCAACCGGGGCCGCCCGTTCGCCGCTCAGATCAAACATCCCCGCGATTCCACACATCAAGCTGGCTCGTTGTTAGTTGTTAGTTATTGTCTCACCATTGAATCACCGACAGTTCTTGCCAAAGGGCTGGCGATACATCCTGGGGACCGAAGCTCTGCAACCACCTCAGTGCATCAATCGGTTCCTTGCCCATGAACTGGGCAACAATCATGGCCGCAACAGCAGGCGAACGACTCATCCCCGCACCACAGGCGACCAGAGTTTGAACACCGGACCTCATCAATTTCTCAAGCGAGTTCAAGGCGATCCGTAATAGCCATTCTGGATTCCCGGTGCCATCCAGAAGTGGGAATCGCAGATATATCAATTCCCGCGTTGGGCTGACTGGTCGTTCCTCCAAAGCCAGGTCGATAACCGCCTCGATCCCATTGTCCAGTACAAGTTTGATGTCCCGGGCATCGCGAGCGGTTCCGATCCACAGCGGGAAGCCATCAATTCGCCGCATTTGATGAACTCCGGTCGCTGACGCTCCCGGCTCGCCTCACGATGAACTCGATTGCTCGCGACGAGCGTATTTCCACACCTTCCGCTGCATGAAGAACCGCACACCTCGCGGGAACAGCCTCCGGGACATCCACACGCACCACGAAACGAACCCGACAGCCGCCTCGGTTCGGTTTTTGATCAGGCTCCGGACAACCGCTGCTGCCACTTCATCGGGTGGTTGCGCATGTTCAAAGTCGAGGTAGATCTTTCCATCGTTGCGGAGCAGGTGTCGGTTGAGATCGTCGCTCCGCACAAGCCCCGGCAACACCAACAGCACATCAATCCCGTATCGTTGAAATTCGCCCCGCAAAGCCTCCGTCAGTCCCACGAATGCGTGCTTGCTGGCACAATGTTCGGACATTGAGGGAATTCCCCACCGACCGCAGATACTCGCGACGTTCACCACAACTGGCCGCCAACCATCGCGGGCAGCCTCCGCGCTGCGGAGCAAGTGCGGCTGAACCAGGCGGATCATCTCGGTCTGGGCGAAGAAGTTCACTTCCATCACGCGGCGAACAATCGTCTCCGTCGAGGTGCTGAACTCACCGAAGCTGCACACGCCCGCGCAATTAACCAGCACATCCAATCCGCCGAACCGTGTCATCACATCTGCCACAATCCGCTTGCGATCCGCAGGGTTGGTCAGATCGCCGGGAAACGCCTCGGCTTCAGCACCCGCAACCCGTGTCTCACCCACGACCTTGGTAAGATCATCGGCTGACCGTGCCGTGAGGGCGAGTTTGGCTCCGAGCTTTGCAAGACGCTCACACGCTCGTCGGCCGATTCCCCGCGATGCCCCTGTTATCAGCACGATCCGACCACGCAGATCTCGCTGCATCTCCTACACCATTGATCGGCTCGATATATCCATCACAAGACTTCCACCCCATAATTTTATTGCCACCGGACAGGATGACCAACTCCGATGCCGCGCGTGGCCGATTTACCGCCTGCATCTTGTGATGCAATCGATCAATTCATGTCCGAATTGCCCCATTTCTCCATCTATCCCTATAACACCGGGGTTTCCGAACCAATCGTGTGCGGAGATTCGCATGGATATCCTCGTTGGGGCAGTTGTCGGGGCAGTCGTCACTCTGTTTCTGGTAATAGTGACCGGAATCTTCCGGGCTGGCAGCCTGGGAGGAGTATTCCAGGGGCTCACGATCGCGGGGAAAGCCAAACAAGATCCTGCCTTCGCAAAGAAACTGCTGGCGCTCCTCGGTGGTGGTGAAATCAAGCCCGTGGAACCCCCGAAGCCCCCGAAACCGAGCGGCGCTCCGTTGCGGATGTTGGCTTTGCTCCAGGCCGAGGCTCGGTTGGTGGATTTCCTTCTGGAGGACATTCACGGATTGCCCGATGCCCAGATCGGGCAGGCAGTTCGGGAAGTTCACAAGAAAGCGCAAGCAGCGTTGAAGCAACACGCGGTCATCGTGCCGGTGTTGAGTGGGAACGAGGGAGACAACGCAACGGTGCCAAAGGGATTTGATCCATCTGCGGTGCGAGTGGTCGGGAACGTGACGGGACAGCCTCCGTTTACAGGTTCAATCAACCATCCGGGCTGGCGTGTCAAAGAACTGAAACTGGCAACCCCACCCGAAGGGGCCGATGAGTTTGTCCTGCAACCAGCGGAAGTGCAGATACCGTAAAGCTCTGATGCCGTATTCGCTAGCGGACAGTGGAAAGCCCCTAATGAGTCTAAAAGGTATTCCACTGTCCGCTGGCGAATACGCTTCATCAAGATTTCGATTGCGAAGAGCCTACCTCAATTTTGCCGCAACCATATCCATGCGACGGCGACAATCGCGACTGCGGCCAGGATTACGGGAAGCACCCACCAAAACACCCAGTGAGAGCGGTGAGGAATGGGTTGGGGTTGATCGGGCTTTTGCGCTTCCTGAGGGGGTGTTTGAGGAGCATCCTGGAGAGCATCCATCGTCATATCTGTTAAGGCTTTGGATAGCCGGACCGTCGGACCCGGATCGTCTGTCTCTTGCACAGGTTGGGGTGGAGAGCTTGTAGCGTGAAATCCCGGCTTGCGTATCGATTGCGTTGGAGCAACAGGCGATGAATCGCGATCCAATGCCAAGCCATCGGTTATCGTACTTGAGTGAAGGGGGCGGAAGAATCGCGTTGGGAAATCGGCTGTCTGGGCTGCGAATGGCGAAAGGGCAGCGATAGCCTCGACGGCAGTCTGGTAGCGACTGGCAGCGTTGCGGGTCAGTAAGGTGTGAATGACTCCAGACAAGGCAGGGTCGACATCCGGTCGGAGACGGTAAATCGGGGGTGGGTCGGAGAACTGCTTCGCTGCCAACTTGTGCCGCAGATCCGTGCCCGGGAATGGTGGGTGCCCCGCCAGGAGGAAATAAAGGGTGGCACCGAGAGCATACAGGTCCGCGCGGGCATCCACACTCGCTGAATTCTCTGCCTGTTCTGGGGCCAGATAATCGAGTGTGCCGAGAATCTCTTCAGCTTCACTCCCCGGGGGCTGTGTATCATCGCCCAGTAGTCGCACGATTCCCAGATCGAGGATTTTCACGCTACCCCGCCGGTCCAGGAGAAGGTTGGCCGGTTTGATATCGCGGTGAACCAACCCCACCATCGCGGCAACAGCCAGTCCACGGGCAACCTCGCACCCCACCGCGGCCGCCTCCCCTCCCGTGAATGTCCCACACTCCGCGACAGCAGCCTGAAGACTTACCCCATCCACGTACTCCATCACCAGATAAGGAGGGTCGTGATCCATATCCACATCGAAGACATGGACAATGTTCGGGTGCTCAATCGCGGAGGCAGCCCGTGCCTCCCGGACAAATCGACGTCGGGCCGCTTTGTCCGCCCGAAGGTTGGCCGAAAGTACCTTCACTGCAACGCGCTTACCGAGGACTGCATGTTCAGCCAGATAGACCTGGCTCATGCCGCCTTTCCCGAGGCGGTCGAGAACCCGATATCCGCCAAGCCGTAGCCCGCGCCCCTGTCCGACAACCAGTTCGGAAGCCTGATAGCGCGTGAGCAATCCATCCGCGATCAGGTGCCCGAGAACTCCATCGCGCGTCTCGGTTTGCGATAACCGAGCCATGAATTGGGCAAGAGCAATCTCCGCGACCAGGCCCGATTGGCGGACAAGATCGAGAACATCCTGGGCGGTTTCCGGTCGGAGCATAATGGGAATGAAGGTTTTGCCATCCAGGCGTGGTATCCGCATCCTACAGCTTAGAACAAAAAAACCACTTTGGGCGATTCGGAAATCGGGATCATCGATTCCGTCTACGCAGGAAAAAAAGATTAACCAGGTCATTTTTCTGGAAGAGTTTGGACGGCCATCGCGGCGTGTTCTAGGGTTGGCTGGGCAATACTATCTCGTCTGTCGTTTTTTCCGCCCGCTTGAGGAGTCCCAGCGCAACCCCTTAACGCTGCGACGCCAGCGATCCATCGGAATCGGAAGGGTATACCGATGCTCCTTCGAAACAAGAAACTGCGCAAGAGCGGTGTCGCCGCGTGTGAACTTGCGTTCGTGACTGTGGTGTTTGTGGTGCCGATGATTATCGCGATCTGGGAAGTGGGTCGTCTGATTCATGTGAAGCAACTCGTGGCGAACAGCGCTCGTGAGGGTGCGCGTCTGGCTGCCCAGGGGTATACGATTCTCAGTAACGGCACCCAGGTGCAGATCAACACAAGCACTGGGACGCCAAACGTCCAACAAACGGTGTACGAATATCTCCTCGGTGCTGGGCTTTCTCAATTGCAATTGACCGATGTCACCGTCACATTCACATTCACCTCGCCAACGAGTACCGGGACGTATCCCACACAGCCCTACCAGGGACAAAAGGGTGAATCGTTTACGGTTTACGTCAGCATTCCGTGGAGCAAGGTGAGATGGACCAGTTTGGGGCTGATCCAACCGGCCGATGTGCATTACACCGCGACGTGGATGATGCTCGTCGATGATACATTCACCATTAACCCGGCTCTTCCATCGTGGTGAAGGAGACTACTCCATGTTGGCCTGCCTTACTTCTCGCGTTAACGCTCGCCGGGGTCTGCCGACGAAAGCCTCTCGTGCAAGGCTTCGTCGTCGAGGCATAACCGTTGTCGAAAGCGCCCTCGTCCTTTCCGTGTTCCTGCTGCTGTTATTTGGAATCTTTGAGTATTGCCGTTTTCTGTTCGTCCTCCATGTGACCAACAACTCTGCGCGCGAGGGGGCCAGATATGCCTCCGTCAACGTGAACAGTACAACGGTCACCTCAACTCAGATTACCAATTACACCACTCAAATGATGAGTGGGGTCCAGAATAACATTTCGGGTTATGCAGTTGCCGTTTACGCAGTCGATCCGACCGGACTCACTCTGAGTCCGCCGGTAATTCGAGCCGCTTCCGCCAATCCGCCCACGTATCCCAACCCATTTAACTCCAGCGACCCGAATGCGGTCGCGTGGAACTCGGGAGCGTTCCCCAACCGGATCGCTGTGACAATCCAGGGCAACTACGTCCCAATCTTGCCCACATTCCTGTTCATGCCCAAGACTATCCCCATCAGCATCACAGCGCTCCTGGGGGCCGAGTAATCCAGGCGGTACAAAGTCGGGTTTGAAAAGGTCCCCGGGCTTCTGTCCGGGGACTTTTTTGCTGGAACCCTGCGATCCCGGCATATCTTATCCCGATCCCATCCTGGAGCGGGGAACTCCTTTCATGGCACAGGAAACCGAAGTCATCTCGTGCCCCGCGTGCGCCCACCTGCTCCGCGTACCGCTCGACTGGCTCGGTGAGACCGTTCAGTGTCCCGAATGCAAGGCGATGTTCAAGGCTCCCGTCCGCAATGGGAATACGCTCACAGCTCCGGAACTGATCTCCTGTCCACCTATTGTCGTTGGCAGTCAACGGAAGAACCTCGATGCAATGCTCCTTCTCCCCGCATTCGGTTTGCTGTTCTGTGGGGTGATTGGTGCTATCGTGAACGGCGTTTTCCTCTGGAAGCTTGTCATCGATCAGGACGGTGGCCATGAGTGGGCGATGAACCAGATACATGCTTTGCGAAAGAGTGGGTTTGGAACTCACGGTCCACTGGAAACACAAGAACAGCGGAACGAACAAGACGCAATGCAGTTGTTGCGGTACTATCGCTGGTTCGTACCGCTGTCGCTGATTGTGAGTGTAGGTGTTCTCTTGGGTGGCTTATCCATCGCACTGCGCTGGAATTACTGGTTGGCGCAAGTGGGTTGCGTACTGGCAATGGTGAACATCGCGCACGCTTGCTGCATACCCGGTGCAGTGGCTGGTCTGTGGGGATTGTTGATGCTGAACTCGGAAGAAGGCCGGGGGCATTTCCAGAAATAGCCGACCGCGTTGGGCTCACCACTCCAATTTGCCGATGGTGTGTCTCGTTGTTGCATCCCTGGACATGTGAAGGCTTGTGCCTTCCAATACGCCACCCCAAAGCCCCAGCACGACAAGAGCCGGGCGTTTGCTCCCGACCGGCACAGGAGGGTTTCCACCCGCAAACTGGATAACGGCAACGGTACCTATACGGCCACCTTCATCGGAACCATTGCCGGTACCTAGTCGCCCTTCACTCTTTTCAGTTCGGACTCAAGGAATTGCTTCACATCTTCAAATGAGGCTGGGTTCTTACTCCGGAACAGCTTGAATTCCAATGAATCCTCCGGTGGCATGTCCTGATCCGTACTCATCCGCTTCAGCATTCGGCTCAAGACCACTTCTTTCTTCGCCTTATCAGCGGTCGCGATCCAGCCCTCGCGGCTGGTTTTGTTGAAGGGGTCAAACGCCAGTAGGGGAATTGGACCAGACTGTGCTTTTTTGCCCGCAACGCGAATATCGTGGCAACGTAAGCACGATGTTGTGGGGATAAGCTCAATTTCGCTGTCATTTCCTTTACTGAGGGGATCGTGCTTCGGTCCATTGGTATATTTGTCACGGCTGGGCAAGTATTCATCGGAGATATCATTCACCTTCATCGATTCCTTGAGCCCTGCCACAAATCGATCTTTGAAATCGTCCCGATCGGGCAGATCGCCGCTATTAAAAATCTCTGCAAAATTTGGGCTATTGAAGACATGCCTGGCGATTGTTGGGGGATCTACTTGCAGACGACTGGCAGATTTCGCTGCGACGTATAGAGTTTCGATCAAAAACTTTCTGTCTTCCTCCGTCAGTCCAATTGTTCGGGCGAGCATCAGCGCGCTTATGAGATCCGAAGTCTGGTTTGGTTGACGGATTGGAGATTTGAAAAAAGCTTTTGGGTTGCTCGGCAAATGGTTACCACTCAAACCGTGTTTTCCCTCTGCTCGTATGGCATCATACTGTGCGACGAGTGCGCTGTTGTCGCACCATCCCATTTTTGTGCCACCAAGCGATTCACCAGGGTTGTAGTCAATAAGCGTGCTGGGAACTACCGCTTTATTGATAACCGTCGCATCAAGCATAAATCGAGTCAGGTCCAGACTGTTTATGAGTGGCCTGATCTTATTGTCGAGCATCTCAAGTGAACCCGGTTCCGCAATCGCATTCAGTAGTATTTTGAGTGCTTCGCGGCCCTTCGGTGTTCGAATCAAAGCACGGAAAAGTTTGCGGTTATGGAGAATGTCCGCCCCCAGGCGAACACCGGCATCTACTTCAGCAGCCTGCGGAGTGAGAAGAGTCATTCCGTCGATAGAGGTGCGCGATTCGACTGTACCTTTCTCTGCTGAAGCAATCGCCTCCTTGCCCAAGGATGTAAACAGGCTGGATGATGCCTTACGAACCGCACTATCGTGAGTTGTGTTTGACCACGGATTATTGCCCAGGATTGGCCCCTTGTTCTTATGGCAACTGAAGCAGCGAATACCATCCACAATCTTCAGGACAGGCGATTCACCCATATCATCAATCACACCGAAATCGAACTTCTTGAAACGGCTATTCCAGGAAATGAACTCAACGGTTTTCACACATGGGTTCTTGGAAGGTCCAGTTACTTCCATATTTGCAGCGAGGAATAAACGTCCCTCCAGGTTGGGGCGGTTAGCTGGTATGTTCCCAAGGAGATCGTTGGCAGTCTTTGATGTTTTTGCTGATCTTTGATCAGATCGAGTGATGTATGCAGGACATGGAGTAATGACAACGCGGGGATGAGATAGCCCCGAATCGAGGGCGACAGCGGAAAATGGAATTGGGAGTTGCGCAAAATCGCCGAGTTTCTTGAGTACGCGCTGGAGTTCCTCTCCTGTAGCGGGAATCTTCCCGCCGTTGGCCCTGATTACTGCACCAATCGCCGTGTGGTCGTAGGCCGACGAGTCATTCAACGATGCCCATTCTGTGGGGCTGGTAACCGAAACGATAACTCCCGGAGGCGATTCTTGCTCTTGGGGATTCAACTGCGAGTTCGCAAATATCGCAAATGGATTACTCAGATTGGTCCAGACTTTTGTCGATAAATGTGGATCGGTTTGTTGTTCTTCCTCAATGCTGGCAGTGTCAATCGGTTGTGGAACACCAGGAGCTTCCGGAATCGACTGGTGATATTTCTCGGTCGGTTTCAATAATAGAACGAACAGAGTGAAATTGACAGAGACCAATGCCGCGATCCCAACGAAATAACTACTGTTGAAAGCGCACTTTTTCATGGTTTCATCCATGGATCGCCTCAGCCGAGTCAATGGCATGGCGGGTGTCATTGGCGCGTTTTCCCACGACCGCTCTCAGGACTTTTGATCCTGGAGGTCGGCAAAAACAACACAATAGACACAGGTGCTCGGCTGAACGAGTAAGGGGAAGTCGGAGTGGCTTGGATCCTACAGATTTACCAACGAGCGAGTTGGCCCAGACGTTGGCGGTGTTGGGAAAAAACGTCTTTGCAACTTGTACCTCATACCATTGATTTCAGGGTCGACCGAGAGGAGCGTCTGAGCATACGCGACCAAAGGTTCCTCATTGTCTCTCAAAGGATCGGACATACGGTATCCGAGATGAATATGCGATTTGGTGTAATTTGGGAGGTTGTACGGGAGGCTGGTGAGTCTTGGCTCGACGACCGTGCGCCGCGAATTGCCGCGGCACTTGCGTTCTTCACGGCCTTATCCCTTGCCCCTCTCCTGGTCATTGCTCTCGTGATTGCAGGGGCTGCATATGGAGAAAGCGCTCGGGGTGAAGTGGCCGGAAAACTTACCGGACTGGTCGGAGAACAGGCGGCCTCAGCGGTCGAGGAGATTGTCGCAAACGCACACGGTCGAGGGGCAGGAGCCATTTCAATATCGATCAGCCTGATCACACTGCTGATCGGGGCGACAGGAGTCTTTGTCGAGTTACGGGAGGCATTGAACGATGTGTGGAATGTACAGCCGAAGCCCGGTACTCCAATCCGCACCTTCGCCCGAGCTCGCCTGGCGTCGCTCGGAATGGTCATCGCAATCGGGTTTCTGATGCTGGTTTCTTTGATCCTGACATCGACAACCGAATCCATAGCCAGATATGCCGCTGGGACAGTTCCGGGAAGCAGGATTCTGGTGGAGACAGCAAACCTTGCGGCACTATTCGTTGTTGAAGCCTTTCTGTTTGGTATGATCTTCAAGCTCCTTCCGAACGCGCAGGTGAGCTGGCGTGATGTTGGCACTGGTTCGTTGCTGACCGCGGTATTGTTTAACGTAGGCAAATACCTGATCGGGACATATCTGAGGTATTCAGTGTCACTTTCTGGATTTGGGGCAGCGGCATCGCTGATGGCCTTTCTCATGTGGATTTATTTCTCAGCCTTGGTGCTGATATTCGGAGCCGAAGTGACCAAGGTGACGGCCAAGCGAGCGGGCCGGAAGATTAAGCCGACAGAGAGCGCCGAGGTTATCCGCGACTGAGATCGGGACGAAGCCAATGCAGTCTAAAGTCGAGGTGTTTGTCGGTCGTTGCTTTCCTCCTTGTCATTGATAATCCTCACTCTCCCCGCATAACCGCTGCCATTCCTGCTCTAGCACTAATGCAACGGGCTACGGCATCGACGCCAGCACGGTTTCGGCCTCCCGGCGCAGGACGTGCGCTTCCAACCAGTTGTGCATGTCCAGCCCGAACTCCTGATGAGCACTCGCAGGCATCCCGTCACGGTAGTGATCGAGCCAGTCCTGCGCCTTGCCCAGCCAGCGCTGTGCCTCCTCGGCCTTCCCGAGGCGCTGGTGGGCCAGGGCCAACCAGAGCCAGTTCAGCACCGCACGACCGGGCGCGGCGTCGGCCTTCAGACTCTGCTCGAAGAGCGGCACCGCCTCCTGGAACCGGCCGGCCCGGTACGCCAAGGCACCTTGCTCGGTCAGCGACCAGAATTCTCGGGACCCCTGGAGTTCCTTCTCGGCCAGACGGCCCGGTAGCGACATGACCGCGACGGCATGGGGGGCCAGGGTGCAGGCGCGGGCCGCGTGGTAGACCCGCGGTCCGCCCGGCTTGCCACACTGCTCCACCATGTGGGCACAGGCCCGGGCGTATCCCGGGCGGTCGCCGGAAAGCAGCAACAGGGCCGCGTACTCGAACCAGAAAAGGCCGTCGTCCGTAGGTCTCTCCTTGAGGATTCGCGTGCAGCAGGTGGCGGACTGAGCCCAGCTCCCGCGGGCGGCGTGCATCTGGCCCAGAAGCTGGAGCGCTGGCAACTGCCTAGGGTCAAGCTCGACGGCCTTGAGGCATTCGGCCACCGCTTCGTCGAGTTCGCCCCTTTGGTAGCAAGACGCTCCGAGTAGATAATGAGCGGATGCCCCTTTCGGATCGAGTTGGATAGCCTGGCGGTATCCGGTCATCGCCTCGTCCAACTGCCCCTTGGCGTGCCGGCACATCGCGAGTTGGTAGTGGGCGATGGCCAACTTGGGATCGAGTTGAATGGCCTGACGATATCCAGTCATTGCCTCGTCCAACTGCCCCTTGGCGTGCCAGCACATCGCGAGTTGGTAGTGGACACCGGCAATGAAGTCTGCGCTGGACGCAGGAAGAAATTGGATGGCGAGGCGATATTCGGTCATCGCCTCGTCCAGCCGGTGCTTGCCCTGTAGGCATAAACCGAGGTTGTAATGGGCCGTGGCATAGCTCGGGGCCAATTGACTGGCCTGCAGGCAGGCCCGGATTGCTTCGTCCAAGTGACCCTGGCGCGACAGGGCCATGCCGAGTTGGAGGTGGACCTCGGCCACGGTTGGCCGCGCCACAAGAGCGGCCCGGAAGAAGCCCACAGCCTCCGCCGGTTTGGCCTCCCGCAGCGCCTCGCCCAATGTGTAGTTGAGCCAAAAGTCCTCCGGGTGCTGTCGCTGAGCGTCCCGGAGCAGCGTCTCGGCTTGCTCATCTTTTTGCCCCAGGTTCTTCGCCAGCAGCGCCAGCAGCATGGCTGGCGGTCCGTTCTCAGGCGACTCCTTGGCCAGGCGCTCCCGTACCGCCGCCGCCAGGCGCCGCAGCGCATCCGGGTTTTTCCATACCTCAACCGCGCGAAAGTGGTCGCCCCACTCAGGGTCCGGATGAGCCCGTCGGGCCAGGTCCAACAATCGCGACATCAACTGTCGATCGCCGCGTGCATCGGCAACGTAGGCCCAGTGGTCCAGGGCCATCACCAGTTGCGGACGCAAGGCGGAAGCGCGGATCTGGGCCGCCAAATCCTCTTCGTCCTGCCCAATGTCGAGGCCCGCTTGCTCGAAGGCTCGCGCGTAGGCCTCGACCATACCCGGATAGTCAAAGCGGTTGCCGTCGATCGCCGGCGTTAGCCGGATGTGTTCCAGCGTGGCCGCCAGTTGAAGGTCTTCTTCCGCTCGGGCCAGCCGCCGCTGCAAATCGTCCGAGCCAGCCTCGTCGAGGCGGCTTCGGGCTTGCTGTAGCACTGCTTGTGCTTCCGGCCAGCGGCCCTGTTGCCGCAGGGTTGGGAGCTGCGCCAGCGCCGCCTCAACCGCCTCACGCGCCCGTCCCTGCCGCTCGGCCCGTTGCTCTTCGAACCAGAAGCCAACGATGGCGGTCAGGATGAATAGGGCCAGGAGCAATGCAAGCAACCCGGCCGCCATCGGGTTGCGCCGGCCCCAGCGCCAGAGTCGTTCTCCCCGACCCACGGGCCTTCCCTGGATCGGCCGTCCCTCGCCGAAACGCCGTAGATCGTCGGCCAGCGCTGCGGCGCTGGCATAGCGCCGCCCCGACTCCTTGCGCAGGCATTTGAGGCAGATCGTCTCCAGGTCGCGCGGCACCTTGTCGTTCAGACGCGACGGGGGTGCCGGCTCCTGGGAGATGACTTGTTGCACCGTTTCCACAGCCGTCGCAGCGCGGAACGGCGGCCGCCCCGTAAGAAGCTCGTAAAGGATCGCCCCCAGAGCGTAGACGTCGGCCAACGGTCCGACCGCGTCCGGCCTTCCCCGAGCCTGCTCCGGGGCCATGTAGCTCGGCGTCCCGACGGCTGCACCTGTCCGGGTGATGCTGGCTTCTCCAACGAGCCGGCGGGCCAGCCCGAAGTCGCTGATCTTTGGAGCCCCGTCGGCGGTGAGCAGAACATTGGCAGGTTTGAGATCGCGATGCACGATGCCTTTGTCATGGGCTGCCTGAACCGCTCCCGCCAATGTGGCCAACAATTGAGCCGCATGTTGCGGCAATTGCGGTGTGCCTGCCAACCTCTTGGCCAAGCTGCCGCCTTCGATGTACTCCATGGTGAAATACGGTCGGCCGTTTGACTCGCCGACGTCGTAGACTTGAACAATATTCGGGTGCCGAATACCTGCGGCCGCTTCCGCTTCCCGCTGGAATCGCGCCCGGTCGAGCGGATCCGCATACGCTCCGGCAAGCACCATCTTCAGCGCGACTATCCGGTTCAGGCTCAGATGCGTGGCCTTAAAGACCATGCCCATCCCGCCGCGACCCAGCACCGCCTCAACCTCGTAGCCGGGGACCTGCGGCAGCTCCATCCCCTCCGCCAGTGGGAGTATCTCGTCGTCCAACGGGAAGAGGATGTCCAGATCAGCGCAAAGGCGGCGGATTCGCCGCAACCGTTTATGGATTTCGGGCAACAGCTCCGGACACGACTTGCAAACTTCCTCAGGCGTGGCGTTCGAGGCGAGCAACTCGTCGAGCAGTTGCGGGACTCGCGGGTCGTCGGTCATGGGAAGCCTCAAGGATGAAGGGGTTGCCCTTTTTCATCCATCATCCATCATTCCTCATTCCTCTGAATCGTCCGGGTACAAATCGCCGAGTGCGTCGGCCAGCAACTGTAAGCTCCGGCTCACGCGTCGGTTTACAGTCGCCGCCGAGACTCCCAGCACTCCGGCGGCCTCGGCCTGAGACATTCCCTGAATGCGCACCAACTCGAATGCCTCGCGCTCGTCCTCCGGCAGTTGTGCGATTGCCTCCAAGATACGGTGAGCGCCCGGAGTAAGGCCGGAGCCGCTGCTCGCCGGGGCGGGCATTGACTCATCATGCAAGTCCTCGATAGCAGGCTGATTATCTAAGCGGCGGGCCATTTCATTCAGCTCCCAGCGCATGTGCTGACTAGCCAGCCCGAAGAACTGCCGCGTGCTCGTGGGACGAGTCTCACGAAGCGCCTTGAGCAGCCGCTCGACCACGGCTCCGAGCAACTCGTCGGCCTGGAGGTTCAGCGGTGGACGGGTCAGGCGCGGGTAGCTTTTGTAGAGGAAGGAAACACAGAGTCCGTGCAAGCGGCGGACGGACCGATCCAGCAGAGCCCGAACTACCGCCTCGGTGGCGGAATCGTCGGTCGGAGTCGGCCATTCGTCCAGGTATCGCTGGACGGCGGCTGTGGTGTTTTCCTCTTCCATGGCAACTCCAGTGGGAGCATGACGAAGTGAAGGCACGAAATGCCGCTGCTGTGTGAAATGCCCCAACGCCTAGCCTTGTGAGGGAGCAAGGACGAAGAGGCGGGATGCGACGCCCAACAGCCGCGTTCCCGGAGGCGGAGCCCATCCCTGCTAGCAAGTGACCGGGGGCGAACCCCGAACTGGATTGTATTCGGTTTGGCGATCTTAGTCGCGACCGGGTGATCTTTGTCGCAACAGGAGGGGAGTATCTCTGCGAGTTATTTGACTCGCCACCTCACGCCTGGGGGTAAGGTGAATGCCTTTGTACACAGTGATCACTCAGAAAGGAACTGTATCCGATGAAACCAAAGCGAAGATCGTAGGGGAACTCACACGGATACACGTAACGGTCATGAATGTTCCAAGGAGCTTTGTCCGCGTTGTCTTCCTTTCCTATGCGAAGGATTCCGGGTTCGCGGCTGGTGTGGAAGCGCCCACTGCGGCACTAAATTGTGTTCTTCGCAGTGGTCACACAGCCGAAGAAAAGAGGGACTTGCTCAAACAGGTGTGGTCGATGTTTCAGGCTCACACCGGCATTGCGACGGATCAACTCGCGATATCTCTCCAGGAGATCCCGTCGGGCAATGCGATGGAGATGGGACAGATCATGCATGCAGTCAGCAACGAGTAGAAGCAACTTGCACTGTCCATCGGAATCGACATGGCTTCCGCCGGCCGGTCGTGGGTCATCGTCGCCTGCGGTCTCCAAACCATCTGTAATTTCACAACTCGAAAAGGAGGAACCATGAACACCGTGAAACGACGACTCCTTACCGGAGGCGTGCTAATACCACTGGCCGTTGCAGCCCTACTGACTGTCACAAATCGCTCTACAGTGCATGCCGCGGAAGGTGACGACGTCGAATACACCTTCGGCCGGGAGGTTAAGGATGACGAACAAACGTATAGCTGGTACCGCAAGACCCACGCCGACTGGGCAGCCAAGCGCTATGGCGTCGATCCCAAGAAGGTCGGCGACGGCATGGACACGTGGCACTGGTGGTGCGGCGTCGATAACCCAGGGTTTTGGCGCGAGATGGCCAAGCTCACCAGCAAGAAAGCAAACGTGCTTACCGCCCGGATTGATCTGCTGCGAATGCTGCACACCGTGCCGCGTTCCGAGCGGTGGGAAAAGATCGGGCTCATCAACGATCCCGACTGCGTCCCCGCCGAGAAGCCCGACCAGTACGGCCTGAAGATCGACCAGATGAAGGATGGCACGCTCACCTGGAATCCGGACGTTTTCGGCTTCTCCAGCGGTGTTGTCGGCCTGCAACTCTTCAAGAACAAGAACTTCGACGCGAAGAAATGGTCCATCGACAAGTACCTTGAGGATGCGAGCAGTGTGGAGCCGCCATATCACGTCGGGATGGCCTGTACCCTGTGCCACACGGCCTTCAACCCCAACCGACCGCCGAAGAATCCGGCCGAGCCGAAGTGGGAAAACCTGGATTCTCACATCGGCAGCCAGTACTTCCGCGAGGGGATGCTGTTCGGTTACGACATGCCAAAGGATACGTTTGCCTGGCAATACCTGCACAACCAGTCGCCGGGAACGAGTGAGACGACGCGCTTTCCGTCGGACTTCATCAACGGCCCCGTCCTGATCAACTCGATTTACCACCTGAACGATCGACTCAAGCTGGCTCATGCGGAGCGAATCTCGCCCGAGCAAAAGGTCATGATCCAGTCGATCAATAAGCATCTCGGACTGCCCGAGAACGATGGCATCGGCGGGACCGACGCCGAGCCGACGTACCGCGCCCCGAGAGTCCTGGCCGCCGGGGGCGACTCGATGGGCTTGGTGATCGCCGCAACCCGTGTCTACGTCAACGAAGGGTCCGGTTACAAGGATTGGGTCCCAACGTGGGCGCTGAACCCGCACGACCTGAAGGGGAGCCAGGAAGGCGGCTTCAAGCAAAAGGAATTCGACATCATCGGCAAGATTCGGAAGGATCCGAAAAGCCCCTGGATGCAGACCGAGGCCCGCATGCCCAACATGGCGCTTTATCTGAGTACCCACGATGGCTTCCCGCTCAAAGACGCCATTGAGGCCGAGGGGAAAGGGGGCAAAAGCGGCAAGGAGTATCTCACGACGGACGCTGACGTTCTCCGCAAGGGGAAGATCGCTTTCGCCGATCACTGCGCCCGCTGCCACAGCAGCAAAAAGCCGGACAACCTGCCCGAGGATGCCGAGGCTCGGAAGAAGGCTTGGCGCGAGTTCGTGCTGCGAGACGACTTCCTCGCGGACAACTTCCTGTCCGACGATGAACGCTACCCCTGCTCGGAGCTGGGTACAAACATCGCGCGAACCCTGAGTCCCAACTGGGATGCCGGCGGCGGCTACGGGCAGATGTCCAGCCTTGGCTTCAAACTCAACCAGGCCGGCACCGAGCAGGTGTTCGACCATGACAAGGACGGCAAACCGATTCCGCTTTACAACCCGCTGACGGGCAAGCACGATCTCAAGTTCAGCGCCAAGAAACTCTTTTACCGCACACCGACCCTCGTGAGCATCTGGGCGACCGCGCCTTACCTGCACAACAACTCGGTCGGGATCTACAGCGCTGATCCGTCTCTGGCTGGCCGCATGGCTGCATATGAAGACGGCATGACGAAACTTCTCTCGCCCGAACGCCGCCTTGGTACTGGGTCGATGTTGGTCACCACGCAGGACAGCAAGCTTCCGGACTTCATCCCGATGCTGCAGAAGATGATGCCCGAATTCGCCGACTTGTCGGGCCTCGACCTCGACCTCATCAACGTTCCCAAAGGAACACCCATCAACCTGATCATGAACCTGCACGCGAAGGACGTGAAAGCGGTGTTGCAGGCCTATGTGGATGGCGTCTTGCAGGGGGCACCTCATCAGAAGTACGCCGAACTGCGGACGAAAAACCATGCAACTGCCCATCAAAAGTTGATGGAGAAGCTTGTGGAAGTGAACGTGTGCCCGGACTTCATCGAAGACCGAGGGCATACCTATGGACGGGAACTCAGCGATGAGGATAAACGGGCGATCATCGAGTACATGAAGCACTTCTAAACAAGTATCCCGGAATCGGGGCAAGAGTCCGGAATCTGCAGACTCTTGCCCCGATTTGCGATCGCAACCCCACCTGGAGAACATCATGAAACGCATATGCCTGATCCCGATTACCTGTGCAATCAGCCTGATGGGAATGCTCGGTTGTTCTGCCGGTGTGTCGAACGATGCCAGGAACTACGGACACCCGACAGACAAGTCCGAGAAAAAACCGGTCACCGTCACGATGAAGAGCCTTGGCTTCGACCCCAAGAAACTGGAAATCCAAGTTGGTGATTCGGTCGTTTGGACTAACGCATCGCGCACGACACACACAGCGACCTCTGAAGACGAGGGCAAGACGTTCAACACCGACGAGATCAAGCCGGGGGAATCCTCGAAGCCGGTCAAGTTCGAGAAGGAAGGAGAGTTCAAGTACTCCTGCAAAATCCACGGCGAGTCGATGAGTGGGACGATCGTTGTGAAACCTGAGTCGAAGAACTGAGATCCGATGTAGTCAACGAACGAGTGCGTAGCTCCACTGGAAATCATTGGTGTCTAAGCGGCGAGAACGGAACCCAGAGTGATTGGAGGGCATCATGAAACTCATCGTGATCGGCGGTGGGCCGGCGGGAGTCATGGCGGCCCTCCGGGGGCGCGAGCTTGGAGCCGAGGTGTCTTTGCTGGAGCGGAACTGCCTCGGAGGGATCGGTATCAATGATGGCGTAGCACCGTTGCGGACGCTGGCACGGACGGCCCGCCTGATCCGCGACTCGGGAGCGTGGGCCACTTTCGGTCTCTATGGACCAAAGCCAACACTTGATTTTCCAGCCGCCCTGGCCAACGCCCGCCGCGTCTCCAGTTATGCCCACGAGCAGAAGAACGTGGAGAAGTTCGTCCGCGACAGGGGCGTGGAAGTCATCGATCATGCGGGCCAGGCGCGGTTTGTAGACAATCGCACCGTCCTGCTTCCCGATGGGCGCAGGTTCCGAGCAGACCGGTTCATCATTGCGGTGGGTGGACGGGCGCGAAAACTGCCGATCCCCGGCCACGAATTGGGTCTTTCTCACGCCGACCTCTGGACACTCAAGGCATTGCCTGCACGTGTCACTGTGGTGGGAGCAGCCGCAACAGGTTGTCAAATCGCCTCGATCTTCCGCGATTTTGGGGCTGAGGTCGATCTGATCGAGGCAGCTCCGCGAATCAACAGCCAGGCGGATGAGGATGTCTCGGCTGCCCTCTCCACAGCGTTCCAGGAGAGGGGCATCCAGGTTCGCACCGGGTGCGTAACCGAACTGCTCGAGACAACGAGCCTCGGATTCAAGGTTACCTACCGGCGGGAGGGCCAGACGGACTCGCTTTTCACGGGTGCCGTGTTCTTCGCCGTTGGGTGGGCAGGCAACATCGATTCTCTGGAACTCGATGCGGCCGGAATTGCAACGGAACGTGGCTATGTCGCAGTGAACGAATACCTGCAGACCAACGTCCCCCACATTTACGCGGTGGGGGATGTCAACGGTCAGAGCATGCTGGTGCCCAGTGCCGCTCACGAGGGACTGCTCGCGGCCGAGAATGCCGTCCTTGGACCCCGCCTCAAGTATTCCCGAAGGATCGTGTCGAGTGGCAGTTTTACCGACCCGGAATACGCCTCAGTGGGTCTGACCGAATCGCAAGCACGCGCTGCTCACGATTGCGCGGTCGCGTTGGTACGCTACGACATTCTGACGCGGGCGGTCGTCGATGCTCGCACCGAAGGATTCTGCAAGTTGATCGCCGATCGGGAGTCCGGCTTGATACTGGGCGCACACGTGGTGGGGGAATATTCGGCCGAGGTGATCCAGGTCGTGGCCGCCTGCATGGCAGGAGGCCTGACGGTGGATCAGGTGTCGGATCTCCAACTGGCCTATCCCACGTTCACCCAGGCGATTGGCCTCGCGGCCCAGCGGTTGATTCGTGAGATGGGCCGCGTGGCCACCGCTACGGTTTGGAACAGCACGGAGGAGCGTCACGTGGCGGTCGGTTAGGAACTGAACTTTCTTTCCATTAACTTTAGGGGAGCACACCATGCCTGGTCTCGATTATGCACAGATCGTCGCCCGCCATCGCAACTACTTCCTCTCGGGCGCGACGCGTCCAGTGGAATGGCGCGAGCAACAGTTGACCGCATTGCAGACGATGATGACTGAGCGCGCCGATGAGTTCTACGACGCAATGTGGAGGGATTTACACCGCAATCGCGTCGATGCGGATCTGACCGATGTCAAGTACGTTGCCGATGAGGCAGCTTATGCACGGGCACATCTTCGCAAGTGGATGCATCCACAGGTTGTGAGCACTCCGCTTGTTCTCGCGCCGGCCCACACCAAGGTGCGGTTCGATCCCCTTGGAGTGGGGTTGATTATCGGGGCCTGGAACTACCCGGTGATGCTGGCACTTTCGCCGCTGGTGGCTGCGATCGCGGGCGGGAATCCGGCGGTGATCAAGCCTTCCGAAGTTGCTTCGCTAACTGCCGAAGCAATAGCCCGAAATGTTCCTCAATACCTCGACAACAAAGCGTTCTCCGTCGTGCTCGGTGGAGTGCCCGAAACCACCGCGCTTCTGGAGCAGAAGTGGGACCACATTTTCTTCACCGGGGGACCTTCGATAGGCAAAGTGATAATGACCGCGGCGGCGAAGAACCTCACGCCGGTCGTACTCGAGCTGGGCGGCAAGAACCCGACGATTGTTCATTCTTCGGCCAATCTGGAAGTGGCGGCCAGGCGGATCGCACAAGGCCGGTGGATGAATGCTGGACAAACCTGCACAGCGCCGGATCACGTCCTCGTTTTCAAGGATGTGGCGAAGCCATTCCTGGAACACTTGAAGAAGGCCGTGATCGCGCAATATGGCTCGGACCCACAGAAGAGCCCGGACTACGGCCGCATTGTCAGTACACGTCACTTCGACCGACTGGTGAATCTGCTTTCCAGTGGAAAAGTCTACCACGGCGGCCAACACGACCGGAACGACCGCTTTCTCGCCCCTACGATCCTGGTCAATGTGCCGCTTGATTCCCCAGTCATGCAGGAAGAAGTGTTCGGCCCAATCCTGCCGGTGATCGAAGTCGGGAGCGTCGAGGAGGTCATCGGTTTCATCAATGCCCGTCCGAACCCGCTCGGTCTTTACATCTTCTCGGAAGACCAAAGCATTGCCGAACGCATCCTCGATGCGACGGAGTCCGGGGATGCCGTGGTCAACGATTGCACCATTCAACCCCTCATCCACGAACTGCCCTTCGGTGGCGTGGGCAATTCCGGGATGGGCAAGTACCACGGCGAATGGGGATTCCGGGCTTACACCAATGCCCGCGGCGTTCTCTACCACAGCACGAAGATCGATCTCGGCGTCCGCTACCCACCATACAGCGAACACCAGCGCCTCCGCGGTCTGATAGGTCTTTTGCCGTCGCAGCACTGAGTACTGCGCTGGCCCATCCAGACATTAGTCTGGATGGGACCTCCGATCCGTTCCGGATAGCTCTGCGGATCTCACGCTACACCTCTCCCCGCTTCGGTGGGGACCCAAGACCGTTGCACGCTTTGACCGGCGCGACTCGAGGACACCATGGAAAACGCATTGTTCTGGCACCGATTACAGTTCGCGTTCACGATCACGTACCACTACCTGTTCCCCCAATTGACCATGGGGTTGGCCCTGATCCTCATGATCTGGAAGTACCTGGCTCTGCATACGGGGGACGACCTGTACAACCGCGGAGTCCGGTTCTGGTCCCGTATTTTCGGCCTCAACTTCGCTCTTGGGGTAGTCACCGGTCTTCCAATGGCATTCCAGTTCGGAACGAACTGGTCGAACTTCACCAAGTTCTCCGGTGGGATCATCGGCCAGACGCTCGCAATGGAAGGTATGTTTGCGTTCTTTCTGGAGAGTGCATTCATCGGGGCCATGCTCTGGGGTGAGAAACGCCTGGGGCCTCGGGGACACTTCTTCGCGGTCCTTGCAGTGTTCGTGGGAAGTTGGCTCTCCGGTTACTTCATCCTGGTCACGAACGCCTTCATGCAACATCCCGTGGGCTACCAGGCTGGGCCGGAGGGCACAATCCAGGTCACGGACTTCGCAGCGTTTCTCCTCAACCCCTGGGCTGGTGTCGTGTTTGCACACAACATGATGGCGGCGGTAGTAACCGGTTCGTTTGTAGTAACCTCAGTGGGTGCCCTATATGCACTCCGCGGCATCCATCTGGAGCAAGCCCGTCTCTACCTGAAGTGGGGGACAGCGCTCGGTCTGGCCTCATCGGTACTCGTTGCCTTTCCGACTGGCGATGCACAGGCAAAGATGGTGGCCCATCACCAACCAGTCGCCCTCGCAGCGATGGAAGGCCGCTTTGAGAGCGGCCCCAATGCGGAACTCGTCCTCATCGGCCAGCCCAATGTCAAGGAACGCCGCCTCGATAATCCGGTCCGTCTTCCGGGGATGCTGAGCTTTCTGGCCTACGGCACCTTTCATAGCGATGTCGCCGGTCTCGATGCGTACCCCGAAGATCAGTGGCCCGACAACATCGAGCTCCTCTATTACTCTTTTCACATCATGGCGGGGCTTGGCACACTCTTCATCGCCATCATGGGATTAGCCACATTGCTGAGATTGAGAGGACAACTCGAAACCACCCGCCCTCTGTTATGGCTATTGATGCTGGCGTTTCCGTTCCCTTACATCGCGACAACCGCCGGCTGGATGTCCGCCGAGTTGGGGCGTCAGCCGTGGCTGATCTATGGACTGTTTCGCACGTCCGCGGGTGCCAGTCCCACCGTCCACTCGGGGGATGCACTATTCACGCTGGTGGGTTTCTGCGGTCTGTACTTTGTTCTTGGGGTGCTGTTTCTCTACATGGTTGGACGCGAAATTCACAACGGACCTGTCCCGTCGGATTCTGACAATACGACAACGGGGGTGATCCGTGGTTGAGCTATGGTACGCGATCCTTGTGTTCATGCTCGGCCTGTACGTCGTCCTTGATGGTATGGCCATTGGCGCGGGTGTAGTCCATTTTGTGGTTGGCAAAAGTGACGACGATCGACGGCTCATCATGAAAGCAATCGGACCGTTCTGGCTGTGGAACGAGGTGTGGTTGGTTGCGGCGGGAGCCGTGGCCATACTGGCCTTCCCCGCCGCCACTGGGGTTGCCTTCTCGGGCTTGTACATGGCCCTGATGATGCTGCTCTGGGGCTTGATCGGCCGCGGCATCGCAATCGAATTTGCAGACCACATCAAGGATCGGCTCTGGCAGTCATTCTGGAACACCGCCTTCGCTGCTTGCAGCGTGCTCCTGGCGGGCATCGTGGGTCTTGTTCTTGGCAACATAGTCCGCGGCGTTCCACTCGGACCAGACGGCCGTTTCATCTTGCCGCTCTTCACCGACTTCGGAGTGCGCGGGGAAGTCGGCATTCTCGATTGGTACACGATCTCATTCGCTGCGTTCCTCTTCACGTGCCTCGCCGCACATGGTGCCTCCTTTCTGGCACTTCGTACAGAGGGGGCGGTCAATATCCGCGCACAGAGCATCGCAAAGTTGCTCTGGTGGGCCGTATTATCGTCCTTGCCCGTTATATCTGTGATGACGTGGTATGTACGACCCGAGTTGTTCGAAGGCATCACGTCCCGACCGTTGGCCTGGGCGTTCGTTATCGCGACGCTCTGTGGGGCCTGGTCAATCATTGCCGGTGTCCAGGGAAAAGTGGAGGCGAAAACGTTTCTTGGTGGGTGTGTATTCCTTCTTGGTTTCATGGGGAGTGCCGCGATTGGGGTCTTCCCGGTGTTCCTCAAGTCCACCCTCGGGGAAGGAAACTCCATCCTGGTATTTGGCGGTGGTGCTTCAGAATATGGACTCAAGATCGGTCTCCTGTGGTGGCCTGTGGCTCTCGCGATAACTGTGGTCCATGTCCGATTCCTGATCCGCAATTTCGGCGGCAAACTCGGCACGACGCCAGGTCTTCAACTACATGCAAAGAGTTCGGGAAGTCACTTGACTGAAGGATACGACATACACGTTTCTTCGGAGGAACTGACGATGGATTCCGATTCAATGACTGCGACTCCTCGAACACGAGTCATCATTGTGGGCGGAGGTTTCGGGGGTCTCGCGGCCGCTCGTGCCTTGAGAAAGGCTCCCGTTCAAGTCATTCTGATCGACAAAACCAACCACCATGTCTTCCAACCCCTCCTCTATCAGGTGGCAACGTCGGTCTTGTCACCCGAGAACATTGCGGCGCCCATCCGCCACGTACTGCGGAAACAGACGAACACCACGGTCGTCCAGGCGACCGTCATCGGGGTGGACACTGGGAAGAAGCTTTGTTTCGTGGAGGGAATTCTTCAGCCTTTGCCCTATGACTTCCTCATCCTGGCGACAGGAGTTCAACACAGCTACTTTGGCCATGAGGAATACGCGCCGTTCGCCCCGGGCCTGAAGACCCTTGCCGACGCCGTTCAACTCCGCAACAAGATCCTGAGCGCATTTGAAGTCTGTGAGCGAACATCCGAGCCGGATGATCACCTCGAGTTGTTGACGTTCATCATCGTGGGTGGCGGCGCGACTGGCGTTGAACTGGCAGGCGCGATCGCTGAGTTGGCACATCAGACACTGACTGCGGAGTTTCGACGCTTCGACCCGGCTTCTCTCAAACTCATACTCGTGGAAGCGGGTCCACGCATTCTGCCTTCATTCGACGAGTCACTTGCGGCTGCCGCAACCGCCAAACTTACAAAATTGGGAGTGGAAGTGCGCACCGGTGCGCCGGTGGAGAAGGTAGATGCCGAAGGCATCATCCTGCGAGGAGAACGGATCCGGACGCAGAACGTCTTCTGGGCCGCGGGAGTGAAGGGCTCTCCAGCAGCGCGATGGCTTGGAGTGGAGGCCGACCGGGTCGGTCGTGTCAAGGTACACGCTGACTGCTCGGTTCCATCTCATCCCGAGGTTTTCGTTGTGGGAGATACAGCTTGCCTGGAGGTGGGTGGGAAACCACTTCCAGGCGTCGCCCAGGTCGCGATTCAACAAGGCCGCTATGTCGGTCGCTTGATCGCGGGTCGACTCAAAGGAAAGCCTGCTCCCCCGGCGTTCAAATATTTCGATAAGGGGAACCTGGCCACTGTCGGCCGTAATTTCGCCATCATGCAGGCGTTTGGCATACGTTCGGCCGGACTGTTCGCCAAGTTGATCTGGGCGTTCGTCCACATTCAGTTCCTGGTTTTAACAAGCAGTCGGATCGGTACGCTGTTCCGGTGGTCATGGAAACTCCTCACCCGCCAGCGGCTCGCACGACTCATTATCGATCCAGAACTACCGAAGGAAGTTAGAACCCAGCCCATGCCCGAGCGGGAGCCTGAAGCAATCGCGCGATGAGCAATCTTGTGTGTCGAAGACATAATTGGCCAATCCATAACCCGGTGACTTTTCATGAGGCGAAGTGACGCAAACCCGACAGCCCGTATTCGAGTCTTGATTCTCGGCGGCGGATTTGGCGGGCTTCACACTGCTCACCAGCTGGAGCGTTTACTCCACCATCGAAGGGACGTCGAAGTTGTCCTCGTCACCAGTGACAAAGACCTCCGTTTGACACCAGCTCGGTTCAATAGACGGAACGGACTTTCCCGTGGTAAGGGTAGCTCTGCCTCTGAACATTGCGTTCTCCGCTCCACGCATGTGGTTAAGGGAAGAGTCATTGATGTCGATATTGACCGTCGGCTTGCAACCGTCGAGTCGGCTGGTGAGGAGCAAGTGATTGGGTACGACCACCTCGTTCTCGACCTCAAGTCGGTTAACAACCAACAGAGCATTCCTGGAGGCGAGACGGCGTTCACTTCCAGGACGCTGACTGATGTTGCCATTCTCAAGGACCATGTGTTGGAGCAAATGCAACAGGCGGACGCGGAGAACGACCCGGATCGGAAGTGGCGACAACTCACTTGCGTTGTCGTTGGCAATGGGCTGGATGGTATCGATCTGTTGAGTGAGCTTGCTTGTTTTATGCGCAAGGCTCTTCGGTTCTATCCCCGTGTTCGCGAAGACGAGTTGCGATGCGTTCTTATTCAACAAGATCCCCAGCTACTGTCAGAGGGAGTTCCGGACCTGGCGGAGTACGCTGCCGCTCTACTTCGTAGCCGACCAGGGGTTGAGTTGCGAACTGGTGTCATCGTCAAACGAGTAGAACCGGGCCAGATCATACTTGATGACACAACGATCGAGGCGGAGACCATTGTGCTTTCGTCGGACTCTCTGCCGAGCCCGCTCGTCTCAACACTCCCTTTAACCCGCGATTGGCTGCAGCGAATCGTGGTTGAGGCAACACTGCGTTCACCCGAGCGACCTGAGATTTGGGCTCTTGGGGAATGCGCGGCCGTACCGGATGACAACTGGAATGCCTACCCGTGTCAGTCTCGGCACGCGATCCGGCAGGCAAAGTTGATGGCAAAGAATATTGCCGCAGTGCTGGCCGGCCGGTCACCGCAGTCATTCTCGAACGACACTTTCGGGATCATGGCATCGCTTTTTCCCGGTAAGGGTTTGGGCAAACGACTCACCAACCGGATGCTGGTACTGCTCACTTGGTGGCACAAACGGGCCTCCAAATTGTTGACCTTGGCCGGTTGGGGTCGCAGGCTCCGAAACCTTGCGGATAGGGCTGCTGCTTTGCTCACGCGCAAGGACATCAGAAAACGCAACCTCGATGAAAAGGCGTCACAATCAGTCGTGCCACTTGATCCAGCCTGCCCAAACCGGGACAATTGCGTAAACCATGCAAATTCCCAAAACCGGGCTGGTCAACACATTCGGGGTAAAGCCCCCGACCTCTCTGGCCGATACGAGTAGTAATGCTGGTCATCAGACCGGCGGTACACCCATTCTGCGCCTTGAGGCGGGTCATGACGTACCTGGACATTATCTCTCGTAAGCTTTTTCTTGCCGGAATTACTGCGTCCACCTTGGCTGGTTGTACCAGCCAAGAGCGTTATGACTCATCACTCGACAAGCGGGTTCTGCCAACATCACTTGCAACGAGGCAGCAACCCACCAAATCGCCCGATGGTAACGGCGTTAAACAGGTACGGGCCGAGATTCCTGTTGCGGCTGCGGCTCTCCTCTCGCCCTCTCCCGGCGAAACTGTTCCTGCGGTTTCTGACCCTCGGTCATCACCTGCGCCGCTCTCACTCTCGGATGCCATCGCAGTCGCGTACCGGCTTCAGCCACGACTGCGGGTGTTCCTGGAAGGGGTTGTTCAGTCGAAGGGGGCCGAGACTGTGGCTCTCGCGCCATTTCTCCCGACGGTCTCCGCGGGATATTCGGCAGGAGGATTCGATCTGAATGTCGGTGGACCGAGCGGTCCAGTGGGCAGTCAGACTTTTACGTTCTTGCCCCCCGCCGGCGTCTTACCGCTCGGGCTGAACTTGAGTACCGGTTTCGAACTGGCTGAATTGCGGGTCCAGTGGATTCTTGCCGACTTCGGCCGACGGATGGGACGCTACCGGCAGGCCGAACTCGGGGTAAGCGTTTCCCAACTCCAGACTGACCGGGCGTATCAGTCGGTAGCAAATGAAGTCGCTCTTGCGTATTACCAGGTCCTCCGTGCCCGGAGCTTGAAGCGAACCGCCGAGGAGGCTGTCCGCCGGGCTGAGGATGACCTCGATGTGGCCAAGAAATTGGAGAAGGGTGGAGTGATTGAGCGAGAAAAGGTGTTGCGGTCCGAAGTCCTTCTCGCCCAGGCCCGACGAGGGCTCGACGCTGCGGAGGCGGGTGTCGATATTTCGGTCGCAGCGTTGAACTTAGCCATCGGGTTGAATGTGAACACACCCACTGAGGTAGTCGGTTCGCCTGCATTGCCGGAGTTCGGCCTGTCCCTGGTCGATTGCCTCAGCCAGGCTGTGGCCCAGCGGCGAGAACTGGAGGTCGCTCAATTGACCATCAGGTCTGCTCAGATAGGTGGACAGATTGCCCGGGCAGAGTTCCGACCGAAGATTGTAACCGATGGCGCCCTCATCGACTTGCAGCAGTCCGCACCTCGTGCTCACGCGGATCTGGCAGTCGGGTCCATCAAGTTGGAGTGGGGTCTGTTCGAGGGTGATCGGCGCGTTGGGGAACTCAGGATTGCCGATTCGAAGTTACGTGCGGCAGCCGCCCAAGCGGAGTCAATGGCCGACACGATTGCATTCCAGGTAAACGAGGCATATCGCCAGTTGATCGCAGCTCGTAGGGGGATCGATCGATCAAAACCAGCCGTTGAGCAAGCCCAGGAGGGGTACCGTTTGCTCCGCGCCCGAGCTGCGAAGGGAGATGCTACGCCCGCTGAGGTAACCGATGCCGAAACTTCTCTGACCCGTGCCGAGCAGGATTATTTGAACTCGACCTACGACTACCTTGGCGCCCTGGCCCGGTTGAACTTCGCCATGGGGAATGCCGCGATTCCAGCGGATTCGATGGCCTCAGTCCCGCCAGGCCATCCCTAACAATGCAACCCGCACCGGGAGACACACCTTGAGTAGCGCACCGATTCCTCCATCGAACCCGACTCCTGTCCCGCCAACCATCAATCCCCCATCGCGTTGGCGCTGGTACCGGCGAGCGGCAGTAGTGATTTTATTAGGCGGGATTGTGGTCCTTTCTCTTCCTCCGACGGTCTATTGGGTCACATTCCGTCGCGGCCATTCGCTCACAGACGATGCGTTCATCGAAACTCATATCGTTAACATCGCACCGGAGTCGGTGTCCGGCCGGATCGTCCGTTTCACCGCCGACGAAAACGACCATGTCGAGGCTGGTCAAGTAGTCGCGGAGATCGACCCGATACCATACCGCGATCAAGTCGAAGTCGCGAAGGCGAAGCTGGCCACGGCCGAGGCCGAACTGAAGCGTCAAGAGATTTCTCTCGCCAGGCTCAAGATCGATGTGCCCCTCCAGATCGAGATTGCCAAGCGGACTTACGAAGCATCGAGGGCGGATCGAGCGCGGGCCGCGGAGTCACTCAAGGTGACTCAGGACGAGGTTGAGCGGGGGATCGATGAGGCGAAGGCGGAACTGGACGCTGCCAAGGCGGACTTGGCACTGGCCGAGATCGAATACGACCGGTTTGCCGATCTTTACAAACAAAATGCGGTGCCCCAACGAAAGTGGCAGGAGGTGACCCGGACGCGGGATGCGTCCGCGGCCCACGTCCGGCAAGACGCTGGAAGTGGCCGAGGCGGATGTCGGAAAGGCAGCCAAGTCGGTCGATCTTGCCGAATCCGGCCGGGAGCAAATCGCCGAGTCCGAACAACTCACAGTGGTGAAGCGGCACACCGTGGAGGAGGCCCGGCGGAGTCTGGCATCGTCTGATGATACGCTGGCCTACACCAAAATGCGCGCCCCGTTTCCCGGCATCATCGTCCGCCGCGCACGCAACCTCGGGGACTTTGCATCGCCAGGTGTCGCGGTCCTGAGCATGTATAACCCGAAACTGCTCTACGTAACCGCGAACCTGGAGGAGACCCGCCTCCAAGGTGTTTCCCCAGGGAATGGAGTTCGACTTGAGATCGATGCGTTTCCCGAACCATTCCGCGGTCGGGTGGTGTGGTTGAACAAGTCCACGGGAGCCCAGTTCTCCCTGATGCCAAGAAACGTAGTGAGTGGTGAATTTACGAAGGTGGTGCAGCGGGTTCCCGTCCGGATCGCGATCGAAAAGGACGACCGGTCGCCGCAATTACGGGCTGGGCTCTCAGTGCGGGTCGCGATCGAACATGGTCCTGGCGACCTGACCTGGGCCGATCAAGCGGCCCGCGAGATGATTGCCCTTGAGACCAAGCACAACCTCCCGGAAAAGTGATCCCCTGCCAAGACCGACATCATGAGCACCGCTACCGCGCAGGCTCCATCGAAGCAGATGCCCGAGCACATCCAGCACCTGCTCGCTGGGATCGCCGTGCTGCCCGTCCTCGCCAGTGTCTACCAGACACTGGTGCTGACCGATGTCACCTCGGATGTGATCCGCAAGGGGATTGAGGGCGATTCATACCAGATGCTCTGGACCACAATTGCCTGGGGAGTGTCCACCATTTATGGAGTCTTCTGTGGGTTGGCGGGTATGGCCCGTTATGGGGCACGGTCAGCTCTCACAGTTGGACTTGCTCTCTTCGCACTCGGCAACTTGTTATGCGGGGCCGCCACCGATGTCGTGACTCTCTCCGGAGCGAAACTGGTCGAGGGTATTGGCAAGGGAATGGTGATCGTCTTGTGCCGTTCCACCCTGTATAAGCAGTTCGATCGGGCGGTCTTAGTGGCCATCGGACTCTATGGAGTCATCGCCTATGCAACCCGACCGACCACCCCGCTCTTCACCGCCTATGTCAACGATGCGCTTTCCTGGAAGTGGATTTTCTGGGTCAATGTTCCAATCGCTTTCATTGGGCTAATCCTGGTCCGCGCCTGTTTCCGGCCCGATCGGCCTGCGAAACCACTCCCATTGAGGATCGACTGGCTTGCAGTCACTTTGCTCGCCGGGTGGATCACGAGTTTGGCGTTCGCGTTCGGATGGTATCGCAGGTGGGGAGGATGGACGTCAGATGAGTTTGCAGCGGTTGCCATCGCCTCTTTGGTCCTGCCTGTCCTGCTCGTCATCCGAGTGTGGGGCGGCTTCACTCCCGATGAGCACCTGAGACGGGTGTTTAAACTCCGTGGCTATCTGATGGCCATGTCCGCCAGGATGCTCCTTCTGGTAAACCTTCTCGCTGGCCTCACGCTGATAGCGGCTTACATGGTGAGCCTCCGAGACTACCCGCGGGAAGTAGCCGGTGAGGTACTCGCATGCGCGACTGGCCCAATGGCGGCATGTACTCTCCTTACGACTGTTTTTCACCGCCGGGCATTGCGGCCACTTTGGTTGTTGATCGGGGTCTTGGGAAGCTCGGCCTGCCTCTGGTGGATGTCGTCGATCGACAATTTCACATCCAAGGAAGAGCTGTCATTGATGCTTGCCGTGTGGGGTGGTTTCATTGGCTTACTCCCTCCCGTATTCCTTACCGATGAAATGGAAGTACTCGACCCTCGGGATGCCCTTTACGCCGGGGGACTTGGGATCGTGTGCCTGGTGATTCCCATCATCCTGGTCCCGATGATTACCGAGACGACAGTGTCAGAATGGATTGACCGGGCGATCGACGCCCAAAGGCAGAACCTGCGCGAGGAGCGTCCATCCGTTCGGGACGCAGCGGCCAGGGTCGCTGATGACTACTGGCAGCGTGGTTCGACTCCGGCTGAGGCACAGCAGTATGCTGGAGTCGCACTTGGGGCTTATGTGAAGCTTGAGTCGGTGGCTCACGGGATTCGTAGTGGTTTGCGGTTCTTGAGCCTGACCACGGGCATTCTCGGATTAATTCTCGGTCTTCTTCGATGGTTGGCACCGGGCCGTCCATTAAGGACGATCACTCAGTGATTGTTGCTGAGTGGGAAGTGGAAGAATCAGAATTGTCCGATTGCACATTACTCAATCAGTCAGGCTTTGATTGTTATAGAAGTGGATTAAATGATCCCGGAACGCGGTATAATCGATTGCGAACCCGAAGACGCTCCGCACCCCGCTGCCGTGGAGAAGATCCTGGATCAGATCGACGAGGAGCCGAAGGCAGCAAAAGTGGAAGACTTGAGAACGAATCCTTGCAGAACCAAGCATTCACAGCCTTCCATTTGACAAGCGGACCCTCGTGCCCCGCCACGAAAGTTCTTGGGACGAAGCGACAGTGTGAAGTCAGTTCACATGGCGAGCGGCACTTGTGACGCGAAAGAGAAAGTTGCTTTACATACTAATTAGCAACAGCCATTCCATTTCGCATGTGTCCTCTGCCGCCGCAACAACCACACCACTGAATCCTAAACCCCCGCTCCAGCCGCAGTCAACAAGGAACCAACGACCTAATCCTCTCCGCCACCAGCGGCCTGATCTCCAGGGGACGCCCAAACCCTTGAAAAAGGAGTAAAATCCACGAAGGGAGGGCAACCAATGACCGAAGAGGAATGGCTGACTGCGACTGACCCAACGCCGATGTTGGAATTCCTGCGGGGGAAGGCGAGCGAACGGAAGTTGCGGCTGTTCGGGGTTGCCTGCTGCTATGAGGTGCGGGATTTGATCGCCGCGATGGAAGAGGGAAGCATTGGGTGCGGATTTGTGGCAGTTCGGCTGGGAGAAGAGTTGGCGGATGCGCGAGCCACGCCGGAGGATGTCCGCGCCGCGATTGAAGACCGGGTCGGGATGATAGACTCCGGGTCCAGCCCTTACGGGTGGCTGCTATCGAGAACCTTGCCGGGTTTGGCAGACGTGGACGCGCAGCGGGGAGCGATCCAGACTGCGGCGAGCGCCGGAATCGCCCGCGGCAGGCAGGTTACTAATCTGGTCGACTTCGCACGTGGCGAACGTAGCCAGTCAACAGAGTCGAGCCGGGCTGAGGGGCGGATCGCCACGGAAGCCGCCTACTCCCGTCAGTGCATTCTGCTTCGCGACATCTTCCCCTTCCACCCCATCACCCTCGATCCCTCCTGGCTCACCTCCAGCGTCGTTTCCCTCGCTCAGCACATGTACGATACCCAAGAATTCACCGCGATGCCGATCCTGGCCGATGCTTTGATGGATGCCGGCTGCGATAATCCCCAGATACTGGAGCATTGCCGCGGGCCAGGGCCGCATGTGAAAGGGTGCTGGGTTTGCGATCTTTGTCTGAACAAGAGTTGAGTGTCGATCAGCTTTGCCTTAGCCTGACGAGCCAACTCCCCAAACCCGCACATCCACCGATGAATCTACCTACACCAACAGCCAGAGGAGTATACGCCCAAAAGCGCGTCGGTCCGGCTAACCTCCGCGCGCAACAAACATCAAGCTGAGTTGAGATTACCGGGAATTGACGTGCTGACCGGTTCAAATCCAGTTGTTCGAAGCCGCAGGTTACATTTCCGAACACG
>Ga0206850_10019_pt1 | contig 66724 bp, 48 predicted proteins | sample Alteio_BWOrgCont_16_FD_152885 | JGI IMG/M metagenome (GOLD analysis project Ga0206850, IMG submission 152885) | Enriched cells from forest soil in Barre Woods Harvard Forest LTER site, Petersham, Massachusetts, United States -... | ecosystem: Environmental > Terrestrial > Soil > Temperate forest >...
ATAACCGCACCTGGCGGTCGGCTCGGCAAGATCCTGTGACAGACCCCAAGCCGTGCCGCTCGGGAGTGCTCGGACGTAATACCAACAAGATATCCATTATTCGCAGGTTGGCTCGATCGTTGAACAGATGCGAGCTCCCGAAGAATTTGAGGCTAAACACGCGAGTAGCGAATCGTAAGCGTTAACTGAGTGGTCAGGTTAGCAACTCCGTAATCACATGACCGTGAACATCGGTCAGGCGGCGATCGATACCGTTGTGCCGCACGGTCAGTTTGGTGTGGTCGATGCCCAGGAGATGAAGGACGGTGGCGTGGATATCGTAAACCTCGGTTGGGTGCTTTCTGTCGGCGGGCTTGTAACCAAAGTCATCGCTCGGGCCAAATATCACGCCACCCTTGATGCCACCACCCGCGAGCCAGTTGGTGAAACAGTAGGGGTTGTGGTCGCGGCCTTTGCCGCCTTGCGAGGATGGCATGCGGCCAAATTCCGTCGTCCAGAGGATGATGGTGTCCTCCAGTAATCCCCGAAGCTTCAGATCGGTAATCAGGGCGGCGGCTCCGCGAGCCATGCCATAGGCCAGCGGACCATGATCGCGTTTTACATCTTCGTGACTGTCCCAGTTTCGCCTGGGGAAACCGTTGTCGTTCCCGCTCCAAATTTGGACGAACCGAACGCCGCGTTCGAGTAATCGCCGGGCGACAAGGCACTTCCGGGCAAAGTAATCCGTTTCTTCGATGGGATTGATTTCCTTGTCGAAGGACGTTTTGCCGTGGTTGAGGCCGTAGAGCTTCAGCGTGCTGGCGGTTTCCTTGGTGATGTCGAGAGCTTCGGGTGCTGCAAGCTGCATCTTCGCAGCAAGTTCGTAGCTCTTGATGCGGGCATCGAGCCGTTCGTCGCCGGGTCGGGTTGCCGCGTGGGTGCGATTCAACTCGGCAAGCAACCCAATCGCGGCTTTATCGCTGGCCGGGGTGATAAACTTCGCGCGTTCATCGGGGAAAAGATCCTCGATTGGTGTCTTTGTTCCCGGATAAATCACGGCTCCCTGATTCTGAGCGGGGAGGAAGGCCGCGTCCCAGTTTTTGGTGCCGTTGGAGGCCAGTCCACGGTGATCCGGCAGCACCACGAAGGTCGGCAGATTCTCGTTCATGCTGCCGAGTCCATAGCTCACCCAGCAACCCATGCCGGGGAACGCGGGACGATTGAAACCCGTGGTTTGCAAGAGCGTGCCCTGGGAGTGAACGCCCGTTTTGCCAATCATGTTGTGAACGAATGCCATCTGATTGATGACATCGCCCAGTGGAGCAACAACCTCGCTCAGTTGCTTCCCAGTGTCACCATAAGGTTTGAAGTTCCACATGGGACGGAGCCAGGGACCGAGCCCATTCTGGAACGCCTCGACATGCTCGCCGAACTCAGCGGGCTTTCCGTGTTGCTTGATGAGTTCTGGTTTGAAGTCGAACAGATCGACATGGCTGGCCCCGCCAGCCATGAACAGTTGCACGACTCGCTTGGCTTTGGGTGCATGGTGCAGCCCGCCATCTGGCCGTCGGGTTGGACTATCGGCGAGGAGTCGATCGGTTCCGAGGAGGGAGGCGAGGGCGATACCCCCGAGCCCACCTCCGGAATGCCAGAGAAAATCGCGACGATTCATGGCTTTTCTCTGTGAATCGCGCACTCGGGGCCGCGCGATCTACTAACACGAGCCGAATTCAGCCTTTTGAATTCGTTGAAGGTTTACAATCACGGTTCGGATATCAGGACCAGGACGGAGAACGCGGCCAGGGGATAAACCTCACCATCGGGGACAACCGGCCCCGCGCCCTCAGCGATGAAGTCTTCCGGTGCCGGTCGAGCGGTATCGATCATTCGCCGCCACGGACGCCGGGTGGGGGCGGAAGGAATGCGGAACCCAAGCGGTTCATGCCAGGCGTTCAAGGCGATGTAAAAATCCGTGTCGATTCGGTAATCCGTGTCGTGTTCCCTGCCAGTGAACCGCCCATCCAGTGTACAGGCTAACGACCGCGATTTCTGACCGAAGTCCGGTTTGTAAGGCTCGACTCCGTGCCAGTGGATATCTGCCAGACCGGGAGCAGCCGGTAACGGGGTCATGACGGGTGAGCCGGAGTCTCGTGTCTCGCCCGATAAACCCGCTTCAGCGGGTCGTACTGGGCCGGTTGGTGGGAATGGTCCCGCCTCTTCGGGAATGCGAGGGGGTATTGTCTCACTCCGCTTCTCTCCCGAGCGAGCTTCGCCGCGACGGAACTCCCCGGTGAAAAAGCGGCGGCGGCGAAAAACGGGATGCCGATGACGCAACGCGATCAACTCGCGGACAAACCGAAGAAAGTCCGCGTTTTTCTCGACCAATTCCCAGTTCAGCCACGAGAGATCGTTATCCTGGCACCAGGCATTGTTGTTCCCCTTCTGAGTGCGGAGAAACTCATCCCCAGCGAGGATCATCGGCACACCTTGACTGAGCATCAGAGTCGTCATCAGGTTCCTCGCCTGCCTTTGACGCAAAGCGAGAATCTCAGGGTTGGTCGTTTCTCCCTCTGCTCCACAGTTCCACGAGTAATTCTCGTTAGACCCATCCCGGCTGTCCTCGCCGTTCGCTCGGTTGTGCTTCTCATTGTAACTGACGAGATCATTCAATGTGAACCCATCGTGACAGGTGATGAAGTTCACCGAGTGGCGAGGCAGCCGACCGCTCTGCTGATACAAATCAGAACTCCCACCCAGACGAGAGGCAACTGCCCCAACGAACCCCTCTTCGCCGCGCCAGAAGCGCCGGACATCGTCCCGGTAGCGACCGTTCCATTCGCTCCACCGGCGACCAAACGGGAAGCCGCCCACCTGATATAAGCCTGCTGCATCCCAGGGTTCAGCGATCAGCTTGGTATCGGTCAGAACACCATCTTCGGTGATGCTCTCGACAACCGGTGGTTCGACCATCACGTTGCCCCGGCGGTCGCGCCCGAGAATACTCGCAAGGTCGAACCGAAACCCATCCACGTGCATGTCCCCAACCCAGTATCTCAAACAGGTCATAATCAGATCGCGAACAACCGGGTGGTTGCAATTCACGGTGTTGCCGCATCCCGTGAAGTTCAGATACCGGCCGGAATCATCGAGCAAGTAGTAGAGTTCGTTATCGAGTCCGCGAAACGAGAAGGTTCGACCGCGATCGTCGCCCTCGCCCGTATGGTTGAATACCACATCGAGAATGACTTCAATTCCGGCTGCATGAAGCGCCTTGACCATCTCCCGGAACTCGTGGTTTTGCCCGTGTTCTTTCGCGGTCGCTGCGAACGCGGCCTTGACGGCGGCGAAGGCGATCGGATTATAGCCCCAGAAGTTGACCAGTGTCTCGCCCGTGTCCGGGTTCGTGAAGGGACACTCACACTCATCGAACTCGAAAACCGGCATCAGTTCAACTGTCGTCACACCAAGCCACTTGAGATACGGAATCTTTTCCTCGATCCCTCGAAAAGTGCCAGGATGGGCGACTTTGCTCGATGGGTGGCATGTGAAACCACGAACGTGAAATTCGTAGATGATCGAGTCTTCGAGAGGGATCAGTGGCGGGGCATCGTCATCCCAGTTGTATCGAGTACCGCGGTGCGCGAGCGAGCGGCGATGGGTTCGCTGGGGATCGACTTCACAGGTACTGGCCCAGCCCGCACCGTCCGAGAGCATGGTGCAGGCCGGATCGAAGAGCAGTCTGGTGGGATCGAAACGGGTACTCTCAGTCCGGGGGCCATCCACGCGCCAGCCATAGCAAAATGTGACAGGGAGGCCGATGACTCGGATGTGCCAGTGATCCCCCGTTCGATTCTGCCTGGGATGGAGTGAGAATTCGGCCATAGGGGTGTTGCCGCCACCGTCTGGCAGGATGACGAGAGTTACCCGTGTGCCGTGTCGACACAAAAGAGCAAAGTTATGCCCATCCGGTGTGCTTGTAAGGCCAAGCGGGAGAGGACGACCGCGGCGAGTTGTGAACGTAGACATCAGCGAGTCCTGGGGCGGTCAGAGCGAATACCCGGTTACGGGTACGTCCCACGGTTCCAATGGCAACCCACCGAGGGCGACGACCGAGAAATGATTTTCGAGATGCCCAGGGAATCCCCAGGCTTGGCAGGCGAAGATCGTGAAAGCTGGGAGTTCTTTATTGGTATCTTCGGCCGGAGTCCAAGTCATTCAAAGCTGCAAATTCGGAACCGTGAAATCGACGGTTTTAGCAACACCCGGCACGCAGGTTGCTCCTCAGTGACGCGATCCTGTATTGCCAATACTTGAACTCTCGGCATCTGCTGACCGATTCCACCCTTGAATGGAGACAAGCCATGAGTACCCGCACTGCGAATCCAAAAGTTGATGCAGGAACGACGTTTCCAACACGTATCGATCTTCCGGCCGATGCTCGCGCGAAGTTAATCTCGCTGCTCAATCAACAACTTGCTGACACCCTGGACCTGATGGCACAGACGAAATTCTCTCACTGGAACGTGAAGGGTTCCAACTTCATCGGCCTGCACAAGCTATTCGATGAACTGGCCGAAAGAGTGGAAGAATACGTCGATACGATTGCCGAACGCGCAACTGCTCTCGGCGGAGTGGCGATGGGTACCCTCCGGCAGGCCGCGGCGATGAGCCGCACCACCGAGTTTCCTGCCGGTACGTTCCGAAGTGGTGATGTGGTTGCGGCTCTGGCCGATCGCTATGCGGCTGTGGGCAAGTCATCGCGCGAGGCGATTGATGCGGCCAATCAACTCAACGATGCAGATACCGCCGATCTGTTCACAGAAGTGTCCCGTGGAATCGATCAGTCACTCTACTTCCTCGAAGCTCACTTGCAGGGGTAGGTTCTCGGAAGTGCTTGTTTTGTAGGGTGGGTCGAGGTCGGCTTTGAGACCGAGCCCCACCATCTTTTTTGCAGGGTAGGTTCTCAGAGATGCTTGTTTTGTAGGGTCGATCGAGGTCGGCTTTGGGACCGAGCCCCACATCTTTCTTATTCCGTATGGGTGAAATTGGTGGGGCTCGCAAAGCCTCGACCCACCCTACAAAACAGAAATTGGTGGGGCTCGCAAAGCCTCGACCCACCCTACAAAACAGAGCATCCATCCAGGCTAATGCCATTAACTTACCCGCCACGCCGCGGTGATGAATCCCGCGATGATCAGCACCATCCACAGACAGCCTCGTGCGGGAGCAGGTTGGAACATGGCCCGCAGTTCAGCTTCGGCCTCGTCGCAGGCCCGGGTGAAGCCGGGCCGATCATCGATCTTTTCGTAACTCGATTCGTGGACGATTTTATTCCGCACCGTGGCAATGAATCGCAGTTTCTTGACCAGCGGTTGCGGAAGCTTTTCCTGCACGCTGGTCACTTTTTCGTGCAGACCTTTTCCCGTTGCCCCAAGTGCTTGCTCCAGAAGCGACTCCAACGCCTTTGACTTCGTCACGGCCAAGTCGATATCACTCATGGGTTATCCAGCAGACGACATCAGACGGGGGTTGGAGAAGACCATTTTCCAGGGGCGAACTGTCCAGCGAATAAACACACCGGCAGCGTGAAAGGGATCAGCCTTCATCAAGGCTTCGACCGCTTCCGGTGTATCGGCCTCATAAATGATGAGCGCCCCAAAGCCATCCTCGAATGGACCGGAAGCAAAGAGCTGGTTCTTATCGATTAGGCTTGTGAGATACGCTCGGTGGGCTGGCCGCGCTGCATCGACCTTCTCCTTGTCCCGGCTATACTCGATCACTGCTGCGAATTTCACCTCTGTTCCTCCGTCTCAATCCCAATTGTCTGCCCCGTGGGGAGATACACACGACTCAGAATCGCGTAAGCCCCGAAAAGTACGCCAGTGAACGCGAGATCGCCAAGAATCGTACCCCGGAAAAACGGTACAGCTGCAACGTAACACTTTCCCAGCCCCTCAAGCGATCGCTCATATCCAAGTGATGGTTGCAGCCAGCATGCAAAGTTGCTGACAAGGAAGAAGAATAGGCTGCCCGAGAGAGCCACTGTGCCGATTTGAACAGGCGATCGGGTCCGTCGCAGGAACGCCCAGCCAATCGCTGCGTAGAAGATGAAGTAAGGCCACGAGAGAGGAGAGGGCTGCCAGCCGTGAATCAGGTACATGTTGACGTCTTTGAATCCGATAGCAAGCCCAGTGAATCCCACCGCCTGCCAAAATCCCAGGCGCGCGGCTGCGAATAGTCCGATAGCCCCAATTATGGACAGATTCCAGGGTTGGGCTTCGGGACTAAGCAGGGAAAACACTGCGGGCTGAATTCCCGCAATGAGAACCGCAACTCCCGCCATCGCCAGCGTCATTAGTCTAAGTCGCGGATCGGGGGATGACTGCGCTGGATCGCCGCTCACGAGAGCCTCGGGGTTGGGAGGGGACGGAGTTTCAACTGGACCTTGGAACAGTTTCGATCAATGTAGTTATAGCGCGTGACGCCCGCAAGTCGGGTAGAATACTTGGCAACAGCCATTTCAAGCAATGGGTTGTGTTGGTTGCGAGAATCCACCATGAATGCTCACGATGATGATGACCTCCGGATTGGCGTACCAACCGCTGGTCGGGCTACGGTTGCTCCGACTGGCGTAACGTCGGCTCGTCTCGACCCCGCGCCGAAGAATATGGAGTATCGAACAACCGGTTCCACGGTCGATCCGGGCGTCGAACTTCGGCCGGGGGAAACCGAACTTGGCCGCCCGCCGCAGGTTCCCGCCGATCTCTCACCACTTTCCCCAGAAGATCTGGCCAAGCTCCGGTTGCTGGATGACGAGCAGGCCGCGAAAGAACTGGCCGAGGCCGAACTACTTCTTACCGCCGACCCCAGTGGGCTTGGCTGGCTTGGATGGTTTGGATCGCCGCTGGCGTTTGCGTTTCTGGTTGGGATGGCCGGTGTGTTCGGCATCTTCCTGTTTAACCAGACAGTCTCACTGTTGAACGCGCTGGCTGCTCAACCGGAGTGGGCTCAGTATGTGGGATATTCCGGGCTCGGGCTGTTCGGGTTGTGCGTGGTGTACGCCTTCCTCCGGTTCCTGTTCCTTTATCTCCGATTGAGGGAGAACCGGCAATTGCGGGTGAGGGGAGTTGCCGAACTCTCGCGGCGAACCCGGCTGCGCTGGTTGGCGTCAGCGAAATCGGCTGAGGCCCGGGGACAGATCGAGACCTACCTGCAAACATTTCCCATGACCACCCAGAAAGAACGGAAGGTTCTGCATGGACTGGGAATCACCGATGAGCTTCAAGCCCGGCTTGTGGTTGTGCGGGCGGAACTACTCGACCACGACAAGTTCGCCTCGACGGAGCAGTGGTTCGCTCATTTCCGGGATCAATTCCAGAGCCAGCTCGACATCGCAGCGGAGTCTCGGGTGAAGTATTGGGCCAGCCGCATCTGGGTGGTTACAGCGGTGGCTCCGAACGCGATGGTGGATTCGGGAGCAACCCTGTTCTACACCTTCTCGATGCTCTCGGACTTGTGCCAGATATACAACTTGCGTGCTGGTCGCACGGGCACGGCAGTCTTGCTCGGTCGGGTGTTCTTTAATGCCTACTTGGCGGGCCAAGGAACCGAGTGGGAGAAACTAGCGGAGGATCAGTACGACCAACTCTTCCATGAGGCAATGAATGTGGTGGGCATGGGGGTCAGTTCCAACGTGGTTGGCAAACTACTCGGAAAAGTGGGGGCGAAAGCGACCACGGGTTATCTGAACCGGGTGCTGCTGATCCGGCTCGGTCGTTATGCCTGCCGCCTGCTCCGCCCGGTGACGCGGGATTGACAATTGCTTTACAGGTTTTCATATGTCTTCTGATGCATTCCCCGCTGATGCAATGGAGTATCGCCTCCCCAAGCATGAACTGGAGTTTGGCGTTGTTTGTACGCTGTTATTTGGTGGGATGGGGATCGTCAGCGTTATCGTAATTTTAGTGAACGCGGACCGACATCCTGTACTAGGTGCAGTATTCCTTGGTTTTTGCTGGTCGTGTTTTACTATTCCCCCTCTCTTCTTCATCTTGGCCTATTTTCGGCACCGTCTGTTTGTTAGCCCCAAGTTTGTTCGAGTGATCGGCTGCTTCGGATCGCGGGAGGCTCAGCTTGTTGATGTCAATAATGCGGTTTGGAACTCCGCAACAATGAAGGGTAAGCTTGTCCTACATTGTGCGCGCGGAAACGTGACGATCTGCTTCAAACACTACACAATGCAAGAGCGTTCGGAATTGATTGCTTTTTTTCGGTCAAGATTGGCGGAACAGATCCAGCAAGGGTGGAAAGGGTTTGAATCGCGGTGGATTCCTGCTCCGGAAGATTACAACAAGCAGCAGTTGGAGACTCGTCGAACCCTCCGCTTCACAGTGATTGCGTGGGCATCGCTGATTCCGCCGATGTACGCGATTCTGATTTGGGGGAAAATCGTCGATGCGTTTCCGAAAGCGGACTGGTTGGTCGTAGCATTATTGCCACTCGCATTTTGCGGTGGAATGATCTATCTCATGTGGCTCTTTGCCCGTGCTAGTCTGGCAGAAACGCGGCGTCGAGAAGACGTCGGTTGATTTGTGACCGAACTCGCGCAGTTCGATGACGAGCGGGAACCACCAGACGCCTTCTCATACACTACCGGCATCCTTCCTTCCGATCCGGTGCCGAGTCATGTTTACGCTCTCAGCATTTGCCGATGAAATCTCACCCGATCCGCGCGAACAGATCGCTGTCTTGAAGTCATGCTACATCAAGCACATCGAGTTCAGATCGATCTACAAAACCAACGTACTCGCCCTGTCGGATGAACAAATCCGGGAGTTCAAGAAGCTACTCGATGGCGAGGGTTTCAAACTCTCGGCAATCGGTTCACCGATTGGGAAAATCGCCATCGATGCCCCGTTTGAGCCGCACCTAGACAAGTTCAAACGCGCCATCGATCTCTGCGGCGTTTTCGCGACGCCGAACATCCGCATCTTCAGCTACTACCCACCGGGCAACGACCCGAACTTCGATCCCAAGAACTGGCCGACTCACCGCGATGAGGTGATCCGGCGGATGCGAGCCAAGGCCGAGATTGCAGCCAAGAGCGGCGTCGTGCTGTTTCACGAAAACGAGCATCGCATCTACGGCGATTCCCCAGATCGAGTGGCCGATATTCTCGTTAGCGTCAACAACCCATCGCTACGGGCTGCCTACGACGCCGCGAACTACGTCTATGGCAGCTTCGACCCAGTTGAAGGGTGGGAAAAGACGAAGCAGTTCACAGCGCATTTCCACATCAAGGATTGGAAGAAAGGCGGTCACGCGGCGGGTCACGATTATGGGGTCATTGCCGGCACTGGCGATGGGAACATTGCCCACAGCATCCGTGGCGCAGTGGCGATGGGATATAAGGGGTTCGCCGTGATGGAACCGCACCTGCGCGGGGGTGGTCCAACCGGAGGTATCACCGGATCGGACCTGTTCCCTTATGCGGTCGCATCATTCCGCGCCATCCTTCGAGATTGTGGAGCATCCGAGAAACAGGATTAACTCTCAGATCTATTTCAGAATTGCGAATTGGAAAATCACAAACCCGTGGACTTTGGAGAGCGTAGCGAGCATGATAGGTATGCCCCCTGGTTTCGCCCCAAGGTCGCGCATGCGCTCGCATCACCATCGTGTCGGGGTGATCACTCCTGCCGCTGCGTTCACCCTGATTGAATTACTTGTCGTTATCGCCATCATCGCCATTCTGATTGGCCTGCTGCTTCCAGCCGTCCAGAAGGTGCGTGAAGCGGCATCGCGCATGCGGTGCCAGAATAATCTCAAACAGATCGCGCTCGGGTTGCATAACTACCACGATTCCATTGGCCGGTTCCCCGGCGTGGTTGATCAGGGCGGACCGCGATATACCTCGATGTTTGTCGAACTCCTCCCCTACATCGAGCAAAATCCACTTTACCAGCAATGGGATTTCTCCAACCCGGTCACGAATGGTGCTGGACGAGCCGGCACGATCATCTCCACGTACCTGTGCCCGAGCCATCCCGCGGTCAATATCCCCGTTGCACTGGGAGGTGGGCAGTACGCATTGACCACTTATGGTGGCAATGGTGGAACCCGTCCGTTTCCTCCAATGCTTTCGCCGTGCGATGGGGTGTTTTACATCACCGGTCCATCCTCCCAACCGCACGCAGGACAAACCGGCGTCACGTTGCTCGGAATCACCGATGGGACAAGCAATACCTTGTTTCTGGGCGAAAAGATGGTTGGAGATCCGAATCTGGACTCTTACTTTGGCGCACTTGGAGCTGGAGTGATTACGCCAACCCCGGACCCACCCATGCAACTGGAATCCACCTATTCAGTCTGGGCTCCGCCTCCTGGTCCCAACGCCTCGGCGGGATTGATCGGATCCACGGTGACGATCGGATATACGATGGGGACAGGATGGAGTCCACCCGCGCAACTGCCTCCCCCGAGTACACCGATCCCACCGCCGCCGGTTCCGTGGGGCACGCTCGGGCCTCTGTGGTGGGCCAGACTTGGCGCATTGGGCAGCTACCACACCAACGGTGTGAATGTGGCGATGGCCGATGCAAGCGTGCGGTTCGTCACGGGCAGTACCTCACTCCCAACACTGCAAATCGTGAGTACCCGTTCGGGTGGTGAAGTGACGCCAAGCGACTGGTAATGTGGGATCGGCTATCGGTGATCCGATATTGCCTCGTCGATCGTTCCTTGAAACTCAGCCCCAGGGCGTTACCACCCTGGGCAAGGTTTCAGAACCAGAAGTTGAGATTCACAATAGTTTCTATGTTGTAAGGTCGCGGGCCAACCATGGGAAAACTGAGGGCAGCGGTCAGTGTTGCCCTGGGGAACCGGAAGTGAACACCGGCGGTGATATTCACCTCATCGGGGACGTAGACGAGACCATCCGGCGAGCGGTTGTTCAGCGGCGTATGGACGTGGATTTCTGCCGTTGGAATGATTCCGTTCAATAACCGATCATCGAAGTTCTGATACAGCCAGTATCCCGTTGCCAGGCTGTTCGTGAACAGTAGTGTGTCGCGACCGTTGGTTGGAACAACAAGGTCGGTGATCCCCTCGACGTAAGCACGATCGAACATCCGGACAAAACCAGCCCAGGGTTGGAACAGAACCGAATGCGGAACCGTGCTGCCATCGGACAACACTCCTCCGGTTGCCGATGTGGGAGTCGTGATGATCAAGCCCGCGGAGGCAACATTCCCCGTCTCGCGGTCGTTGATAAAGGCGTATTTGAACAGCACGCTGAGGTCGCCTGCTGTCTGGCCACCTGTACCAAACGGGCCGTTGTATTGGATGAAGGGCATTCGCATACCAAACGATGCGTTACCATCGAAGAATGTTTTCTCGAACCCAAACATCTCGCGGTTTTCGTTGATGCTGCCGAGTCCGGGGTTCAGCGATCCACCAAGTCCGGAATAGTAGTTGTAACCGAAGTAGACGCGGTCGGTTGGTCGCGGGCTGTCGTTATCGGTGATGAGAACACCGCTGTATGCACCGGATACGGGAACATGAATCACCCGCGTCTCGGGCACCGTTATGGTCGAATAGATCGGAACTTGGGTGCTGCTTGTGATAACCCCATCGCTATTGCGATGGTTTACTATCTTTATCCCCGTTTGGATTGTCTCGGTTGTGTAGCCAACGACAATAGTTTTTGAGTAGAAGACGCCGCCGAAATCGCCATCGAAAGTTTCGTTGAACGCCCGTCCTTGCAGGCCGCCGCCAGGGGTTGAAGTGGCGAACGGGGTAGTCAAATCCGCATTCGGTGCAGGATTCACGTTTGGAACATTGGGGTCGGACGGGATGGGCATGGTCCCTGGCAATGTGCCGGGAGGGTAGTATGGGCTTGGTGGGCAGGTAGGACAGCACAGGGGAGCCACGCTTGAGCGCTGGCGAAACCAGGAGGCTGGGCTCACTGAGTCATCGACATCGGCCTGGACTACCCCATTCCCGAGCGCAAACACTGCCGACGCCAATAACATCCTCCAACGCATCGCACGTTCCTCCACCCTATCTCGCAAGGATAGCCCTTGAATGGTGGAAGTATCGGCCCAACCCAGCTTCCCGATTTATTCGATCTTGTCGATATATCTCCGATTATCCCAACCACACGATCTGAGAGGCTCACTCTGCTCACTCACCCGATATAGTTTGCCAAGCTGGGTGGAGTGCATCCAGTTTGCCAGTTTTGCGGAGCCGTCAGAGTGTCGTCATCCACTCGGCATCGAAGACCGCATCATCGACTGACGAGGCAGGCGTTTCGGAAATGAGCCAAACGGTCCAACCCAGCCGTGGACCAGCACCGGGTTGATCCCCAAGTTTCGCCTCGGGCACCTCGGGACCAGACAACACGAGTTGGATGTCGAAATCGAACTCGGGGCCAACGAACAACCGGGCAAGTTGGGTTACCAGGAAAAAGGTCTTCCGCTGGGGCATTGGAGCAGGATCGGGGAGAAGATCCTCGAATTGGGCATATGTAAGCGGGCCGATACGGAGCCGAAAACGCGATTGCACATCCCAGGTGCGTTCCCCAGCCACTGCATTCACTCCAAGTGACCCGAACTCCCCGATCCGGGTCTGCCCATCCTCGGGAATGCCGAGCCAGCGCCCCTGAAACTGTCCAACTTCAACAGGCAATCGGAAGTAGTCCGCCAGGAGAGTCCGAAGGTTCGTGGCGTTCCGTGGTCGCTGGACAAAGAACCCCGAGTAGTACAGTAGCGCGAGGTCATCGATTCGCCCGAATTCGGACTTCGTGATTCGGAACGTGGAACCCCGCGGGATGATTGAACGGTCGGCGGTGGTCTTTGAATCCCATTCCGAACAGCTCTCTCCCGCTTCCACACTCCGAATAACCAACCGATCCCGGTGGCCGGGCGAACCCAACCCCATGAGGCTCCGAATTCCCAGGGTGAATGTATCTTGCGTGGTTCGGAATGCTTCGCCGCGATCGTAGGCGAGGTGGAATCGGTACTTCTCCCATGCCCTGTAGAACAGCGAAATGAAGCGATGATTGAACAGGTCCAGCCAGTCGCGGAGCGATCGCCGCTCTGGTCCTCGAACATCGCGGACGAGGTCCATCAGAAGCTGTGTGTAGTGCGTCGGTAAAACGCCAGAGGGGCCATAAAGCCCCAAAAACGTAATGGTGAGAAGAGGATTTGGCCGTTCCGCGTCAGGTGGGTCGAGAGCGATGATCTGGCTTGGTGGGAAGGCCATCGAGAGGTGAGCGCGGAATCGAGCGATCTCAGCGGCGGGTGGGCCGTCCCCTCCTACCGGGACACGATCGGGAAACATTCGCTCCAAAACCCGGATGGCCTGAAAAAAATCGAACTCGAAAAACTCTGTCGCGAGTTTGTCCTTGGGTGAAGACATCGAATGCCGTTGGGCGTCTGAAAGGTAGGGGTTGCACTCCGGTCGCTGATCGAATGTCTCTCAATCCGAGGGATAGAACATTTTGCCGCAGGTCGAACAGAGGAGGAACAACCCATCGCGAACCTCGACTTGTCTTTGCTCGGTTATTTTCCTCCGACAACCCTGGCACACGCGATCCTTTACGCCCGCGAACGCATCGGGACCATGCGCTTTAACGAGAGAATCGTACCGCGAGCGAATCTCTTCCGGAATTCCCATCTCGGTCTTGGCCAGTGCAGCATTCGTTGCCTCTTGATCCGCTTTCAGTCGCTCCAGTCGCTCTGTCGCTTCCGTTTGGAACTCGGCGAAGTCGATTTGTGCATCGGCCCACTTCTTTTCCACTGCGGGAATCGCCGCGGTCTTTTCTTCGATGTCGGTCATCGTGGCGAGGATCGCATCCTCGAGTCCTCCCTTTATTGCTCTGGCCTGGGCTATCTCGGACTGCTTGGCTTCGTACTCTTTTTGGTTGCTGATGCCGGTCGTTTGATCCTCCAGTTTGGCCAGCCGTGTATCGGTCTGCTTCAGCGTTCCCTCATCGTCGCGCTGCTTGAGTTTGAGTTTCTTGATGGTTTCGTGGTGATCCTTGTGTTCTTGTCGCTCGGTTTCGAGTGTTTCCTGTCTGGCTTTGAGAATCCGCGGCCCACGGTCGATTTCCGTTTGGAGGTCGCGGAGGTGCTTCCGAAGGCGGTGGCACTCTCGGAAGACATCGGTGAGAAGGGGCATGGCAGGCATCGCAGGCTCCTTTTGTGAACATTGTACCACGCAAGCCTCCTCTGAGTTAGCCCGAGTGGAGTGTCATACCCACAGTTGCAATGTCCGTAGAACGGTTTCCTGCCACACATCGAAGGCGTCCTCGCCTTCCAATGCAGCGACAATCCCATCTCCATTTCCGATCTGAGGCAGCGCACCATCGACAACGATTTCGGTAATTGCCACGTTGTCCATTTCGAGTTCCAAAGGTTCTGTTGTGGCGAGCAGGCAATGGACTTGCGAGAGCCGGGAGAGGTGGTTCAGATGCGCAATCACGCCAGCCCGCTCGGGAACCCACGTCACCAAACCATCGCCCCGTTCGATTGGTTCCCGGAGAAGCAACTGCATGAGTGTGGCTTCTTCGGCAAGTGGCTTTTTCTCGCCATCCTGAACGAACAAGACCTCAAACCGAATCGCATCGGTGCTCAACCAGTCGGTCAGGCGATGAACCAGAGCCAGAATTGCCGATTGGATCATGACAATCCGCTGATGCGGCAATTCGGGATCTTTGAACCGTGCCGCAATCAGATCCGGGAACAGCACAAACACAAACGCTCGACGACGACGGAGAAACTGGTTTTCGTCCCGCGAGTAGTAGAACAATTCGTCGCGGACGAACTTCATGTCGAACAGGTCCGGTGTTTCCGTCTCCATATAGGCGAGTTGGGAATGGAGCAGGCTCTCGATCGACCCCTTGGTGGAGATGGAGGTATAACCGCCCACGGGGTACTGGTCTTCATCGAGTACCCGTGTAGGAACTTCCTTTCGCCCGATCAGTGGCTTAACGGGACGACTCGGAAGTCGCGATTCGATTCGAGAGGTTGTCTGACGGATCTGTCGGAGGGCAACATATTGCCCCATATCCCCGAGAGCCGAGCGATCCTCCAGAGCATCGATATCCTCCTTCACGAGAACGTCGGTCATTCGCCGCCCTGTGGCGGCAAGCTCTTCGTATTGGCGGACTTGTAGATCGGATGGGCCATCCCGCATCAAGCCATCCCAGCCAATGGAGAGAATATCGTCCGGGTTAGATGTGAGCAGATTCCGGAGTACAGCAGGGGGGAGCAGGACACCCCCCATTCCGGCCCGTTCGCGAATCTGATTCAGGACGTAGCTCAAGCCCTTCGTCCGGTCCTTCCCGGTGTATTTGCGAAGGGCATCACTCGCCCGCTCGAACATCCAATCGACGTAAAGTTTACCGAGGACGTGATCCTCGTAGCTACGGGCCAGCGCCGGTGGCCAGCCAGGCACAGGGAGCGGTTCTTTCACCCGATGTTCGGTATCCGCTCCAAATGCAACGTGTCCGACATCGGCAATGAATCCGATGGGAGGGAGAGGGTGTCCGCCCGAAACCACCTCCATCGCCCATTCCAGTGCGGGCCTGACTGTCGCTGCCGATGGTTGAACTGCTCTTTGGAGCCGAAGCCCCTCGACTATATACCGCTTGGCTGCATCCAGATCGCGAAGTTCAACAACATCCATCTTTGGCCCCCGAGAAGGTCCACCCATCACTCATGCTCTGGGTTTGACCGAAACCTTCTCCCCCAGCTTTTTATACCCCCGCGACACACCAGGACCAATCTGCGTTATCGGCACCACGTATCTTATCGCATTAATCATCGCTCTCAGCACAACCGGTCGAGACGCTAAAGTCGAAGGTGAAAATGGTCGATCAATGACCACGAGAGTCTGATCGGATCGGTTCACGACCGTAGCGCATCAGCGCCCGGTCGGGTGAGGGGCGCATGACGACCAAGCGATTCCTTCCTGGAGTTTTGCTGGTGGTGTTAACCGCTGGTCCGGCCGCTGCGCAGCAGTATGGAAGCAATCCGTACCCCGCCCCGAGGCAAATTACGGACCTGATTCCATCCGTTGCACCGTATGAGCCGGACCCGCCGCCATCAGCGAATCAGTTTTCACCACCTGGATGGGTGATGCCACCGGGACGACCGGTGGCGGCAGCGAATTCCACGGCTCTGGATCGTGTTACCACACCGATTCGCCCCGTTGCGGGAGAAGATTCTTCTCCATTTACGACACTGACCGGCCAACCTCCATCGCCGGGCCAGTCATTCGGTATTCCCAAGGGATCATACCCGAGTCCAGAATATGGCGATGCCCCCGGGTGCTGTGGTCCCGTGGGACATGATGGCCGGATCGGGGAAGAAGTCTATGTGAACAATGGTGTTTCCATCCCATTTGGAGCTGGAGATTTCGTTCACCGACTCGAACTCGGCTGGATGGTCGATGCTGGTGGTCGAACCCTCTTCTTCAACCAACGCAATGATGCGGCGTGGGTAGTGGATCTGGGTGTGAGTTATCAGTACAACCGCGGCAACCAGTGGTCGGGAACAAATTTGAATATCCGCCAACCTAGCACGACGAATCCCACTACGGGAGCAACCGTTCCACAGCCAGACATATTGACGAATGTGATCGTCCGAGATATTGATCGGACGACCTTCAACTTCGCACTTGGTCGAGACTGGTGGCTCTGGGGACCGGGTGCAACCGGAATTGAGAACAATTGGAATCTGCGGGTTGGGGGCGAGGTGGGTGGCCGGTATGGCACGGCTCACGTCGATCTGGTCCCGGTTGCTGATCCTTTCGGCTATGCCCGTCGTCAGGGCGTGACCCACGGCATTTTCTTCGATGTCCACGCGAATGTCGAAGTTCCCCTGGGAACGGTGATCCTATTCGCTGGTGTGGCGCTTCAGTACGGGTATGACTGGACAAACATCGCTCCTCCCTTTGCGGGGGATATTCAGAACGCAAACGTTCTGCTGACCGCAGGATTCCGGTTCTGACGCGACTAGTTGCATCAAGTGAAGGACAGTGCTGCCGTGTGGGGGACGCGGCTGCTCGGCCCGGGAGTTTTCAAGGCTCCCGGGCCGTTCTCATTGACAGGCAGCGATTGCAGGATAGAACAAAAACATCGCTAGGGGTGCCCGTATGCACCGGGCTGCGGGCTGAGAACACACCCTCTTCACCTGACCGGGTAATTCCGGCAAGGGAAGCGACCACATCGGAAGAGATGAGGAATGAGGAATGAAGGACGAACCAAATCCAGGTCGTTTTTGAGTTCATCCTTGATCCTTCAGCACTCTTTTCTTCTGCACCTCGGCCGCTCCCATCTTACGTCAGCGAGTCGCAACCGATGACCCAGCTTCAAGCCGCACGCGCGGGGACGATCACACCCGAGATGGAATTCGTTGCTTGCCGCGAGAATCTAGAACGCGAGTTGATCCGCTCCGAAGTTGCCCGTGGGCGGATGGTTATCCCGGCCAACACAGTTCACTTGACGAAGAAACTCCAGCCAATGTGCATTGGGGTCGCGTCTGCTTGCAAAATCAACGCCAACATCGGCAACTCGGCAGTCACAGGGCGCGTTGAGGATGAACTTGAAAAGCTCCAGACTGCTGTCCAACTCGGGTCGGATACGGTCATGGACCTCTCGACTGGCGGGAACATCGACGGCATTCGCCAGGCGATTATCGATGCTTCACCTGTGCCCATCGGCACGGTCCCGGCATATCAGATCATCCAGCAAGTGAAGGATCCGCGAGACATCACTCCAGGCATGCTGTTGGACATGGTGGAACACCAGGCCAAGCAAGGCGTGGATTACATGACCATCCACGCCGGCGTGCTGCTGGAGTATGTGGCGCTCACGAGCGACCGCATCACGGGAATCGTCAGCCGCGGCGGAGCGCTGATGGCAGCCTGGATGGTTGCTCACCACCGACAGAACCCATGGTACACGCACTTCGGCGAACTCTGTGAGATCATGCGCGCTTACGATGTGACGTTCAGCCTCGGCGATGGCCTGCGGCCAGGAAGCATTGCCGATGCCAACGATCGCGCCCAGTTTGCGGAACTGAAGACGCTCGGCGAACTCACACTCAAGGCATGGGAATACGGTTGTCAGGTGATGATCGAGGGGCCGGGACACATTCCCATGCACCTCGTGAAGATGAACATCGAGAAGGAACGGGAATTCTGTCACGATGCCCCGTTTTACGTTCTTGGCCCGCTCGTTACGGATGTGGCACCAGGTTACGATCACATCACGAGCGCTATCGGTGCGGCTCTGGCAGCAGAAGCGGGCGCAGCGATGCTTTGCTACGTCACCCCAAAAGAGCATCTCGGATTGCCGAACAAGGACGATGTGCGGCAAGGCGTCATCGCTTACAAGATCGCTGCGCATGCGGGGGATATTGCCCGTGGTCGGAAGAATGCGCGGGTCCGGGACGATGAACTGAGCAAGGCTCGATTCGAGTTCGACTGGAACCGTCAGTTCGAGTTGAGCCTCGACCCCGAGACCGCCCGCAAGATGCACGATGAAACGCTGCCGCAGGAAGTGTTCAAGAGCGCCAAGTTCTGTTCAATGTGCGGGCCGAAGTTCTGCTCGATGCGGATCACCCAGGACGTCCGCAAACTGGCGGATGAAGCCAAACGGCTATCGCTGGAACTGGCTGCGGTGTAGTAGGCCAACTCCAAGAATGGCCGCCATCGAGAGGAACCACACATGACGATGATGCACCATCGGCTTCTCGGCCTAGTAGTGGTGGCTGTAATTGGCTGGCAAGTTCCCGCTTTGTGCGCGGACGATAAGCCAGTCACCAGGTGGGAGTATCGCGTTGTTTCCAGGGATCAGGTTGCAGAGTTGGGAAAGAGCGACTTGGCCGCGGGTTTGAACAGACTCGGGAGTGAAGGGTGGGAGTTGGTGGTGGTCGATGGCGGCTACATCTTCAAGCGACCCAGGCCACAAAACGATAACGAGATCGCCGAACTCAAGCTGAAGGTGAACATCCTCCAAAGCGATTTCGAGATGCAGAAGGAACGCCTCGCCTGGTCCGAACGGATGCTCAAGATGGGCTACATGAGCAACCAGGCAGTCGGTGCCGAGCGTGAACGGCTGCGGAGGATCGAACTCGTTTTAGATAAATCGCGAAAGGAACTGGAGACTCTCGGCTCACCAACGAAAGAACCCATCGAGCAGGCACCACAGCCCAAGGAACGCAAGCCGGAGAAATGAGTGCATATAACTCCCGCCCGCGCGGAGTATTTTCATTTCTGCCCACGCGTGGGCGGGTGGTGGCGATTCGGGCTCAATCGCGATCGCTGTCAGGTTCCGGAACCCCGACCGTCAGGGAGGGGGTTGATTCATTCCAAGCTCGACAATCAGTCTGAAATGTTGGCCAGGTAATCATCGTACTTCTTGCGAGCAGCAAACTCATCGTCCATGAGCTTCTTCTGCTTGGTGGTCAGAATGTCGATCTCCTTCTCCTGATCCGAGAGCTTCTTCAGATAGGTCTGGTAAACCTCGGCTTCCTTCGGTGTCTCACGCAGGTTCTTCCGAATCCGATCCTGGTCCGCGTTCAAACGATTCAGATCAGCCACCACTTGACTCAGCTCGCGCTGGGTAACATCCCACGTTCCCTTCAGGGTCAATGCCGCAGTCAGCTTCTGCTTGAGTTCAGCGCTGGCTTCCGCAAGATTGATGAAGTAACGAATTTGACCATCCATGTTGTTGGTCAAAGTCATGTTGCTTGAAATATCTCTCTCTTCCTTGACCGTGAAGGTCTTGGTCTCGCCCGCCTTCACAGGTATCTGGAAGCGGAAGAGGTCGGGGGTGTCTTCGACTGGCTTCTCCGTATCCACCAGCTTGAACTGCTGATTGGTCCGGTTCGGATGCTCGATCAGGAGCGTGCGATCCGTTTGGCTGCGGTTGATGATCCGGTACTTCTTCTCCTCGGAAAGTTTCGTGTTCGTGGTGATGATGCCACGCACAGCCTTCACGCTGGTGATCTTCTGGGTGCCAGGGCCGTTCTGAGGATCGACTTCCGTTCCCAGGTCGATGGCGTAGGACACCAATCGTTCTTCGTTGGGTTGAACATCGAGAACGCGGGTGTCGCCTGCGTAAACGCTGCCCTCGAATACGGTGATTGGTCCCTGGTTCAGGTGGGCACCGCTCGTGTTCTTGAACTTCAGTCCCAGCAACGGGTGTGTCTTCTGCACGTTCTGGTTGTAGATCGAGACTTTCTGGCCTTCGATGTCCTTGCCAACGATGGGCAACATGGCGCTCTTCTGGCGAGCGAGTGAAACCGGGTGGTCGATGGTGTACTGGAAGAAGTCGCCTAACGCACCCGCTGTTGCCGCGTTGCCAACGCTCCCCGTGCCCATTCGCTCACCCAGTTCTCGACCCACATCGCCGGCAAACTTCTTACGGTCGGCATCCTTGGACTTATCTTCAGCCTCGGCCAGTCGCATCCGGCCAGCCGGAGCACCGCCGCCGAATCCACCGCCGCCGCCCACCCCTGCGGCCATTGGGGTGCTAGCCGGCCTGGCGGCCAGCATGGCACCGTCCACTGGAGCATTTGCGAAACCCAGGCCTTCGTTCTTGAAGCTGCCACGATAGGTGACGGGTCGGAGCGAGGCGAAGAGTTCGGGTTCGACTGTGGGTCGATTGATGTAAAGTGGGTTGTAAAGGTCCATCTTGAAGCTGATTGGCCGACCGCTGATGAGTGCCATCTTCACGCCAGCCCAATCCTCATCGGTTGGGTTCTCGACCATCGCCCAACCTTGCAAATAAGGCTTCTCCTTGTCGGCAAGAATGAGCCGATAGCTCGTTTTCCAGATCGGAGCCTCGATCACATAACCCACCTGAACCTTACGCTTTCCCTCACCGGCAAAGTGTAACTGAACCGCCTTCTTCAAGCTGTCGTGGCTCAGAGCGAGGACATCCAGAGCCCGCCGGAACTCGGATTCAATCACCGGATTGGAAAACTTCAATTGCTGAATCTCCGGCAGCTTCACACTCCGAAGACCTTCCGCACACCACATATTCAACACTTCAACATCAACCGTCGTGTTCCCCTTTGCTTCCTTCTGGTGTTCCACACCAACGATCACGCCGCTCAACTTCCCAGGTTGATTGGTAGCCCCTGGAGTGAGAACCACATCGACCCGTTCGCCACGCATCTGGGAGACGATTCCCGCGAACGTCGGATTGTTGTTCAGGTTGATGGCAAACGAAGAAAGGGTGCGGGAAATGGGCTCGCGGCTGTCGTAGGAAACGGCTGCAATCCGTCCGTTGTCGAAGTCTTCGAGAACCATGCTCTTGAGCAAGTCGTTGATGTCCTGCTCCGGGAACGTCAGATCAACGCGAGCATCATCCACCACTTCACCCGAACGGCTGAAATAGCCAACACCACTGTTGAACAACACCACGCGGGTGATTGGCAGCGTTACCGCTGGCTTCACATCTTGCTTGGCAGCAGCATCGACTGCGCCCAGCAGCGTGTCCGCTCCCATACCGATAGTCACACCCAAACCCACTGCTCCTGCCACCGGTGCCAAGAGTAGCCATTTCTTTGTTGCCATTGCGAGAGTCCCCAAACGGTTTGTGGAGGTAGAACTCGACCCTCAGTCGAGTTGAGAGAGGTCACCTTACTGACGAGAGAGACCCATCGGTCGCTTGCCGGGAATCGGATGTTACAAATCCGAGACAATTCGATATGAATAATTAAAATCTGACCAAATAAGGGGTTACGCAGGTAATCGGATTGGAAGCCGTGTCGCGGATTGCCACACATTCGCAAGCCGACCCGCTAGCGGATCCCACGAATACCTCTTCAACACCTCGCGGCGACCGCGTTCTGCGGTCTCCCGAAGTTCATCCACAGTTTGCATGGCATTCAGGATCGTTGCGACCATCTCACCCGGAGTCTCGGTCACGATCAGATCGCGTTCGGGAGTCAGTTGCAGTCCCTCCGCTCCGATTCGTGTGCTGACCACAGGTGTTTCCGTGGCGAGCGCTTCGAGGATCTTGAGCCGGGAACCGCCGCCAATCCGTAGGGGGACAACAAGCATTCCGCAAGTGGCGAGGAATGGCCGCACATCAGGAACATCCGCGAACACGCGAACGCCAGGCATAGTCGCAACCCGGGTCGTAAGCCAGTCCGGTGGCCGACGACCAACGAGTGCGAGTGTTGCGGCTGAATTTGTGGCTCGAACCTTTGGGAAAATCTCATCGAGCAAGAGGGAAACGGCATCGAGGTTTGGCCGCCAGTCGAGGCTCCCGAGGAACAGGAGTTTGGTAGGGTCGCGATCGACATCCCGTTGCGGTTTGAAGAACTCGATATCGACCCCGTTTTCGACCACCTCCACTCGCCGCACGCCAAATTCTGAGCGCATCAACCGGGCATCATCGTAGCTGACAGCGATGGGAACCGTGGCTGCCCCGTAGGCCCACTGCTCGAATCGCTCGAACTTCTCGCATTGTCGCCGAATGTACCAGCGCTTCACCGGATTGGGTTCGGTTTCGCTGTATCGCCGCCAGATGAGCGACTCGACGTTGTGGGCCATGACAGTCCACCGTGCAGCGTTCAAATCGTCGCCGAGTGCATCACGGAGAACCTGGGCATAAGGAGTCCATTCGCAATGCCACACATCCACTGGGTTTTCTTGGGCGAAATCCTTGACAGCATCCGTGAGAGTCGGGCTGGTGTGGGTGGCAACCGAATAGGGGAGGGGGGAAAGCAAATTGCCAGCGAGGCGAGCATAGAAGCCGGGGCCAGATTTGGATGGGACCGCCCGGGCCACGACAACGGTTTCAATTCCGAGTTTACGGAACGCCACCACAGCATCAGCCGCTTCTTCCCGATCGGGGTTCTGGTGGCACAGAATGGTGACGCGATGGCGATCGGCCAGCCGGGCGAGCAGATTGAAGGTGCGGATGCGTTTACCGGAGGTAAGCGGAAACGGCAATTCCTCATCAAGAACAGCGACATTCAACGAGCGCACGAGGACTCCTTTCCGGCAACCGCAGGCAGGCGGACAATTTTGGGCAGATGGGAGGATGGGCGTCAAGGTGGAGTTACGAGCGGCATAGGACTGTTGGAATACAATTGGATTCTCCCATACTTTTCCGCGTGCAATCTGGTCCGCGGCGTGGTTGGATAGGCGAGATTTCCCAAGCTGTCGCCCAAACAACGCCCTTACTCCATCCGAGGGTTGACTCATGTTCTGCCGTGGATTGTTGCTCTCCATCCCAGTTCTCGCACTGGCTCTTTCCGATGTTCGTGCTGACGATGAGAGTCCCGTTGTTACCCTTGCGAAATCAAAGGTGAAGGACAAGACAAAACCCTTCGGCATGACCGTCACGTTCAAGATAAAGGCTGGCGAGGAAAAGGCGTTTGAAGAAGCCTTCAGACCATGTGGCGCAGCAACCCGAAAAGAAGCCGGCTGCCTTGGCTATTACCTGAATCACGATCTCGATGAGCCGACCGTTTTCATGGTGTATGAGAGGTTCAAGAATATCGCTGCGCTGGAGGAACACGCCAAGACAAAGCACGTTGAAGAACTGCTCAAGAAAGTTGGTCCTCTACTCGATGGCGACCCCAAGGTGAAAGTGTACGTTCCGGTAGGAGATTGAGTGAGGAAGGGACTCAGGAAGGGATGAAGGATGAAGGATGAAAAAAGACTTCTTCCATCTTCTCCACATCCCTCATCCTTCATCCAAAAACTCATCTTTTCAGCTTACCCTCAACTATTCTACACTGTCTCGTCGAGTTTAATGTCGAAGCCTTCTCCAATTCGTGCGGAGGTCGCAAGGATGCGAATTTGCGTTTACGAGGACCAGCACGTTCGCGGACTGGAGCCACTCACCCTCACCCGTCCAGTTATCGATTTGCTTTGTGGTTTGACGAACCTCGGGGAGAAACAGGCCCGTTACTTCGCCGCAACGACTGTTGGACACCTATGCCGATCCCTTGTGGCCGATCAGATCCGGACTAGCGATCCACTCGCCCGGGTAAATGATCCTGCTTGGCTGCGAGCAGCACCCACTGTTCTCGTAAATGCCCGATGGGTTCCCCCTCCACATCCGCGGTCTGGCGGGTTGATGATTCATCGCCGCGGTGTGGGTCATGGTCCTTCAAATCTGTTTGTAGATGGCTCGTATCTCGGCATGGTCGAGGGTGAGATTGCGTTCGCTGTCCTTGGCACGCGCCTGCTCTCCGCCGTATCGCCTACCACACTCAACGATTGCCTAACTGACTGGGTTCAGTCTCTCCCGACCCGTGAAGTCGGGGGAACCCTCGTCTCGCGGCCGTGGGAATTGATCGACTTGAACTCAAACCAGATCGTCCGCGATTTCGATGCTGTGGCCGATCAAGGCGTGGCCGGTTTTCACCCCACCGGTTTTGCAATTGTTGGACCGGCCGACCGTTTGGTGATCCACCCGTCCGCCAGGATCGATCCAATGGTGGTCGCGGATACTACTCATGGTCCCGTGGTGATTGGTGCCGGAGCAGTTATTCACGCATTCACAAGGTTGGAAGGGCCGTGCGCGATCGGAGACGAGACCGTTCTGCTCGGGGCAACTGTGCGGGCCGGTACGACGTTTGGGCCGCGATGCCGGATTGGTGGAGAAGTCGAGTGCAGCATCATTCTGGGGCACACGAACAAGTACCACGATGGATTCCTCGGGCATAGCTATCTTGGTGAGTGGGTCAATCTGGCCGCTGGGACAAGCACGAGCGACTTGCGATGCGACTATCGAACCGTGAGCGTTCCGGTCGATGGCCAGGAGTTGCAAACCGGCCTGACCAAGATCGGGGCGATAATAGGGGATCATGCAAAAACCGGGCTCGGAGTGCTGCTGGATTGCGGAACGACGATCGGCCCGTTTGCTCAGGTACTTCCAAGCGGCGGGTTCGCTCCACGGTCAATCCCGGGTTTCACGCGGGCGGGATCGTTCGGGCTGAAGGAACTCACGGATGTGGATCGACTGCTCGCCACAGCAGATGTGGTGATGCGGCGACGGGGCAGGGTATTGAGTCCCGTTCTGGATGGAGTCTATCGAACAATCGCGGCTCAGCGTCCCGTCTCGCCCGAAGTGCTACCACTACGCCGATCAGCGTAGAACAAAGTCAGAAGATAGGAGACAGAAAGGCCCGACTCAACCGGTCGTGGCCCATCCTGTTACTTCCCACCCTTCGCTTCGGGCTTGTATCCGCGCTCCAACCACGCCCACCGGAACAGGTTTCGAGCATCCACGTACTTCCCATCGGTCGAGGTGGCTCCGAGCACGACCACGATCAACCGGTCTTCGCCTCGCTTGGCACTGGCGACCAAACAGTTCCCGGCAGGCGTCGTCGTTCCCGTCTTGACCCCCTCGTATCCCTCGATGTTCAGTAGCGTGTTAGTGTTCGTCCAGATGATCTTACGCTTCCCACCGCCCGGCTCGACAACCTCACAGTCGTGCCGGCGCGTTGCCACGTATGCCCGAAACCGCTCATCCTTCATTGCCTCCCAGGTGAGCGTTGCCAGGTCGCGTGTACTCGACACGTTACCTGGGCTCAGTCCGTTGGGGTCTTTGTAGGCCATCTCCTTGAGCCCCAGCGCCTTGGCACGCCGGTTCAATTCGGCCACGAACCGCTGCAAACCGTCTCCATCCGCCGCTTCTCCCAGGCGCGGTCCGAAGTGTTCGGCCAACGCCACGGCTGCATCATTGCCGGACGGCAACAAGAGTCCATAGAGCAGATCCTTGACGGGCACTTTCTCCCCAGCGAGGAGTTTTGCCGAACTTCCGATCGTTTTTGCCGCACGCTCGGAATACGTGACGATCTCATCGAGAGCCTTGGGATCGGTGGCCGCAAGTCCGAGAACGACCCACGCCGTCATGATTTTCGATGTACTCGCCATCGGCCGAGCCTCGGTCTCGTTGCTGCCTCGCAGCACCTTGCCGGTCTTCCCATCCAGCACGACCCACGCCTTGGCGGAGACGAACGGCGGCCCATCAAGTGTATCGGCAGCGGCCTTCGGTGCCGGTGCCTTCTCGGGTTGGGCGACAACTGGAGTGGGTGTGAGTAAGGCAAGAAATGCAATTATCGTCAGCGAATGGCAGGACATCGCGGTCTCCGGGGTCTTTCCGGGTGCAAGGATGGGACCGCCGGTAGCTTACCGCTGAGTTCGTTGAAATCGAAGAGGATTCACCGCGGAGAACGCAGGGGACGCAGAGAAAAACGAGAGAAATCCGTCAATCTCTCTCTTTTCTCTGTGTCCTCTGCGTTCTCCGCGGTGAACCGTCTTCTGACTTCCGATCCATCAGCTCTTCTTCCGGGCCACAACCTTGAGTTTCACCTTGTCCACAATGAACGTCTTTTCGCCGTGCGCGGGGAACCGAATCTTCACTTTCCGGAGAGCCCCGTAGCCGTTCACATCCGTGACCGACCCGATTCCGTACTCCTCGTGCTGAACTACCACTCCGACAGCCAATCCTGTGTCGGGCGGTTCGGGAATGCTGGGCTTCAGATCCGTCGACTTCTTGGGCGGCAGGTATGGTCGTGCCCCGGTATCGGCCCAGTCTTTCGCAGCGGAGCCGACCTTTGCCCGCCACTCATCTGCCGCACTCCGAGCCACGTTCCGCGCCATTGAAGGGTCAATCGTTTCCACATCCCGGGGGAGTTCGTTGAGGAAACTGCTCGGGATGGCGTAATTCGTTTGTCCACGGAACTCTCGCATCCGGGCATGACACAGGTAAAGTTCCTTCATCGCCCGTGTCATCCCCACGAAGCACAGTCTGCGTTCCTCTTCAAGATCATCCGGATTGCTCATGCTCCGTTCGTGCGGCAGAAGACCTTCCTCAAGGGCCAGCACGTACACAACCGGGAATTCCAGCCCCTTGCTCGCATGGAGGGTCATCACGGAAACGTGATCGGCCTGTTCATCCCAGCCATCCACATCCGAGGCCAGCGTGATTTGTTCGAGGAAGTCGGTGATTGTCCGGGTGGGGTCTTCATCGTGAAATTGCTTCGCAGCCGTGACGAGTTCCTCGACGTTCGCCAGTCGCTCGGCATCTTCATCCTCACCCGTTTCCCGGAGCATCGCTGCGTATCCTGACTTGTCGAGAACGAGACGAATGAGATCGTGGGGTGGGAGTTCAAGTCTGGCCCGGAGTTCGGTCATCATCTTGTGGAAATCACGGAGTCCCGTCGCGGCTTTTCCCTTGATCTCGGTGATCCGTGCCACCTGAGCCGCCGCCGCGATGAGACCGATCTCCTGATCCGCGGCAAACGACTGGAGCTTGTCGAGCGACACCTTGCCGATTCCGCGAGCCGGTTCGTTGACCACACGAAGAAAGCTCACCGAATCGTGGGGATTGGATAGCAGTCGGAGATAAGCCAGCACATCGCGGTTCTCTTTCCGCTCGAAGAATGCCAGACCCTTGACGATCTGGAATGGGACGCCGTGTTTGATGAACGCCCCTTCGAGCGATCGCGTGAGCGCGTTGATTCGCATGAAGATGGCATGATCGCGGTACTTGAATTTGCCGGCCCGCACGGTTTCCTTGATCCGCAGCACAACCCCTTCGGCTTCCCCCAGGCCATCGTCGAAGGTGATTACTTTGACCGCGTTGCCCTGCTCGTTTTCAGTCATGAGTGATTTCTTTTTCCGCTGCTTGTTATGGTCGATCAGTGTGCTGGCAGCGTGGAGAATCGATTTGGTGCTGCGGTAATTCTGTGTCAATGTGATGACGCGAGCGGCCGGGAAATCGCGTTCAAAATCGAGGATGTTCTTGATGTCCGACCCTCGCCATTTATAGATCGACTGATCGGGGTCACCGACAACGCAGATATTGTCGTAATTCAGCGACAGGCGCTTGGCGATTTCGTACTGTGCCGAGTTGGTATCCTGGTATTCATCGATCAGAATGTATCGGAATCGCGCATCGAGTTCGGCCCGCAGTTCCTCGTTGTGGCGCAGCGCAAGGGCCGGGAGATAGAGCAGGTCATCGAAATCCATCGCGCTTGCGGCCCGGAGTCGCTTCTCGTATCCGTGATAGACCTTCGCCACGGTTTGGGTGAAGAAGTCGGTCGCAGCTCGTTCGTATTCGACAGGTCGAGTGAGTTGGTTCTTGGCTTTGCTGATTGCCCCAGCAATTCGTTCCGGAGTGAATCTCACGTTATCGATGCCGGTGGCTTCGAGGGCAGCCTTCACCAGTTTGTTTCGATCGTCGATATCGTAAATGGTGAAGTTTCGGTCGAATCCGAGGCGATCGGCGTACTGGCGCAGCAATCGAGCGCCGAGGCTGTGAAAGGTGCTGACCCAGACGCGATTCCCGGGCACCAGTTTCTCGACCCGGCTGCGCATTTCCCCCGCGGCCTTGTTGGTGAACGTAATCGCCAGAATGTTGCTGGCCCGGATACCTTGTTGAAGCAGGAATGCCACTCGCCGCGTGATGACGCGAGTCTTGCCGCTGCCTGCCCCGGCCAGGATCAGCAGTGGTCCCTCGGCATGGGTCACCGCCGCCCGCTGGTCACTGGTCAAGTCAGCAAACAAGTCGGATTCCGAAGTCATCAGACGATTCCTTCCATCTGTCGGGGTTTATTCCGTCAGCCAGATAGGTAAAACTGAGAGTGGTCTTATGCGAATTATATCGGCATCGGGCACTCTGGCGAAGGGAGCCCCTGCCTCGCCCCGATCTGGAAGTAGTAGCAATGGATATCGTCGGAATTGGTACGCAGGTGATGGAGTGTACCCGTGTGCGGAAATTGATCGATCAGCATGCGGAATCGTTTCTCCAGCAGGTTTACACCGAGCGCGAGGTGCGATTTTGCAATGGGAAGAAGCAATCGACCGAGCAGTTCACGGCCCTATGGGCTGCGAAGGAAGCGGTGTTCCGCTGCCTCGGCACGACCTGGAAGCGTGGCACCAACTGGACCGATGTGGAAGTGATCTGCGAAAACGGTGGGTTGCCGCAGGTGGTGGTCCGAGGACCAACCCGCGAATTGATGACCACCCGCGGGGTCAACCAGATCATGCTCTCGATGGCTTTTTGCCGGGAGTTCGCGACAGCAACCGGGCTTGCCCTCAAACAGCCTGCTTCCCGCGTGACCGAGGATACCGCGTTGGATGATTGATTTGGGAGGTTGTGGTTTGCGAGTTGTTGGTTGTTGGTTGGGAGTTGTTGATTGGAAGTTGGAAAGGCTTGTTTTGGGAAGACAGAGAGATCCACCCTCGGATTGAACAGTCAACAGTCAACAGTCAACAACCAACAACCAACAACCAACAATCAACTCACCGTAGCCCGTTGAGCCTCACGCACGAGAGCGAATAGGATGTGTGGATTCGGGATCGCGAAGACATCCGTGAGAACCACTGGAAACCACTTCTTCCCCTGTTTGATGCGGAGTTTCCCCTGCAATACGGTCAGTTCCTTCAAGTCGAACCAGCGGATGAATTTGCCAACGTGTCGAACTCCAGCGAGAGATACTTCCAGGTCGCCAAACGCGATCGGCACACCGGACAGGAATCGCTTCCAGACGTCCGGCCAGAGAATTGCAAACGTCCGTTTCTGGACCTCCTCGGCAAGCCGCGCATAATCGGTCAACGCAGCGCTGAGTTGGGTCTCCACCCCATCCTCGCGAGCCACGGTCAGGCCGACGTTCCAAAGCTGGAATGTGGGCACTTCGACCGGAAGCCAGCACTCGATCGGCATACCGTCCTCATTGCGGGTGATTTCGGCAGCGGTGGTGCGTTGAAGTTTCACACGAACGTGATCGACATCCTTCCAGGGGAAGGAATCGACCTCGCCCCGGCGAAGTCGGAGCAAACCGGTGGGGTAAATGAGGATATTCAGGCCGCGCTGGCGATACATATGCCAGAGCAAGCCGCCTCCGGTGAGGGGAAAGGTGACGAGAAGCGCAATCGCGATGTGATCGACTCGGCCTGGTCCTTCAACCCACCAGAGGTAGTTGGCTACCAAGCCAAGCAAGATGATCGACACGCCAATCGTTAGTTTGGCGAGGAAACGTCCCCGGCTGATCTGGAACAGAGCATCCGGGTCCCCGAGTTCAGTCACCGATCGGTTAAGGTGGTCATCGTCCAACGAGTCCATACTACCCTCAGTGGGGAAAAATACTTGCTATCTAATAATACTCGCCTCTCGGCTGGATGCGGAATTGTTTGTGATGTGAAATTGAAGGGATTACTTGTTGGGGACTGATTGAACCGGTTCTCAGGGGTTGCGCTATCGCTTCAATCATAGGTAGCCAGGGTGAAGTGACAGCACAACCCATGGAAGAAGGCTCAACCCTTACGGGGCAGGAGGGTGAGTCGGAATTCGATCTTCCCAATTCGAACATTGTCGCGACCGATGGAAACAAGACCCGGTGCCGGACCACTTGGACTTTCCCACGGCACGTGGAGATCGAAAACCAACCGATGTGGCTGACCGCGCCAGATCAGCGTCAGTAGTGATTTGGACACGCCCGCATTGGCTACCGATAGATGAACCCCAAGCGTGGCCTCTCGCGTCACCTCTTGAGCCACATAGCCAGAGCCGATCAACTCCGAATCGTGGTGAAATGCCCGGGATAAGGTACGAACGCTATCCGTGGCCTCGGGAGTGTGCAGGAATACCGATACCTTGGCTGACTGGCCTGGCGCAACGGATGCCGGGCCAAACACACTGACCCGAAGGACATCCATCGGCTTCTGCCAGAACAGGAGATTCCGTTTCACTTTCTTCCACAACACCGAATCGGTTACTGGTCGGTCGTCCGACGAAGTGGCTGTCCGACCTGGGCCAGCTACTTCGTCTGCCGTTTCAGTGTGATAGTGAACGGGTGTATAGACTCCTTTGCGAGGGTCCATCGACGTTCTTGTTTTTGGAGGCATAGTTGAACCATTCGACCCCGCGAAGGGGTCTGGCCACACAGGTTTCGACATGTGCAGGTCTTCCGATTGGGCGGGCGACATGCGGGCTGCGGGCGAAGAGGGCGATATTGCATCAATCTGCGACTCATCGTGCAGAGGCGACGAGTAGATAGGGACTTCCAGTTCCCGCGCGAGGAATCCACCCTCGCGTGTATTCCTGGGATATTCCGGGTCGCGAGTGGGCTCTGTTTCGCGGACTCCCAGGCTCGGCGTATCCACAGGCCGAGTCGTTGGAGCTGCGATAACCTCATTGGGCAAGATTGCGTTATCTGTTCGACCCTTTATGGGTGGTGCGGATTCCGGAATCGGCGGAGGAAGCTCAAATGTGATCGATGCGTCGGAGTCGTCCCGCGACGGTAAGCTCGCGATTCCGGAACCGGGCGTGGACCACGAAACACTTCCACCCGACCGCGATGGATCGCGGTGCGTAAACAACGGCAGGCATTCGGGCGGGGCTGGGTTAGCAGTCGGAGACGGTTCCGCGACCAATCCCTCCCCACCAGTAATCCCTGCAAGTTGATCCTGAACTTCATCGAGCCCAGAGAATCGGTCCACGGGGCTCGGCCGGAGCATCCGGTCGATAATGCGGGCCAAGTCCGTCGGAATAGCTGCGTTCACATCGCTGAGTGGGTATGGCTGGTTAGTCACCTTAGCAGCGAGCCAGTCGGTGAGGGAAGCCGTTGCGAACGGAGGCTCACCGGTCAGGGCGAAATAGCCAATTGCCCCCAGTGCATACTGGTCGGTGGCTGGTGTCCCCGAGGGATCGGCTACAAACTCGGGTGCCGCGAACTTCAGAATCTCCGTCGCAGCGACCGATCCCGATAGGGTGTCGAGGAGTGACTCCTCATCGGCCAGATTCGCTGCCAGGATCGCACCCGCACCGACTTCGAGCAGGCGAGGGAGTCCATTCCGATCGAGGACAATCGAACGCGGTGTGAGGGCTCCGTGAACGATCCTCCGAACGTGACACGCATGTAAGGCATCGGCCAGATGGGCCAGCAACCCAATCGTCTCTCGGGGTGTGAGTGGACCGGACAATTCCACACGCTCGGTCAGCGGATCGCCTTCGACATGAGGCCACGCCAGATAGTGAAACCCGTTCGCGGAGTCGGCATCGAGAAGAGCAATAACCGCCGGATGTTGAACGATCGCGAGAGAACGTGCGAGCTGCTTGGCTTCACGTGCTTTCCACAGACTCCTGAGTGGAAAAACGCGCAGGCGGAATTCACCTGGCTTGTCTCGGCGATTCGCAGCGTAGACGGGACCAAATGTTCCAACCCCCGCCAGATCGGTCAGACGGTAGGGACCGAGGACAATGGCGCGGCTCTCTCCGGCCAGCGCCCGATCGGCCTGGAAAGTCGTTAGGACACCGCGACGAACCAGATATTCCACCAGCGCAACCGGACCACCGCCCGAAAAGTCGGACAGTAAATCGGTCAAGCGCTTGGGTTCAATTACCCGGAATCGGGCCAGTTCATCGGCCAGTGCCGCGGCGTCGACAGTGTTCGCAGCGAGCAGGGAAGACATAGCAGTATTTCAGTCGATGGGGTCGAGTACGCCCCACATCTGCGTTCATGTTGAGCCGGAATTCCCGATAGCTGGGGAAACCAACTTGGCTCCGGATACAACATCGGAGAACTATAGAACACATTTCCCCGTGTTTATTGCGCAAACTCAAAGCAGTAATGACGGTGACTGAAATCCCGACGTGCAATAGCACCTGATGCGCACCATCGTGTGCGCTCCAGTTTTGCCCCGACAACAAGGTTCAACGCGGAGGTGATTTTTGCACTCGACGAACGGTCACAACAGCCCGCCCACCTGCATCCATGTTGATGAAGGAAGGCTGAAGTTTCAGTTCATCAGTAGGATTTGCCAGCCGGAGCTTGGTGTAATATCCGGGTGCCACTTGTTGTGTAAACTTAGTTCCCCGTTTGAGTAGAGTCTCCTCTCCGTCCTTTTCGAGTATGACTTGCGCGTTGGGGTCATCGGAACTGTATTCGATGATCCCCGGTCGAGGGCCATTTTGGATTTTGTTCACCGCAAACACCGCAACTGCAATCAGGCCTGCTACTGCCAGCAACAAGAATAAGCGACGAAGGACGGATCGACGCCGAGGCGAGGGAACAGGTATTGGCGTTTGCGGTGTCGAGTTGGCCTTCGTCAAAGACTCTGGCTGTTCAGTGGTCATTTGAGTTTTACCTGGATTCCTAGCGTTTCGTCTCCGGGAACGCTTACTCATCGCCCCATCTCTCCTCAACTATGCGTTCGTGGATAACCGACTGCTCTATTGTACCTACTCCAGCTCTGCGACCACCATCGCGTGAACATCCAGCTTTGGTACAAGTATCTCGACCTTACCATCAGCTTTCTTCATCTCCAAAGCAGACCCTCCGGGCTCCAGGTGAACCCGCTTGATCGCGTATCCGCGGAAGGTAACCTGGATGTCGTGGATAGGCAGCACTTCCTCCCGGAGAGGCACTTCCTCCGCTGGTTGCCCGTGCCCCGAGGTTGTGTTCACATCATTGAAGAGGTGCACGATAAGCCGCTCACCCGCTTTGGATTGTCGCACGGTTACCGCATGAACGCACATCGGAGCGGTTATCTGCACCGGTGGCAAACCACCCCCGGCCCACTGGATTGCCTGAGAGAGTACGAGCCGCTGATAGGGATATGAGGTGAGGTAGTACGCCGCGTCGAGACCGGCTGCGAAGTAGGCGACCCGACCGGCACTATACGCGCTGGTTACAACCGCCGGAAGTTCTTCGCTCTTGGGATCGTCCTTGGCTCGCACGGTTGCCAGTACGCGGCTTGTAGGATGAGGTTTGATCCGCGAGACCGGCCCCTTGAAGGTTACCGTGCTACGACCAATCAGATCGGCGAGTTTTTGCGATTCGAGGAACGAATCCGCACCGGCAACGCGCTTGAAATCCCAGACGCCTTTGCGCTTCGCCCAGTACTCCGGTGGGAGTGTGCGGGCGAAGTTCTCATCGATCTGCTCGCCCGGTTTTGGTGCCGCCGCCGTGCCCTGGTGATCCACTCCCAGCACATCGGCGAGAGCAATCTGCTTACGAGGTGTGCCAAACTCGTCGCACAAGGAAGTATCGAGGCTGGCGACCAGTCCACCACCACTGTCAACGAACTTCCGCACGGCCTCCGCCTGCCGATCATCCACACTCGCGGCGTTCGGCAGTACCAGCACCTTGAACTTCGACAGATCGTCCGTTACCAGATTCCAGTCGTTCACAAGTGTGAATGGTAGATGGTCTTCGAGGGCGGCCCGGAAAAACCCGAATACGTTCGCCAGATAGCGCTCCTCGATCTGTCCGGATGAGCGGCCATAGAACACGCGCGTGTTATCGCTGACCAGTATGGCAGCCCACGGCTCGGGGCTCTTGTGCGTGAGCCACCGCTTTCGCTTTTTCACTTCGCGCATCGCGCTGGCAATGGCTGGTTTCAATTGCTCGGGCTGGGCGTAGGCGATGCTCGGCCCCGCGCCGTGCGTCAGCGTAAGCAAGACGCGGCGTTCAACCTCATGGGCAGGGAAACTGTCTTTACCGTAAGGGTTTCCACGACTCATCAGATATGGCTCGGCAAAACCGACCCTGTGGTTGGTGACTGCCCAGACATATGCAGCGCCGAACGCAGGAACAACACTTGCACCGCGGTTTGTTTCATCCATCCAAAATTCCTGGTCCGGAGCATCGAACAACAGATTCATTCGTGCCGACATATTCCGTGGGATATCGCGGAAGTGCCCGAAACGCCCGGCGTTTGTTGTCCACGTCACGAGGGCAACATCGGGATTGATCTTCTTGAGTCGGTTTTGGGCGCGGCGGATCACATCTTCGAGTTTGCGATCCGCCCAGTGCTGGTACTTGCGGAACGCCTCGGATTCCATGTCCCGCTTCGGAATTAATTGTCCGGTGTCGGACTTGTAGTTCGCCCGGCAGTACTTGCAGTAACACCCACCCGCATGGTGCAAGCCATCGAAGCTGAAGGCACTCACCGCGGGGAATTTGGTGACGATTTCGGCCAGTACATCGATGAAGAAATTGCCATAAGGCCCGAGCAGGCACAACATCCCACCTGATGGGTTTTTCTTCAGATCGACTTGCGGAATCTCATCGGTGTTGTTGGCAACGCGACGCCAATCCGGGTGGAGTTCGTACACCTCGCCCTGGAGAGTGGGTGGATAGACGCCGAGGACGCGAACGCCGAGCTTCGCATACTCGGCGATGTCTTTTTCGATGCGTTCCGGAGGAACGTGCGGGCTGCGTCGCTTGAGGAGTTTGCTGTCGTAGTAGGCAAAAAACGGATCGACGAAGCCGACTTCACTGATGGTCGCACCCAGTTCCGCGGCAACCTTGCGCTCCGCGGAATTCATGACCGACAGCGTATATCCGACGCCGGTGGTATCCTGAACCCATTGGGGCACGTTGATTTCGCGGAATGGTCTCTTGTCGTGTGGTTGCGGCAAAATCACCCGACCCCAGATGTCGGGGTTATCGTCGGCCGCGCGGGCGAGCGGCGAAGCTCCGTTCTGCAATGAAACGATAGTGGCAGAAGTTGCCAGGAACTCCCGGCGAGAGGGGAGAGGCATCGTCATTTCTCCATTTTGAATGGGGACGGCATTGTAGCCAGCGTAATGGAATGAGGTAGCAGATCGGGCGCTCTGGGCATCCGTGAAGTTTCAGGAATGCTTTGGCGTCTTTTTGCCCATGTTGAGCGTTAATCAGACACCGCATGGGCGTTCCCGATTCGCTCAAAACCGCCAAACTGTTACAGGCGTTCTGTTTTTCGCAATGGCACTACAGTTGCTCGTCGAAAGATTCGTTGTGAAAGACTACCGACCTTCACCAGTTTATCAGGCTTCCCAGCTACCATTAGTATCAGGTAAAGCCTCAATGATGGGTTCTGAGACGTATCTGCAAGGCTCAATTGATTGCCACTGGCAATTCGGGTACTAAGCATCACCCATCTCAAGGCCAGGAGGTGTCCAAAATGCGTTTCCTTTCCGCAACCCTGCTGTTACTGGTTGCCACCTCCCTTTCACGAGCCGATGACGCAGAAGAAGCTGCGGTGGTGGCGATTGGAAAACTCCGTGGGCTTGTCATCCGAGATGAGACGAAACCCGGCAAACCGGTCATCAAGGTATCGCTTGCCGTGTCCGAAATGACGGATGCGGCTCTCAAGGAGCTAACTGCGTTCAAGAACCTGACAACGCTGTCTCTCAGTTTTACCAAGGTGACCGATGCGGGTCTGAAAGAACTGGCACCCCTCACAAGCCTGACCGCGCTGAATCTGGAAGGCACCGATGTCACAGACGCGGGGCTAAAAGAACTGGCACCACTCACAAACTTGACTTCGTTGGAACTCGGCAACCCGTCACGGTTCAAACTCACGGATCAAGCTTTTGTTGCTTTGAAGAACGAGGGTGTGCCGGAATCGGCGCTACTGAAGATCAACCCTTTGAAGAACAAGGAATTCTCGCGGGATGACTTCATGGGGGAAGTTGAAAAGCTGCTCAATGCGGACCAAACAGCGCAATTCCTAAGCCTCATTTTGAAACATGCTGGCGTCACCAAGGTGACCGATGCGGGGCTGAAGGTACTTATCCAGCACCCCAAGCTCACCCGACTCAGTCTCGGTAGTTTGGAGATAACCGATGCGGGTGCGAAAGATCTGGCAACACTCGAAAATCTCACCAACCTTGATCTTGAAGCGACATCGATCACGGATGCGGGGCTCAAGGAACTCGCTGCATTGAAGAATCTCATGGTTCTGAATCTTTTCGAGACGAAAGTGACGGATGAGGGGATCAAGCAACTCACTTCACTGAAGAAGCTCTCTTCACTCGACCTGTGGGATACCAAGGTGACGGATGTTGGTATCAAGGAACTCGCGACACTCACGGACCTGACCAAACTGAATCTTTCCGGCACGAAAGTCACCGACGCTTCGATCAAGGAACTGGCTCTCCTGACCAAGTTGAGCCTCCTGGATCTCACGCGGACACAAGTGACGGAAGCCGGTGTGAACCAACTGCGGAAACTTCTCCCGAAGTGTGAGATTATGCGATAAGCTGATCGAACTCCGCACGCCCAACCCCTCTCCCCGCGGGAGAGGTTGGGCGTGTGCGGTTTTCCCGGCATGGTGCCAAGTTGGGTGCCAACGGGTTTTGGGTTGTGTCAGGGGCTTTACTACACTCCAGACAATACCTGCCACCCTAATGCTACCTCGATTGAACCATGCCGTTTTCCCAAAGCAACCCAACGGTTACATTCAGCGGGATATGGAACGCATTTCTGATTGCTGGTGCGGACGCGGCAAATCCGAGCTTCAACAATTCCACCAAATTTCTCTGGCATAGATGAGTGAGAGTGGGTATTTCACCCCCACCCAAGAGATCACCTGTACCGTTCTACCGCCAACATGGAGATGTGCCATGCGCTGGAGGCTCGTTTTTGGATTCGGGGTTGCGGGAGCCGTTGCAGGCACCGCCCTCGGTCAGTTCGCGGTGGACCGGGTTCCACAATCGCCGCCAACCGTGCCAGGCATTCCCCTAAGTGGGCCGCAACCGCCAGCAGCTCCGCTTTTGCCCCCAGGTTTCCAGCCAACGACCCCCACTTCGCCTGGTGCCTATACTCCGCCAGTTGGTGGAGTGATGCCGGCTGGTTTCAGCGCTGCGAATGCGGGAGGGCTGCCCGCTGGTTATCCCTCTCTCTCAGCCGCGAGTTCAGCGCAAACCCCGCTGCTCGGTGCGCCGCCGAAAATCGAGATTGCTTCCGTTCTTGGGCCGGATCACCCATGGGCTTTGAAGGCCGAGCATGGGCCGTACTTCCTCTGCGTGAAAAGCTATTCCCGGCCACACATGCCAACTGCTTCGGATAATGGCCCATCCGCTCGCGTGCTGGCCGAGGCACTCGCGGGCGAGATTCGCAAACTCCACCAAGTGCAAGCGTTTCTCTACGAGTACATCTCCGACGATCGAAAAGCCGAAGCCGCAGCGCTGGCAGCCGAGCGTGAGCGCGGTCGGATCTTCGCGGAGCAACTTACTGCGCGCAGACAACAGGCCGAACTTCAGGGAATGCAGTTTCTCGACCCTGACAACAAAATCCGATACAAGACGGTGAATTATCGGGATCAGATCGCGGTTCTGGTAGGTCCTTTCCAGTCGGACGTGGATGCACGCAAGGCACTCGACTGGATTCGTAAGTGGGATGCACCGACAGACAAAATTCTGATGGATGGGGTGGTCGCCAGCCGACCCGCCGAGGACGGGTCTGGGAAAGCACGGATCGAGAACGGCTACTTGAACCCGTATATGTCCGCCACGGTTGTTCCGAATCCGCTGATCCCTCGTCCGACCCAGCCTGTATCGAATCACCTCGATCCATTCATTGTGAAGCTGAACGATGGTCGCCCCTACAATCTCTTGAAGGCGACGAAGGAGTGGACTCTTGCTGTCAAGTCGTTCAATGCTCCCGTTGAGATTGTCAGCAAGGAGGTTGATCCCAATCTGATGCGGAAAACAGACTCTAAGAAGGGAGCAAATGCACTCGTGGCTGCGGTAGCACAATCCGAGATGTTGGCTAAAGTTCTCCGAGAGATGAAGGGACCGGGCGGTCAACCGTTAGGGTTGGAGGCGTTCGTCCTGCATACCCGAAACTCCAGTATCGTGACTATCGGACAGTTCGATGGCCCCAATGATCCAGCTCTTCTTCAGGTTCAGAATCTGCTGATGAGCATGAAGTTGAATGTGACCCAGGACAAAATGGGTTCCCAACCTGTTGGAAATGCCCCGACACTGTTTGAAAATCGAATGCTGCCGATGCCGATTCCAAAACCTTGATCGATTTGCTTACTTACTGAAGGAGACAGGAAAGCGCGGTCGTCTTCCTGTCTCCTTCTCCTGCGCACACAGCGAACCGACTCATTTCAGCTCCTCTGGATTCGCCTGGCGGCAAATCGAATCAAGAGAAACAACCCAACTGGCATCAATACCACTGTTAGTGCGAAAACGAAAGCCACTCCAATACTCAACGGGCCAGCCCACCAGGGTTCGCGATAACTGGTGATGATCTCAGCGGCGCGAGCGACAACCGAGCGATCTGCGGATGGCTCGAAGTAGACCTCATCGGTTCCTGGTCGCGGCGTCGAACGATCCTCGAACTCGGTGAGCCACCATCCACCAGGGACCGTTTGGTTTGGAAGAACTGTCCACCGGAGCAGGTCAAGCCGTTCTTCATCTCTCAGAGCATCCGCCCACGCCGTTTGACCGGGCCAGGAACTGGTTCCATCGCCAAGTTTCCCCGCCATCCTCTGTTTCGCGGCAATGAAAACCCGAAGGAGTCTGGGAACCTTTCCAGCCTGTGCATCCCGCTGATCGGCCGGTTCGCGATAAGGAAAGAACGGACGATCAGTTTGGAAGGACATCCGCACCGCCGATGACTTCAAACCAATGTTCTGTGAGGTGGGGGTCTCGTTCTTCCCAGTTCCTTTCGGCGCAACAGAAGTTTCGCTGAGTGGCTGCCCGGCAATCTTGAAGGCGGTAATCACCCAGTTGTCCCGGATGTAAGGGATCAGCCACTCATCCAGGTCGGGTCGAACCGCATACTGGTTCTGATTCAACCATTCCAGGAGTTTGGCGGCAGCCGCTTTGAGATCTTGTTTCTCCTCTTGGCGGAATCCCAGTACAGTGTAATCCAGATTCCCCACGCGATTTTGTTCCAGAACAACTACTGCGCCAATCGGCTTCGCCTCACCAGGAGATTTCGCACCGGGTGCCGCTCCACATCCGCCCGGGTAATGGGTCTTCTCCCGGTATTCGGTTTTCGGCTTCGTGATTGCGCCGAGTGCGGTGAACAATTCAGCATCAGCCGATTTGACATGAGGCTGGTTCGGGGTAGGAACTAGGAAACCGAAATCGTAGGCCGAACCAACAAATGTCGCTTGCCGAATGAAGTGTTCCGTCTTGGCCGCCTCGTCCCAGATTATAAGCGCCGTCTCGTCGGCGACATCTACTCGTTCGCCCACACGATACGCACCACCACAACCCAGCACATCCTTCGGCAATGCCGCCACGCAAACAGCGAGCAACAGCACACAGACGCCGAGCCGTGAGAAACAATGATCGCCAAACATTTCTCAACCCCCCTCGTTATGTACGCGGTCTGGTCGCTGATGCCTGGTTTGCATCTCAACCTCACCCCAATACTCCATCGATCACCTCGCCGTGGACGTTGGTGAGCCGACGTTGGATGCCGTTGTGGTAGAAGGTAAGTTTCTCGTGGTTCAGACCGAGTAGATGCAAGACGGTGGCGTGGAAGTCGTACCAGTGAACCGGGTTTTCGGTGGCCTTCCAACCGACCTCATCCGTGCTTCCATAAGCAATGCCCGGTTTCAACCCCGCACCCGCAAGCCACACGCTGAATCCATACTTGTTGTGGTCTCGCCCGGTGCCAATGGAATCCCCTGCCGCCTGAGTGAATGGTGTCCGGCCGAACTCGGTGGTGAACAGCACCAGAGTGTCCTTGAGCATTCCGGTGCGAGACAGGTCTTCGAGCAACCCAGCGATTGGCTTGTCGATTCGGGCGGCTTCCAGAGTGTGGTTGTCCTTGACGTTTTCGTGTGCATCCCAGCTTATCCGCGGCGAACCCGCAATCGGCCCACCGCTGAATAGTTGCACGAACCGAACGCCGCGTTCGAGCAATCGACGGGCGAGCAGGCAGTTTTTGCCGAACGGTGCGGTAGACTTGTCATCGAGACCATACAGTGCCTGCGTTTCCTTCGTTTCCCTGGCAATGTCGGCGACGGTGGGCACGGCCAGTTGCATCTTCGCTGCCAATTCGTAGCTCCGTATTCGAGCGGTGAGAAGCGGGTCATCGCCAGAGCGATCGCGGTGCAACTCGTTCATCCGGGTCAGCAAAGCGCGGCTGTCGGCATCAGTCTGTGGAGCAATACTCTCCTTTGGGAACAGGTCTCTGACGGGTGCCGGGCCGGTCCCGAACAGCGTCCCTTGATGTTCGGCCGGAAGAAACCCACTGCTCCAGATCGATGCCCCGCCGTTGGGCAGCCCGCGCGGGTCGGGCAATACAACGTAGGCCGGCAGGTCATCGGCTTCGCTACCGAGGCCATACGACGCCCACGCTCCGACCGATGGAAACCCACTGAACTGGAATCCACTGTTTTGCAGGTAGAGCGCGGGAGTGTGGTTCGCGGAGTCGGCAGTCATCGAGCGAATGACAGTGAGCGTGTCGGCATGTGCTGCGATGTGCGGAAACAATTCAGACACTTCCAGACCAGACTTTCCCCTCGGTTTGAACAGCCAGTCCGACTTCCGTAGCAGTCCGACCTGGCCGAAGAAAATGTCTGGCATCTCCTTCACATTAAGGGATTTACCGTGGCGTTTCACCAACTCTGGTTTCGGGTCGAACGAATCGATGTGACTCAGGCCGCCGATGAGGCAGATGTGAACCACCCGCTTCGCCTTGGGCTCAAAGTGGGGTTTTGGCGTAGCACCGGAATCCCGCGCGAGGAGATGCAGGAATGCGGCCGCACCCAGTCCGCGAGCTGTCCATGAGAAGAAGCCGCGGCGATCGGTAAGCAGAGGCATGAGTGTTCCTCCTGCAATGGCTGTCCATTCCCCCCCATCAGCTGCAATGGAGATTTAGTCACTTTACCATGAAGAGGGCAATGCCTGGAGATATGGAAGCCAAAGTTGTTTGAGATTCGATGCCTTTCCCACACGTATTGCGGCTAGCTCGTAATTGCCCTTTGCTAGAACCGATTTCCACGATTGAGTTCAGGCCAAGTCTGAAGTGTCCCGTGAAAACCACATTTTTCCCGTCCACATTCCATCGACAGCACACGATGGGCAGGTACGATGAGAATCTACGTCGCGGTTGCTTTGCCGCAAGCATACCAACATGGCCGTTTAATCTCCGCTCCACGGAATCTTCTATGTCGCTTCGTCATCTTGGACGCTGTTTCATCGAACGGTGGAGAGAGTCATCGAGCGTTCCGCGGAATGCACCCAAAAACCATAAGTCTTTCCGGCCACAAGTCGAGGGGTTGGAAGATCGTCTCGCGCCCGCAGTGTTCACGGTCACAAACATCAACAACAACGGAGTCAACTCTTTGCGCTGGGCGATTACCCAGGCCAACAGCACAGCCGGAGCGAACACGATCGACTTCGATATCAGTGGCACGGGCGTAAAACGGATTTCTCTTCTCTCAGCCCTGCCGACGATCACCAACGCGGTTACTCTTGATGGAACTACACAGACCGGATTCTCGAGCGTGCCCCTCATCGTGTTGAGTGGAGCCTCGGCCGGCGTCGGGGCAAACGGTCTTGTAGTCGATGGTGCCAACGCCAACGACTGCGTCATCAAGGGGTTGACGATCAACCTGTTCGGCGGCAGCGGGATCGTATTGGAGTCGAATGGGAACACGATCCAGAGCTGCTATATCGGCACTAACTCGACGGGCGCTGCCGCTGCAAAGAACGGTGGGGACGGTATTCTGATTGAAGGCTCCGCTACCAATAACACAATCGGAGGCATCACTACGGCCGCGAGGAATTTAATCTCGGGCAACGGGGTGGAGGGAGTGCTGCTTACGGGGACAGGCGTGACGAAGAACATCGTCGAGGGTAACTACATTGGTTCCAATGCGGCTGGAACATTGGCGTTATCCAACCAAATCGATGGGGTCGCAATGACCCACGGGACGACCGACAACACAATCGGAGGCGCAACTTCCGATGCATTCAACTTCATCGCGGGGAACTCTCGATTCGGAATCAACATCAGTGGCACCGGAACCTCGGGGAACACAATCGATGGCAACGGCATCATCAGTAATTTCTCCAACGGTATCCAGATTTTTTCCGGTGCCACTAACAACATGATCGGTGGAATCGGATCTGGAAATGTCATCTCGGCGAACAACGGGAATGGGGTTGTACTCACCGGAGTAGGAGTGACGGGGAACATCGTCGAGGGCAACGCCATTGGCACCAACGGAGCCGAGACTTCCGCGCTTGGAAACGTCGCCAACGGCATCGAGATAGCCCAGGGAGCGACTGGAAACACCATCGGAGGCACAGCGCTCGGTACCGAAAACCTGATCTCTGGAAATGGCAAGTTCGGGATTGTCATCACCGATAAAGGGACATCCGAGAACACCGTGACCGGTAATGGGATTGGTCTTGATGCCGCGGGTACAACGGCTCTTCCCAACATCGGAGGGGGGATTGAGATTACCGCCTCTGCCACCAACAACACCATCGGTGGTACGGCCACGGCTGCGGGAAATCTGATATCCGGCAACGACAAATTCGGTATCGTGATCACCTCCAAGGGGACATCCGGGAACACTGTGATCGGTAACGCGATTGGCCTCAATGACACAGGCACCGCAGCTCTCGCCAACACGGGAGGTGGGATCGAGATTGCTTCCGCTGCCACCAACAACATCATTGGTGGAAACGCGACCGGTGCGCGGAACGAGATCTCGGGGAACGGAGGAGATGGGATTCTGTTGACCGGCGTTGGTGTGACAGGAAATGTGGTGGAAGGAAACTATATCGGGACGAGTGTGGATGGGAGTGCCGCAGTTGCGAACAAATCTGATGGGATTGGACTCTCCGCGGGAGCGAGCGGGAACTTTATCGGAGGCATGGCGACGGGCGCGGGCAATCTGATTTCCGGAAATAGCGGATACGGAGTTCACATTTTCGGTACGGGAACGTCAGGCAACACGCTTCTCGGCAATACCATCGGTCTCAATGCCCTGGGCACTGCTGCCCTGGCAAATGCCACCGGCGTATTTATTAACGCAAGCGGCAATACTATTGGTGGAACGACCTCAGGAGCCGGAAATGTTATCTCCGGGAACAAAGATGATGGGATTGTGATCTTCGCCGCGAACAAGACGGTTGTTGAGGGCAATCAGATCGGAACCCTGTCGGGTGACACAGGGGTATTTGGAAATGGTTCGCAGGGGGTGTTCATCACGGATGGATCAGCGAACAACACCATTGGCGGTACAGTAACAGGGGCAGGCAACATAATTGCCAACAACGGTGGAGTTGGGGTACTGATTGGATCCGACCCGAGCGCGGGATTCTCGATCGCAGCTGGCACGGGCAATGCGATCCTGGGCAACTCGATCTTTGCCAATGCTCATCTTGGCATCGATCTGGGTCCCAAGAACGGTGTAACACCCAACCACCCCGCCGGTCTGACTCCTGGTCCGAACCACTTCCAGAACTACGCGAGCATCACCTCCGCCACAACCTTGTCGGGTGGCACGCAGATTCAGATCGATGTCAGCCTGACCAGCGTGCCGAACACCACGTTCCGCATCGAAGTCTTTGACAACCCAACAGCCGATGCTTCAGGCTTTGGGCAGGGCCAGAACTTCCTGGGATTTATCGTGGTGACTACCAACGCTTCCGGCGTGGCCACCGGCTCGGCAACCTTCACCTATTCCAGTTCGCTCGGGTCGAATATCTCGCTCACGACAACCAACGAAAAGACCAACGACACATCGGAATTCGCCCAATCTGTCGCGGCAACCTGATGCGATACATCCGATCGGCCGGTTATTCTTCTCGCCGTGTGGAATGACATGTTGAAGCGAGTATGCGCGCATCGGGACCGAAGAACCTCTACCAGCGATATCTCCCATCCCAGTCGCTTCAAGACCATCTTCGTAATGCTTCCGGGTAAGAGAATCTTGTTTTTTCCACTCAGCAAGAGCAGCCATTGAGCGATGGTATCTCCAAGTAGCGAGCCGCAAGTTGTCCGAATTGAAGCTTTTGCTGAAGTGGATATGGGTGTGCATTTTTCGCACACCCGACGAACACCGGTCTCGGTAAGACGAATTCACGTGCGATCTTTTGCAAGAGCGAGTAAGTTTTCGGCTCGTGAGTTGCTCGGATCGATTGCAGAGAATCGTCAGGCGGACATTCCGCCAACTTCATTTTTGTGAGACCAACCATGTTCAAATCCATTCTCGTCCCATTAGATGGTTCCCCATTCGCGGAGCATGCCTTGCCACTGGCAGCTTCGATTGCACGTCATGCGGGCGCAACGCTCCGATTGCTACAAGTGTTGCCACCTCTCGCGGATCGCTATTTCTGGGCACCGACTCCCGGAAGCCAACTCGAACACGACCTCCGCGATCATTACCAAGCGAAGGCACGTACTTACCTTGAAGGCATCGCGAACCGATTGAAGAGTAGCGTGCCGGTCAGTTACGACATGCTCGATGAACATATCGACATCACTGAGGCCATCGAGACAGAGGTAGCCAAAGCCGGGATCGATCTTGTCGTGATGCCAAGCCACGGGCGAGGCACTCTCAGACGATTCTGGCTCGGAAGCGTAGCCGATGACGTCTATCGCTCCCTGATGGTGCCGGTACTCCTCGCGCGACCACAACAGGAGACAGTGGATTTTGAACTCGAGCCGCAGATTCGACACATCCTCGTGACGCTCGATGGATCCGCACAGGCGGAGGAAGTGTTGGAATCGGTGTTATGCATCGGCCTGGCGATGGATGCGGATTTGCTCCTGGTGCGAGTAATCCCTCCTCCTCTCCCACACAACACAACTGAGAAACCTGTCGGAACGGGCGCAGGTGGGCCAATCGATGACCGGTTACGCCAGGATCCTCCTCGGTATTTGCAAGCCGTTGCGGAAATGTTGCAAGCCAAGGGCGCGCGTGTTCGGACGCAGTTACTTGCCTCCACAGAACCCGCGGATGCGATCCTCAAGGCTGCTGCGGGGGCCGATCTCATCGCCATGCAAACTCACGCTCGACGGGGCGTAGCTCGACTCGTTTATGGCAGCGTCGTGGACAAGGTGGTTAATAATAGTACGTTGCCAGTTCTGATTAACCGACCACGCAAGTGATAACAACGGAACAGTGTTCAGTTAACTCATGCAAACATCGCAAATGAAGTTTCAAAGTCTGCACTGAACACTGCGAAGTTACTTGACACATCAAAGTGGGATCACATACAATCAAACTCATCATTCGACTAACTACATTTGCGTGAATAACTCCAAGTGTTCGGTGACTTTCACGTTTTTACGCAAGACACTCCTTCGCTCAAGGTATGCCTCTTCGGATAGATAACTACACTCCAATTATCCTTGGAGATCTTCCCCCAACAGAGGTTTCTTGTTGAGTTCCCCCAGCACGATCCTCCTTCCACAAACCGAAATCAAACGCCAAACACAGGCGATTGCTCCACCGGTTGCTCAATATCTGCCCAGCTACCACCTCTCGTTATTGTTCTGTACACGATCTGAACACGCGACTGAGATAACCTCGCTGATCTGTACGCGAAATGAACACTCTATCGCCCACTCTCTCGGATTTTGGGCGCGAAATGTACAGCCGATCATGGTAACTTTTCGTCGAGATCTATCCGCCTGCAAATGTCTTCTCATGTTAGAATTGACTCTCGATTTCCATTATGGCAAAAACCCGATAGATACTCCGTGTACCCTGCTCCAATTGTCCCTGAACCATCGTAATTGAAAGCCGTTGGGGTTCTCTTTCGCCCTGCTGTCCTTTAACGCCCCCATGTTATCGGTTTGACTCTCAGCGATGCCGCCTCCAACAATGTGATAAAAGGATGTTGGCTCGCACCCACCCAGTCAAGGTAGCTTCCTCATGCTCGACTTCTCTTTGCGACGTCCGGTAACAGTGATGGTGGCAATGGTTGGCATTCTCCTGGGAAGTCTCTTCGCTGTATTGAAGATGAAGTTCGATGTGTTCCCGGACTTGAACATGCCGGTGATCTACGTCTCCCAACCATACGGCGGTATGGACTCTGCACAGATGGAAGGGCTTATCACCAGCTACTACGAATACGCCTTTCTATACATGACCGCCATCGACCACGTCGAATCCAAGAACATCCAACACCTGGTGCTGGTCAAACTCTACTTTCACCCGGGCACCGATATGGCCCAGGCCCTGGCCGAGGCAGCGATTTATGCCAACAGGTGTAAAGCGTTCTTCCCTCCCGGTACGGTGCCGCCCTTCATTCTTCGCCTCGATGCCAGCATGGTCCCGGTTGCCTATATCGTCATGTCCAGCGATCGGCGTTCCCTCAGTGATCTGTCCGACATGATGCTTTTCAAAGTTCGCCCCACCCTGGCCAGCCTGCCGGGCGCTTCTGCGCCTCAACCGTTCGGCGGTGCGTTTCGCACCATTGTCATTCACCTCGATCCGGACAAGTTGCGTACCTACAACTTATCGCCCAACGATGTGGCAAATGCTCTAAATGTGGGCAATACGGTCACGCCGTCCGGAAACGCTACGATCGGTCCTGATCTCCCGGTGGTGTCAGTCAACGCGATGGTGGTCAATCCCCAGGAACTGGGCAAGATTCCAATCAAGATGGGGTCCAGTATCTATATGCGCGACCTGGGACGAATCGAAGACACCATGGACATTCCGACGGGGTTGGCGCTGGTGAATGGCCGCCGATCGGTGTATATGCCCATCAACAAAACGGGCGATGCCTCAACGCTGACTGTGGCGAACGAATTAAGGGAAGCTCTGCCGCGAATGCAATCGCTGGTACCCGAGGACGTCAAACTCAGTATGGAGTTCGACCAGTCCCCATACGTCACCGGGGCTGTTGGCGGTGTCGTGGAGGAATCCATCATCGGGGCCGTCCTGACCGGATTAATGGTTCTGCTGTTCCTCCGGGACTGGCGGAGTGTGGTGGTCGTCGTGCTGACGATTCCACTGGCGCTCTTGGGTGCGGTGGTAGGCTTGTTTATAACGGGTCAGACGATCAACCTGATGACGCTCGGCGGTCTCTCCCTCGCCGTGGGTATTCTGGTGGATGAAGGAACGGTGGTGATCGAAAACATTCACACCAGAATGGGCAAAACCACCTCTCTTGCCTCGGCGGTGCGAACGGGTACATCCGAAACGATTGTTCCCAATATGCTGGCCGCGTTGTGCATCCTGGCGGTGTTCCTGCCCTCGTTCTTGATGGAAGGGGCCGCGAAGGGGCTCTTCATACCGCTGTCGATCTCGGTCGGGTTCGCCATGATAATTGCGTTCCTTCTATCGACTTCGTTCGTCCCCGTCACCGCGATCTGGCTGTTGAAGCACTTCCATCACGAGGAAGACCCAAACGCCAAAGGTTTCACCTTTGCCCGGGTTCGCCGCAATTACGGCAAGGTTGTTCGTGCCGTCCTGCCGTTCCGCTTGATCCTGCTCCCGGTATACCTGGTGGTGGCGTTGTTGATTCTCGTGACCGTCGGCCTCCAGGTCGGTCGCGAGATTGCTCCAACCGTGGATGCGGGGCAATTCCAGATCCGCATTCGCCCCCCAACCGGCTCGAATCTCGAAGTTAACGAAGACACGACGAAACAGACCCTTGAGGAGATCAAGGAAATCGTCGGTCCCGAGAATATCAAGATCTCGGTGGCCTACGTCGGCATCGTCGCCCCCACCCTGACCGTCAACGCGATCTACCTCTGGAGTGGCGGCACCGACCAGAGCATCATGCGCATCGCGCTACGCGAAGGTTGTGGAATCAAAGTCGCTGATCTGCAACACAGACTCCGGGAAGAACTGCCCAAGAGAATGATCCCGTGGATGGCAAAGAGATTGGAAAAGGACGGTGTGCCATCATCGCTGGCGGCCGAGCGAGCCAGTACGATTCGTTTTTCCTATGAACCTTCCGATGTGGTTAACCAGGTCATGAGCTTCGGCTCGCCCACCCCCATTGAAGTTGTCGTGAGTGGCCCGGACTTGGCTGTGAACAAGGCCTATGCCGACAAGATCAACACCCGGCTCAAGCAGATCCCGTCCATTCGCGATCTCCAGTTTGTTCAGGCCCTGGATTACCCCCGCATCATGGTTGATATCGATCGCGAACGGGCCGGGTTCGCCGGTATCAACGTGGCGGATGCCGCTAACTCACTGATTGCCGGGACGTTCTCAAGCCGCTACGTCTTGCCGATTTTCTGGGCCGATCCCAATTCCGGCATTGGTTATCAGGTTCAGGTCGAAGTCCCACCAGCCCACGTGACCTCAATAACCGATGTCGGCATGATCCCCGTCAAGCGGCTCTCGGACAACTCAAGTAATGGCGGCGGACAGCTTGAGTTGAGAGACATCGCGACGATCAGAAAACAGACCATGCCCGAGGAATACGACCGGCTCAACCAGTTGCGCTATATCAGCCAGACTGCCAACATTGAAGGAGAGGATCTGGGACGAGTCACGTCTCATATCGACGATGCAATCAAAGCCGCGGGTGACTTGCCGCGTGGTGTGCAAGTCGAGGTTCGCGGACAGGTGCCGCCCATGAACCAGATGTTCAAAGGATTGGGAGTGGGTTTGTTTTTGGCGGTGATCATGGTGTTCTTGCTCTTGACCGCGTATTTCCAGTCGATTCGGCTGGCAATTGTGGCATCGGCCACGGCTCCCGCGGTGGTTGCTGGCGTGGTTTTGGCGCTTTACATCACCAATACAACGCTTAATATTGAATCGTTTATGGGCTCGATCATGGCGATTGGGGTGGCTGTCGCCAACGCCATTCTTCTCGTCACATTCGCCGAGCGAAATCGACAAACTGGTATGTCGTCCGCCGAAGCCGCAGTTACTGGGGCGAGCGAACGGCTTCGACCCATCTTGATGACCAGTTGCGCCATGATCGCGGGTATGTTCCCGATGGCCCTGGGTTACGGCGAAGGCGGTGAACAAACCGCTGCACTGGGACGAGCGGTTATCGGGGGTCTGGTCGCAGCGACTTTTGCAACCCTCATGATCCTGCCGCACGTATTTGCCGTGGTACTCGGTCGCAGTGTGGCTCGTTCGCCATCGCTCCATCCACACGATCGGGACAGCTTGCACTATGACCCAACGGGCGGTGCGGACACCCCGCACCACGGAGGCGGTGCACACGTTCCCCACGCGGAAGGCGAGACACACGCGCCACACACAGGAGAAGGGGTACCACCGCCCCATTCCAGCGAGACAACTCCACCGCCTATCCCCCCTACTGGTGGAGAACCGCCGCCGCACTAAACACATTGAACGGAGAAACTCAGATGTAACTCAACGGGCGGCATGGTGCCGCCCGGATAATGGACTATAATGGTTATTAGACGAACAACTAAATAGGTGAGTCATGCGTTCAATTCGAGTCAAGGAACAAGGCCGCAAAAATGGGGGATGGCGGGTTGTCGTGGGGTGGGTCACCGTTTCCGCATTGCTTTTAGTAATTGGCAGCGGTTGCGGTCACGAGTCCAAGGACAAGGCCAAGGAAGGAGAATCCAAGAAAGACGAAGCGCTGGAGGTTTCCACGACGTCGCCAAAGACACAGTTGCTTCGCCGGTACATCCTTCAGCCAGGCATTCTGAAGTCCTATGAAGAGACACCGATTTACACGAAGCTTGCCGGCTTCCTCCAACCGATAACCGTGGACATCGGTGACAGGATCACGAAGGGCGAACTACTCGCCGAACTCTGGGTGCCCGAGGTGGCTGAGGCAGTTCGAGTCAAACAGTCCAAGGTCGAAGAAGGAAAAGCAGATGTGACGCAAGCCGAGGAAACACTCAAGGCTGCTGAAGCTAATATCGTGACCTGGCAGGCCCGGGTGGATGAAGCGAAGGCCAGCGTGATTAGGACTCAAGCCTTACTCTTTCGCTGGGATGAGGAATACAAGCGGAACCTCGACTATAAATTGGTGGATCCCAAGGATCCGAAGAAGGACTGGTTCAAACTCACGGACCAGGTGCTTGCTGTTTTGAAGACTGAAAGTGTGCCGGAATCGGTGCTGATGAAGCTTAGACCCATGAAAGATAAGATGCTCTCTCGGAATGACTTTGTGAGCGATATTGACAAGCTTCTCAACGCGGACGAAACGAGACAATTCCAAACCCTCATTCTGTCCCATGCCCCGAGGAAGCTAGGATTCTTGGACTCGAAGTCGGTGGAAGAAACTGAGAAACAACGGGATGCTTCCAAGGCCGCGGTGAAGGAGACTGAGGCCGGGGTCAAATCCGCGGAGGCATCTCTGGCCGAGAGCAAGGCCAAACGCGATCGAGCTGCGGCAGACGTCCAGGTCAATAAGACACAACTCGTCGTCTGGGAGCGGGAATTGGAATACCAGAAGCGCTGGTTCGAGTACTCCAGGATCACGGCACCTTATGATGGCATCATTACCCGCCGGATCGTTCACAAGGGCCACTTCGTCCAGCCGACCAATTCGGGCACCACAAGCATGGCTGCGGAGCCTCTTTTCGTGGTGATGCGAACCGACATCATACGAGTTGTGATTCAGGTGCCGGAATACGATGCCCCGCTCGTCAAGGATGGGGCCGATGCGGTTGTGCGTCTGCAAGCCTATCGAGGTCAGGAGATCAAGTGTAAAGTCAAGCGCAGTTCTTGGGCACTCGATAAGGATGCGAGGACCCTACGCGTTGAAATCTGGCTCGACAATCCGCCATGGTTTAATCTCACGGATCGCGTGCTGACCGCTTTGCAGAAAGAGAATGTGCCCGATGCAGTGCTGGCGAAACTAGCCCCTTTGAAAAACAAGGAGCTGTCTCAGGGAGATTTCGTAAACGAAATCACCAAGGTTCTCAAAGTAGATGAAATGAAACAATTCAAGGACATCATCTTGAAACGTGCAGACAGTCCCAGTGCCCCGATGAAATTACAGGCCGGCATGTATGGGAACATCAGCATCACCGCGGATGTTCCGAACGCCCTCTGCTTACCCGCGGAGGCGATTCTCACCGATGGGAACAGGAACTACTGTTTCGTGATCGAAAACGGGAAGACCAAACGCGTGAACGTCAAAATCGGAGTTACCAACGATAAGATGACCGAGATTCTGACTAAACAAGCCCCACCCACCAAGCTGGGAGAAGAGGGGGCATGGGTGAAGTTCACAGGTTCCGAGCAGGTCATCACTTCCAACCTGAAATCGATTCAGGACGGTCAACCGGTCAAAGCGAAGTGATGAACTTTATTGGGATTGAGGAGTCTGAAGACCAGACTCGATTTACGGTATCCGTGCGGTGGCAATATCCACGATAATAAGCCGAACAACCAATAACAGGTAAGCCATGCAAAGCCGTTTAAGTCGATTGATTCCCAAATGGGAATTCTGGCCAGGCATCGCGGTATGCACCACTCTCTCTGCATTGCTTCTTGCCAGCGTGAGCGGTTGCGGACGCAACAATGCTACTGCCGGGGGTGAGTCGTCAACCAACGTCGAGGCGTTGGCAGTCACCACAACGACGCCGCGGGTGGAGACGATTCGCCGATCGATCATTCAACCGGGCTTCATCAAATCCATTGAAGAAACACCGATCTACACGAAGATTTCGGGCTTCCTCGAAACCGTGAACGTGGATATCGGCGATAAGATCAAGAAGGACCAGTTGCTCGGTGAACTCTGGGTTCCCGAGGTGGCGGAGGATCTCACAGTCAAAAGAAAAAAAGTCACGCAAGGGCAAGCAAATGTGGTGCTGGTCAAGGAGGCACTCAAGGTTGCCGATCTCAATATCAAAACCTGGGACGCCAAAGTTGACGAGGCGGGGAAGGGAGTGGAACGAGCCATTGCCGACCTCGAGCGATGGAAATTCGAGTACGCGAATGACCTGATACTCGTGAAGACAAATGTTCTCGACCAACAGACGGTGGATGAAGCCATGAACCAGCTCAAGGCTGCCGAAGCCACCGAGGGTGAGGCCAAGGCCAAGTTGGCTGCCGCCAAGGCTTCTCAGAGCGAAAGCATCGCCAAACGCGATAAGGCCAAAGCAGACGTGCGAGTCAGTGAGGAACTTCTGCGCGTCTGGGAGCGGGAAGCCGATGTGCAAAAAGACTGGCTCGACTACGCAAAGATCACGGCACCTTACGATGGGATCGTTACTCACCGTTACGTCCACACGGGACACTTCGTCCAGTCGTCCAATTCGGGTACTACAAGTAAAACCGCAGAGCCTCTTTTCACGGTGATGCGAACCGACGAAATGCGGATTGTGGTTCAGGTGCCGGAATCCGATGCCCCCCTCTTGAAGGATGGAGCCGAAGCCATTGTGCGAGTGCAATCGCTTAGAAGAGATGTTCCTGGTAAGGTCACGCGCAGTTCGTGGTCCCTGGATATGGAATCCCGGACGTTGCGTGTCGAAATAAACATCAAAAATCCGCTTGAGAATCCAAAAGAGGAATTGCAAGCCGGGATGTACGTGACCGTCACCATTATTGCCGACCTGCCCAACGCGATGGCTTTGCCCGTGGATGCAATTCTCATCGATGGCACTCAGAGTTACTGCTACGTTATGGAAGATGGGAAGGCCAAGCGCGTGAACGTCCAAGTCGGCGTTCAGAACGATCGTTGGGTTCAGCTCCTAAAGAAGCAGAAGCCCTCAACCAAGGAGGGTGAAGAGAGTGAATGGGTGAAGTTTACCGGCACCGAACAAATCATTCTCTCCAACCTCTCATCGATCCGGGAAGGCCAACCCGTCACGATGAAGTAAGCAGTTCCCCGATGCTGTCGCCGCAAATTGCGGCGACAGGATTCCTGAACGCAGAGCAATCCGCTCAGTGGAACCATCGATGGTCCACTGAGTGGATTGCTTCGCTTTCGCGGGCTGGTTCAAAGTTGGACAGGGGACGACTTGTGCAGCACTCCGATCACTGATGATCCGGATTACCTAAAACCATATTATTATTGGTTTTAGGCGATCCGGATCATCAGTGGCCGGAGTCCTGTACAACTGCTTCAATTAGTGATCAGTCACCAGTCACCCCTTACGTCCGGACTTGAGCTTACCCAACCCATACCCCCCGCATAATCTGGCCCGAACTCTAGGAAGTAACGGGAACCCCGAATCTATCCATCTGCCCTGCGCGGTCGATACCTTGGGAGGAATCGCTTACCTCAGATAGACACGGACGTAGCCCATTCGATGGGAGAAGACATGCTAATAAAGTATCGCCGCTGGTGTCTTGGACTGGCACTATTCTGCGGTGCCATCGTTGTTCAGCAGAATGAGGACTGCAAGGTATATGGCCAGGGAACTTTACTCCAGCCACCCATGCCCGTTCCAACGCCACCGGGGGGCTATCCTGCTCCAAGCGGACCGATGGTTCCTGCGTCGGGTGGCCCGGGCTATGGCGGCGGAATGAACCCCGACAAGCCTCCCGTTTGGAAGTACATTGCTCCTTCCACCTTGCCAGAGGAAAGAGCGCTCCCGATCAATCTTGCCACGGCGTTGCGTCTGGCAAACGCGCAGGCCTGGGACATTGGCATCGCGGCCCAACAGATTCGGGTTGCTGCCGCACAACTGACGCAGGCCAACGTCCTGTGGTTGCCGACACTTGCTGCGGGTGCCGACTACATGCGCAACTCCGGACCGGCCCAGAACTCCAACGGAGTCTTGACTCCTGGAAACGCAAATGCGTTGGAACTGGGTGGTGCCCCTGAAGTGGTGTTCGCTTTGACGGAAGCCATCTTCCAGCCACTTGCCGCGAGACAGGTCGTGATTGCCCGAAAAGCCGATTTGCAGACAGCAACGAACGACACAACCTACACTGTGGCCCGGGCTTATTTTGACGTCCAGCAGGCGCGGGGAAATCTGGCGGGAGCAGTAGACACGATTCGACGGACCAAGGATGTGGTCAAACGCATCGAGGCGATGGCACCCAATCTGGTGCCGCAGGTTGAAGTGGCCCGTGCGCGAGCACAGTTGGCGCAATTCGAGCAGGACGAACAGACGGCACGCGAACAGTGGAACGTGGCCAGCGCGGAGCTGGTCCGAATCGTGCGGTTGGACCCCAGTGCGGTTGTGATTCCGCTTGAGCCTCCTCACTTGCAGGTCACTCTGGTATCACCCGAGCAGCCTCTCGACAACCTTCTTCCAGTTGCACTGGCAGCCCGACCGGAACTTGTTGCATATCGAGCATTGACGCAGGCCGCTTTGAAGCGCTGGCGCGAAGAACAATACCGCCCCGCTCTGCCGTCCGTTTACTTCCGTGGGGCTTCGTCTCAGTTGCCGGATTCGATGATGTTCGGAGGATTCGCCGGCGGCCCGAATGGAAGTCTTAGCGCTTTCCGGGCACGGGCCGATTACGAAGTGTCGGTGATGTGGGAACTTAAGAACCTGGGCTTCGGAAACGCCGCGGCGATGCGCGAACGTCATGCCGAATATGATGTGACGCGAATGCAAGCCTATCGCCTTCAAGACTTTGTGGCGAGAGAAGTTGCTCAAGCGTATGCCCAGGTGCGATCAGCCCGAGCCAGACAACTTCGGGCCGAGGTGGAACTCAAGGAAGCCGAAACTTCCGCGGACCAGAACTTTGAAGGTCTCGGAACAGTGAAACGGTTGGGTAATATCATCATCCCCGTCATCCGGCCTCAGGAAGCTGTTGTGGCCATGTCGGCCCTGCTCCAGGCATACCGCGATTACTACGGCACCGTGGCCGACTATAATCGGACCCAGTTCCAACTCTACCGCGCTTTGGGCAACCCTGCTCAGGTACTGCCCATGCTGGACCCGAACAACCCAGAGGGTTGTTCCAATCCCAATCCCAGCCCGCCGCCACCAGCGGCACCTCCAGCCCCCAATGCAGGAATCGCTGGGAATGATGCGACTCACTCGGGTGTGAACGTGGCTGGGGCTACAGTTCCGGCAACCAAAGCTGGCTCGGTTGAAGCAACCAGCGCCACGATGCTCGTGCGAGTGCCGGTCAACGCGGAGGTCTACTGCGATGGTGTCAAGATGGCACTGACCGGCAGCGATCGCAATTTCGTTTCGCCGCCGCTGCCGCCCGGCAGGACATACCCCTATGAAATTCGCGTTCGGTGGATCGGCACAGACGGCAAACCTGTGGACCAGGCCCGTCAAGTACAGGTGCAAGCCGGCCAGCGAACGACAGTGGATTTCCTCGCCCGCAATTGATGCACGAGAGCGGGCAAAGCCCGATCAGAAACTCGAACGGCCGGCATAAGCCGGCCGTTCGCTTGCGCTATTTGTGGCTACCGGGACTTCTTTGGTTTCGGTTCGGGCTTTTTCGATGTGTTCTCGATCCCGACGGGACACTCAGTCTTGAGTGGGCAGGCCGGGCAGTTCGGGTCTTTCTCGGTGCAGAGTTCTTTGGCGAGAATACTGAACAGATCCGTGAATTCGGGACCGCGGGTTTTTGGGATGACGTGTTCGATACTCCCGCGAACTGCCTCCAGACTCTCTGGATCGGTGTCCTCGATCACTCCCAATCGTCGGAGAACCCGGAGGGTGGGATCGTCGAGTGGGATTGCGTGGCCACCGAGGCTTCGTTGCATCACCCAGGCGACAGCGTAGTCGTTCACGCCTTCCTTGTAAAACCTGAGTTTTCGAGCGGTGTCCTTGAGCCCCTTCTTGCCGAGTTCGCTCAGATCGAACGAGTATTTGTCCTCGAATACTTCCTGGAGCAGTCCGATGATTTGCTTGGCCCGGGTTCCCGAGCCCGAGAGTGGACGAAGGACATCGGCCACCTCTTGGACGGTACTGACCCGTACCTCATTCCAGTCGATGAATGCTTTCCTGAGTCTGGCATATCCGGCATCGGCATCGGCGGAGGTGCTGCCCTCCCGGCAGCTCGCGTAAATCAGCTCCTCCAACAGTGGGCGAGGCTCTCCCGCCGGTTCCGTGGTGGGAAGCGGAAACCGCTTTTTGAGCGCGGTTTGAGCCTGAGTCAGAAGTTGCTGTTTATTCGTGATGGCCGGCATGCGTGGGCCACTCCGTTTTCAAGACGGTAAATGAGAATGGTCGAAGCCGTTCGACCATTCTCATTCAGGATGCTCGGCGGATCGGGCAGCGATTGCGAGCAAACGGGATTCGTTTTCTCGAATCGAGTTCTGCGGTTTCAGACCGGGCGATCCGCCGCCGATCCACTGGCGGGTTCGGACTGCTCGGTGGGGTGTTCGGTTGTCTCATCAAGGTCGGCGGGAACATCCGTGTCGGTTGGGGCGATTCCCGCCGTGGCTGCGGATTGCTCGTTTGCTTCGCGGATTAGCCGGGCAATCTCGATGCTCTTCTTGACGCCCTCATCCAGGATAAACGTGATATGGGGGACGTACCGAGTGGTCAATCGATCCGCGACCTTTGTTTGGATGAATCCGGCCGCACTGCGGAGGCCGTGCATGGTTAACTGCTGCTCCTTCTCGGAGCCCATGATTGACACATACACCTTGGCGTGTTGGAGGTCAGCAGACACTTCTGCTCGGGTCACCGTCACGTTTTTGACCCGCGGGTCTTTGATATCGAACAGGATGGCATTCGCGGCCACCTCCCGGATCGCTTCGGACAATCGTGCCAACCGATGGGATTTCATTGCGACTTTTACTCTCTCGTCTTCCTGTGGATCCTTTGTCTCTGGAAGGGATTCCAGTACACCCACGCGGCGAAAGCAATCCAAACTGGCGAAGCGATCAAACACTGTGTAGCAAATTCGCGATCGCCTGCCACCGCTGCGACCATCCCCCAAGAAACTGTCACCGCGCCAAGGAAACCGTACCAGAGTGTTCGGGCTGGCAAACTCTGCAACCACAGTTCAAGCCTCGTATGCCGCAGTGGAGGGCCACCGAATTCTGACCCCGAGGAGTCATTGCTTGGGATTGCTAACTCTTGTCGGCAATCCGGACAGAACGCATCGACCATCGCTGGTAACTGCACTCCGCAGTGTGGGCATGTTTCAGGCATTGTGACCCACGCACAACTAAATCACTTCGCTACCGACCGCTGCTTCACCACCGAGATATTCCGCAACCGGATGCTTGCGGAGCGCCTCGGTGATCTGTTGCAAGACGTTCTGCACGGCCGCTGTTTCAAACCCGACTGCTGCAAACGCCAGTGTGGCCACCTTCACATCATCGTGCGTCTCGACCTCGGCAGCGGATACGTTGAATCCAGATCGCAACCGGTCCAGAACGCTCCGAACCACCTGACGCTTATCCTTCAACGTCCGGCTTTCCCGTACCAGCAGCCTGACTTCGAGGGTGCCGACAATCATTTTGAAAACGCGGAGTTCGGAACGAAGAAACAAAAAACATCGGAAGGCTTTCGTTCTCTTTGTTCCGCGTTCCCTGGCTTGTTGGTTTTCGTTCTTCTTCGTTCCGCACTCCGCGTTCCGAGTTCCGCCCTACTCAGAGTGTCCGGTGTTTGATCTCAATCTTGAATGCCTCGATCACGTCGTTGACTTTCACATCGTCGAAGCTCGTGATCTTGATGCCGCACTCGAATCCCTCGCGGACTTCGCGGACATCATCCTTGAATCGCTTGAGCGAGTCGAGCCCAACCACTTTTTCGGAAGGCGGGTAGATCACCACGCCCTCGCGAATCACACGTACCCGGGCACTCCGTTCGATCGCGCCGCTGGTGACGTAACAGCCAGCGATGGTGCCGACCTTGGAAATCTTGAATGTATTGCGAATGACAGCTCGGCCAAGGTGGACAACTTCTTCTATTGGTTTGAGTTTGCCCTCAAGAGCCGCTTTCACATCGTCCGTGAGCTTGTAAATGATGTCGTACTCGCGAAGGCTGATCCCGCGTTCTTCTGCCAAGTGGAGGGCTGCATCATCGGCTGTGACGTTGAACCCGATCACGAGTGTGTCGTCCGGACTGGTCAGGGCGAGGATGACATCCGATTCGGTGATGGCTCCGATACCCGCGTGGAGAACGCGAGTTCGGACTTCTTCGTGAACGAGTTTTTCGAGTTCTTTGCGGATCGCCTCGACCGAACCCCGGGCTTCGGCCTTGATGATCACCTTCAGTTCGGTGATCTTCAATTTGGTGTTTGCCTCCTTGATGGAGTCGAGGCTCTTCGGGCCGAACTTCACGCGGGCGGCTTCCTGTTCCTTCTGCTGCCGGATCTCGGCAATCTCCTGAGCCTCGGTCAGCTCCTCGACCACGTAGAACGGGTCATCGGCGTTAGGCACACGGTCGAGTCCAGTGACCCGGACAGGCGTACTGGGGCCAGCCTGCTTGATCGGTCGGCCAAGGTCGTTGTACATCGCTCGCACCCGACCATAGGTTGAACCGGCCAGGACGATATCGCCTCGCTTGAGCGTTCCCTGTTGGATGAGAAGTGTCGCCATCACGCCTTCATCAGAGGTCATGTAGGCTTCGAGGCAGGTACCGGCTGCGGGTCGATCCGGGTCGGCGGTCAGTTCCGCGACTTCGGCAACGAGGACGATGGTATCGAGCAGATCGGAGATGCCTTGGCCAGTTGCTGCACTCGTCTCAACGAACTGGACTTCGCCACCCATATCATCCGGCAGCAATCCTTCGTTGTATAACTGCCGTCGCGTCCGCTCGACATTCGCGTTGGGCATATCGACCTTGTTGATCGCCACGATAATATCGACTTCGGCAGCTTTTGCGTGGCTAATCGCTTCCTGGGTCTGGGGCATGACCCCATCGGTGGCGGCGACGACGATCACCGCGATATCGGTGACGTTGGCCCCACGGGCTCGCATCTTGGTAAATGCTTCGTGGCCGGGGGTATCGAGGAAGGTGATTCGCCGCTCTTCCAGAATTTCCTCGCCATCTTTCTCGATAATCACATCCCGTTTGACGGACCACGCGCGGATGACCTGCGTGATACCGCCAGCCTCAGTTGAAACCACATCGGACTCAAGGCCATAGTTCTGGCGGATCTTGTCGAGCAGAGAGGTCTTGCCGTGGTCGACGTGACCCATGATGGTGACGATCGGTGGTCGCGGTCGGAGTTTCTCGGGATCGACATTTTCGAGCATCTCCTGATACCGTCTGAGCAGGACGTCTTCCGTCGTTTCCTGCTTCTTGGCGACCAGTTCGATGTTCTTTTCCAGGGCGATCAGCGAGGCAATATCGAGTTCCAGGGTGGAATTGACACCGTAGAGTTGTTGAGTCTCGTTGAGAAGGCGTTTGGTCAACTCTCCGACCTTCATCCCAATCGTTTCGGACAGGCTGCGAACGGTGATCGGGAGGGCGATCTCGATCTTACCCTCCTTCACGATCGGCACGAGTTGCCGCCGCTTCATCTTGTTGAGCAACGCCTGACGAGGCCCGCGGCGAGAGCCCCACTGCTGCTCGATGATATCGACTGTCCCATTGGGACCGACGACAATCGCGGGCTGTCCGGAACCCGGTCCACGACCTCGCCCTCGGTCAGTTCGACCCTTGTGCCGGGAATCTCGACCGATGACTCCGCCAGCTTTCTTCTTCTCGTCATCATCTCCACCTTCTCCAGGAGTCTCGACAGGCTGTTGAGGGCGTCCGGAGATTCGACTGGCCGAGCCAGGACCCGAGCGGCTCTCTTCAGGACGACGCACACCGGTTGGGGGACTAGCGCCAGCGGGTTGCGGCTTGGTGATGTCGTTCAGGGTCATTCGTTGACCCTTGGCACTCGCCATCCGCAGTCGTTCGATCATCTCCGGGGTCAGTTTCATCGGTTGGCCGGCACTTGGCTTATTCCCGGCTCCGGCTCCGGCTCCGCCTCCTCGCGTTCCGCCACCATGTCCACGACCTTGACCTGGACCTTGCGATCCCGAACCACCTGTTGGGCCGCCAGGACCACTCGGACCAGCAGGACCACTCGGACCTGGACCAGGGCGGGGCGGACCACCCTGCGGACTGCCCTGGGCTGGGCGCGGGCCACTGCCAGGCGGAGGTGCACCTGTTGAGGTTCGCCGCCCGGCGATAATGTCTTTAGCGGGTGGCGGCACCTGCGGTTTGCGCGAGAGAACGGAAGGCCGAGGCTGTTGGCCCGAGTTGCTCGGGATAACATTCGGCGGCGATGTTGGCTGAACAGGCGGAGTGGATGCAGGCGAAGTTGTCGGCTTTTGCGGGGGAACTGGACCAGGGCCAGCCGCAGGCGTTGGTGTGGCAGTCGGCTGGGTTGGGGTTGTTGACTTCACAGGCGCAGCCGGTACGGCGGGCGTCGCTTCGACAGTTGGAGCGACAACAGGGTCTGGAGGGCGCACAGCGGGCGCAGTGGGCGTTGCAGGCGCGACTGGAGGAGTCGGAACAGTCGGTGTAACTGACTTGTTCTGCGGGAGTAGTGTTGAAGGGCGGCTTGCGTTCAGGTTTCGCACCCCACCCCCGAGATTGCGTGGAATGACGTTCTGAGGCGGTGTTGATGCAGTTGGTTCTGGTGCCTTGAGTTCTGCGGTCGGTTTTGGGATGGCTGTGATCTCGGGTAGTGGCGGTTCTGTTTGGGCGGCTTCGGCAGTTGGAGCAAACGGTTCCGCTGGCAGCGATTCGTGAATAACGGCTGTGGCTGGCGCTACCGGAGTGCGCGGAGTCTCGATCGTCGGTGGTTTAACCGCGGGCCTTGGCTGGGCCTTCGGGAGTGACTGGACTTTATTGACCAGTTGCGATGCCGGTGGGATTACAGGCTTGGGTGGAGTGGGCGCAATCCCGGCGTGTGGGGTTGGGCCGGATTTGAGACCCGTTTTTGCGCGTTCCTTGAGAGTCTCGACTTGATCCGGTTCCAGGCCGTTCAACTGGCTGGTGATTCCGGCAAAGCCAAGCTCCTTACAAATGTCTACAAGAACCTTGCTTTCAAGGTTCAATTCTTTGGCCAGGGCAAACACCCGGACCTTTTTGTCTTTCTCGGGCTTCTCTTTCGTCTGCGGATTCGACAAGCGGAACTCCTCTGGGGGTGCTCCGAGCAGCCCCCGAACCTGTCCACAGGCGGCGCTGTGGGTGTGCGGGATCGACCGACCTCGCCCCGAATAAGGTATATTCTAATCCCGCGGCTCCCAATGAAAAGAGGAGTCGCAAGAACCCGACCGTGGATACCGATCCCCGGCAGGGATTTGTCGCCTGTTTTGTGTACCAGGCACTCATTCTTGGGCATGGCTCAAGATGATGTCCAGGAATTGGTCCGCTTCGTCAGTGTTGAGAACTTGGCTGATTTCCCCCACCAACTCTTCCGGAGACAACTCCTTGTTTTTCAAGGGATTTAGCTTCAGCAGCACTGCTTCGGGCACATTCGCGCTTTCCAAGGCTACAAACGCTTGATCCGTTAACTTGAACAATGCTCCTTCAGTGCTCTGTTCGGATTCCACGGCTGGCGAACCCGTTGGCGCTTCATGTTCACTAGACACCACAATCGTCGGGGAGTTCGCTTCATCGGTGGATTCGTTGCTGGTTTCGACCTCAGCTCCCTCCACCGGCTGATTGTGTTCGTCGGTAAGCGTTGATTCACCCCGAGCAGCGGCTTCGGCTGCTGCGGTATCGGCCTCGATTCTGGCGTGTTCGGCCGCTTCTTCTGCCTGTCTCCGCTCTTCCTCGACGCTCTCTTCCATCACGTCGGAATACTCTTCCGCGTACATTACGACTTCATCGGATTGAGCTTCGGGCAACCCCGAGAACTCGGCAAGCCCCTGAGCATCGGTGCAGGTCAGATCGTTGTATGAGAGGAAGCCTTCCTCGATGAGCGCACCGGTCAATTCCGGGCTGGCATGGGGAAGTTGACCGAACCATCGTTCGGCCCGCTCCAGAGCTTCCGCAAGCTCATCGTGAGTCATAATCTCGATATCCCACCCGACCAGTTTTGAAGCCAGTCGGACGTTTTGCCCACGCCGCCCGATGGCGAGCGAAAGCTGGTCGTCGGTCACCAGCACAATTGCCCGACCGAGCCGTGGGTAAGTAAACACTTCCGAAATCTGGGCTGGCTGGAGGGCATTCGGGATAAGAACCTGGAGAGCATCGTTCCAGCGAACGATATCGATTCGTTCGCCGTTCAATTCCTCGATGACATTCTTGATACGGCTTCCACGAACCCCAACGCAGGCTCCAACGCAATCTACCTTCAGGTCAATTGAGGTTACCGCGACCTTGGATCGATAGCCGGCCTCACGTGCCACAGCACGAATATCGATAATCCGTTCGTCAATTTCGGGGATTTCCTCCTCGAACAACGCACGAACGAAATCCGGGTGGCACCGCGACAGGACAATCTTGACCCGGTGACCTTGTTTGCGAACGTCGAGGATCACCGCTTTGACTCGCTCGCCAACATGGTGGCTTTCGCCTGGGATTTGCTCGCTGCGCGGCAGGAGCGCCTCGCTCTTACCGAGCGATACGATTGCCGTGCCAGCATCGACGCGGGTCACCTGCCCAACGACAAGTTCGCCTTTCTTCCCGGCATACTCGTTGAAGACAGTATCCGATTCCGCTTCGCGAATCTTCTGAATAATCATCTGCTTGGCCGACTGAGCAGCGATGCGGCCAAGGGTTATGGGATCGAGTTCGGTTTCACCATGTCGGGCGATGATGTGGCCTGTCGACTGGTCGATGTTGACGAAGACCCCTTCCTCAACACCAAAATGTCGCTCAGTGGCAACCTGAATGGCAGATTCAATTCCTTTGAAGATGGTCTCCCGGGGGATTTTCCGTGCTTCGTGCAATTCCTCCACGAGTTTGATTATCGCTTCCCCAGGATCCTTCTCTTTCTCTTTCTTGACGGCCATCTTGCAGCCCTCCGATCATCCAGGCAAAAAACATTGCACCGGCTTGAGGTTACGCACCACGCCGTGGTTGCCGGGGCAGTTTTGGAAGATCGACAGTGCGACCATTCCAAACCGACACCCGACACCCCGACGCGGCGGCCCGAAGCCGGTGCATCGATGGGTCGTGATACTATCAGTGGTATTTTGGCCAGCGATGCGGCAAGAAGCAAGAGGGCTGGGAAGATTGATTGCAGATTTGTCGTGAATCGCAGGAGACAACGGCTCAAGTTGAGTGAGTTCGGTATTTGTCTCATTCCGGTCAGTTAAGAGAATCCGACGATGAAGGTTCGACTGGATCGAAACAGCCTGCCTTACGTAAAATCAATCTGTCGTTGGTTTTAGGTTATCCGATAAGATAAGATTTCAGTGACATCATGCTGGAAAGACAGCGATCTTCATGAATCGCATTGTGCCTGTTCGACCATAATTCAGTGTCATCAAATGCTTTGAGATCGCCCTAATTATAGTCAGGGATTAGAGATGAAACTTCTTCGCACGCACCACGTTGCCATCATCTGCGCCGACTACGAACGGTCCAAGCGGTTCTACACCCAAGTCCTTGGTTTCCAGATCGTATCGGAGAACTACCGCGAGGAACGGAAATCGTACAAACTCGACCTCAAGCTCCCGGATGACACCCAGGTTGAGTTGTTCAGCTTTCCATCGCCGCCAAAGCGACCGAGTTACCCGGAGGCGTGCGGGTTGCGGCATCTGGCATTCGAGGTCGAGAACATCGGAGAAGCGGTCAAGGACTTGGAACAGCAGGGGATTGTGGTTGAACCCGTGAGAGTGGATAAACACACGGGGAAGCGATTCACCTTCTTCGCCGACCCCGATGGACTGCCGCTCGAGTTGTACGAACGGTGACAGCATTTCTATTGCTCGCCAGCCATTCTGCTTCGGTCATGGGTTCGCCTCACCAGTCGAGGTAGATCGCACTCGTGCAGTCGGTATACAATCCGGTGGCACCCGGAGTACAAGTACATGCTCGAAGTTACGGATGCTCTGGCCGAGGTGCTGGCTCGCGTTCGACCGCGGAAGCCAGAGGAGAGCCCGCTTGCGTCTGCGGTTCTTGGGCGTGTGTTGGCCGCGGATGTTCTCGCGGAGACCGATTCGCCTCCGTTTCCCAAGTCTCTTCGCGATGGATATGCGGTCCTAGCTGCCGATTGTACTTCACCAAACGCCGAACTCCGAGTTGTGGCCGAGATCGCTGCCGGGGCGATGCCGATGAGACCAATTAATAGCGGTGAATGCACAAGGATCTTCACCGGCGCTCCGATCCCTGAGGGCGCAAATGCAGTCGTTATGCAGGAAGATACAGTGCCACTCGCTGGCGAACTGGTGCGGATTACGGATGCCGCAGTGAAGCCCGGTCAACACATCTTTGCCTGCGGCACCGAGATGCGGAGCGGTGATGTCGTTCTTACCCCGGGAACAGTTCTGAACGCAGCTACCCTTGGTCTGCTGGCCGGACTTGGCAAGACCACCGCAAAACTGTTTCCCGCTCCCAGAGTGGCTATCCTTTCAACCGGCGACGAACTGGTCGAGGCGGGCCAGCCACTCAAGCCAGGTCATATCCGTAACTCGAATGGTCCGATGCTTGTCGCGCAGACAGCAGCGGCCGGAGCCGTCCCGAGTTACCTCGGGAACGCCCGCGATGACGCTGCGAAGGTTCGGGCGATGATTGGCGAAGGGCTGACCTCTGCGGATGTGCTGGTGATCGCGGGTGGAGTATCGGTCGGTAAGTTTGACCTCGTCCCCACGGTTCTCGAAGAAATCGGAGTTGCAATTCACGTCCGACAGGTGCGGATGAAGCCCGGCAAGCCGTTCCTGTTCGGAACGAAGGACAACGTGCTCGTGTTCGGCCTGCCGGGCAATCCGGTGAGCGCGTATGTTGGTTTCGCGCTGTTCGTTCATCCAGCCTTACGAATTCTCGCTGGGCACACCGACCCCGGCCCACGGATAACGACGCTACCAGTGGCCGAAGGGATTGCCGTGAGTAATGACCGACCGACGTATCACCCCGCGAGACTGGAACTCGGCAATACCGGGTGGATGGTCCATCCACTCTCGTGGATGGGTGCTCCGGATCTCCGCGGATTCCAATCAGCCGATGCGTTGCTCGTGTTGCCGCCTGGAGACACACGCCTCGATCGGGGGCAACCGGCATCGGTGGTGATTTTGAACTGTAATTAGCCGCAAGAAGAATGAGGAATGGCCGCAAAAAAGCTCAACAAGCACAAAGAGGAAAGATGAAATGAAGACAGAATAAAAAATCTAATCTGATTTATCATGTTGATCGATTTCTTGTTTTTTTGTGCATTTTGTGCTTTTTTGCGGCCACTCTTTTCTGTCTTGATCTTGCGTTCCTTGTGCGGTTGGCACTCCCTGGAAGGACTCCCATTTATGCCTCGCGTATTCCTCCCGGCGGTGATGTCCGGGCTTTTCCTGTGGGCAGCGTTCTTTCCCCTCGACCTTGGGCCGATCGGCTTCTTTGCGCTCGTTCCTTGGTTGTCGCTTGTACGCTCTCCAGTGTCGCGGCGGCGAAGATATTTCGCCGCGTATGTGGGCGGGTTCACGTTCTTCGTACTCGCGACAAATTGGATCCGCGTTGCCCACCCGATGATGTATTTGGCGTGGGCCGGGCTAAGCCTTGTGCTGCCGCTTTTCTGGGTACTTGGGCTCGACCTGATTCGCCGCTTCGATCGGCTTGGGGTGCCGTTGGCGTTGAGCGTTCCCGTGGCATGGGTGGCGCTCGAATACTTCCGCATGCACTTCCCCACAGGTTTCCCATTCTTGAAACCGCTTGGGCTCTATCAGATGATCGGTTTCGGGTGGTACTTCCTCGGTTACACCCAACACGCATTCCTTCCGTTCATCCAGATCGCCGACCTTGGCGGCGTTTATGCCGTGTCGTTCCTCGTTGCCGCGATAAACGGAATGCTTACCGACTGGCTGCTTCGGCTTGAGATGGTGCGTCGATGCCTCCGATTTCCGGCAGCGAAGCGGGAGGGCGAGGGAGGCAGTCGTGCACGCGCGTTCGCCGCTTCTGCGGTCGTGTGCGTTCTCGTTGGTGGCTCGCTCACATATGGTTTCATCCAACTCGATCACCCCGCCTTCGCTCCGGGTCCGCTGGTTGCCGCAATTCAAGGAAGCGTTCCGCAGGGGCAGAAAATGGAGAAGGGGCCTGATCTTCAAGCGGCTTACAGCAAACTTTTCCGCCAGTCGCTAACTGCCAATCCCAAGCCGGACATGATCGTC
>Ga0206850_10020_pt1 | contig 65751 bp, 55 predicted proteins | sample Alteio_BWOrgCont_16_FD_152885 | JGI IMG/M metagenome (GOLD analysis project Ga0206850, IMG submission 152885) | Enriched cells from forest soil in Barre Woods Harvard Forest LTER site, Petersham, Massachusetts, United States -... | ecosystem: Environmental > Terrestrial > Soil > Temperate forest >...
GCTGACCAAACTGTGCGAAGCCAAGACCAAAGCCAGAATGTGTATAGCCATTGGCGGTAGCGCGAAAAATGGCCCAGGGGTCGGGCACATTGTTAAGCTCGGCGGTCTTGCCGAGCATGGCCCAATCAACCGCGCTGATCAGAGCAACATTTCCGATCGCGGTTGCGGAAATGTACACTTTCTGCTCGGGGCTATTTGTGGTTTTCCTCTCCCATCGCAACACATCAGCCAGGGTTGCATTTTGCGGCACAGAGATCTGCATGCTGAGATTGAAGTAAAATGGCACAGCCAGGTAGACCTCCAACCCGGCGAGCCGGACCAGTGTAACCACATCCGCCAGGATGAGATTGTGACTTGGGTTTTTCCATCGATCAATTAATCCCCGGAGGTGATATTCCAGGGCAAGCTCACGGCTCAAGGCGTTCCTGTCCGCGAGTAACTTCACGCCTTTTGCGATCAGCGATTCTATCGTAACGCTTCCGAATCTGGTCGTTGCCAGATCACGGGCAGCGCGAACCTGACCACGCGTATCACCCAGGTAGAAGTTGCGGATGTCTTTCGAGAGATCGCCGGATACACCCAGCAGCGACTCATCGAACACGGAGACGATCAGGTCGGTTTCTTCCTGCCGATCGATCTGCACTCCAAGGTTGATGTCTGCCCCTGGCCCGACTTCGGCGGGAACGGTGGTGGTCACCCGGATCATCCGGTCGGTGGGAATTACGAACAACTCGCGCTGCTCGGCATGGATGATGGTCTGCGATTCGGGGTACTGCACGCACACGGCGCAGCCGTAGCGCAAGTTCGCGGGTAGTGGCTCATCGATCCTGGCGATTCCGTTTGCCCCGGCAGTAAGTGGCCGCATCAGTTTGATGCCAGTGGAATCGCGAAGTGTGAGGAGGAGTTTCGCCCCGGAGAACCGCGTGTGAACGGTTCCTGTCAAACGCGACCCGGCATCGACCTCGCGCTTGTCCAGTTGCAACACCAGCCCAGGCAGTTTGGCGGGTGCCTTCACGACCACGCCGGTTTCTGCCTGCAAAGTCGAGCCATCGGCCAGCTTGGTAATCGCCAGCAGTTTATATGCTCCTGGCCGTCTCAGAGTGATCTGAGCGGTATTGTTCGTGACTGGCACCAACTCGTGCATGATCCTCTTGACTGGATCGAAGACGGGGGTGTTCTTCCAGTCGTCAGTTGCCTTGATCTTCTTGGGTGCGTCTTGATCCTGACGGAGGGCCGATAACCGCATGTTGTCCAGGAACGCATCGCCGGATGACTCCGACCCAGGAGTCGCTGGTTGGGCTTCGAGCCGCACAACGACGAGCGTTGTGGCTGGCTTGTCGTTGGCGGCAAGCCCGAAGGGGCTCAGGGTGACGGGGATTTTTTCCCCGGTGGTGAAGAGCTCCTTTTGCGTGGAGACCCGCATGCCGCGGGTGGGATTTGGAGCAAGGCTGAATGTGCCGCTCGACCGATTCTCGCGACCGGTTTCGTCTGTAAAAACGCCGCTGATGGTAATTGTGTGGTTGCCCTTCAACCACTCGGGATGCAGGTCGAGTTCGAGTTTTGCCGTGCCATCGGCCTGCACGGGGACAGTGCCCTCGCGGGAACTGACGAGTCGATTACCGAGCCCGGTAAATGACATCGTCGAGATGCCATGTGCCAGCGTGAAGAGCCGCTCATCATCTGGTAGAGCATCGAACTCATCGACAGTGGGAGGACCGCTTTCCGGCTTGGCAAACTCTTTCGGGTTGAGCGTGAGCTTCTCGGGTTCAATGGTGCGAGTGACGGTTGCGGTGTAACTTGCCGCTGTCCCCTTGACCGGCCGGTCGAGATAATCGCGGGCATCGAACGCGACCGACAGCTTGCCATCCTTCACCTCGCCCTTGAGCTTCAAAGCCACCTTGGATTTGCGGTACTCGCCGAGCATCACCCTGCTGCTACCTGAGAATCCATCAGCGGTGAGGATGTATTGATCCAGGGCATCGGCATCGGAGAACGTGTATTCGCCTGTTGCCCGTCCGCGATCGTCCGAAGTCAACTTCAGTCGTGCCGCACGGGTAGGCTTCGCGACGCCAGTTAGATTGACCCAAATATCGCGAACGCTAACCGGCTCGAACTCGCCGCTGGGCAAGAGCCTGCGAAGGAACGCAACGAACTTGAGCGTGTGTCCGGGGCGATAGGCGGAACGATCGGTGACGAAGAAGATGGTCGATCCATCCGGCACCGCTGTCGGAATCAGGGTAGTTTGTGCGGTAAGTGGTGATTGACCGGGGCGGGAGAGACTTGCTACCACCTTAACGTGTGTTCTGGTCCGGGGTTCCCAAGCGAACGTGTTATCGTCGCGAACTGCGACTGAGGCACCGTTGATGTTCACCGTTTCACCGGCAAACGACTTTTTACCAGCCACCCAGCCGTGAACACGGAGATCATCGGTTTGCAGCACGAGAACGGATTGGTTCTCGGCTGGCTCTGTCGTGGCAAAGAGCGGAACCGTCCCGGTTTCTTGGGCGCTGTGAGGTGAATCAACCGGGGCCGGTGAGTTGTCCCGTGGCTTTACGCCCACCAGGGCAAAGACAAGTGAAACAGATAACAAGCCAGCGACTGACGCCGCCAGCCAGCGGGAGAGAGTACGAGTCCACTGCATCCATCACCCCTTTCCTGGTTTCTCACAGGCACCAGCATAACGGTGTGGGCGGTTGGATGTTGGCAATGTGATACTGGTTCCAACGTGACTGCACTTGCCGAATGGTAGGCTGTCTCACTCTTCCCCAAACGGATCGATTCTTGTTGGCACCTGGAATGCCTGGTGGCAGTGGTTGCAGACGTTGGCAACATTGGCAAGAGAAGCGCGGGATTTGGAGTAGTCCTTGGTCGCGAGCAGTCGGGCTAAATTAGCTCCGCTGTCCCGCAAATCCATGGCGTGAGCCATCCAGGCTTCCTGCCCGGCGGGAGTCCTCGGAGGGCGCATCATGAGCAAATTGCCGGTTTCTCCGATCAACAGAGCCTGCCCCCGGGCAAAGTTCCAGGCCTCCGCTTCCTTGGGCTTCTCCCGAAGCAGTTTTCCAAGCCCACGCAGATTCGGGTCTGCAAGCCCATCCATGAGCAACTTTGTCTCGGCCACCGGCTCCAATTTCGGAGTCTGTTTCGCTTTACCCACTACGGGCTGCGAATGGGCAAGTGGAACGAACAGGCAGCCCAGCCCCAATACCCCGGCTGCAACCCAAAACCGGATGCGCGACATGGTGAACTCCTTGCTGAGAGAGGAGCAAGTATTCGGGGGCAAGGGGCAAGTGAAAAGACAAACGCCAGACTCTTAGCCTCTGTACTCTTTCTGCTCTTCTCTGCCCACTTCCTGAAAAAGTGAACCGTCGTTAACGCTTCCGGCTCGTTTTATTGAACCGTCGCTCGTTTTTACTTCTTGCCCCTTGCCCCTGATTACTTGCCCCTACTCGAAAACCTACTCCGGCACCTCAAGCTGTATTTCATCCCCGACGATGTGAATGGGATACGAGCCGATCTTCACCCGTGGACTATCGGCCCACACGCCATCCGCAAGTCGGAACCGCCAGGCATGCCACGGACAGGTGACGCACCCATCCTCCACCGCACCACCCGAGAGCGATGCACCCATGTGGGGGCACATATCGTCGATTGCGAACAGCTTGCCATTCACATTGAATATCGCCACATCTTTTTTCCCGATCGTTACGACTGCAACAGCTCCCTCGGGGATATCCGTCACTTTCCCGACTGTCACCCGCTGGCCCACTCTGAAATCCTCCCCGTTATAGCGATAGGTGCTGCCACCCGCTTACTTTGTGCGCGGCTCTAAAACGCCCGCTTACTTACTGTGCCGCTCGCCTTCATTGTTAGCAATTCTCGAATGAAGCTGCACGAACACCCTGTTCCTCTACCAGTGTACCAAACTATCTTAGTCGATAGGTGGTGTTTCAGGATTCCTAGGATACGGTCATCATGCTCGAAGTCGAAGTTCGCTATCGATACACGGATCGGGCCGGGTTAATTGCGCGAATGACAGCTTGGGGTGCGGCCCACGCTCAAAACCGTACTGATGTCGATAGTTACTTCAACGCCCCGGATCGCGATTTGAAAGTGTCCGATGAAGCGTTTCGACTTCGCCGCGTGGGTAACACGAATTGTCTTACCTACAAGGGGCCAAAACGCGATGCCGAAACAAAGACTCGAACCGAGATCGAAGTAGCGCTTGGTGATGGAGACGAAATTGCGGCGGATACCGAGCGATTGCTCCTGGCATTGAGGTATCAACCCATCGTTGTGGTTCGCAAACAACGACAGGTATACCGCTTCACGCGCGGTGGATTTCAGATGGAAGCGTGTTTCGACGATGTCGAACGCGTTGGATCGTTCATCGAACTCGAAATCATGGCTGAGGAAGATCAATACGAATCCGCCAAGGGCGTACTTCTCCAAACAGCCGCCGATCTGGGGCTGACCGAAAAAGAAACGCGCTCGTACCTCGGAATGGTACTGGCAGCAAACAATAAAGGCGGCTAAAGCACATGCTTGCGCGGGTGATGACCACAATTGGCGAAATTCAGGCCGCGGTGACACAGGCTCGTCAGGCTGGAAAAACAATCGGCTTTGTGCCCACGATGGGGGCACTGCACGAAGGGCACGCAGCGCTCGTTCGCGCAGCTCGTGCGGCGTCGGATTTCGTAATCGTGTCGATTTTTGTGAATCCGACCCAGTTCGGCCCGAAAGAAGACTTCGCCAAATATCCGCGTACCCTGGAAGCCGATCAGAAGATCAGCACCGATGCGGGCGCGGATCTGATCTTCGCCCCATCGGTAGCAGAGATGTACCCCGAGCGGTCGGTCACGTTCGTGGAGGTGAAGGAACTCGATGCAGAGCTTTGTGGGTCCCGGCGGCCCGGCCACTTCCGCGGCGTTTGCACCGTAGTCCTGAAGCTGTTTAACATTGTTCGGCCGGACAAAGCTCACTTTGGAGCCAAGGATTTCCAGCAGGCCCGAATTATCCATCAGATGGTGCGCGATTTGAACGTATCGGTCGAGGTGCGGGTTGAACCAACCGTGCGCGAGCCCGATGGGCTGGCAATGAGTTCGAGGAACAGGTATTTATCATCGACAGAACGTGCCGTTGCTCCTGCAATCTACAAGGCTCTCCGGGCCATCCGGTCGAGGGCAGTCGCGGGGGAAATTGATGTGGCCCGATTGGAGTCGGCTCTCAACGCGGAACTCGCGGCGATACCGGGCTCACGGATCGATTACGCCCGGGTTGTGGATGTCGACACTCTCCAACCGTTGCCCCGCCTGGACCGTCCGGCTGTGGCGGCGGTGGCAGTTTTCCTGGGAACAACGCGGCTGATCGATAACCTGATAATTTCGGACTAAAGGATTTCAGATTTCAGATTGGCGATTAGATGAAGGGACTCCAGTCTGTGTCCCGGTTCTTTGTTATTCAATCTGAATTTGCAAATCGGAAATTATCCAACTTCATCACTCATTGAATTCCAATGCCTAATCCACTCTTTGGTCCAGAAATCAAGTTGATGCTGTCGGAAGGAAACGCCGCGGGGCTGCGGGAGTTTTGCGAATCGCTGCACCCGGCGACAGTTGCCGAGGCGCTCGATAGTGGTTTCTCGACCGAGCAAATCTGGGAGGTAATTAGCCACGCGAATATCCGCACCCAGGCATCGATATTCGAGTATCTGCCGTCTGCACTTCAGGTGCAAATGGCCGAACAAGCACGCCCTCAAATGGGGCAGTTGCTCTCGAAGATGTCGCACGATGACCGGGTAGACCTGATCCGCCGTCTTCCCCCCCGGGTGACCGAGGCGGTCATGCGACTGGTGGATGAGGCCGATCGCAAAGATATCGCCACTCTGTTCAGCTATGGGGAAAACACAGTCGGTGCGTTGATGACCACCGACTACGCCTGGCTGCCGGGAACCGTGACCGCTGCCGAGGCAATCGATCTGCTCCGCCAACAAGCTCCCGATCGCGAAACGATTTACTACATCTACGTACTCGATGACCCCGTTCGCAGACCGGATGGCTCGCTTGCTCCGCGTCGGCTTCTGGGAGTGATTTCGCTCCGCGATCTCATCCTGGCTCCGCGACACGCGCTGATTCGCGAACTGATGGAAACCGATCTCGTCACCCTCCGTTACGATGAGGATGCGGAGGCGGTCACGCAGTTGTTCGCGCGATACGACTTCCTGGCAGCCCCGGTGGTGGATGACAAGTTCGGGCTGCTTGGAATTGTTACTCACGACGACGTGCTGGATGTGGTCACTCGTGAGGCAACCGAGGACTTGCAGCGTCAGGCCGCGGTCGGTCCAATCGAGGGCGACTACTTACACGCCAGCTTTTATCAGGTGTGGAAGAGTCGGGTGAAATGGCTGGCAGTGTTGTTCGTGGCCGAGTTGCTCACGTTCACTGCAATGGCCCATTTTGAGGATGCCATTTCCGCGGTTGTTGTTCTGGCTCTGTTCGTTCCCTTGTGCATTTCCACGGGGGGAAACTCCGGAACTCAGGCTTCCACCCTGGTCACCCGAGCAATGGCTCTCGGATTCGTCACACCGAAAGACTGGAAGCGTGTACTAAAACGTGAACTGATGATGGGGCTCGCCCTGGGCGGAGCCCTGGGAGTGATCGCGTTTGCGCGTGGAGCACTCACGCCGAGCGATACGCGCAGTGGTCCCGAAAAGGTCAAGAATCCATTCAGTGTTCTGGTTCCTACTGGGACCAATCTGGTTCCCAATCAACACCACGATGTTGATCTTTCAGTCGGCACGCCGCAAACGGTGACGCTGGAGAAGAACTCGCGCGTCCGCTTGCCCGATGGCATCGATCAACTGGAGGCTCCGAAAGTAGTAAACGACGGGTGGATTTACGAGTTTCCAGCCGAGTGTGAGGTTCGGACAGAGGCGGTGGACCGCTGGTCGCTCGGGTTGGTGATCTCGATTGCCGTGTTGGGAATCTGTCTCTGGGGAACTCTGATGGGATGCGTGATTCCACTTGTGATCCGCACACTTGGCGGCGACCCAGCCATCGCTTCGGGCGCACTCGTTGCCACTCTTGTGGATGTGAGTGGCATCGTAATCTTTTTCTCGGTCGCGAAAGCGATCTTGTTATGAGCGGGAAAAGAAGCTGTTCGTAGGCGGTGTGAGCTTTTGTATTCCCACAACTACTTCTTCGCGGGCGGTCCCAGGAAGTACAACCCAGAGGCAGTGGTGATGAGTGGCATTGCGTCGGTATTGCGAGTACCAAGTATAAACGAGCCATCCTCCTTCTGGGACTTGATCAGTATCTCAGCACCCGTTCTGTACCATGCCCAGGCCTTGTCCCCGACCCTGAACTCGTTCGATCGGGACATCCTGCCAAGTTCTGCCACTACCATCATGGCATAACCTGTGCCCTTTGGACTTTGAAGATCCCACGGCACCAGAAGCTTGAGCCCTTTCTCGAATGCTGGGTCTGGTCCCTTGACCTTGGGATCCTTGTCGTGCTTCGATGCGATCAGCAATCCTATCAGAGCACAGGTGGTCATGCTGTTGGTGGAGCGATCAGCAGCCTGAAGATTGTAATAGCTCCATCCACCTTCTCTCTTGGTTCGGACGTAGAAATCCTTGATTTCTTTCCACACTTTCTCATCCACTTTGATTCCAGCTTGAGCCGCGGTGTGCAACCCCATGACCGCGAAATGTGTGTTTGACCCATCCGCGATCTGGTTCGCGGGATACGACCAGCCTTCGAGTTTATCATCTTTCTTGATTGCATTTTCCAGAAGCCAGTCGGCATATGTCTGGATCTGGTCCTTGTGTTTTTTGGCATCCACCCGGACCAACACCTGCGTTTGCAGGCTCACAACGTAGGTTTTTTTCGGTGCCAGCTTCACCAGGTAGTCCACCGCTTTCGCGATCATCGGATCGTTGACCGACACTCCAGCTTCCAGAAGTGAGAGTGTAACAAGAGCAGTCTCGCCGCCTGCCAAATCCGCGAGAAGTGGGATAGTAGTCCCTTCCCAGCTTCCATCCTTCTTCTGTTGTCGCTTCAGAAAATCGATGCTCCTAGTTCGTGCGTCAACCACACCTTTTTCAAACTTTTCGTCAATTTCCTTCGGAACCGGAGCTGCAATCGCTGTTGCGACGGAGAGCGCGAACGCCAGCATCGGGAATCCTCCTGGGGGCAATAAGCCTCATTCTGATAGTTCGCCAAACTATCTACAAGATTTCAATGGACAAAAAAATCTTGAAACTGGCCTGTTGTGTGGATGACACTCATCGCACACAATGGTCGTTCTGAACCCTCTCTCGCAAGCCCTCTCATATTCCGGAGTTAATCCATGCTGCCTTTGCGCTCTGTGCGCCCGTGGCTCCTCGCCGCGGCGTTCGCTCCCCTTGCATTCCTGGTCACGCCGACCATTGCGGCCGAGGTCGCGCCAGCACCTCGCGTGGTCGGTACTTTACCGGAAATTAAGACATCCGATGATCTCGACTTGGCTTTGATGGCCGAGATCAAGCAGCGATCCGAGTTGATGAAGAACCTCCAATACCTTTCGGACGTGATCGGCGGCCGTTTGACTGGCTCGAAGAACGTGGAGCGGGCAAACAACTGGACAGCCGAAAGGATGAAGGCTTATGGACTGGTGAACGTCCATCTTGAACCGTGGGAAATCCCCGTTGGCTGGGAGCGGGGTTTCGCACGGATGAAGGTAATCGAGCCGGAGAGCGGTCGTGAACTGACCATCGCCTCCGCCGGATGGAGCCCTGGCACCAAGGGGAAGGTGATCGGCGACGTGGTCCTCGTGAAGGCCAAGAGCAAAGCCGACCTTGAGGCTTACAAAGGCAAGTTGAAGAACGCGGTTGTGCTGATGGCACCCCCAGCCAACGTCAAGCCAGTTTCGGACTTGAGCTATCCGCCTCCTCCTGGCCCTCTTACCAAGGAAGAACCCAAAAAAGACGCCCCCCTCAAGGACGGACTCAAGAAGGAAGTACCCAAGAAGGAAGGAATCCAGAAAGAAGTGCCCAAGAAGGAAGGGCTCCAGAAAGATGTACCCATGAAAGACGAGCCCAAGAAAGACGAGCAACCCGGCGGCGGCGGTCGGTTTGGGGGAGGGCAGCCCGGCTTCCGCGCGGACCTGAACGAATTCTTCAAGTCAGAGGGGGTTGCCTGCACAGTGAATGATTCTGGTAAGCCGCACGGGCTGCTCAACATGACCGGTCAGTGGCCATCAGATCGCGCGGGTGGCGGCGAAACGCGCATTCCGCAGGTCTTCATGGTCCACGAACACTATGCCATGCTCTACCGCCTGGCGAGTCGCACCGATGCGGCAACCCGCGTGGAAGTCGAAATCGAGAACAAGTTTATCCCCGGACCGGTCGCCGTTTATAACACGGTTGGTGAAGTACGCGGATCGGAGAAGCCGGACGAGGTGGTTGTGGTTGGGGCGCACCTAGACTCGTGGGATCTTGGGACCGGCACCACAGATAATGGCACTGGCAGTTGCGTGGTCCTCGAAACTGCTCGTGCGGTTGCAGCTCTCGCCGCGATGGGTCACAAACCGAAGCGAACCATCCGGTTCGTTCTGTTCACCGGCGAGGAAGAGGGATTGTGGGGCTCCAAGAGATACGTCGAGCGCCACAAGGAAGAACTGGACAAGCACTCGGCCGCACTCGTTCACGACACCGGAACCGGGAGGGTGATCGGTTTTGCACTTCATAATCGCAAGTCGTGCATGACGGTCTTGGAACCCGAACTGAAGACACTATCCGCGATTGAAGGGTGGAAGGGAATGGATCTGGGAGGACTCGGTGGAACCGATCACCTTTCATTCCACGCTCAGGGTGTGCCTGGCTTTGCCTGTCGGCAGGACATGGATGAATATCGCCTGACTCACCATTCCCAATCCGACACATTCGACAAGGCTAAGGAACCGAATCTGGTCCAGGGTGCGCAGATCATGGCCATCACCGCCATGCGGATCGCCAATCTTCCCGAGATGTTGCCGAGGAAGTGATAGTTGATTGTTGATAGTGGAGATGGGCTGTTGGAAGAAACACTTCCAGCAGCCTACATCCAAGCAAGGCTTCACAGGGAATTCGTTTCGCTGGAAATCTCAATTCGTTGCGTTGCCAGTTTCCAGCTTTGCCGGCCTGTAGTTCGCGCTAGTTGGAGCGAGTGAGGCGAACCTCGTCTGCTCCTCCCTACACGAGGATGTTGATGCCCAAAACGGGCAAGCGCTACGAGTTCGAGACCGGGCAGGCTTCCGGGGCAGCGGAAGGCATCAACCCAGACCCGGTAATCCTGTCGTTCGATGAAACCTACGAAGGCAAACGAGCCGATTTATAGCGTGTGTCGGCCGAATAGCTCTCTGTGTGCAAAATCAAGCCCGTCCGCCCTTGTTGGTATTCGAGAAATCCTGAACATCCATCAGGTCGCCGTCCCAGTTGGAAACGTCTTCATCCTTCAGAAGCATCGCTGCCTCAGCTTCCAGATCGTTCACATCTGGTGATGCGAGGTCGATTACTACATCATCCGTCACCTCGTCGCATTCGGGCACATGGCCGTTGACAGTCTCATCTCTGAAAAGACTGGCTTCGCCGCAACGGTTCCAGACCAGCCATCCGAACGGTTTCAGCTCGATTCGCTCGTTGGGTTCCCACCGACCTGTCTTTGCAGGACGGATGAACTGGCCTGCACGCAGCCGACGGAGCGTCTTATGTCCTTCGGACTCGCGCGTGAATTCCGGGAACACATCGCTGACGGTCAACGATCCACTCTCTTTCGTCATGATCCTGCGCAGCACATCGCGTTCATCGGGACGGAGCCGCGGGAGCGCAGCATGCATCTCCACCAGTAACCAAGAGAACGTCGCCTCAATTTCCTCAATCGTGCAATTGATCGTGGTGGTGCCCAGCTCGATTTGCACTTCAGACTTTGGCATTATTTCTCCCGGATAGGTGAATCAATAACACGACCCAACCAACGCGGGCGCGAAGGGAAAGAGTTGAAGCAAATGGCGATGGGGGCGAGAGCGAAGGCGAAGATGTGGGCAAGCGAAGGGCGTATATATTAACCTAGCCGGGACTACGCGGCGTTGCAAGTCACTTTGGGAACGCCGCTTAATTGCTATTTGAAAGGCGAACCGTCATTCTAAAGTTGAAATCATCTCGTGGCTGAACACAGCGAGCCTGGTGCCGTTGGCCACTGGCTGATTCAGCCGATCAAGGTAGCTTCGAGTGTAATCTCGGCTTTGAGCAACTTGGACACTGGGCAACCAGCCTTGGCCATGCCAGTGAGCTTCTCGAACGTCGCCTGATCAGCGCCGGGAATCTTTGCCTTCAACGTCAAGTGGACTGCGGTGATGGCAAAGCCACCCTCCACCTGCTCCAATGAGACTTCTGCCGAAGTGTCCATCTGCTCAGCCGTAAGTTTGGCCTCACCCAAGATCAGAGACAGCGCCATCGTGAAGCAGCTCGCATGCGCTGCTGCGATCAACTCCTCCGGATTACTACCTCTTTGACCTTCAAAGCGACTTGCGAAACCGTAGGGGTAGTCCTTAAGCGCGCCACTCTCAGTTGAAATGGTCCCCTTGCCATCCTTGAGTCCGCCTCGCCACGCCGCCGATCCTTTTCTTTTGATTTTCATTTCAAGCACTCCTGAATGGATTTAAGGATGTCACTCTAGATAAGCGATATCAGACATGCAAATATCATTCCAATATCGCTCCCTGCCTACTCATCATGTGTCCGAAAAGCCGAATGTTGATAAATCTGAGACGCTACACGCTATACCCCCAGTTCCGCGAGGCCATTGGACGACCCATTTGGCAATAATTCTGCCCCTTCTCACTGTGGAACGAATCGCCTACAGTTCCCTCGTACACTGTGCCTCTCCCGACCCCTCTCAGGGATCGAGAAGATTAAGTAAGCACCTGAGTCGCCCCCCGAGGTATCGCATCATGAGTCTCGCACCGTTGCAACAACGCACGGCCTGGAAGGCGCTTCAGACCCATTACGAGGCGTTCCAGGGGGTTCACCTCCGTTCGCTCTTCGCGACCGACTCCCACCGCGGCGAACGACTCACCGCTGAAGGCGCAGGACTCTTTCTCGATTACTCGAAGAACCGCGTCACCGATGAGACCCTCAAACTCCTCCTGCAACTGGCTGAGGAATCCGACCTACGTGGTCGAATTGAGGCCATGTTTCGCGGCGACAAAATCAACATCACCGAGAATCGGGCTGTTCTTCACGTTGCCCTCCGTGCGCAACGGGGGGAATCGATCATAGTGGATGGCGAGAACGTCGTGCCCGAGGTTCACGGCGTACTCGACAAGATGGCCGCGTTTTGCGATCGGGTTCGCAGTGGAATCTGGGTAGGTCACACCGGCAAGCGCATCCGCAACATCATCAATATCGGTATCGGCGGCTCCGACCTCGGTCCCGTGATGGCCTACGAGGCACTCAAGTATTACAGTGATCGAAATCTGACGTTCCGCTTCGTATCGAACGTCGATGATACCGATCTGGTCGAAGCCACTCGCGACCTCGATCCGGCCGAAACGCTCTTCATCATCTCCTCGAAGACGTTCACCACACTGGAAACGATGACCAATGCCCAGAGTGCCCGTGCGTGGTCACTCAAGGGATTGGGTGGAGATGCGAAGGCAGTCGCCCGACACTTCGTTGCTGTCTCAACAAATGCCCAGAAGGTATCCGAGTTCGGAATCGACACGGCAAACATGTTCGGGTTCTGGGACTGGGTTGGTGGCCGGTATTCGATGGATTCCGCGATTGGTCTCTCGACGATGTTGGCAGTCGGGCCAGACAATTTCCGCCGGCTGCTTACAGGTTTCCATGAGATGGATGTTCACTTCCGCACCGCCCCGTTCGAGAAGAACCTACCCGTCCTCCTGGGCCTCCTGGGAATCTGGTACACCGACTTTTTCAATGCTCAGACAGTCGCTGTGCTGCCTTACGAGCAATACCTGAAGCGGTTCCCGGCTTATCTCCAGCAATTGACGATGGAAAGCAATGGGAAGCACGTCACTCTCGATGGAACAACGGTGACATACCAAACCGGTCCCATTTATTGGGGCGAACCAGGGACGAACGGCCAGCATTCCTTCTACCAGTTGATCCACCAGGGAACACGCCTGATTCCCTGCGATTTCATCGCGTTTGCTCACGCGCTCAACCCACTCGGTCGGCATCACGATATGCTCCTGGCAAACGTCTTCGCACAAACCGAAGCCCTGGCCTTCGGGAAGACAGCCGAGCAGGTGAAGGCCGAGAAGACACCCGACTGGCTGGTACCTCATCGGGTCTTTGAAGGCAACCGCCCCTCCAACACGATTTTCGCGGAACGACTCACGCCGGAGACGCTCGGCACACTCGTCGCGCTCTACGAGCATTCCGTTTTCACGCAGGGAACGATCTGGAATATCGATTCGTTCGACCAGTGGGGCGTCGAACTGGGTAAGGTTCTGGCTCAACGCATCATCCCGGAACTGGAAAGCCCAGCCGAACCACCTCTCAATCACGATAGTTCCACAAACGCACTTATTCGGCGCTATCGAAAACTCAAGGCGGCAACCAAGTGATCAGAAACGCGGAACTCGGAACGTGGAGTGCGGAACGGAAGAAACGAAAACCTTCCCTCGTCAATCGCTCCACTCGCCTTCGCTCCGCTTTCTGTCTTATGTTCTGATGTTCCGCACTCCACGTTCCGAGTTCCGCGCTGGAGAAGTAAAGGGAGAAGCCACATGGGATATGTTCTGTTCGCCCTGGTCTGGGTGATGAATTTCGGCATCTCAGTCTGGAACGCCTATGCCGTGGGCAAAGTCTGGGTCGAGGCCAAGCACGAGGGAGGCTGGCACCGGTTCATGTGCTGGATGGGTGCCATCATGTCCGCGTGTGGCTTTACCTGGTGCTATCTGAGCTTCCTGGCTCTCTCGGCCCATTATTTCGGCTGGATCACCGAAAAAGAGACAATGGCTGCCCTGGATCTGGGCTATGTGCTGCTCATTCCATTTATGTTGTTTGCCGGCTACGCGATCACCCTAGACTCCTGGGCGCAGGCTTATCGAAGGGGTGGCTTCATGAATTATGGAATGGCAGCCTGGAATACCTACGCCAGCATTCACAACACCTTCTCGGCGTGGCGAAATTTGAGTGGTGCCTTCACGGGGCTGGGCAACTTCTTCGGAGGTGGCAATCGCAGTCGCAACAACGATGACGAGAGTCCGAACGGTGTCGTGGTTGTCATTCTGCTGGTCGCACTGGCTCTGCTGGGCGGCGTTATGACCACGGCTGTCATCATCCGAAGGGTTGCGGCCACCGATCCGCTTCCGCCCCAGCCAACTTCAGAGAAGGGATAAGTAAAGTTGAAAGTGGAGAGCGACGAGTGTTTTGGCTTCCTGTCTTCAACTCTCCACTTTCAACTTTCAACTTTCAACTTTTCCGGAGCCCACAGCCAGGAAACAAGCTCTTCCTGGCAAGCGTAGTCCGGAATAATCAAATCCGCTCCCGCATCGATGAGCGTGGCCCTTTTTGTGGCGTTGACAACTCCAACTCCGCTGCCGTACTCGGAACTCGCTACACCAACCGCCACCCCACCCACGCGCTTGACCTCGGCCGTCTCCACCATCCCATCCCCGAAGCTGAGTAATTCCTCTCCACGAATACCCAGTTCGCCAAGAAGCCGTGCGATCACGTTTGCCTTACGGAACGTAGGATCGTTGTTTTTCGGAGCGTTGATACCACTGGGGAAAAACTCATTCACTCGGAGAATCTGGGCTTCATGGGCAACGTGGTCGTACTCGGTCCCACTGGCGACGAACAATGGTAGCTGACGATCTCGAAGGTTGCCGAGAAGGGCATGGACACCGGGAACCGCCCAATCGGCAGGCTGAGCCTGACCGGTTTCCAGAACGTGCCAGCGGCCACGGACCATCTCCATGAGACGATCGATGTACTGGCGTAAGTAGTCCCAAGAGTCGGCGGGCATTCCACCCCGTCGCCGCACTTCCTCCACGAAGACTTCCATCTGTCGAATCGTTGGGGCACCATTCTGGGCCATGACGAGTCGATCGAGATGCGACCAGAGTTCGGATTCGGGTTCGCGGGCAAGCATCTGTTCACGGAGCCGTTCGACCATCATTCCAACCATCACCCTCGCCCACCCCTCACGGATGAGTGACAGAGTTCCATCGAAGTCGAACAGGACGGCCCGGAACGGCCCTCGCCGCACCGATGGGTTCACAAGTTCCGCGGGTGGGGTATTCATGCGAACGAGGTGAAGGCAAAGAATGAGGTCGTGGTTTTAATCCGCGCCATCCATGTTATCCGGGTTTCTCTTCTTTTGGCGATGGGTAGCCAATGCAGTACAGCCGCTTTGCATTGGGTGTTTGAAGTGTTCTTCTCGCGCAAATACTTTGGTTTCACTCGCGTAGGTTTCGAGCGAATCGCTTAGGCGCAATTCCAGAGGAACATACCTTGGCCGGATTCAAGGGCTGTCTTTGCGATGGCTACCAAGGCTTTGAGCAGCTTTCGAAGGTCTTTGTCGTTGTCGTAAGGTGCCTCGCCAGAATCGCGCCATGTCACGATGAGTTCCTTTTCCTTGGAATCATCAAGTGTGGCCAGTTGCTTGACGAATTGCTTGGGGAAGGCGAAGGTGATCTGCTCATAGTCATCGCTCATCGCGGTAGGTTTGAATTCCGGACACGGCTTCCCCGACATTGCGGTGAAGAGTGGTTTGAGACTGATGTCCGTCACACGGTAAAACTCTACTCTACTGCCACCTTCAAGACCGTCATTGCGCTTAGCATCTTCCATGGAGGCCGTAAAGATATACGATGCGATGCTCATGATTCTCTCGATGAACAAGCCGAAAATGAAAACCTCAGAATAAGGATTCGGTGGAATGCTTCCAGTCTATTACGGCTACGATTCTTGCTACGGGGTTTTGTCAGGGTAACTGCGAGGGAGGTACCGGGACCGTGGGAACGACTGGAACTGATGGCGGTAAATCCGAACCAGCAGAATTCTTCGGTTGCTGAGTGCCCGGAGCTGGCGCAGGGCTATTGCCGCCCCGAACTTTCACGATGCCCGCCGAGGGTTGTTCCAGATCGACAATCACTTCCTGCGGCCAGATCGATTCGCCAGTGTTCGCAGCCTTATCGACAGCCCTGGCCCTGATCCAGAATTTCCACAGATTCTCATCCGGAATCTCCCAGGTATAACGGCCAGAGTTTCCTCCTGGAAGATTGTCGAGGCGATACTTGATCTCATTCCATTTCGTGGCCGTCTTGTCCGGCGACCATTCCAGACTGACCGGTTGGGGCATCAGATTGGGATCGGCTACTTCCCAGGTAATCTCAACCAGAGGGCCATGGTTGCCGCCGGGCTTGACCTGCACACCAGTGATTTTCACATAAGGCGGTGTCGTATCGACGACCACCCACACCAGGGGTGAGTCATCCTTCTTCGGGTCATCCGCTTTCTTCCCCGCTCCACTTTCCGGGATCACATAGAAACCGTAAGAGCCTTCCGACGTCGCCTCGTATGGAAGCGAAAGGGCCTGATCCTTGTCGCTTGGCATGAGCTTCACCGGGTAGCGTTTCACCAACTCCCAGTTCCCCTGGTTGCGCAAAACGAATAAGTGGGCGGCCTGAATCCCTGAGCGACCCATCCGTTGGATGGTGTAATCGACATCGAATTTCAGCGTGTTCACGAATTCGACACGCGGAGCGGGAAGGTTCGCCGTCGAACCGACCCAATTTGGACCGCTTGCACTTGGTCGTGTCAAGCCCGCGCTAGTCGCACCATCCGGCGGGATACGAACAGTCTGCGAAATGGATTTGTGACCCGCTCGGTCTTCGGCCTCCAACCTCACCTCAAGGACTTTGCCCGGATCGAGTTGCCACGCATACCGATCCGCCGGACGCAACGGGCGGCCGTTCGTGACCGCCCGATCGGTAACGACCATCCAGTCGCGACTACTCGGCCACTTGCACTTGAGAGTGATACTGCGAGGGTCGAGGTTGTCATCCGTCACGTTCCATTCAACCCCGTTGTTCGTGGGGACCAATTTAATCACTGGCGGCGTGGTGTCGATCACAACTCGCTGCTGGGGACTCAACGAGTCGGCTGGCGGACTCGATGAACCATCTGGATAAATGAACTGCACGGTGAACTCGAAATCGCCATCCCGGTCGCTGGTAAAGAGGAAACCTTTCTTTCCATTATCGAACTGCTGCATGTTGTTCAGGGAGACCTTTGCTCCCTTTTGAAATGGTCCGTGGTTGATCGCATAATAAAGTTGCAGATCGGAAGGTCTGTTCGGAAGTTTGGCGATGCGATCCACATCGACGGGAATGCCGACAGTGCGATTGGGCCAGTAATACGGCTGGAGGCCATCATCTTGCGTTTGTGTCCATGCGGATGGAACCAGTGCCAAACCGGCGACGAGGCACGCGGCAATAATAAGAGCGTGCTTGTGTCGCACGGTTGCCTCCTTACAACGCCATGTTTGGGTCCGAACCAGCCCCCAATCTGATGAATCGACCAGTAACCCGAGAGGCTTGAGGAAAAGAGCCATCTCATCCCGTCTTCTCCAATCTTCGGCACATAAAATCGCCTTGACTTCTTCCTGCCTTTCCAGTTTCCTACGTGACTCCTACACTACCCCTCTCTCCCCGGCCGGACTTGACCGGGGTTTCGCCTTGGGAGTTCCGCGGTGGCTGATGAGAAACACGATCCGCCTCGGCCGTTCGATGTCCGCACGGTCGAGTATTTGTTGAAGCTGATGACGGAACACGACCTCGCTGAGGTCGATTTGAAGGAAGGCGATCTGCGCATCCGGCTCCGAAAGGGTGCTGCGATCCCGGCGGGCTTTTTCCCGGCACCTGCAACGCACACACATACCCCTCAGTATCCGGTATCCCCTCCGGCTCCCGTTCCGACAACTCAGAATCCCACCACCACACCGGCACCTGCTGCCCCGACCAAAAAGTACCACGAGATTAAGAGCGAACTGGTCGGGACGTTCTATACCAAACCACATCCCGACAAGCCTGAGTACGTGAAGGTGGGAAGCCGGGTTACTCCAGATACCATTGTCTGCGGCGTCATGGCCATGAAGGTGAACAACGATATCAGGGCCGACTGTACTGGAACCATTGTCGAAGTAGTCGCGAAAAACGATACCTTCGTCGATTTTGGTACAGTCTTGTTCCGGGTGGATACGGGCAGTTGATTCGAGGCTAATTCGCTGTGTGTGTGAAAGCCCACCTGTCGGGAACGGGTGGGCTTTAACTCTTTGTGCCGTGGAGGTGATGGGTTATGTTCCGCAAGATTCTGGTAGCCAATCGGGGTGAGATCGCCTTGCGGGTGATCCGGGCTTGCCGGGATCTGGGGATAGAAGTCGCTGTCGTTTTTTCGGAAGCCGACCGCGGGGCTCCTTATCTCGCCCTGGCGGATCAGGCTGTCTGCATTGGACCAGCCGCGCCCGCCCAGAGCTATCTTTATCAGGCCAGGATCATTGCGGCAGCCGAAGGAGTCGATGCCGAGGCGATCCATCCGGGGTATGGCTTTCTCTCCGAAAACTCGAAGTTCGCCCAAATGTGCCGGGACAACAATTTCGAGTTCATCGGGCCGCCTTCCGACGCAATGGATCGACTCGGAAACAAAGACAAGGCCAAGACCGTTGCCAAGGCCGCGAAGGTTCCGACCGTCCCTGGCAGCGAGGGGCTCATCACATCCGAGAAGGATGCTGCCCGTTTTGCCCGGACGGTTGGGTATCCCGTCCTTATTAAGGCCGCGGCCGGTGGTGGTGGGAAGGGGATGCGGGTTGCCCGCGATGAGGAGGCGCTCATCCCCGGACTTTCAGCAGCACGAGCTGAAGCCGAGGCATCGTTCAAGGACGGCAGTGTTTACCTGGAAAAATATCTCGACCGACCGCGACACGTCGAGGTGCAACTGCTCGGCGATCGACATGGGAACGTCATTCACCTCTTCGAGCGTGATTGCTCCTTGCAGCGGCGACACCAGAAGCTCGTTGAGGAATCGCCCGGCCCCAATCTCCCGGACAAGGTACGCCAGGCGATGTGTACCGCGGCTGTGCGGCTGGCCAAGGAAGCCGGTTACTACTCGGCCGGAACGTGCGAGTTCCTCGTGGACCAGCAGAATAATTTCTATTTCATCGAGGTGAACGCACGAATTCAGGTCGAACACCCAGTCACGGAACTGGTGACGGGCATCGACCTGATTCGCGAGCAGATTCGCGTTGCGGCTGGCGAGCGATTGCACTTCAGCCAGAAGGAGATTGTGCAACGTGGGGCTGCGATCGAGGTCCGGATCAACGCTGAGGATTCGGAAAACGATTTCCGCCCGTGCCCAGGAACGGTAACGACCTGGCGGCCGCCGGGTGGTCCGGGTGTACGACTGGATTCCCACGTTGTTACGGGTTATCGGGTGCCGCCGAACTACGATTCGATGGTGGCGAAGTTGCTCGTTTATCAGCCCACTCGTGCCGAGGCTTTCGCGGTAATGCGGCGAGCCTTGCGTGAGTTCGTGGTCGAGGGAATCCGAACTACCATTCCCATTTTGAAACGAATCTTCGATACCCCCGAGTTTATCGAAGGCAAGGTGGACACCACGTTCATCGAGCGAGTCCTGATGCCGCCAAAGAGGGGGTAAGACATCCGAGGCGATGGGCGATGACACCCCCTCGCTTTGTTTGGCTGAATCGCCCTTTTTTAGACCGACAACTAGCACAACGCCGTTAGTTGACATAAGTTATTTCTAAAAAATAACTTATATGATTATTTTGTTTTGGGTCTCTCTGGGCCGAGATGGAGCCTCGATTAATCACCGGACAACTCGAGACCAAACACAGAAAACGTCGCGCAAGTCTGAGCAACTCTCACGTTCGAGAGTGAACCCGGCGGGGGTGTCCGGGACACGAGGGCTCCAATCATGACCCGGAATACCACCAATTCGTTCGGTCAACCGTCGCTTGAGGATCTGATGATCCGTTTCCTCGCATCACGCTCAGACGCCGCTGCGACGGCAGTCGAGTTTGGCGAGGGCGATGTTGAACCGCATGAGGTTGCCACTGGGTTCCGGGTGGATCCGTGGGCGGCATGGAACGATGCAACAAGCCAAATCAACGCCGCCGCGGTACCGCTCCCGCCGGACTGGGCAACCCTGGTAAACCAACCGGCCAGTGCCTTTGCTGTGCCAATGGCGATCGGGAACTTCCCGCAACGGGTTCGCGATTTGCATCCACTCCTGATCAAATTCGAGCCAACCGAACTGCGGCCATCGGGTTCGCAGTCGCCGACGCCAGGTTTGGCCGCTCTCCGCAGTTGGATCGCAAAGAATGCTGCGTTGCAAGCTCTGGTTGCTGCGGGCGTGGCACGGGCAGTAGGGGACTTTGAGACTGCCGAGAAACTGCTGACCACGAATGACCCTGCCACAGCGAACGAACGGGCTGCTCTCCTCTGGCATCGCGGACGGTGTGAGGAAGCGCTCGCAGCCTGGAACGCGATGCCAGAAAGCCCGGCCGTGCTGTTCAACCGCGGAATGGCTTTGCTGTTCCTTGGGAACCTGAGCGAGGCAAAAATCGCTCTGGCGAAGGCGGCGGCAATCCTGCCAGAGACAAGTGGCTGGAAGACCCTCGCAATGCTCTATCTCTCGGTAGCGGAGATCCACGGGTAATCGCAAGACCTGAATCAATACAAGCAGCCGGGTTTTCACCCGGCTGCTTGGCGTTAAAGAAGTGCCATTTCGTCCGCTCGGGACGCATCGCCCACTACCGCCATTCGCTTTTTCGAGTTGTCCTGGCTTCATCTGGTCCAGAAGTGAGCAACCCGAACACCGACACTGGTTCTGTCACCTCCGGTCCGAGATCGTGGCACGCCGTCCCGTCGGTGGGTATAATCCTGGTCACGTCCCCCGCGGAGAGTTGCTCGTGCCGAACGATCACAACCGCACCACCCCGCCCGCCGACACCAACGGCGAGACGCTGGCCGCGCCGGCCGCGTCCGGTCCGGTCACGATCTCAAACAACCCGGCCGCAGGAGACGGCACTGCGACCGCATCACCCGAAGGCGGCACGGCCCACGCGTCCGATTCGCTGCCCAACATTCCTGGTTACCTTGTGGAAGGGGTCATCGCGCGGGGCGGAATGGGCGTCGTGTACCGCGCCCGGCACCGACGGCTGAATCGCCCCGCAGCGATCAAGATGATCCTGGGCGGCAGGTACCACGACCCTATGGCCCGGATCCGGTTTCTCGTCGAGGCCGAGGCGGTGGCCGCCCTGGATCACCCGCACGTGGTCCACGTCCACGAGTTCGGCACGCACGAGAACCTGCCGTTCTTCGCCCTGGAGTTCGTTGGCGGCGGCACACTGGCGCAGAAGCTGGCACGCGACGGCAAGCCCACCACCCGCGCTGCGGCGGAGCTGGTGGTGAAGCTGGCCGACGGGATCGCGGCCGCGCACGCCAAGGGGATCGTACACCGGGACCTGAAGCCGGCCAATGTGCTCATGACCGAGACGGGCGTGCCGAAGGTGGCGGATTTTGGGCTAGCGAAGGTGGGTCAGTCGGACATAACCGCGACCGGGGCCGTGATGGGGACGCCGAGTTACATGAGCCCCGAGCAGGCGGCCGGTCGGCCGAAGGAGATCGGCACGCCGACAGACGTGTACGCTCTCGGCGCGATCCTGTACGAACTGCTGACGGGCCGGCCACCGTTCCGGGGTGAGTCATCGATGGAGACGATCCAGCAGGTACTGACGCGCGAGCCGGACAGACCGCGGGCGATCGATTCGACTATTCCGCGTGATTTAGAGACGATCTCCCTAAAGTGCCTGGCGAAGGAACCGACGAAGCGGTACGCGACGGCGGCGGAACTGGCCACCGATCTGGGGGCGTATCTCGATGGCCGCCCGATCGCAGCGCGGCCGGTGGGTCGCACTGAGAGGGCGGTGAAGTGGGTGACGCGGAACCCGATGGTGACTGCAATGGCGGCAGCCGTGGTACTGGCGCTGACCGTCGGCTCCACGGTGAGCTACTGGAAGTACCTCGAAGCGAAACAGGCGGAGGGCGTTGCGGAGGAGAGGCGGAAGGACGCGGAAGAGCAGAAGGGCATCGCTCAGGGCAAGGAACAGGAGGCACGGCGGGAAGCCACCAAGGCGGAGCGGGCCAGCGACTATCTGGTGAACATCTTTCGGCTCGCGGATGCCACGGGCCGGCGGACCACGACGCACCGTCAGATTCTGGAGGAAGCTGAGAAGGGGATTCCGCAGGAGTTCGCGGACCAACCGGAGTTGCGGGACAAGTTGCTGAAGCAGATCGGGGCCGTGTACGACACGATGACGGCGAATGTGCCGCTGGCGATGATTCTGGAGGCGCAGGGTACGGTGCAGTTGCAATCGAAGCGGGACGCCAACCGGCGGGCGGTTCCGCACACACTGCTATACACGGACGATCGGCTGAGCCTGGGGGCGGACGGTCATGCCCGGTTGGTCGTCCTGTCGGACCTGCACCAGGAGCGGTTGCGCCCGGGGACGGAGGCGACGGTCCGCCGAAGGGGTTGTGAGCCGGCCGCGTCTGTCGCCGAGCGGAACCCGGACCTGATGATGACGTTCGTGCGCCTGCCCAAGGGGACCTTCTACATGGGCTGGAACGGGGCGAAGAGTTTGGCCAAGAAGACGGAGCTTGCAGAGGACTTCGAGATCGCGGTCCACGACGTGACGCAGGGTCAGTGGGAGGCGGTGATGGGCACGAACCCGAGCCACTTTTCGCGGTTCGGCGGCGGCCGGCTTGCCGTCCAGGACATCTCGGAAGAGGAGTTGAAGTTGTTCCCGGTGGAGAACGTGTCGTGGGACGAATGTCAGGAGTTCCTCAAGAAGTTGAACGAGAAAACGCGGGGGAGTGGCTATTGGTACCGCTTGCCAACGGAGGCCGAGTGGGAATATTCTTGTCGTGGTGGGGCCACTTCGGAAGACAAATGTTCGTACCACTTCTACTTCAACAAGCCGACCAACGACATCTCCTCGGAGCAAGCGAACTTCAACGGCGACTTCCCGTTTGGCAAGGCGGCGAAGGGGCCTTATTTGAGACGGACGACGCGGGTGGGTGCGTATCCTTCGAACACGTTGGGCCTGTACGACATGCACGGGAACGTGTGGCAGTGGTGCGCCGATGAGTATTTTGCGAAGGAGAAGGGAGTTTTGGGTGGACGGACGGTGGGCTTGGCCGCCTCGCAATGGGGTCAGGGACCATTGTTTGCTGCCGTCGAACTGACCCGCGGGAGCAATTGGCTTCGGGGAGCCTCGGACCGGGTGTACCGGGGCAGTGGCTGGGGCAACGGTGGCGCGAACTGCCGGGCGGCGATCCGACTCGTACACGCGCCGTCGAACCGGGACAGCCACCTCGGCTTGCGTCTTGTCCGAGTTCCGCTGGCGGCGGCTGGCAAGTGAAGACGGTCGTATTGGACAAGCGACATGTTTGGGTACGGAAAGTTGATGCGACGGTGACTCCGCAAGCGGCTGTGCTATCGCCCGCCGATACGTTACTTTACATCGGGCGGATCGATAACCGTTACGTTGGTTTCGGCAAGCGACGCGAGCAAGTCACCTTGCACGACCTCCGCGATACACTGAATGCGATTTTGGCTGGCGGCCCTGTTTCGCAGTCACGGACACAAGCCGTGGGCTGCGATATCCTTGACCTACCCGCAGGAGAATGATTTCGATGATCCGCACTGCAACTGGATTCGCCTTCGCGATCACTTTTTTCCTGGCTGGTTTCAACACTTGTTTAGCCGATGACACCGCCCCCGTGACGTTTAACAAGCAGATCGCACCGCTAGTCTTCAAGCACTGTGTGGTGTGTCATCGGCCGGGCGAAGTTGCTCCTTTTTCTTTGCTGACCTACGCAGACGTGAAGAAGCGAGCCAAGCAGCTTCAAACCGTCACCACCGAACGCTTCATGCCTCCCTGGAAAAGTGTCGCGGAGCATGGAAGTTTTGCCGGAGAACGGCGGTTGACGGCTGAGGAAATCGCACTGATCGCACTTTGGGTGAAGCAAGGCGCGCCCGAGGGAATTGCCGAAGATTTGCCAACTCCGCCAAAGTTTCGCGATGGTTGGCAGCTTGGCAAGCCCGACATCGTGGTGAAGCTGTCGGCAGAGTACAAAATCCCCGCGGATGGCCACGACATCTATCGCAATTTTGTTTTCTCGCTCGACATCCCGAAGGGGAAATACATCAAAGCTGCGGAATATCGTCCCTCGAACCGGCGTGTGGTTCATCACGCGCTCTTGGCCGTGGATGTGACCGGCCAGGCTCGCAAGCAACAAACCGACCCAGCCGATGGTTTCAAAGGATCGGGGAACCTCCCTGGCCAGATATTTCCCGGCAGCATGGGCACTTGGACTCCGGGCCGCGATCCGTCGCCACTGCCCGATGGCCTGTCGATGCCGTGGAAGCCGGGGGCGGATCTCGTTTTACAACTCCATCTACATCCCAGCGGCAAGCCCGAGGTGGAGCAGTCCAGCATCGGATTCTATCTGACCGACCAGCCGCCGCAGAAATCGATGGTGGATCTCTTGCTGGTGGACAAAAAAATCGATATTCCGCCTGGTGAGCGTTCGTACCGCACGCGGGATGAGTTCACGCTGCCAATCGACATGGAGACCCTGGGCGTTTTCCCACACATGCATCTCCTCGGTCGTGAGATCAAGATCACCGCTCACCCGCCGGAAGGCAAGTCGTTTTCGCTGCTGTGGATCAATGACTGGGACTTTAATTGGCAGACCTTCTACCAGTATGCCGCACCCGTGAAATTGGTTGCGGGCACGCGGATCGTTCTGGAAGCAATCCACGATAATTCGGCCGGCAACATTCACAATCCCAAACAGCCGCCGGAACGGGTCGTGTGGGGTGAGGAGACCACCAACGAAATGACCGTAGCTATTCTCCAACTCGTGCCCACGCGTGAAGCCGATTTTCCCAAGCTTTCCACAACGCTTCGGAAACGCATGTTGGGCACGATTACAGCCACGCCTCGAACTCCTTAATGGCACTAACAAAATAGAGCCGCGCACGCAGTAAGCGGGGTGAGCGATACTCAGACTTAAAGATCAAAACCCGCTTACTACGTGCGCGGCTCTATTTTTAGTGCCTCTTAATAGGATCGCTCTTCGGAGATTGGTTCTCAGCGTACACGCAAGCGATGTGGCGAAGGCCTCTTCCCCAAACCGACTCGTTACTGCTTGCCCCTGCTCGCTCGTTCGACTAGCCTGATGCCACCCACCTTAACTGCTCCTATCAGGAGTTTCACCGATGTCCCATCCAGTTCGTTTCGTTGCCGCCCTGTTGTTGGCAACTGGTGCCCTGGCAGTTGGCTTGCGTCCGAGCGAGGCTCGCGGCGAGGAGCCAAATCCCCCCAAGGGATTCATCGCTCTGTTCAATGGAAAGAATCTGGATGGCTGGCAAGGCAACACTGACATGAGACAACGAGCAACGATGAAAAAAGAGAAATTGGATGCCCTCCTCGCGGAACGAACCGAAAACGCACTCAAACACTGGACCGTGAAGGATGGTGTGATTCACTGCGATGGTAAAGGGGGCGTGAGCCTCCAGACGGTCAAGGATTACGGCAACTTTGAACTGATGGTCGATTGGAAAATTCAGAAGAAGGGCGACAGTGGGATTTACCTGCGGGGTCAGCCACAGGTGCAAATTTGGGACTCCGATAACCTCGGGAAGGGACTGGAGGCGGACTTCGGGAAGGGATCCGGCGGGCTGTGGAACAACATAGATCCTGGGGATAAGGCCAAGCAACCGCTGAAGCGAGCCGACAAGCCAGTGGGTGAATGGAACACGTTCCACATCATCATGGTTGGCAATGAGGTATCGGTGAAGCTGAACGGGGAACTGGTTGTCGATAAAGGCAAGCTTCGGAACTTCTGGGATGAGGGCAAGAAGCCGCTGCCCGCAACCGGGCCGATCGAACTTCAGTTTCACGGCGATCCGCTTGAGTTCAAAAACATCTACATCAAGGAACTGCCATAAATCACGAGTTTGTTTATGGTTGAAGTGATTATCCATGTGGTTGGTCATGTGTCACAACGGGGCTGTGACACATGACAATTTGTGACAGAGATGGGTGTATGAATCCGTGATTGGGATGAAAAACGCCTTGTTATACTGCCAAAAAACACCGTCGCAATCTGGTCCGAATATTGACAGCCCCGCCAACGCTGACACTCCGGCACCTTCAACTCACAACACGTCCGAACCGATGACAGTCTGCCCACGTGTGGGCAAGACCACTTTCGTTGACTCTTGAGGGTGCTCGCAGTAACCTCCACTCCACAGCCAAGCGGTCGGGTGAAGCAAGAAGTTCGCTTCGCGGAAGCCGGGCATATTCATTTCCTCAACCATAACCAAATCCCAGGATTGAAACTCTCTGGTTCCGTCCTTGTTCGCCTGTTACGATGCGGTGATTGGTTCTTGTCTCACCCCCTGCCATTCCAATGCGAAAGCGCATCTATTTCAAACGGCACCGAATGGAACTCGACCTCCGGCACTCCCGGCCACCGGCCGAGTTGCCCACGGGGTTCTACTGGTTGCCGTGGGAAAGCGGCGTGTTGGATCTGCATGCCCAGGTGAAATATCAATGCTTTGCGGGCGGAATGGATGCCCGCGTTTTCCCGAGTCTTGGCACGCTGGCAGGTTGCCGCGAACTGATGTCCGCGATTGCAACCCGACCTGGCTTCTGTCCCCGTGCAACGTGGTTGGTTGCGGGAAAGGCTTGGGACCAGCAGAACCCCGATTCCCGCGGAGCCGGGGGAGTGCCATTCGGATTCGGGCTTGATGTGTGCGTTGCCACGGTCCAAGGTCTACTCGATACCGAGCGGTTTGGGGGTATTCAGAACCTCGGCGTGATTCCCGAGTATCGTGGGCTCGGCATTGGGTGGGCCGTGTTGCTCAAGGCTCTCGAAGGCTTCGCGGCAGCCGGTGCCCGCAGAGCGTTTCTGGAAGTGACCGCCAAGAACGAACTGGCCGTCCGGATGTACCGCCGACTTGGGTTCCGAAGTTACAAGACAATTTACCGGGAATTGGAAGTGGACGACAATCCTGCCCCACCAGTTGCTCGCGATGGAATTCCCGATCAAACCGTTCCCCAGTACGTTGCCCTGAGCTGAAAGCAACGCTCTGGGAAACCGATCCTCTCCACAATCACCGCGTTCTCCAACCAGCATCTTTTCTGCGATCTTTTCCTATCCCGGTCGCCGTCCGTACAATGCGATAATGTCCGGTGAAACCCGGCGGACGTGAAGGGGACTCCGTGGGACAGCAGGTCTATCAACATACTCTCGCCAATGGTCTTGTCCTGCTTGCGGAACGGATGGAACACGTCCGCTCCGCAGCGATCAACTTCCTGGTCCCGGCTGGGTGCGCCTACGACCCAACCGGTCGGCTTGGGGTGGCCTCGATCCTTGCCGAAATGATCACGCGCGGAGCCGGGGAGCGGGATAGTCGAGAACTATCGCTCGCTCTCGATGGGCTCGGCGTCGATCGCAATGAGAGCGTTGGGGCAATGAACATGCGGTTCTGGGGGTCGACCCTGGCCCGCAATGTCCCACCCGCCCTGGATATTTACGCCGATATCGTCTTGCGTCCACATCTTCCCGCCGAGGAACTGGAACCGGTCCAGGCGCTCGCGATTCAGGATATCCAGAGCCTTGAAGATGCCCCGCAGCAGAAGGTGATGGTCGAACTTCGGAGGCGATACTACCCGCCGCCTTTGAACAAGGATCGCCGCGGTGAAGCCGAAGACATAGAAGGAATGACGATCGATTCGGTCCGATCGCAATACAAACGCCTTTTCCGACCCAATGGGGCGATTCTCTCGGTTGCCGGGAACATTGAGTGGGAACCGCTCAAAGCGCAGGTGGAGCGTCTACTCGGTGGGTGGCGAAGCGAAGATGACCCGGATCTCAGACCAACAGCGCACACACCAAAATCCGAACACCTGCCTAAAGACACTCAGCAGACTCAAATTGCACTGGCGTACCCGAGTGTTCCAATTGGGCACGCGGACTACTACGCCGCTCGCGCGGCTGCGGCGGTACTCTCCGGTGGGATGAGTTCGCGATTGTTCACCGAGGTTCGCGAGAAACGCGGATTGTGCTATTCCGTAATCGCATTCCATGAGACGTTCAAGGACCGCGGTACCATGCTGGCCTATGCGGGCACTCGAACCGATCGGGCACAGCAAACCCTCGATGTAATGGTCCGAGAACTCCGTCGGCTGAAGGATGGGATTTCGGACGATGAAATCGATCGGGTGAAAGCCGGGCTGAAATCGTCCCTGATTATGCAGGAAGAATCGACATCGGCCCGCGCGGGAGCAATTGCCACCGACTGGTATTACCTGGGACGGGTTCGGTCGTTCGATGAAATTCAGGCAGCGATCGATGGCCTCACACCACAGGCCATCCTCGACAGTCTGGAGCGTTACCCCGTCAAGGACATGGTCCTTGTGACCCTTGGTCCCGATCCGCTGACCATGCCGGAGTAGCCGCGATGGAACAACGGACCAGATCGGTGGTGAAGGAACCGGATGAGATCGCGGCTCCCGTGATGTTTGCGTACATCTTCGCCACGATCGGATGGCTCAGCGCTGTGCTGGCGTGGGTGTTCTGGTTTCGTGGGTATGCGTGACATCCGGAAACCCGACGCGTGAGCAACGGGGTGGATTATTTCGTCAAACAGGTGTTTTTCATGTCGTTTCACTCTACTCGCCTGCCGAACGGCTTGACCATCATCGGGGAGCCGAATGCATCTGCCCGTTCCGTCGCGATTGGTTTCTTTGTCCGCACGGGAAGCCGGGATGAAACCCTTCTCGAGTCGGGGGTATCGCATTTCCTCGAGCACATGATGTTCAAGGGAACTCCACGGCGGACGGCCCTGGATGTGAACCTCGACTTCGACCGCATTGGTGCCGATTACAATGCCGGCACAAGCGAGGAAAACACGGTCTATTACGCAGCAGTCCTGCCCGAATACTTGCCAAAGGCAGTCGATATCCTCGCCGACATTCTTCGCCCCAGTCTGCGGCTCGAGGATTTCACGACTGAGAAGAATGTCATCCTCGAAGAAATCGGCATGTACGACGATCAGCCGGAATGGGTGGCCTGGGATCATACCAGGCGAATTTACTATGGAGATCATCCGCTCGGAAACAGTGTCCTGGGAACGAACGAGAGCATCAAGGCACTAAGTCGCGATCAGATGCAGGCGTATTTCGATCGCCGCTATGCGGCTAACAACATCGTGCTCTCCACAGCTGGCAATTTCGAGTGGGAACGCCTGGTCGGACTGATAACGGAGACATGTTCCGGCTGGAACACGGCTACCGTGGACCGACAGAACAGGACCGAATGGAAGGGTGTTGGTGGGATGCATGTCCTGACTCGAGAAAAGGTGCAACAGGAACACGTCATGTTCCTCTGTGGCGGCCCTCCTGCTGATTCCAAACTCCGCTACGCGGCGGATACCCTTGCTCTTGCAGTCGGCGACGATTCCGGGAGTCGTTTGTACTGGGGGCTTGTTGATCCTGGTTTGGCAGATTCGGCAAACTGTAGCTACTCCGAAAACGATGCGAATGGGTGCGTTTACGTGTCTTACAGTTGTGAGCCAGAGCAGACCGAAGAGAACCTTGAAGTGGTTCGCAAGATTCAATCGGACGTTCAACGGGATAGTATCACCGAGAAGGAGCTAAAGCTCGCGAAGAGCAAGATCGCCTCGCGAGTTGTGCGGGGGAGCGAACGACCAATGGGCCGGATGCGAGCAATCGCCGTGGCGTGGAGCTATACCGGCGAATATCGGGATGTGGATTCTGAGATGAACAACTACGATGCTGTGACGCTGGCCGATGTGCGGGCGTATCTCGACCAGTACCCGATCAACCGCAGTACCGCCGTTGCCTTTGGTCCCGCCAAATCGCTCGATGGCGTTACAGGCAAGACAGTGTGAAGCCCGTCTGCGAATTGCCAGCATTTCGGAGTATCTGTCGATTCGACATCGCACAAAACATCCGGTCCATGTTCCGAGTCATTACTCGGAACATGGACCGGATGTTTTGCATGACAGACAGTAGTCAGAATTGGTCGCATCGCTACGAACAATACTTACGACTTGCTCCGACGCATTGTTTTAGTTACGACGGCTACAGCGGGGTTGAACTCGTAGAATCCGAGGTCAGCCGCGGCTTTCCCTTTCTCGGTGAGTTCGTACCATTCATCGCCGAGCGGTGAGAACAACCCGTTTGTAACAAGCCATTCAAAGTGCATTGAGTCGTGTCGCGTTTGGTTCCGAGCATCCTCAAATCGAAATCGCTTCTTCTTGAGAACCATACGAACCATCCGCCATTTGCATTCACCAAGAGACAATTGTGCCATAGTTCACCGTGCGAGGTGGGGAGACATGGGGCGATCCCCAACTCCCACCACATTCGTCGCGAGTAGACGCCCACAACGCATCTTCGAGTGGATGGTTGTAGGGTTAGTGGAAGGAGGATCGATGGGTAGTATGACCGAGAGGCGTAATGGAAGCAAGAGCTTCGTTAAAAATACGTGAAAAGTATGTTTCTCGGTTTCAACGGTCAATCAGGCCAAGTGTAAATCATTGAAACAATTCGACGTGATGATCAGAAAGTCAGACATTTCTATCGAGCTAACAGCTCCTTCCCTACCAGGGTGAAGCGTCACGTCCTTACATGTACCACAGTACCGTATGCCGGGTGGAAACCAGTGTGACCATCGACCAATCCCCACAACACTGTGTAGGGCGGTTCGTCCCCGGGATAAGAGATGAAACCATCGGTGAGAACCAGCACTGCCATCACCTCGGGATCATCAGTCAAAGCATCCATTGCGGGACTCATATCACTTCCGCCAAAGCCCGTTATTCGGAAACGGGATAACTCGGCGGGATCGATCCATTCGTCCACAGTCACACCGACGTCGCACTGAAGAATGTGAACCCGATCGACGCCAGCCCCTTCGCAAAACGAACCAAGCAGACCGAGGATGTGAGGCAGTGTGTTTACCATCGAACCACTGGTATCCATCACCACGTGCAGCGCCCAACCTTCCCGCTTGCGGCCCGGCAAGATCACACCATCATCCCGATCGGACCCGCGACGACTGGGTCGGGCGAAACTCCGTGGACCGGGTGCGACTGCATCGAGCCAGTGCTGAAGAGCCAGTTGCCAGGGCGGTTGATACGCTGTCGCCACCGCCTCCATCAGCGTCTCCGTGGCTCCGCCATCGAGTCCTTGTCCTTGGGCTTGTGAAGCGTGCTTCTCAATCTCCTCGCGCAATTCCTTCAGACTGAGCGCCCGGACGGCTTCGCGTCGGACTCGCTCGCGAATCGCCAGCCGGTCCTTCGGTCCGAGTTCTGGCTCCAATTCCATCTCTTCATCGGCGGTCAGTGTGTCGCCATCGGGGTAGTTATCCGGTTCTCCCTCATCCGCCTCATCATCGGGTTCTGGAGCAATCAGGCCGAGTTTTTCCAATTGCTCGGTGATGGACGACTTTGGTCCCTTCGCTTTTGCGGATTTCTTCTTCCGCTGAACTGACCAGCATCCAGGTGCGTTGCTGGGTGAGCCACCGCGAGCCAGTTCTGTAACCAGCGCTTCAAGCGATTCCTGCCGCGCACCGTGACGAACCAAACCACCGAACGGTACGGCGCGCCCGAGTTCCACGGAGAGAATGTCGTTAATGACGTAATCGTGGGCGACGTTCACGAGATATGGATCGGCGTTACCACCCCTGCCGAACGTGTCGAGAGCGAGGTGCATCAGTTCATGAGCGACCACAAACGCCAGATCGGGTAGTGATTCCGTGGCAAATACTCGCGGGTTAATCAGCATGAGCCCGGTCGCACCAATCGCGGCGACCGCATGCTTACGGCTGACTTTGACTCGGACGGAGTGGCACAGCCCTGCCAGATGTGGCAAGGTGGCCGACACCAGCTTGAGCGCCTTGCGGCTGTTTGCAAGTGCCAGTTCGTCTGGTGGCAGAGATGGGAGAGAGGAGGGCATGTCGGAGAGTGGAGAGTGGAGAGTTGAAAGGCAGAAGAATGTTCTTCGCTCTCCACTTTCCCGGTCTACTTTTCCAGTCCACTGAAACGGTGGTTTGCATCGAACCGCCCAACGAACGGCTTATCGAGAAGGTAGTTCGCGCGGGTGTGGCGGGTCGTTGGCTGACCGGTGACGGCTACCAGCATTTCCTCAGCGTGAATTTCGCTGGCGAGTTGTGCATCGGAATCCCCGAGGACAGTTCGCCATCCGATTCGTGCCGCGTGTCCAGGCACTCCAAACGCCTGAAGAACCGCGGCGTTATTCACCACCGCTTCCCAGTTGTTTGGGTATAGCTTGATGAGCTGGCTCAAATCCTGCCAGAACGTCCACACCTGAAGCCCATACCCGCGCAGGAGGCTAACTGCCTGGGGAAGTAGATCGAGCGATCCGAGTTGGGCTGCCTCATCGAGAAGAAACAGTGTCCGCACTTTCGGCAATCTGGCTCGCCGCATTACGACGGTCAAGAGGGTCACCACCCAGAGTCGCAAGAGTCCGCGGTGGCTCAACAACTTCTCCGGAGGGAGCACGAGGTAGATCGTCATCGGCTTGTTGTTCAGCAGATCGCATAAATCGAACGTGGATTTCTCCAGACTCTTCGACACGCAGGTACTGCCGAGGCATTTGACGAACGTGGTGGCCGTGGTTCGGATGCAGGGTCGCGTCTTGTCGGATGGTGCCGCCAGATAGGCAACGAACTCGTCCCGAGCCAGGGGGGACATGGTTTTCTTTCGCGTATCGAGAGCGACGGCAAGAGTGTAATCGAGGTCGTCGTTGTAGAGCAATTCGCGCAGGGTACAGAGATTACGCTTGTCGACCGGGGAACTCGTTGCCACATCCGCAACCAGCCCAGCGACCAATCCCCGGCCCGTGTCTTCCCAGTAGCGATCGGAAGTGAATTCGTGTCCGACCGCGAGTTGGGCCGCGAGCATTTCGGCGTCGGATTCCGGGTCGGACCCCGGAATCTTGAATAGATCGAATGGGTTAAGTTTGTCGGCTTTGTCCTTTACAGTGACCAATCCAAACGGATCGAGAACAACGACTTGTTGACCGAGTGCCCGGCGATATCGAGCCGTGACCTGGTAGTTCTCTCCCTTGATGTCCGTAACGATCACCGATCCGGGGTATGTCAGGAGAGCCGGGATAATCACTCCAACGCCTTTTCCCGCTCCGGTTGGGGCGACGGTCATCAGATGCCCATCGCCCGAGTAGGTAAGTGGGGAACGAGCCAATTTGTTGCTGTTCGTTGGCTTAAACCCAAGGGTGGGGATGTGGTCTGTCCCTTCCCACCCGAGAAACAGACCGTCACCGTCGTCAGGGAGTTTGCGGAATTGTCGGGTTACCTTTGGCTTACGCACCCGTCCTGGATTCGGAGTCGTGTCCGGCGGCGTGGAACTGGCCCGCTGGCCCGGTAAGCTACCAGCGGGGCCAGTAGGACCGTTCGACACATCTTCTTCTACCGGGTCAAACATGGGCGGCTCCTCTGCCACAATCCCGACGGTGTATCGGCGGTAGTTAGCCGCTCGCTACCATGCGATCGGGGGTGAACTCCGTTTGGGGACGATGAGCGCAAACCGCAGGCCGGGCGACGGGACACTCTATTCTACGCGACACGGACGGAAAGAGAGATGTTCGATGTCAATCTGAAGCGAAAAAAAGAAACCGCCCGGCTTGCAACCGGGCGGAAAAAGTGGCAAGCGCGAGGTGTAAGTTCATGTCGGCAATTCTTCACTCGCACCACCCACTACTTGAACTTCTCGGAACTCAAGAGCCCTTGTGGGCCGTGTGACAGGTTTTGCAGTCGAAGGAAGACAGAGCCTTGCTGATTGCCTTGGCATCCTTCTTGTCGGCGGCCTCGTAAATGGCCTTGGTGTTGTCGGAGAACTTCTTGGCCAACTCATCCCAGGACTTGGAATCACCCTTCGGTGGTTTGTTTTTGCCGAGTGCAGCACCAAGATCGCTCCACTCCTTGGCCAACTTCTGAGCGTCTTCCCACATTTCGCCCTTCGCGTCTGCCCCGACAGACTTGCTGAGGGAGTCCTTCCCCTTAAAGCTCTTCGTCATAATCGCACTGATATCCGGCACCTTGTCCTCGGCAGTGTTGGCCGCACCATAGGTAGCCATCATCGCGATCAGTCCGAGGGCGGCAAACACGCCCGCCCGTAGCATCTTCCGCACCATCGAAAGCGTCTCCTTCCACGAAACTGCCTGATACAAGACGAACGACCATCGCCCGTCCCGACAACAAGCTGGACTCAAACCACACCGGTTTGCAGGAACAAACTCGGGGGATCTCACAGAATCATCTCTCACGATCAGTCGTTGCATCGCCGGTCACTCGCCGGTTAAGACGCCGGTTGTTCGTTAGTTATTCACTGGAAAAGCAGCAGTATCGCCCCGGCGTTTCCAGTCGCGATCCGTTATTCACATTGAAGCGCCCCGCGTGTATGAATCTCAAACGCGGGAACCAATTAACCGAAAGGCAACTGAGTCCATGGAGGCGAGGGTTGGGGAGGGTGAACCACACGCATAGGGGAGACACTGAGCAAAGGCAAAAATCCTAACTCGACCGGAATTCAGCATTGGAGGAGAGTATAACCTGCGCTGGTCACGATGCGAGCCTGAAATCGAAAGATCATTTCGTTCGCTGCTCGGAGAGAATCCAGTCGAGTCTCCCAAAGACCACCACGATGCGTCAGTTCAGCGGATGCAGCGAGCATAGGGTTACAGCTAAGGGCCGTCAAGCGCCGAGTTTGACTGAACACGGTTATTGTCTGCCGAGGTTTGCAAGGTCGCTTCACCCCTGGAAACCTGTCCCTTCCTGCATCCCGGCCAACGTCCTATCTTGAACTCAGTGTTTTTTTCTTTCTAATGTCCATAGCTTTCCTTTGTCCCGACCCCACCCCGACCTTCCGGATTCGTGGTGGTTGGGGAAACGTCTCCAGCCCCGCGCCAACCTTCCGGCGACCCGGCGGGGCCTCGACACACATCTCTCCGGATGATTTTGAGCCATGACTCCCTGGCATCGCAACGAGTACATCTTGAAGGGCGTGTTCCTTGGGCTGTGGGTGTTCTTCGCCTTGCAGGTTCCGGACGAGGCAACTCGTGCCTGGATCGATATTGCATGGGTTCTCGGGTGGGTCTGCGCGGGGTTGGCCGCGGGGCTGATTCTCGGCACGGCCCTTCAAGTATCGCGCGGACTCCGTCCCTGGTACAACTGGTTTGCCTTTCCGCTGGTTGTTGTGCTTGAGAGCCCCACCTTCATTTACGGTGGGATCATGATTGGCCTCCTCGCGGGGGTTTTCTCGGGGCGGGAGGTCGCCCAGGCGTGGGCTGGGCCGGTTGCCTCAAACTTCGGACTCACCTTCGACGACATCAAACACACGCTTCCCGCGGGCGATTGGCTTGAGTGCTGCGCGCTTGGCGGTATATTGCTCGGATTCGGGCTGTATCGGATGAGGCAGGTTGAAGATCGCAACTGGCGGTTCTGGGTGGGTTTTGGTGTGGCGGCTGTGATGATATACCTGGCTGGCGAATACATCTCCAAGGTGCCGACTCTCGTTGATCCCAATGCCCGGTTCTACCTTGGGATCTACCTTCTTCTCGGACTCCCGTTTTTCTACCTGCTCACCTTCTGCGGCGATGCAGAAGAATCCGAAGTTGAGGTGATGGCGCTTTGCGCGACCCTCGGAGTAGCGCTGTCGCTGATTGGGGTCGTAAGCAAGCTCCCGGGGGTCGGCCCAGTTGCCGGGTATCTGATCCCCCTGGCACTTTATTTCGTTTATGCCACGCGAATTCTACCCCGCCTCTGCGTTTTCAAATATGTTGTTCGGGCATTTAGTTACATGAATCTGGGCCGCCTACGGTTGGCGATACAGTTCTTTCGTCGGGCACTGGAACTCGACCCGCAAAGTCAACTTGCCAGGCAGGGGATGCTTACCCTCCACAACAGTGTGACTCTCGCTCAGATCGACAGCGATCCTTCACTCGTAAACTCACTCGATTTCACTCTCTGCCTCGACCGAGCCACCGTATTGCTCATGTCGCCGCCGCCGCCCGAAAAGCAGAAGGAAGCCGATCGGTTCCTCGAACTCGTCGAGCAAAAGCAACCGGCATACCTCGCTCGAGTTGATTACTTGCGGGTAATCTCCTGCCTGCACGCAAAACACTACGATGCCGCTGCCGAAATCCTTTCCCGCTTGCTCAACCCGGAAACGCCGGGATATCACCCCGCAGTTCGCAAACAGGTACTCTACGATGCGTGGGATTTCGCCCTCCGCACGCATCCTAAGCTCGTCGAGCGGCTGGGATGGGCAGAGTTGAACAAGCCTGGCCGACGGATGGAAGCCATCGCCGCAGTCGAGCGAAAGATAACTGCCTCGCCGGATGATACAATCGCCAAAGAATACCGAACGATGCTTTACAGCCAGCTTGGGGAGGCCGAGTTCGTTGCCGCAATCGGTCCGGAGGGGACACCGCCAAAAGAATTCGCTTACGAGTATGTCGAGCAGCTCGGACTTGCGCTGGTGGATAGCACGGACCCCGAACAGCGCGAGCGCGGAATGGATTACCTTCGGATTGGCGGTCGGGGGCTTCCGGAGCGTGGACCGGGCATCTTCCTGAAGCTCGCGCAAGTCTACGAGAAGCAAGGCGACCAGGAAAACATGGCGAGATGCCTGGAGACCGCGAAGAGAGTCGGGCTCGGGGTTGGTCCCCGAGAACTTGCGAAGGAGCAGCGGCAATTTTACTTCGATGTGTTGCGGAAATTAGCTGATCTCGCCGATCGACGGGGAGATTACGAAATCGCTATCGAAGAGTTACGGCAATATCAGACCGATGGTGGAACGGCTGCGCTGGAGACATACCGCAAACTTGCCGAGCTCTATGGCAAACTCCACGATGCCATGAATGCGCTCCTGATGACCGAAACCGGCCTCATGTACAACAGCAGCGATCCTGACTTACTCAAGAAGAAAGACAGCTTCTACTACTCGGTCGAACCCGAGCGGTTGGAGAAGGTCAAGGACAGGGTGGTGAAGTGGTTCGATGTCGCCTATTGCTTGCGGAAAGCAGCGTGGGTGCTGAACACGAAGGACGGAGGGATCGAATTACTCGACTGGGCCGCGCATCTGACGAAGCTGGCAATGGTAATGAAGCCGACCAGCAATGGTGTGCGGTTGATCGAGGCCAGGGTCTTGCTTCGCCGCGGTGAACGGGATGCGGGTTTGCAAATCCTGGAAGATGTTTTCTACGGGAAAGAGAAGGGCTCAGGCGAGGAGGAGGATGCGTGGTACACGGCCACCAAACTGCTCGGTCAACTCTACCTGGATGAACTCGGAAAACCAGATCTCGCGATGCACTGTTTCCTGGCGTACAAGGACTATCACAAGAGCGGAGCGGATACCCTCTATCAAATCGCCCGTTGCTACGAAGCGAAAGGCGATACGGCCAACGCGATCCGATTCTACACCGCAGTGACGGGCTACGATGGGCACCCTCTTTATTGGGATGCCAAGGAAGCGATCAAACGACTCAAGGGCGAAGGAGCTTGAGTTAGTTTCGATCCGACACAGAACGCAAGAATGACCTTCGCTGACCACGTTGGAGGTAGACTGATGTTCCGACTGCTTGCTGTGGGCGCTGTCTTGGTGGTCACCACCCCAGTGTTTGCGGAAGACAAGCCAAAGCCCAATACGCTCACGCCGAAAGAGATTGCCGAGGGGTGGATTTTGCTGTTCGATGGTGAGACAACCTATGGATGGGAGGCCATCGAGTTTAAGGACAACAAAAAGGCCGATATCTCCGTGAAGGATGGATGCCTGGTTATTTCGGGAAAGGGATTCCCACTTTTGGAGAACACCGCTACTGCAAAGATAGGCCCCAATGCACCCAATGTTCAGTTGACGACGCGGTTCGAGTGCTTTGATCTGGTCGGAGAGTATCGGCACGCATCGAAAGGGACCGGCCTACAGGTGCAGGTGCCCGGAGAGATAAGTTATTCATGGCTGAAACCTTCATCGGGTGACGAGTGGACTCCCTTGCATGTGCTGCTCACGCCGGAGGAAACGATCATTCGGGCCGTGGAGACTGGGAAGCCGCACCAGATGACCGGGCGTCTTATCGACCCCACGAATAACGAGATCACGGGCGGGGGCCGCGGCTTAGGCAAGGATGTGCTGGTCAGCTTCGGATTCGTTTTGCCTTACGGAGAAGAAGGCAAAATCGAACTTCGCAATCTTAAGCTTCGCCCCGCAAACACCAAACCCCTCTTCACTGGAAAGAATCTCGATGGCTGGTCGATCAACAAGGCCGATCCAAAGCGAATGGCCTCGGAGTGGGAAGTCACGAAAGACGGCGAGCTGTCTCTCAAGAACGGGCCAGGCGACCTTGTGAGCGAGAAGGAATTCGACAACTTCGTTCTGCAACTGGAGTGCAAGTCGCTCGGGAAATGGTTAAACAGCGGCGTATTCTTTCGCTGCATCCCCGGGCAGTATCAGAACGGTTACGAGGCCCAAATCCAGAACGGATTCATTGGGGATGACCGCACCAAACCCGTGGACTTCGGCACCGGGGCGATTTACCGTCGCATTCCCGCGCGGAAAGTGGTGAGCAACGACAACGAGTGGTTCACGATGACAGTCGTTGCTGATGGGAAACACATCGCGACCTGGGTGAACGGCTACCAAACAGTCGATTGGACGGACGACCGGCCAGCCAACGACAACCCACGCAACGGCTATCGAGCGGCCAAGGGACTGCTCTCGATCCAGGGACATGACCGAACAACGGATTTACTTTTTAGGAATTTGCGGATTGCGGAATTACCTGCCGAGAAGAAGTGAGAATCTCGAAAAGTCGGTGGCGGTGGGTCAAGCTATGCGGAACACATCTTGACCCACTCCACGACAACCCTTCCGGTCACGCCTTCTTGGCGTGCTTGGTTTCTGGAACAGCGTCCGAGGCGGCATCAAACCACGCCTCATCGAACTCGATCCGTTCTTTCTTCGCCATCGCCATGTTCGCGGTCAGCGCCAGGATGGCATCGGCCATTGCCACTTCCCCGTGGCAGTTGGGGATGATGTCGGCATATTTCAGATGCCCCTTCTCGTCCTTCTCGTAGCTCACAGGCTGCTTGAGTTCCTGCCACTTACGAAGGCAGTATGCAAAGTGTTCCATCTCGGTTCGATAGCCGCGGACAGCACTATCCCAGGCCGCGGCTCCGGGTGCCTTGCTGATCGCCGCCCCACCACCGCCGCCCCATGTTGAGGTTGCTTCCATTGCGGGCTTCTTGCCGCCTTCGGTTGTAACGGTCACCTTTGTGTCGCGTCCGCCGGAGTTTGGCTTGGCGGGCTCGGGTTCCTTGTACATGTAAACTTCCGCTTCTTTGGAGATAATCATCGTGCCCCGGCTACCCATGACGCATTCGCCGTAGTCCTCAAAGCTGTTGGTGTTGAACGATGAGTACGTGACAACCACGATGTCGCTCTCATCCTTGCCACCCTTCTTGGCTCTGGGGTGGTTCGGTCCAGGAAATTCGTAGGTGACAAAGACGCCATCGTCGCTTTCGCGGTCGTTGCGTCCCTTACCATAGAAGAACTTCCCGCCAATACCTGACACTGCGATTGGTTTGACGTGGCCGAGGATGATCGATGAGGCATCGAGTTGGTGGCTACCCAGTTCGGCCATGAGACCACCACCTGTTTTGTCGTAAAGCCTCCAGCGAACCAGTTCCTTCACGTCCTTGAAGCCGTATTCGTTCACGTTTCCAAACGCCAGTTCAGCTAGTTTCTCGGGCGGTAGAGCGTCGGCGTCATCCTTCAGAATTGGCTTGCACCATCCATCCCGGTAAAACGGGATGTCGAAGCCTTGCGCGAACTTGGCCCTCTCGGCATCGCTGGCGGTGAATGGCCAGGAGTTGTTTCGGGGCCACTGTGCGCGGATGTGTTTGATATCGCCAAGAACCCCGGCATTCACCACTTCCAGAGCGTTAGCATAGAGGGTGCTGTAGTGCCGTTGGTGGCCGATGGAGAGCAGTAACCCCTTGTCCTTCGCGTATTTGATCATGCTCTTACACTTGCCGATGGTCCGAGCCATCAGCTTTTCACACAGAGTGTGCAGGCCAGCATCCAGACATGCCTTCACAATCACATCGTGCGTGTTCAAGGGCGTGGCGATGACGACCGCTTCCAACCCAAGTTTCGACTTGTCGGCAAGCAACTTGTCGAGAGAGTCGTACTTTGCGATCTTCTCTGCGGTCTTCTCGCCATAGAGTTTCTTCAATCCCTTCCGTGGCCCGGTATCTCCATCGAAGATCCGCTTCATATTCGATGGTCGGATGTCGCATACCGCGACGATCTCGTTAAACTCCGGATTGTGATCGCCAACGAGTACACCACCTTCATCGCCGCAGCCAATGAGGGCGGTTCGGACAGCCTTGTTCCCCTTCCAAGACTGATAGCCGTAGTAGACCGCGGCCGAAACAGGAACCACCCCTCCTGCCGCCAGACCAGCCTTGATGAAGTCGCGGCGATCTGGCTTTGCTTGATCGCTTGGAGAACCGCCAACGACCATTGAGTTCATCTTGCCCGCGCGGGCCAGGTCACCCGATGCCTGTTCAAAATTCGCCTTGCCGGTCGCTTTTTGTTCGGGAGTCAGATCGAGAGCCATGTTTTCACTCCAGGAGGGTTCAATTTATTGTCGGTACGCTGGCGTTTGTTTGGGAAGCAAAAAAATCACTGTTGTTGTGGGCGGGATTCGGGTTGGAAAAACTGCTCTGTTTATCATCTATCTCTGTATGTCGCGCGGTCGTGAGTGGGAGCAACTGCTGGAGGTGCGGAGGCGCGACCTTCACCCTTGTAGCGGCAGAAGGGACGCAACACCAGTGCATCGAGCCCGAGCCATCGTCCCGTCGGCATGCAGGCGAGGGCGAGCAAGGCCAGACACTCGATCACATTCTTGTTGATGAACACCGGATTGCCTTCGGTATTCGGTGGGAGTGGATACCAAGGGAAGGCAGGGTGTGCCAGATAGGTCACCACCAGAAAGCCTGCCGCCATCAAGCAGGACAACCGTGTGAAGAGTCCCGCCATCAGGCAAGTTCCAACGCAGACGAGGAACCACATCGTCACTTTGTCCATCAGCTGTCCGGGTGTTGATGGAAGAACTTTGGCATTCTTTAAGATGATCTCCTCGTAGTCCTTTTTTTCGTCCTCATTGAGAAGCGTGGCGATTTCCTTCTTGAAGTCGTCCCGAGACAACTCCTTGTTTTTCAGAGGTTCAAGCTTTGCCAGAACGCGATCAGGCACAGTTGCATTCAAAGCCGCAAACGCCCGGCTTGTGAGTTTGAACAATGCCGTACTTTCCTCAACTGTCTTGCCGCCGTTGAGTTCTTTCTTCAACTCATCCACGAACGCATTGGCATCCTTGGCCAGATCTGTTTCGGCAGTGTTCAGTTCCATTCGCAATTCGGCAGCACGTTTCGAGTCGATACTGTAGCCATTTCCGAGAGCCGCCTCCTGCTTCCCATCGGCAGCCTTCACCTCACTGCGAAGCCACTCGATGTGAGCCAATCGCTCAGGGGCAGTCAGTAGGACATCTCCGGTGATGAACTTCACCTTGGTGTTTCGCCCTTCCGCTCCGTAGACCCAGCGTGCGTAGGAGGCTTTAGCTGTTGCGGTGAGTGTTTGAGTGGCCGACTCGAACGATTCGATTTTCTTGCGGGCTGACTGGCGAGTCGCCTCTGCTTGTTCCTTGGCCTTCTTGCGTTCATCTTCCGCTTTCACTTTGACTTTGGCCTTCTCCTCGTCAGTCTTCGCTTCGTTCAGGGCCTTTTCCTCTGTCGCGGCAATTGCTGCCATTGCCGCGGCTTCATCGGAATCGGCAGCGGCCAGTAGTCTTTTGGCCTCAGACTTGATGTCTTCCACGGCACTATCGATCTGCTGAACGACCACAGCCGGACATGCCGCAGCCTGCTCTGCGAGAGGCAATTTGGCAAATGTCTCCGGGGTGATTTCCCTGCTCGGTTTGATCTTTTCCGCGATAACGACTGCGGGATCATCGAACTGTCGCCGCATGTACGCGCCGATCGGACCAGGAGCGACACGGAAATAGGGTTCGCTGCTGAATTGTCTGTTTGATTCGCTCGGACCAGTTTCGTGCGATTGAATCTTGTACAAACCTTCAAAAAGGAAATGCCACCCGATCGCCAGCCGCAGCGCAAGTAGAAAAAAGACCTTGGGGGACCACCTATTCATGGCAGTCGCAACAAGCAGGGCGAGCAGTGTGCCAGCCAGACCTGCGTACACCACTCCAAGTGGGATAACGAAACTATTCATGGATCAATCCGCCTGAACCCGGTCACTGAGTCAGTTGATCCGGGGGAGAATACGAGTCCGGGGTGAGGTTAAAGGCGAAAAGTTCACTCGAACCAGGATGTTCAATCGTACCGCGGTCGTTGGCTATATCGGCAAGAACCACTGCGCCAATCGCCGGTTTAAGGCGCATCAACTTCTCGGTTCGCGCCGAGCCGAGAACGAATGCGGCGGTGGAAACTGCATCGGCCTCGGCTGCCGTCGAAGCAATTGCACTGGCACTGGCGGTTCCAGCTGCCGGCCACCCTGTTCGCGGATCCAGCAGATGCCCGAGTTTTTGCCCTTTATACTCGAAAAACTGGAACGTGGCCGCTGAGGTTCCAAGTCCTTGATTCCGAATCCACACAGTTCCCAGGCAGTTTTCTGGGTTTATGGGGTGTCTTAATCGCACCGGCCAACCGCGAATTTCCCCTGGTGGATGTCCGATCGCATAGACGCTGCTTCCCCCGCCATGCAGGAGGGCGCTTCTCACCCCCCAACGCTCACATAATAACGAGGCAGCGCGGTCCAGTGCATATCCCTTTCCCACTGCGCCAAGGTTGAACTCCAGTCCCACATGTCGGAATTTTACAGCATGAGATTCGGGATTCAGGATGACGTGGCGAAAACCGCAGCGGCTCATCGCATCGGCACGTTCGCGAGGCGTCGGAACTCGCCCCTCCCGCTGATAAAAACCCCACGCCTTGATGAGTCCGCCGGTGGCGATGTCGAACGCGCCGTCCGTCTCGCGGGTCCACACCGCACAGCGCGCAAATAGGTTGAAGAGTTGCTCTTCAACCGGAACAGGGGTGTTTGCCGCAGTGGCATTGAGGCGGGAAACTTCGGAGTGATCGCGATAAACGGTCATCTGATCTTCGAGATCATCGATCAGATCGAGCGCATCGGATGCGGCAGCTACGGGGTCGGAGTGGGAACCGCACGGGATGGCGACCTCAAAAGTGGTCGCCATCGCTCGACGACCAACACGAACGAGGGCGAATTCACCAGGGAGAACCTCGGGTTCATCGACCGCTGGCGCAAAGGCCATGACCGGGGCAGACAGGAACCGGCGGCGAAGCGTCATGGGAGTGCGCTCGTCGTATAGCGAGCGTCTGGCTTACGATTCGTTCATCTGATCGTGGATCATTGGGTCGAGGTATTTGGTATTTCGCTCGACGGCAAGGACGATGGTTCTTTCTTCGACTCCATCGGCTGACGTTGCCACGGCCGGGATGATCTGTCGGCTGTCCGGCAGACTAAACGACATGACGAAGGTACCATCCGTGCTGAGCTTGATCGGGTCGTTCCCCAAAGTCAAGTGGGCCGTGGGGTCGGTTCGGCCGAAAACGATCAACTTGGCATCGATCTCGAAGAAGAACTTCTTCAGGCTGCCGGGTGGTGTGGCACCTGTTCCAAACCCAGTTTCTTTCGGGGCACCGAGCGAGCGCTTGAGACGTTCCTCGAATACCTCACGGAGATCCGGGTTTCCACTCGACTCGAATCCGGTGGACATGGCAAGAATCCGTTCGGCCTTCTTGGTATCCATGGTCCAACCGGCATCGATTGCTTCGGAACTGCCTGCTTTTGGCGGTGTCACGACATTCGATCGAGCCAGAACGAAGAGGATACCTCTCCGGGAAATATAGCCGAGGTCCGCACGATATTGCCGCGGGGGTTGATGAACATTGATGTACCAGTTGCTGCCATCGCTCTCGATCGGGATGTCCCTGATCGGAGTTTCGGATGTGCTTGTCGTGTCTTGGCTGGTTACATCGTACAGGCGGATAATGAGTCTCGCCCCGTACCAGTCCTGCTTTAACGCTGCTTCAGCCCGCTGGACGGACTGGGCCGACAGTTCCCAATACACATGCAGCCAATAAGGATCGTGGACCGCCATGATGATGCGGTCTTTGGTCGGACCACTCACAGTCTTTGGAGGGAGCGGTTCCTTGGGAAGTTCACGCACCGGGGCGATGGGTGGGAAAGTGGGCTTGGCAGCAAGTGGTTTTGCAACAAGCGGCTTTCCAGCAACCAGCGGCTTTGCGGTCGGGGTCGTTGGTGGAGTCAGATTTTTCCCAGGGGTAAGCGTGGGTTTAGGCTGGCTCGGGAGAGTCGTGGGTTTCGGAGTTGGCGTGCCGTTGGCAGTGGGCGCGATTCGGTGAGCCGTCCCATTCACCGCGGGTTGGGCGACCGCTATTGGAGTCAATCGTGGGGGCGCTACAGTGGGTGGAACACTGGATGTTGGTATTACCGGTTTGGTGACCTTTGCAGCAGACTTTGCAGCGGGCTTGGGAAGCAACTTGGCTACCGGCTTGGGCAAGGCCTTGCTTATCGGCTTGGTCACAGGTTTTGGTGCCGGTTTGGTTATTGTTGGCTTGTTATTGGCTTTGATGGGGAGACGCGCAGGCTTGGATGCGGGCTTCGACTTGCCTGTAGAGACTCGGGACAACGCCTTGACAAGTTCTTCCTTGTTCATGGCTTCCCAATCACGAACTCCCCGCCGACGGGCCATTTCGGTCAGTTCTTTTTTCGTTCGGTCAGTTAACGGACCAGCGGTACTCATCGTCGAGCCACTCCCTCACGCCTTTGGGCGGCTGTGGGACGGTCACATGGGCATCCGTGCAGGATTTGAAACGGCTCCCGGAATCCAGCCCGGCGAGTTATTTGCGATTCGACCGGGCAACACATTGGGCCTCGACGACCATCCCGGTCATTATAGCAAGCGGACCAGTCGGTGGCCGTGTCCGCACTTCGGATTGAGGCTGGTGGAGGTCTCAAGCAAACTACTCGAACCTCCAACGTACTCAGAACTTAGACACCGACATTCGCGAAAAAAATGTCACGAGACCCAAACGTAACATGCCCCCAGAGAAGATTCTCTATCAATTGAGCAACCACGAGTCAGTCACTCGTGTTCAGAAGCAGGTGTATTGGATATCCCGGTTCACGAGAAACCGATGGACTCCGGACGCACTCGCCGCTGTTTAAGACTCCATTCTTTTCCTGTTTGCGTAATCGGTTGTGGGTTGCCGACTATCAGTTAAGCCCACATCAAAATCACACATCCGGTAAAAGCCCAAATGGAGAGGTTAGGCGGGGTAAATCGTTCGCAGTTAACGTAACTCCAAGTCAAATTAACGCGTTATATACTAAAATGAAGGACAGGAGAGTGTCAACGTAATTCGCCCATCAATCTCGATTCGATCCATCTTTTCTTGCAAACTGCTTACCTCAACCGGAAAATTGGTTGAGGCCGACAACGCTTTGATGCGTCACCGCTAACCCTGCGTTTGCTGCCATAAAACTGCCCCAAAATAGATTAAACTTCTACTCATGTGTTTTCCTAACTTCAATATTTATCAGCTCTTGCCGTAAGTTTTCATAATTTGGCTTCGTTTTGCAGAATCGACCCTTTTTCATAGTCACCAGCACAATAATTCAAGCATTATTAATAATATTATTGCGCCCATTATGGGCGTGATTGTGTCAGATTAACATTTTTCCGGCCCGTTGAAAAAACATGCTGCCCGTCGTTCTTGCTTTCCGCATGGATGATCTGGTGAAGTAGACGAGGCGGTCGGCTCAGACTGCCTGCGAATCGGGCAGAGGGTCGCCTGGGAAAGTCTGGCCAGCGCGGAATCGGCTGAGTCCAGCGTGGAGTTCTTCCTGTAATTCCTTGTACTTCAATCGCCTTGTGAAATTTTTCACGAAGATGCCGATTGACTTTGCATCGTTCTCCGACACAATACGCCTTCGTCCCAAATGCGATTGTCTGTGATTTGGACATCTCCGATGCCATCGGACCCCCCATCAAAAGGGCCCAGTGTGCCGATGGGCTTTATGGTCGCCGGCTCGGAGATGGCGTCGTTCACGTTGTTCGGTCTCTTACTCGACTATGTCTTTGGAACGATGCCGGCCTTCACCATCGGACTGACGCTGCTTGGTGTCGTCGCGGCATTCTTCCAGTTGATGCGGATTGCAAAGATACTTGCCAGGAAGAAGCCAGACCCGCCTGGTGGCCCGGAAGAATGAAATTGAGGTTTTGTCCGTAGTCCATAGTGTTCAGCTACGTCGTTTGGTTTCACGAAGGACCAAGGACGAAATTGTGATCCGGCAGGCTGCGATTCTCCTGGGCCTGCCGATCCTGATTGTTGGGCTTGCGGCAACGCCGCTGGGGTTGCTGCGAGGTTCGTATCAGTGGCTTTGCGCTGGGGTGGCGGTTGGACTGACGGTTCCGGCAGGGTTCGTTACGCTGCTGGCAACCGGGTGGCTCAGTAAGACGTCACCCTATGGCCGAGTGATTGCAGTGTTCGTGGGTACATTTGTGCGGCTCGTTGTTGGATTTGGGGGCGGTTTGCTGGTGTACTTCGCGTCGGGACCAACCTTTCAGGTTGATCCCGTAAGTTTTTGGCTCTGGTTGATGGGCGCGTATCTGATCACGTTGACGGTTGAGATGGTCTTGTTGGTCCGTCAGTAGTTCTCAGGTTCCTGGTTCCGAACAGTTTTCCGTGGCAACGATCCCGATTCAAGCCTGAGTATTCTCAACTTGGAAGCGGGAGGCTGACACGACTCGTGACCCCCTTTGTGATCGCATCACTTGAGGTGTGGTAATGGCTGGGAAGAAAATCGACCCATTTGAACACGTTGTCGATCACGGCCTGGAGATCGGTGGCTTACACCTCAAATTTATACTGTTGATGACGGTTTGCGCCATTGGAGTGGGATGGGCGTTGGTCTGGCTTGGACGGAAGATGAAGAGCGGCGATCCGCCAACTGGAAAACTCTGGAATTTGATCGAGAGCCTGCTGTTCTTTGTCCGCGACAAGATTGCTCGACCTGGCATTGGCGAACACGATGCCGACAAATATCTCCCTTACCTGACCACGCTGTTCTTGTTCATCTTTTCGATGAACCTGATCGGGATGATTCCGTTTTTAGGATCTCCCACAGCGGCGGTCGCCGTCACTATAGCCTTGGCAATTGTGAGCTTTGGAGTCATCCACGTTTCGGGCCTTAATGACCACGGCTTGGGCGGTTACCTCAAGACTTTCATCCCACACGTCGAGTTGGAAGGCGGCTTCCTGATGAAGGCTCTTGGTCTTGGTATCAAATTCGGGATGGCGATTCTGGAATATGCAACGGCCTTCATTCGAGCAGGTGTGTTGGCCGTCCGGCTTTTTGCCAATATGCTGGCCGGACACACTGTTCTGTTCATGATTCTGTTTTTCATTGCACTCGTGGATAACCCCGACTATAAACTCCCGGTCGCACAAGACTGGATGTTTTTCGGTGTGACGCCTTTCAGTGTGGTACTCGTGACTGCTCTGAGTCTGCTGGAACTGTTCATTGCCGGATTGCAGGCGTTCATCTTCACGTTCTTGACTTCGGTGTATATCGGACTTGCCAAACATCCGCCGCACTGATTGCGGGGCTGCACTATTTCACTTACTCCAACCCATTCGGAGGTCTTCTACGATGAGATTTACCCACCAGTTGTTATTGGCTTTGATTGTCGTTTTCGTCACTGGCACGCCGCTCTTTGCCCAAGAACACGTCAGCAAATCCGAGAGTAAATCCGAGCAGGTTATCAAATCACCCGGGGCGGGACCTGGGATTGGGATGGGACTGGCGATCGTCGGCATCGGCATCGGCATTGGACTGGTTGGTTTCGCTGCATTGAGTGGAATTGCTCGTCAACCGGAACAAGCAGGCGCTATTCAGGGTGCCATGATCCTGCTCGCTGGTCTTGTGGAAGGAGCCGGGATCATTGCGTTGATTTTGTGCTTTGTGCTTGGGGTGGCGTGATCTGTTCAAACACCACTTTAGCCATCAATAGCGACAGGATTGACCATGCGATCCACCAATCTTTTCCGGTTACTCACGTTCGCTCTGCTGGCGGGCTTCATCCTCGTGTTCCTGCCAACTGCTGCAATGGCAGCAGGGGATCACGAGGGTGGGGGCAGTATGGATTTTACCGGCATCAAGCGGTACGACCTCACCATCTGGACGCTTGTCGTCTTCGGGCTGCTCTTGTTCGTCCTGAACAAATACGCATGGCCGCACATCAAGGAAGGCCTGGAGAAGCGCGAAGCATCGATCCGAAATGCTCACGAAGAAGCCAAGCAGGATCGGATTGATGCCGAGGCCAAACTGGTCGAGGCCAAGCGGCAATTGGATCAGGCCGCAGCCCAGGCCAAGGCGATTGTCGATGAGGCCCGCAAGGCTGGCGAAGCGCTGAAGGTGAGCGAACGAGAAGTGGGCGTCAAGGAAGCCGAGGCCAAAAAGCAACAGGCTGTTCGCGAGATTGCGGCCGACCGTGAAGCATTGCTCTTAGACCTTTACGCGAAGGCTGTTCAGCTTGCGACCTTGATGTCCGAGAAGGCGCTTCGCCGGGAAGTTTCGACGGCAGACCACAGTCGGTTGCTCGATGAGTCGCTGGCCGAACTGCGAGCGGCCAACAAGGCGTGAATACTCTGCCTTGTAGGGTGGGTCGAGGCTTTGCGAGCCCCACCAGTACCAAAAGAGAAATCGGTGGGGCTCGCAAAGCCTCGACCCACCCTACGAAGATATGTAACTCATGGACAACGCCAAGCACGACACCGTTCTTGATGCTGGGTCGGTCAAGGCCCGGCTTGCGAAGGTGTACGCAGAGGCTCTCCTGGCGGGTGCCATTCGACAGAATGCCGTCGATGCCACAGGCGATGAGTTATCCCACTTCGTCAGTGACGTTCTCGATGCGGCCCCGGAAGTCGAGTCGTTTCTCGCGAGTCCGGTCGTTGGGAAAAAGGCAAAAGCTGCTGCTCTCGACGCCGCGTTGCCAGGTCGGACGTCTGATCTCATTCGTGGACTGTTTACTGTGCTGGCGCGGAATAGTCGCCTCAATCTTCTGCGGGGTATCGCTGCGTCGTATCGCTTGCTGCTCGATGACCGGGCTGGTCGAATCCGCGTCAAAGTCACCTCGGCGATGGATCTGTCCGACACTCAACGGGCAGCCCTGAGCAGTACACTCACGGACATTCTAAAACAGCAACCCATCCTTGCCGTCCGGGTCGATCCGGATCTGCTCGGCGGCATGATTGTCCAAATCGGTGACCGGGTGATCGACACATCCGTCCGAACCCGGCTCCAATCGCTCCGCACCCTCTTGCTTGAATCACCGAAATGAGAACGCTGAGCGTTCCCGTTTACTGAAGGGTAGTAGCTATGGCATCGAACAAATTCAGCGCTGGCGAGATCATCAGCGTTTTGTCGGATCAGATCAGGCATTTCGATCGCAAGGTCGAGTCGCGTGAGGTCGGTCAGGTTCTGGAAGTGGGCGATGGTATCGCCCGTTGCTATGGCCTGTCCGGCGTTATGGCTGGCGAACTGGTGGATTTTCCAGAAGCGGGGGTGAAAGGGCTGGCGTTCAACCTCGAAGAGTCTTCGGTCTCCATCATCATCCTTGGGGACTACCTGAAAGTCCGCGAGGGGATGGAAGTCCGAACTTCGGGCGAGTTGCTGTCCGTGCCGGTTGGCGAAGCGATGATTGGGCGGGTGGTCGATCCGCTCGGTAACCCGATCGATGGTAAAGGGCCGATCGTGACATCGAAGCGACGACTGGTCGAAAGCCCAGCGCCTGGGATCGTGGATCGACAACCCGTCAAGCAACCACTTCAGACGGGTATCAAGGCCATCGACTCCATGACCCCGATTGGACGCGGTCAGCGCGAACTCATCATTGGCGACCGGAAGACGGGCAAGACGGCCATTGCCATCGATACGATCCTGAACCAGAAGGAAGAAAACGTCATCTGCGTCTATGTGGCGTGTGGGCAGATGGAAGCCAAGGTGGCCGGGCTGGTCGAGGTGTTGCGCCAGAACGGTGCCATGGATTACACCATCGTCGTCGTGGCTTCGGCAGCTGATGCCGCGCCACTCCAGTACATCGCCCCATATGCGGGCGCAGCAATGGCCGAATACTTCATGTACGAAGAAGGGCGCGATACGCTCTGCGTCTACGATGACCTTTCCAAACAGGCCGCAGCTTATCGTCAGCTTTCTCTGCTCGTTCGCCGACCTCCTGGCCGCGAGGCTTATCCCGGCGACGTGTTCTACTGTCACTCCCGGTTGCTGGAACGCTCCGCCAAGCTTGCCGAGCGGTGGGTACTTGTGCCTGGCGAGGCTGATAGCGCCAAAGTTGAGGCTCACTGGGGGGTGAACAACGAAGCGGGTGGGAAGCGTGGTCCCGGAGAGACAGGAAAAGTTTACATCGGCCCATCCGGCAAGGAGCAAGCTGAACACGACATCAAGAACTTCCCGGGTTGCAAGCTTGCCAAGGTGATTGGCACGGGTGGATCGATGACGGCTCTTCCGATCATCGAAACGCTCGAAGGTGAGGTCTCGGCATACATCCCGACAAACGTGATCTCGATCACGGATGGGCAGATTTACCTGCAACCCGACCTGAAGAACGCGGGTGTGTTGCCAGCCGTGGATGTGGGTATCTCGGTGTCCCGTGTTGGTGGCAATGCTCAGATCAAGGCGATGAAGGATAAGCGGGTCGCGGGTGGGTTGAAGCTGACGCTCGCTCAGTTCCGCGAACTGGAAGCGTTTGCCCAACTCGGTACCGAACTCGATCCTGCCACACAGCGACAACTCGACCGTGGTCAGCGGATGGTCGAGATTTTGAAGCAGGGCCAGTACAAGCCGATGAACGTGATCGACCAGGTCATGATTATCTACGCCGGGAACAGCGACGCGATGGATAAGGTCGATCGCCGCAAGGTGAAGGCATGGGAGGATCAGTTCCTCAAGTTCATGAAGGAACAGAAGCCCGCAGTCCGGGCGCTTCTAGCCAAGGAAAAAGCGATCACGGATGAGGTCGGCAAGCAACTGGATTCTGCGATTGCGGAGTTCCAAACACAGTTTAAGTGACTCCGGTCATCAAGACTCCGGTCGCTCACACTCCCGGCTCGCCTAAAAAACCAAGGCGAGTACTGCAATTGTTTCTTGGCGAGCCGGGAGCGTGAGTGAGCGACCGGAGTCTTGACCAGCGACTTAGTCCCAATTCAAGAAAAGAAAGGAGGGATGGCGGAGTTCGTCTGGATTGACTGGAACCTGGCAAAGGTTGACCTGCACGGCCTGTCGGCGGACGAGGTTGAGTTCGCATGGGAGAACCGAACGGATGTCTGCTGCTGGGATGAGCCCGAACCCGGAATCGAAAGTTACGGTCGGCTTCCAAACGGGCGATGGGTCAAAATGATCTGGCGATACAACGGAATTGGCGATGAAGACCTCATCTTCATCATCACGGCGTATCGCGTGCCTCGAGTTCCGTCCTCGTAACAACCAACCAACCACGAACTTGCCGAGCAGCTATGCCGAATCTGCGTGCCCTCGTGAAACGCCGCAAGGCGGTGCGAAATATCCGGAAGATCACCCGGACGATGGAGTTGATCGCCACCGCACGGTTCAAGAAAGCGCTCGACCGCGCGACCGAGGCCGATGCGTATACACGAAAGATCGCTGAGCTTGCTGCCGATCTCAGCAAGAACGCCGGTGAGGTGAGCCACCCACTGCTGATTACTCGCCCGGTGAAGAAATCTCTCTTGCTCGTGATTACTGCCAATCGTGGACTCTGTGGCGGGTACAACGGCAGCATCATCCGCGAGGCAATGGGAGCGGTTCGCGCTTACAAGGAAGCCAGCATCCCGTTCGATCTGGAAGTTTCCGGTCGGCGTGGGATCGCGTTCTTCAAATTCCAGGGTATCGCGCGGACGAAAGAATATACCCAGTTCGAGGACAAGCCGGCGTACAACGAAGTGGATACGGTAGCATCCCGGTACATCGACCTTTACATCTCTGGCCAGATCGATGAGGTGAAGGTTGCGTACATGAAGTTCATCACTGCTGCGAGGCAGCAGGTTGCACTTGAGACGCTCCTGCCGCTGTCTTCGATGGCAGTCGAGACGAGGAAACCCGGCGGCACCACTGGTGCTGCAGGAGGTGCCAAGATCGATTACGAATTCCAGCCGGATGCCGGTGAGATTCTGGCGGAACTTGTGCCCGCGGCCCTTAAGGTGCGGCTGTTCAAGTGTTTCCTCGATGCCGCGGTGAGCGAGCAAATTGCCCGCCGCGTCGCGATGAAGTCCGCGACCGAGAACGCGGGCGACCTCATCAAGGAAATCACGCGGCTCTATAACCGAACCCGACAGGCGAACATCACGAAGGAGATTAGCGAGTTGATCGGGGGGTCTGAGGCGTTGAAATAATCGGGTTTGGTTCAATGGGGAGCAAGAAGTAGGTCGGGCTGTGCCCGACTGTCGGGCACAGCCCGACCTACTCAAGACCACGCACTGGATGACCTTCCTCAGGAGGATCTCGTGTGACGACCGCAATCAAACCCGAGCGCCGAAAACTGACCTTCGCCACGCTTGATGAGGTCGTGGCAGATGCCGAAAACCTCCAAGCGAAAGGGTACGAGAAGGCGGGTAACTGGGATCTGTCGCAGGTGTGTTTACATCTTGTCGACTGGATGAGTTTTCCGATGGATGGGTTTCCCAAACCGCCCCTACCAATACGCTTCATGCTCTGGTCATTGCGGAATACGATCGGCAAAAGTATGTTCCGCAAGTATTTGATCGAGGGGATGCCAACAGGCAAGCCAACGATGCCCCAAACCATCAAAGAGCCCAGTGGCGATCCCACAGTGGCGATTTTGAAGTTGAAGGAGACGGTCGAACGGTTCAAGGCGCATACGGGTGTGATTCATCCATCGCCGCTGTTCGGCGCGATGAACAAGGACGATGCTACCCGGCTACAACTGGTACATTGCGCACTCCATTTGAGCTTTTTGGTTCCGAAATCGTAACGAGTATTGACCAACAGGGCTGGCTGTGCCGGCCGAGAAGAAATCAACCTGACGGAGCAAATAATGGTTTCCAAAACCCACAAGACCGGCACAATTGTTCAGATCATCGGCTCCACATTCGATGTGGAGTTCGAGGAAGGACACCTGCCGGAAATCTATAACGCGCTCAAGATCACCGGGAAGGCTCCAAGCGGTCTTGAGATCAACTTGACGGGCGAGATCCAGCAACACCTTGGTGGAAGCCGCGTCCGGTGCGTTGCTCTGGGCAGCACCGATGGTCTTGTCCGCGGGATGGCCGCGGTTGATACCGGATCGCCGGTATCTGTTCCCGTGGGTCTCGAAACACTCGGCCGGGTGTTCAACGTACTCGGTGAGCCGATCGATGCTCGTGGGCCGGTCAAGGCCACGGAGATTCGCAGTATCCACCGTGAGCCTCCCAAGTTCTCGGAACTGTCATCGAAGGCCGAAGTGCTGGTCACCGGGATTAAAGTGATCGACCTGCTTACGCCGCTCGTCCGCGGTGGTAAGGCCGGATTGTTCGGCGGTGCCGGTCTCGGCAAGACTGTGATCCTGACAGAACTCATCACCCGTATTGCCAAGGTCTATAAGGGCTACTCGGTCTTCGCGGGGGTCGGAGAGCGAACTCGCGAAGGGAATGACCTCTGGTTGGAAATGCAGGAAACCAAGACCGGGGCCGCGGCCGATGCCAAGAGCGTGCTGGAAAGCACCGCGATGGTGTTCGGGCAGATGAACGAGCCGCCAGGTGCCCGTCTTCGGGTGGCCCTCTCCGCGCTCACGATGGCCGAATGGTTCCGCGACAGCACGGGAACAGAAACACTTCTCTTCGTGGATAACATCTTCCGGTTCTCCCAGGCCGGCTCGGAGGTTTCGGCCCTCCTCGGTCGGATGCCGAGCGCGGTGGGTTATCAGCCCACTCTGGCAACCGAGATGGGTGAGTTGCAAGAACGAATCACATCGACCACCAAGGGTGCCATTACATCCGTGCAGGCGGTATATGTTCCGGCTGACGATCCAACCGACCCGGCCCCCGCGAACACGTTCCAACACCTCGATGCGTTCATCTACCTGGAGCGGAGCATTTCCGAGAAGGGTATTTACCCAGCCATCGACCCACTGGCCTCGAACAGCAGACTCCTGGATCCGCAGTTCGTTGGGGATCGGCACTTTCTGGTAGCCGACCGGGTGAAGCGGATTCTCCAACGCTATCGCGACCTCCAGGACATCATCGCCATCCTTGGCGTGGATGAACTGGCCGAGGACGACAAGAAGGTCGTGTCTCGCGCCCGGAGAATCGAACGGTTCCTCTCGCAACCGTTCTACGTGGCCGAGCCATTCACGGGCAAGGACGGGAACTTCACGACGCTCGAAGATACGATCCGCAGCTTTGAAGAGTTGTGCGATGGGAAGTGGGATCACTTGCCGGAAAGCTCGTTCATGTACGTTGGGAAGGTCGATGAGGCGGCCGAAGCCGCCGAAGCCGCGGCGAAGAAGGCCGCGAAGAAGTGACTTGATTGTTGATTGTTAGTTGGGAGTTGGGGATTGGGATAGGAAAATGTTGATTGTAAGATGGTGGAAGACATCGTTGAGTTTGCCGTTGTTACCACCTTAACCACCACCAATCCCCAACCAACAATCAACTGCCACCAATCTCCAACCAACAATCAACCACCAACAACCAACAATCCACAAAACCCATGCCCGACCCAACGATTCCAATTCCGGAGCCAACCTTGCAATCGGCGGTTGAACACACTCTGATGCCAAGCATTGTCACCGAGATGCAAGATGCGTTAAAGGGCTCCGTGCGTTGCGTTGTCGTCACGCCAGAGAAGGCCTGGCTCGATAAGACCGCGGAAATGGTCATCGTCCCACTTTTCGATGGTGAACTCGGTGTACTGCCCGGGCGGGCACCATTGATTGGTCGGCTGGGGGCCGGTGAACTGCGGCTCAAGACCGGAGATGCGGTGGAGCGGCTGTTTGTCGAGGCTGGCTTCGTGCAAGTACGCTCGAACGTGGTCACAATCTTGACCGCGAAGGCCATGAAAGCGACCGATGTGACCACAACCACCGCGGAACAGGCACGGACAGAAGCCGAAGCCCTCCCAAGTGGGAACGCCGTGGAGCGGGCGAACAAGGCCAAGGCTCGCGACCGAGCCGCCGGGTTGAAGAAGGTCGCCGCAAAGAACGCCTGAGGCTATTCGCATATCATCGTTCTTTCATAGATGGCGGGGATTTCTCCCCGCCATTTTCATCTCTCACTTTAGACTAATCGCAACCCTCTCCCTAATCCGTTAATGTGGATGCTGGCAATAATGCCCATCCCATCGTGTGGCATGCCATCGAGCGAGGTGCGAGATGATCCGTTTGCTTTGCGGAATTGCTCTGTTCTTAGCAATCGTGGAGACTCTCCCGGCCGCGCCCGTGCCCGTGGTGCCAAACGACCCAACCAAGGATCGCGAGGGCAATCCGCTCCCGAAGGGTGCAACGGCTCGCCTTGGCTCACTCTGCTATCGTGGACCAATCACATCTGGCCTGACATTCTCTACGGATGGAAAGAAGTTGTTCGCAGTGCAGCGCGATCGAGCCTATCGATGGGATTGGGATTCCGATTCGGATGAAAAGAAGTTGCCGGCACCGCGAAACGGTCGGCTTTACATCTGGGATACCGATACAGGGCGGCTACTCGCAACCAAACTATTTGACCCGGGCTTGTCCCCCAATTCGAGCGTTTCGACATGTGTAGTCGGCGACCGCATCATCACGATGGCGTCGGAGGTAGGAAATCCCCGAAAGAACGAGGAAAGCTCCGTAAAGATAATCGTGGCGTCAGTGACAGATGGTAAGGAAATGTCGCACTTTGAGTTCCAGGGCAGCCAAGAGAGTTCGTGGCGCGAGTATGAGTTTGGTGAAACCGGTTATGGCGGAACATTCCCGACGGCTGCTGTTTCCCCCGATGGAAATTACCTGACGGTGATCTCGGCCCGAGAGAATGCCGTTCTCGTGTTCGATATCAACTCGGGGAAAATGCTCCATTCAAAAAAAATTGAAACACTTCCCCAGGCAGGGGTCTACATTACGCCGGACTCGAAAACTCTGTTTGTCCGCGAGGACAACAAGCCGCTGGTGCGCTACGAACTCGTCAGCGGCAAGCCACTGCCAGTGTTTGCCGAGACCGAGTTATTCATCCAAAGTCTGGCGATTTCATCGGATGGGAAACGAGCCATTACCGATGGATACGTGGAAGTAAAGGATCCCGATCAACCGAGATCCAGAAACCGCAAAAGTGAAAACTTCCTGGTGGTGCGCGATGCAACTACTGGGAAGCCAATTGGAAAATTGCCGGTCGGCGGATCGATCCACGCCTTTCAATTCGTTGGCTCGGATGCCATTCTCGCATCCTCTACCACTTCCGACCTGGGTATGCCCCGGTCCAGTATCTCACGCTGGAATATCGTCGAACTGAAGCGCGAATGGGAAAAGTTGGTACCGCGTGGCGTATGGACGTCGCCGCTGAAAGTATCTCCCGACGGCAAACGGTTTAGTATCGTGGGGAGTCACATGATCTCCCTCTGCGATTCACTCACCGGAAAGCCGGTTATTCCCACCGCGACTCACACAGGGTCAGTTCGGTGGGTCGCGTTTTCTTCTGACGGAAAGACAGTCACAACGGCTGGCGGTGAAGAACTCTTCGTCTGGGCAATCAACGGAGAACGAAAGCAACTCCTTGAGTTACCCGAGCTGAGCCGCGGTCGCGGTTTCATTCCTTCGGGACTAACGGGAGATCATCTCGTCTGGGTATCCTCCAGCGAAGATGGCAAGACGACCGAACTCGTCGGTTGGGATCGAGAGAAGACTCAGATCGGCTGGCGACTGCCATTGCCAGGAAAGAAGCCTGCCAATGTCTTCAGCCACGATGGTAAGCGTGTTATGATACTGAACTGGGAAGAGAAGTGGGATGATTGGCAAACATCCGTTTACGATGGGCCAACTGGAAAAATGATCGATGACTGGAGCGTGCCGAACATACCTCCGAAGATAAGCCAGCCCGGGAATCTCAATGCCCTACGAAATGAGTTAATACAGAATCAATTTCGGTTTGGTCAAGGAGGAGCAGGAGGTGGTGGTAAAGGTGGGGGTAAAGGAGGTGCAGGAGCAGGAGGAGGAGGTAAAGGTGGTGCAGGAGGTGGAATGGGAGGAGGCTTGGGCGGCGACGCTGAGAGACGGTTGGTGGAGCTATTCAAGTCAATCGAACAGAATATCAGAACGGGACCAGATTGGTGCCATGCAATCGCGCTCTCAGGGGATGGAAACACGATCTTCGTTGCGGGCGAGAAGGTAATCGGATTGGACCCCATCCGGGGCAAGAAGAAGGTGCGACTCGATCCCGGTCTGATCGAATCGATTGGCTCATCGACCAAGGGGCCGCTGGCAGCATCGGCGGATGGCTCGCGACTCGCCGTCGGCGATCAACACTCGCTTCGCATCTACGAAGTGAAAACCGGGAAACAATTGGCCGAACAACCGGGCTCTTTCCTGGGCGCGGAGATGAAGTTTAGCCCGACTGCCGATCGCCTGGTAGTCTGGTCCCACTCTGGTACGAAAGTCTCGATTTACAGCATAGACTCGGACGCGAAACCCCGGGCATTCGATGGTGGCCTGTCCACACCAACCTGCGCTGCGTTCAGTCCGGCTGGCACGAGTCTGGCAGTAGGTTATTTGGATGGGACAACTCTGATCTGGGATCTTTCTGCGAAGCCTTGATCGCAGCGTTTCTCCCGGTTCCGGGTATGCCCCCATCAACACCTATGGTAGTTGATTGTTGATGGGGGATTGTTCAGATACTTACACGTCAAACAATTACTTAATAAGCTCGATTTCTTCCAACCCACAATCAACAACCATCCGAAGCCAAAAACGAATTGGGACAATTCAGGTTGCAAGAGAGTGATTTCCCCATTCACCCGAACGCCGACGACAGGCATAAACCCCGCCATTTACCAAATGTACGATATGTGACAATCGGGGTCGCCACCAGGGTTGATGTGCGGTAGACTTCCGACTTACGCCTGATCCCCCGGACGGCCGGGCCTTATTACTTACCCGGTCGTTTCAATGCAGACAGCTCAGACGGTCGCGTCACCCGCGGCTGGATCGATATTTGTCGGGTTTTATCGCGCTTCGCGGATCGCAATTTCTCTCTCTCCTCTGATCCTCGTGCATCTGGCCCTGTTTTCAATCCCATTCATCGACTTCTCGTGGTGGTATCTGCTGATGTTCGTGGTTGTGACCCGGTTCATCGGGCTGGGCATCACCGTCGGGTTCCACCGCTACTTCTCGCATCGTTCGTTCAAGACGCAGCGATGGTTTCAGTTCCTGATCGCCGCGGCCGGGAGTGCTGCTCTCCAGAAGGGACCACTCTGGTGGGCAATCCATCACCGCCTCCATCATCGACATTCCGACACCCCCGACGATCCACACTCACCGGTTGTCGATGGCTTCCTTTATGGACACTGCGGATGGCTCTTCGCTCGCGATCTGATGCACCCGGACGAGAAAGTGGTTCACGATTTGACGAAGTACCCTGAACTTGTCTGGCTCGATCGCTTCTGGATGATCCCGGGCTTATTGCTGGCCGCGGCGTGCTTCGCGGTTGGCGGGTGGGGTGGGCTGGTCTACGGGTTTTGCCTGAGCGTAGTCGTGCTCTTTCAGGTGACGTTCGCGGTGAATTCGATTGGGCATCTCTATGGACCGCAACGATTCGAGACCGGCGAGGGCAGCCGGAACAACATGATTCTCGGGTATCTGGCGATGGGGGATGGATGGCACAACAACCACCATCGTGCCCCGACATCGGCTCGGCACGGATTCGCGTGGTACGAGTTCGACTTCAGCTATCTGACGATCCGATTTCTGGCGCTACTGGGGCTGGCGTGGGATGTGAAGCAACCACCGCCGGGCCTGATGCCTGGAAAAGGACAGTCGCCCACGGTTCCAGCACCTATGCCAGTGGAACCTGAGTTGACTGCGACCGTGTGAACAATCGTCCTTCGGGAACCTTGTTTCAAGTCAACAGATCCCCCCAACCCGCGGCAAACTGCGAAATCAAGCCTCGCGTGCGAAAAGGTTTGCCAATCAGTTAGGTGGCGAGCAAGAAAAGATCTACCGCAGGAATGACTGGTTTTCCGTAGGTGCCGCGAGCCGAGCGGCACAGGTACCCAGATCGTTTTGCCCTGGCGATGTCTCCTAAAACCAGTCGACTTGCACAGGTTTGTCCGGCTCGGTTCGCCGGACCTGCGGAAGACAAATGAGCTTTCGGACACACTCAACTCGGGTAGATCGTTCTCTGCTGACTACCTTACAACTCCAGGTGCAGAAAGTTATTTCCCGCTGGTTGCCCAATCGATTGATTCGTAGTTCAAAATTGATGAGTACAGAGTTCACAACGACAAGCAGTTTCTGCGCGTGGGCTTTTGGCCCGCGATCAGAAACTGCTTTTCAAAGCACATACTGGTATGTCGCACTGATCAGCGCACGCCGGTCATGGACCAGTTGGCAACTCCACTAACCGTCTTTCTGTATCTTCAGATCGTGGGCTTCAGACTACGGCAAGCAAAAAGACCACAAGGGTTGTTTCCGTGACCAGCGTGAGCAAAACCGAAATACAAACGAAACGGCAACCCTGGGGAGTTACCGGCTGGACGATCGTTATGGCCGTATTTCTCGTTGGGTTTGTGGCTTTTCCGCTCCGGACAGTTGGCGCGAACTTGGACTATCTTCCCGGCGACCCAGCCGACAACCGCCTGAACAACTACATTCTGGAACACGGGTATCGCTACTTGACGAGGCGGGTAGATTCATTCTGGGACGCCCCGATGTTCTACCCGACTCTGAAGGCGACTACACGGTCAGACGCACATCTTGGGATGCTCCCGATCTATGCTGCCTTGCGGATAGTTGGGTACTCTCCCGAGTGTGCGTTCCAGGGGTGGTTCCTGATTCCGTTTATCCTTAACTTCGCCACCTCGGCCTGGGCCATCCGGCGATTCGGGTTCGGCCCGATTGCTGTTGCCGCCGGAGCCTATACGTTCACCTTTCCTATCTCTGTGGCTGCTCAGACTTTACATGCGCAGTTGTTTCCGCGGTTCTTGGTGGCACCAGCAGTTGTCTTTGCATGGGAGTTTCTACGAACGCCGCGTACCTGGCGGCTGGGTGCAGTGGCAGCGTGTTGGGTTGGTCAGACATATCTGACTGTTTACATGGGCTACTTTTTGGTTCTTCTTCTGTTGGTCGGATTCGTGATTACTCTGGCCCGATTTGGAAGACAATTACCATGGCGCGAGTTGCTCCTCCCCGGTTGGCGAGTCTGGTTCGGCCGTGTTGCGGTGATTGCTGCGACGGGAATCGCGATTTTCCCGCTGATGTGGGCTCATGGCCGCGGAGTAGGCACGCTCAGCAAGGAACATTTTCTCGTCTTTGCCCCTCGCCCTGGAGCGTGGCTTACTCCACCAGTCCATGCGGGGACGTACCCTGAGTTGGCCGATATAACCGGGCTCGGTACATGGGAAGTTGCCGAACAACAACTGTGCCCCGGGTTTACCTCGATACTTGCGGTTGGACTCGGGCTAATAGTCCTCTTTCGTCCGAACACGGTCGATGATCGGTGGTCGGTTGTTGCCGTGGCTGCGTGGTCAGCCATCCTGCTGGCGTTACTCGTGACGCGCTACGGGACATGGTGGCCGTATGAATCGCTGATCGGACTTCCGGGCGCAGGAGGGATCCGGGCCGTTGGACGGGTGGTGTTCGTAATCATGTTCCCTGCGGCTGTGGTGGTTGGAGCGTTTGCAGAGAGAATCGTCCACGCTACAGCGTCGATGGGTCGGGGAGTTACCGTGATCGTTGCCTTCCTGGCATTTCTTGCGGTTATGGCTGATCACTGGCTGGTTTCCACGACTGGATCGACGGCGGGCAAGTGGAAGGCAATGCGTTATTCGCGGGAAACGGCCGTTACCAGGCAGAACAAGGTTGCGGAAGTGATACGTCGGCATCCGGCCCCCACCGCGGTTCACGTATTCCCATCAGCAACACCAAGCGGAGGACTTGGGGTGCAGCTTGAGGCGATGCGAGCTACGCAAGACTTGGGACTTCCGTGTGTAAACGGGTGGTCGGGCTATTCTCCCCAGGGCTGGGACTACGTCACCTTTTTCCCCAGCTATCGATCACTTATAAACTGGCTGACGAGTACGAACAACCTTACCTCGGAGCAATTGACCGGTCTGGTTGTGGTTGGTGAACCCCAAGCCGATGCCGATCCAGCCTACGAAGCCGCGATGCGAGCGGCACATCCTCCCCAGATTGTGCCGTAAGTGACACGCTCTTCCGAAGTTCGCGTTCATGGTGAAGGAGGGTGTAAGTGTATCGATTCAAGATGCCCGAACTCACTCTCCATACTCTTCCCACTTCGCGCCGAATGTGGCCTTCAGCCGCTGCAAATAGTCGAACGTCTTGATCTTCACCATCCAGTGATCGGTTCCACCCGTACCACCCTTGCAGACAACACCTTCAGCCACGCCCCACTTACCTTCCCGCACCATTTCCAGAAATGTGCCGTTGAGTTTCCCCTTGTAGATGATCCGTGGGATTGGAAGGTGTCCGAAATCCGCTACGAATGCCTCCGGGCCAACGAAGCCACAACCATCAATCTCGATGTCGATGAGGATAGTTTCTTTGGGGTCATCGGGCTCGTGACGTCCAGCAAATGAGTTTGGCCCGAGAAACTCGGTGAAGGCTCTGATCCCCAGGCTTCCCGTGTAATCGGGATGTTTGCGGAAAATCAAATCGAGTGGCTCGGCCAGCGTTTCGAGAAACACGCTGGCTGCATCATCCAACCCGGGATGAGCAAGGGCGAACGCTGCCGCGCCATCGGGGGTGAGATTGAATTCATCCCGCCGGGTGCCGAATGCGTGCCAGCCAAAGTCCCGATCCCAGCACCAGTGCAAATTGGTGCCATCGAGTTTCTCAAACGCAACGCAACGACCGTCCGGTGCATCCTTGCTACCTGGGATTTTCGGGTAGTGCAACATGGTGGAAGGACACCGCTGCACCAAATGGGTTCAGACTATGACGTCTTGGCTTTGCAGGGACATTCCAGAATTCCGGCCACGAAACAAGCTGGGATGTCAGTCGTGGACAGCTGGGTTTGTCGCGTTCATTCCTGTCGGCAAGACCTCTCAGAAGATCGAATAATCACTCGTGCGTTTTCGTAATATCAATTCCTGCCAAACCTTGTCCCTTGTATTAATTATTTGGGTTTGTTTGGATGCATTGGGCCTGTTTGCCGGTCGTCTCCCTGCTCAAAACCGCAGATTGCGCATTATGCCTATTCCATACAACTCGCAAAACCGATCCCAAATAATGACCCACCACCGGGTCTCAGGATGTGTTCTATATTTGTACGGGACGATTCCGTAACGATCCGAGGAATATGCTCGCCATGCGGTTTATCATCGCCAACGAGTTCTATCAGCAGATGCTCCAGATGCCGTACCACACGCCGGACTGTTACGTCCGTCCGGGTGAGTACTTGCATCATATGTACATCGATGGAGTCAAGTACACGGTTGCACCTGCCGTAATCGATGGCCTTGCTGTGGCCGAGTCGAAAGGAGATGCTGAGGCAATTGCCCATCTCCAGCTTCACAAACTGCACTTCGAGAGCTTACTTGCAGATGCCGAACGCACTGGCACGCTGACCGAAGAAGTGACTTTGCTCGGCGATGCGCCGCCCACCGATGAGGAAGGGCTCCCACCAACGGGGAATGCCTACGTTCCTCGAATTCCCAGTCGGTGGGAGGATCTGGGGCTCGAACTCCCGATGCTCTTCGAGCTAACCCTTCGCATCATTTACACTCGAGGGCACCTTACCGGAGGGGAACTCGCCAACGAACTGTCGATTCCATTCCCGGTTCTGAATCCGATTCTCCAGGCGATGCGGAAACAGACCCTCGTGGATATCGTGGCCCAGCGGGGCAACAGCGGCGATGCCAGCTTCGTCTATGAAATCAAACCTCCCAAGGGCACTTCGGCCCTTCAGGATGCCCTCGACAAAACCACTTATGCCGGTCCCACACCTGTACCCTTCACAGATTATGTCGAATCGGTTCTTGCCCAAACGGTCAAACGGCTCACCGTCACCCGTCGTAGCATTCGTAAGGCGTTTGAAGATCTCATCATCACCGACGAGGTTTGTAACGAGATTGGCCCAGCCATCAACTCCGCACAGTCGATCTTCTTCTTCGGCTACCCGGGTAATGGGAAGACCAGCATCGCTGAACGAATCACTCGCCTGATGGGCGATGCTATCTACGTTCCACACGCCATTGAAGCCGGTGGGCACATCATCAAGGTTTACGACCCGATCCAGCATACGCAGGTGGCCGATGAAGATGCCAACGTCGATGTGACCGAATCGATCCTCAAGCGAGGCGGGCATTTCGATCAGCGGTTCATCCACGTCAAACGACCAACAATCGTCGTTGGCGGCGAATTGACCATGCCAATGCTCGACTTGAAGTATAACCCAGTCGGGAAGTTCTACGAAGCTCCACTCCAGATGAAGGCAAACGGCGGCATCTTCATGATCGACGACTTTGGCCGCCAGCAGGTCCGGGCGATGGATCTGCTCAACCGCTGGATCGTTCCACTTGAAAAGAAGTACGATTACCTCAATACGGTCACTGGAACGAAGGTTGAGGTTCCGTTCGATCAGTTGCTCATCTTCAGCACCAACCTCGACCCACACCAACTGGCGGATGAAGCGTTCCTCCGGCGGATCAAATTCAAAATCGAGGTTCGCGATCCGGATGATGCTCAGTTCCGGCAAATCTGGCAACTCGTCTGCAAGGGCAAGCGTGTGGAACACGATGAACGCGGCGTCGACTACCTGATCCAGAAGTGGTACAAACCCTTCAAACGCCCATTCCGGATGTGTCAGCCGCGGGATATTCTCGACCAGATGATGTCGATCGCCAAATACAACATGGAACGGGTGAACTTCAGCCCCGACCTCATCGATGCCGCCTGCGAGACCTACTTCATCAGTCAAGAGCAAAAGAATTTTGGTGGGCAGGTGAAGCTGAATTAGTCCGCAGTCAATAGTCCATAGTCATTGGCCATTGGTCCTTGGTGGATTGCCCATTCGTCAAGGAATGATGGCTTGCTCAGGTCGAACTCGATGGACTATGGACTATGGACTATGGACTACTAACCACACGTCTAAAAGCTGAAGCATTGCAGCATGGTTTTTCCCTTTCCGGCATAGCTCCCGCGACAGAAGCCGATGGCTTCGCACGCTATCAACAATGGCTCGAAAAAGGGTATGCCGGGGAGATGGACTACCTCCACCGGCTTGGCCCACCGCGAAGACATCCCGCTTCGATTCTTGAAGGTGTGCGGTCGGTGCTGATGCTGGGGATGGAATATGGAGAGCGCGGAACGCGGAACGCGGAATGCGGAACGGAAGAAGCGAAGACAGAAGAAAGCTTTGTTTCTTCCGTTCCGCATTCCGCGTTCCGCGTTCCGCGCTCTGGTCGCGTGGCCTCCTATGCCGCCGGACCCGACTATCACCGGTTTGTGTGGGATCGAATCAACGCTCTTTCGGACTGGCTCATGGTGGAAGTGCCTGGTTGCACTGCCCTGGGAGTAGCGGATACCGCACCGCTGCTGGAACGCGACTTCGCACGTCGCGCAGGGCTTGGCTGGGTCGGCAAGAACACAATGCTCATCAACCCCCGGCGAGGCAGTTACTTCTTCCTCGCTGCGGTTCTAACCGACCTCGAACTCCAATTTGATGTGGCATTCGCGGGTTCGCATTGCGGTACTTGTACCGCATGCCTCGATGCCTGCCCGACGAAAGCGTTCCCTGAGCCGTTTGTCCTTGATGCAACCCGGTGCATCAGCTACCTCACCATAGAACTTCGTTCAGAGATTCCCGTCGATCTACGTGAGCCGATCGGAAACTGGTTATATGGCTGCGATGTGTGCCAGGAGGTGTGTCCGTGGAATCGAAAAGAATCGCCTGGGCCAATCGCCTTCCCGCACGATCCGGATTTGGAGTGGCTCGATCCGGTGGAATTGCTGGGGCTGGATGCGGATGCTTACCGTGTGCGATTCAAGAAGACTTCGCTCTTTCGCAACCGTCGGGCGGGCCTTTTGCGGAACGCCGCGATTGTGCTGGGGAACAGTGGAGACGATCGGGCGTTGCCAGTGCTGGAAAAGGCACTGACCGATCCAGAGGAACTGGTTCGCGAAGCCGCAAGTTGGGCCATCGAGAGAATTCGCCAGCGGATGCTTTAGAGGCTCTAGCAAA